>JAAUYJ010063174.1_pt1 | contig 11558 bp, 15 predicted proteins | sample 7278031 | NCBI WGS metagenome assembly JAAUYJ01 (sample SAMN14350222, study PRJNA611818) | marine sediment metagenome | isolation source: surface marine sediment (1.8m) | place: French Polynesia: Moorea | collected 2018-08 | reverse complement strand
TCAAAGGACTGGGAGCACCTCCTCAAGGAGACTTGCCTGGTGGCCGCCGCCGGGGTGCAGTACTACATCTTCAAGACCAACGTCGTGCAGTACTGATGAAGGAATAAGAAATATAGCGAAAGGACTGACTGACTGCGTGTGCGACGAAGACGAGTGTGTAAAAATGCGAATGAAAAGCAGGCCGCGTGGTCTTTAGCCAAGAGCGGCTCAAGCGCGATTTTCGCGGTAAAAAAAATCTGCCACCCGACTGCCATCACAGCACCATCGTTTCAAGGCCAGAGTGTGACAGAACGACTTCGAGTATGTGCGTATACTACAGTGCGAAGAATTTGCGCGGCAATGGAGCCAACAGTACTTACTGACTGGAAGAAAACAAACCTGACGACGGATGTCTAACAAGAGTCATTTCCTGATTTCACAGAGACTTTTCCTTCATAGTTCTCAACCCTTCTGGGGATGTCGATGCTTTTGCAATCGTATCCCCATCAGCTGCTATAAAAGTACCTAAGGACGAAAGTGACGAAAAGTGACGACGGCAGGATAGTTACAGCAGAAAAAGTGAAACCACCCAGGACCCTTCCCCCATTCTCATCCATATGAAGAAAGCGCACGAATGCTCCAAAACCGATACGGGAAGATGACGACAGTACAAAACCTAATTATTCCAAATTCTTTCAATATAGCTTTGGTGGTATCCCCATTGAAAAGGAAAAGAAATCGTTTATTTTTTTCTTCCCCTCCAACAATGATGTCCTCGGTAAAAGCGTTGAAAAGAAGAGCGAGAAAGAGAGAATGTACAGTGCAGAAGAGAAATCCCTGAAAAGAATTGTGAGAAACGTTAAACAGAACGACACAACAGACTTGAACACACAACAGACTCCAATGATCTCTGGCGACGGAACTGAAGAAACCTGAAGAATCTCTTTCATGCCCTCCCGAAACGGAAAATCTACTTTTCTCTCTCTCGTCTATCACACAAACATCTGCCAACTTCCAGTATTGTAGTGAGCTAGATGAAACATACAAAAGCCCTCCTCCCACAAAATGAGAAGAAAAAGCAAGTAGCTTTAAAGCGAAACCAAGAGGAAAACCCAAGCCATAAATGTCTCAAAAACAAATACACCCCCGAAAGGAACATGTGTAAAAGAAACGGCGGGAGGAACAAACGGAGAAACAGTATCTCGAAATGTTGTAAGCTCGTAAATGAGTGTGGTATTTACGATTAAAAGAAGAAGAATAAGCCAATCTCTACGTGTCGTGTACTGAAAAAGAGCCGCCCTCGTGGAAAGTCAAGCGATAAGAAAATAAAAACTGTTTTTCGCTCATCCACGGCCAAATCGTAGTAGTTAATATCAATTCACCGCGCGAAAACAGGAGACCTATTGCATCCCCTCAGAGGGCTACTTTGGTTTTTTTCGTACCCCACCAGATGTTACTGTTATTATTGTTGTCTTGAAGGATAGCAAATAGTCTCTTATATAAATCCTATGTTACGTAGTAGTATAGTAGCAGTTTTCCTTCTTCGTCAGGATTTTCTTTTTATTTGTGCAGTTTTCTCGAGGAGGTGCTCACGGCCGCGGCGGTCGACGCTTTATTTGGCGAGGGAGGAGGCGGGAATCCGTCGGCCGGTCTTTGCTGCTGCATTCTCAAACGCTCATTTATCAGATGTTGTTTCGGGGAAGTCTTATGCGTGCAGCGAGCGGCTGATTCCCGATCTAGCGTCGGCTCTGGACCTCCGGGGAAGAAGAAGATGGTGGATGGAGACTTTATTTTTAGGGGTCCAGAGCCGCGACGCCCTTCTTCACCGTCACTCTGTCGGAGGCCCCGGCAGACGGAGCCTCCTCTTTGTCAACTTGTTTTTGCGTCCTCTCGCCTTGGCCACTTAAAGTCAGATATTTAGGTCCGATTACCTTGCTTTCACTACCGCAGACAGAGGGGATCGTTGAATATAGGCATCTCATCCCGATTTGGGAGGGAAGTGGGGCCGGAAGCCACCAAACTAAATTCTTGACGGCGGTAAATGAAACTTGAAAACGCACCTTTTTAGTTCGCCACTTTCATACTCTGCACGGTATACAAGATGAGATGCGGAGATTGAATTCAGGCTGAGCTTGGCGAGAAAGGAAGGGGGCATATTAAAAGAGGCGATGGGATGGGGAGATGCGCTATCTAGGCCTGAGTATGAAGCATATCTTCTTAGGGCCCTGTTTTCTTTCACGGGTGAAAGTTGCCTCCTTCGCTCACTGGGGAAGATCGGGAGAGAAACCTTCGGCTGTCTTTCTTACGTACGTACAAAAAAGTTTTTCAAGCTGCTGCAGTCTCCCTACATAGGCGTTGCACTGCGTTTTTTGTTCGTTGAGTTAGAGTCATATCAACATACTTGGATGGCACTTCGGAATTATTAGTCACTGTTAACGGCTTTATGTCTTCTCGACCTTTGTCGTCCTTTTTTTCTTCAACCGGCGGCGGCGGCGGCGATGGCGGTTGCCAGCCGCCCGGCCGAATATCATACTTCCCCTAGCGGCGCTGCCGGGGCCTCGGGGGAGGAGGAGGAGGAGTTCCTGGAGTGGACGACCACGCTGACGGACTCGGTGTGTCCGCCTGGAGGTCCTCCTCCTCCGACGCTGGACACGAACCTCCTCCTGGCTCCCGTGGTTCCGTCGTCGTCGTCGTCCTGCTCCTGCTGTTGCTGCTTCCTCAGTGGACTCCCCTCGCTCTCGTCCTCCTCCTCCTCGGAGTCCTCCTCGGAGTCTTCCTCCTCCGACTCCTCCGCAAGTCCTCCCAGATGCCCCTCCCCCCCTGTGGCAGCCTTTTTCCGCCAAGCGTTCTGAAGAGAAGAATATATAGACTTGCACGTAGTAATTTCAATATATTGGCGCAATGCAACATTTTTTACTAGCACCTTCAAATGTACCAAGGGAGCAACAGCAACGAATCAACAATTAATAGCCACAACAACAGCCACCAAGGCCACTGAAAATTGAAATGTTTACCTGAATGAGCCTTGCGCAATAGTCCTCCCTCTGCCGCCAAAGCGTCGACGAGATGGGGTCGTATCCGGGCCTGTCTGCGTGCGCCGTCACCTCCCCCAGCTCTGCCGTCTCTTCCACCGGGTTGCCCTTGCGCGCGAAGAAGTCCTTGGTGAGGGCGTCCAGTACGTCCACGCAGTAGCAGAGATCGCCCTTGCAGATGGGGATGTCCATGCTGATGAGCTTGTACTTGTTGGGCTTGTGGATCTGCAGCGGTGGCTCCAGCACGTCCAAGAAGTCTGAGAGCGCCGAGTAGCGCAGGTACTGCGTGCCCTCCGGGTCGAACTGTTGCCAGATCTCGTAGTACATGTCGTAGTCGTCGTCAGTCAGCCCCTCCTGCACGTCCTCCGTGGCCTGGGAGTAGTTCTCCAGGATAACGGCGATGTACATGTTGATGATGATGAGGAAGGAGATGACGAGGTAGCAGAGGAGGAAACCGATGCCCATGGCGCTGTTGCCGCAGTTGCCGGCAGTGCCGGTCTCAGAGTTGCCGGGCTCGCAGTCGTCCTCGTCCATGAGACCGTTCAGGACGCCGTCCCAACTGTCAAAAAAAAGATACGGAAATGAGTTAGGGTTGAAAATCGGCATTTATAATGTTTTAAAACTTGCGGATAAAGCTTCTATTCTGTGAACATACCCCGCGCTGGTGGACATCTGGAACAGCAGAATCATGGACTGCCCAAAGGTCTCGAAGTTATAGACGTTGTCCAGCGTCCCCCGATGTTTCACGTTCATGAAGAAGGACATGCCAAAGATGGCGAAGATGAACATGACAAGGAAGAGAAGAAGGCAGATGTTGAATAGTGCCGGCATGGACATGGCCAGCGCGAAGAGGAGCGTTCTGATGCCTCTAGCGCCCTTGACCAGTCGGAGGACCCTTCCGATCTTGGCCACCCTCACCACTCGGAGCAGGGTGGGCGAGACGAAGTACTTCTCGATGAGGTCGCTGAGGACGATGCCCATGATGGAAAGGACGACGACGACAAAATCGAAGACGTTCCAGGGCTCCTTGAAGTAGTACTGCCGGAGGGCGAAGATCTTGAGGATGCACTCGGTGGTGAAGATGACGATGAAGCCCATGTTGAGGTTGTCCAGGGCGAATGACCACATGGGCGACTGGTCGTAGTGGTCCAGCGTCATGGTCAGCATGTTCAGGAAGATGAACAGCATGATGATCATGTCGAACTTCTTGTTGGTCACGATGCCGAACACGATGGCCTGAGGTTTCCACTGCGAAAAGAAGACCAAGGAACAATTAATCTTGCATCGTTTTTCTTACGAACGGTATTTCCAAAAGTTACCCTTGGCCTCGGCGTGGCCTTGACCGGCTTCTTGTTGCCCATCTTCTTCATGGCCGCGTAATACTTCTTCTGGTCGTCGGTCATGAACATCTCCAGCGATCCTCCTGCGTGCACAAGGAAAAGAAAAGTCAGCCTCCTTAGTCATTGAAGCAGAAAAAAATATGAAGAAGAATATCTTTCGTTCTAATTGATACGTGTGATGATGATGATATACTGTACGGAGCAAATGTAGGTATAGGTCCAGGAGGTCGGTTCATGACTTTTGACTCATATGTTGGATAATTTTCTCTCTCTCACTCTGTCACTCTCCAAAGGAGGGGATGCAATAGTAGGATTTTTTTTCTTTCGAAAAAGATAGTTTTGTCGAATATTCTGATGATATGGATGATTAGACGGGTGAAATTATATGAGGATGGCAGAAGGAACGAAGAGGCTTGACAGAGGCGGAAGTGCTAAGTACTGCATTTTAAATGTTTCACAGGTTAAGGCCATGACTTGGTGTTTTCAATAAAAGACGTTTTCTTTCCTCGGCCTCTGTCTAGGCGGAAGAAATTTCACCCTTGGAAAGCAGGTTTCAGAGCACACGGTTTTGTTTCATATGGTACAGATGTGTCGAGATGAGATAAGAAGGACGCTGCAAATAGGAAGACGGATTAATTGTCCAGTGATGGGATCCAAGTCGGAGATGCTGGAAACGGGGCTTTAGCTCTGCTTGCTGGCAGCGTGTGGCTAGATCGCTTGGATCGGTGTATGTGCTTTTTGAGGAGGAGGTCCCTGAAACTCTCATTCATCGCGCGTGTGTATTTGATCGCTTGCTGCTGTCTCAACTTTGCCGCTTTTCCCCACATCCCTGTTGGCTCTGAAGCGATGCTTTGAGGTGCTGAAAAGCGAATCGTGGTCACGCTTACGTATGATACACAACGTAGTGGTTTTCCTTATTTGCCTAGGTGATTTCTTTATGTACAGATTTTGACGAGCTTTAGTTTATCAGTGTTTCACGGGGACAGTGTTGGTTTTTATATTGTTGCGCGTTTCTAAGCTGAAAAAGCTCGTGTTAGTTTTGTATGAAATATACACTCTGATTTTTTCACTCAGGGACCGTTTGATTTAGAAATGTTTTTGGATAACCGTTCGTCTCAGTTCTGGCATTGATGCAAGTTGTTATCTGAGGTATCAAAATAGCGCTGTGCTTCTGTTTAGGTAGAGTGGACGGTGCTGTTCCTCTTTCTATTTTCAAGGGATTCTTTTTCACACATTTGTTTTTAGCTGTCTCTTCCTCATTTTTGAACTTTGCGTTGTCTACCAGTCCCCAATAACTACTGCAACATTGTTCAAGGTTTGTGAACTTTCATGGCAAGTTCCTAAAAGTTGTTCAAAGTCTCATTTAAACTTTGAGCCCTACAAAGCAGCACGGCAGTATGTACTTTTGTTTCCCCAGGTAGCCCAAGTGTACCTCACACGATCCACAAAACTCATGTTACTATGTAAGAAGGGTATTTTCGCGTAAGCACAAAAGCATTCGTATTGTGTGGCACGCTTTGTCGTAAAGATGCGAAACTTGTTTTCAGGAGGCTTCGGGAGCCTCCAAAACGACCCTCACAAAAGACCTACCATCGGCGCCGTGGAGGGTCCGAGGGACCGAACGAGAAGAGGAGGAGGAAGAATACACATCAAAATCAACGACGAGTGGGCAGGGCAATTTTTTCAAAGAAGAGGATGGATCTGCGATCTCACAAAAATACATCCATATACTCAGAAGGTGCTCTTTCTCACGGCAAAAAAATCGTGATTAAACGTCCTCTTTCTGTACTATTTTTTGTGGCGCGGGGGGCTGCGGGGGCGGCTGCACACACAGTGATGGACAAACCACACACCGAAAAAAGAGTGCGTTTCACATCCATGTTAATTGTAAGGTATCGGTAGGGGCTGGGGGAGGGGAGGGACGGTTAAGTAGGGTTCATTTATGAGGACTTTTTATTTGGGGAGGGAGGAGGCGCGCCGGGTTGTAAATGCGGGGTTTCCAATGCCTTGAAAAAATACCGGTATTATTTGATATATATTTTTGAGGGGGAAAGGTTGGGTTTGGTGCATGAAGCATTGAAAATCTGTCGTGTGGTACTTATCTTCTTCTTCTGCTCGTTGAAGTTGTCGATGATGACTCCGATGAACAGGTTGAGGGTGAAGAAGGCGCCGAAGACGATGAAGAAGACGAAGTACAGGTACATGTAGATGTTGACCTCGCGTACCGGCTGGTCACCAATCTGCGAGAAAAGAAAAGTTGAATTTACCGCTGCCATGGCAATCAATGTTTTTTGAGGTGACGGACAGACTTGACATTCTAGTTCGTGCATAGAGTACATGGAGCTAAAAAACTTTTTTTGTATTTTGTGCACTACTCTAAGGAGATTGCTTTCAAAAAACAAAAAAAATATCCCTGACCGCCGTTCCGTGGTTGTGATTCTACCTGCGTTGAGTCAGTGGCGTCGTACATGATGGGCATCCATCCCTTGAAGGTGGCCACCTGGAAGAGGCAGAGGTAGCCGATGCCAACGTGGTCAAAGTTCATCTCGGAGTTGACCCAAGAGTATTCCGCGGTGGCGTTGCAGACAGTCACGTTGGGCACCAGCGCCGGGTCCAAGACGGAGCCGTCAGAGTCCACGCACTTTGGATGATTTTTCGAGCGAAAGGAAAGGAACGGAAAAACGAAAAATGAACACATGCATGAACTACAATTCAAGGAACTTAAAAAGAGTGTAGATTGTGCTGATGGTACTGCCATAGGTTGCAATATAGATACATGGTAATGACACAAAGTGTGCTCAAAATCTATTATAGTGTGTATAGGATTTTTCTACTTCGTCCTGAATAACGTGTACAACATATTGTAAGCGGAGAAAGAAGGCATTGTCGTCCTCTGATATGCCTTCGCACGGGGCACAGACCCGCTCAATGGGGCGTTTGGAGGTGGCTGCGCCGCCGGGGCGAGAAAGAGGGAGTGCCGCCCCGCACGCGAAGGCTTCGTTGGAATGAATAGAGCGGGGGTTGGAAAAGTCGGCGCTTGCAAAAGGATTCCTATTGTATTGCGTGGTTGGGGGATAGATTGCAACAGTCGAAATTTTCGGGAGATGTAGGGAAACACCGTTCTTCGGGTGGAAAAAAGTAGCCTTAAGTAAAGCTTGGGAGATTTTTCTTTCTCGTTAGAAACAAATTAGCAATGCTAAGATCGAAGAACGAAAGGAAGGGCCCTCTTTGCAAAGGGCGCCTATTGTATTCCCGCGCCTCCCTGTCTGCGGCGTTGTCCCATTGTGATGCCCGTACGTGTATCATGTGTGCGGGGAGACATGTGAAAACCGAAAAGAAGAGGTGGTATGGTGGGAACATGAGCATGCCATGCGACGGAACAGGGATGATCCTGTTCTGATGGAGGAAAAACTACGGGAGCTACCGCTCACTTCTTTTGAGTCAGTGGCGTCGCTCATGATGGGTATCCACCCCTTGAAGGTGGCGACCTGGAAGAGCGCGATGTAGGCGTGGCCCACGTGGTCAAAGGTGATGCGGGAGTTGACCCACTGGGTGTTGTTCTCGGAGAGGCAGGCGGAGACGTCGGGGACGATCTCGGCGCTCACGCGCTTGCGCGTTATCAGGTCCACGCACTTATAGTGATTTCCCCACAAATTCAATGTTAAAATTCGACGTTTTTAATATTTCTCCTTTGGGGCTCACCTTGTAGTACTTTCCGGCGAACATCTGGACCCCCATGATGGCGAAGATGAGCCAGAAGATTAGGCACACGAGAAGCACATTGAAGATGGACGGGATGGCCTGCACCAGGGCGTTCACCACAACCTAGTGCAAAAGGAATTCAGGTTAATACTTCGTTTAGGCGATGAGGCCTAGGGGAGGCCTGACACCAATAGTTGCGAATGTTAGTCAAGAAACTAGGGTAAGTGGCAGCGGGGGAATCGAAAGAATATGAATATGAAAAAAATCTGGAACAGCTAGCGGCAGGGATTGTCCCCCGCCGGAAGTGCCATCCATCCACCCTTTCTTCGATGAAGAAAAGAATGAAGAGGAGGAAAAGGCCATCTTCCCCCTATGCGTTATAGGCCCCTGACATGCGAAAAAACACCCGACCAGAGAACGTCTGAACTAGCTGTACGGCATGCAATATGGAAAAAAAGAAAGTCATATGATTTCAAACTTTCGGAAGTACACTAAAAAAACTCGTTCAAAAATTTGTATCAATCAATAAAAAAAATCCGAGAAATAAACGGAAAAAGTAAAAGACTGGTCGGGGCCCCTGTTAGGTTACGAAATTCTTTACCCTCATGCCCTGCATCCTGGACATTGCCCTGAGCGGCCTTAGCGCCCTGAGCGTGCGCATGGTCTTGAAGGCCTGGACTCCGCCCGCGCCAAGCAGGGAAGCGGTGAAGTTGATTAATGACACCTGTAGGAGAGCGCAGGGGAGGAGAAAGGGGAAAGGGGAGAGAGAGCGTGCATATGCGTTAGAGAAAAGGAAAAGGGATTCCCACTGTTTGTGGGGGAAACAAGGTACAATTTCTCATGTATTCTGAAATATTAATAAATCTTAGTTGGACTCGTTAGTTAGACCGAGAATTGTTTTCTTAAATGATACATATTGTTGAATTGTAATAAGACCAGCGTTAGACCTCATCACCTCAATCTACTAGGGGAAAGAGAAGAATTGGGTGTGAATCTAGGCCGGAGGAAGACGGGATTCCCCTCCTTTTCTTCCATCTCAGACAAAGATTGGTCGGAAAAAACCTTTTTGACACCGTTTACGTACGTATTCATGCAATGGGCGTCAACCTGAATTTGATTTTTCTACGCGTATAGCTCGGCGAATGTCCTTCCTTGGCCCCCCAACAGCAGGGGGGCTCCGGGGGGAGGGAAGCGCCGAAATGGAAGAAAGAGGGAAGAGAGAAGGGGGCGAGTGTGTGTCTGGGTCATTAATTATGTCAACCCCTCCCCCATTTTCCTCCTTTCCCGTTCTCCCGTGTAGCGTAGCCCCTTTTCACACGTAGAACTGATAAGAGCCAGGCCAAAAGGGAGCGCCCCCCGGGCGACGATCCCCTTCTGTCTCTCTTGGAGGGCAAATAAATACCCGCTTCCGGACTGCCGGAGGATGAGTCAGAGTTTCCGCAAAGGGTTAGTCGCCGTCACCTCTGGAAAAGCCCGTCGCCCCCGCCCTACTCACTTTGAGCCCCTGCATCCTGGACATTGCCCTTAGGGGCCTGAGGCCCCTGAGCGTCCTCAGGACCCTGAACGCAGGCATGTCGCCGTAGCCCAGATACCCCGCTCCCAGGTTCATCAGCGAGAACTGATATTATTTTCGTTGTTGTGAGGGAGAAAAGGGGAAGAAACTTGATGTACGACTTGGTCTCGATACACTTCCAGAGTGCAGAAGCAATTATTGCTGACCGCGGGAGGTCCCACTATTGTTTTTCCCCAAAAGCAATCTTTCTATTTTTCCTCACCATGACGATAACAAAGTCCAGCCAGCACCAGGCGTTGGTGAAGTACTTGACGAACCCCAGGGCCAGCCACTTGACGCACATCTCAAGGAAGAAGATCACCGTGAAGATGCGGTCCATGTAGTACAGGATATCTTGCAGGACCTTTAAAAAAGAAGAAATAAACTTGAATTATTTTCTGGATTTTTAAGGGAAACTTTTGTTCCTCACCGGGTTGTTCTTTAGGTGCACGTCCTCAAGGGCGAGGGCGAGGCTGCTGATGAGGATCATGGCAATGACTGCCGTCTCGAAGTACTTGTTCTCGATGAGTCGGAAGGTCTTGATGCGTAGCGCCCCCCAGCCCTGCCAGAAGGGGGAGTCGTGGTCGCCAGCCAGGCAGGGGAAACGCTCGTAGCAGCGGTCTGGGCAGCAGTCGGAAGGATACTCCTGAGAGACGAAAAGGCGCCGTTTACCATTTAGAAAACCAATGCAATAAGTATTCGTTTCCACGCACTCACCTGCATCATTAGCTCCTGCGTGGTGGCCTCGAGTATCTCTGCCTCTAGCCTTGCCTGCGCGGCCTCGCTGTCCTCCTCGCTGATGCTCCTGGTGTCGATGTGGTTGTCGTCGATCACCACCGTCCTCACCTGCTTGGGCTGAGCGTGGTGCCCGTTCCCGTTCAGCGCAGGCCTAAGGACGCCTCCTCCGCCCGCCGCGGCCTCCTCCGCCTTCTCTCCACCCCCTCCCAGGTCAGCGTCGTCATAGTTGCCCCTGGGCAAAGACCTTCGAAATAAGAGAGATGGATGTGCAGCTTTCTCGTAAAAAGTCGCAAAAAACCGTAATTATCATTCCTCACCTTAGGCTCCCCTTGTGGCTCCCTACGTTGAAGTTCCTGTTCTTGTGGCTTCCGTAGGAGGACACGCTCAGGTTGTCGTAGTGCATCATCTCCTGAAACACGACATTGCACTTGGCTTGGACACAATTTCAACAGAATTAGTCTTTGTGAACCATACCAGGTCCGCCCTGTGTCTTCCGGCGATGCCCCCGTTCCCGTTCCCCACCAGGGGCTGCAGCGGGTTCCTGGAGTTGAGGGAGGAGCGCCACTGCTCGTTCCCAACGTCGCCTAGAATTTAACGTTGGGTATTAGAAATTGGATGGGATAAAGGGAAATAAAAGAGTGTAACGAAAAATCTCGGCTGGACGTCTGTGAAAGCATTTGCCTAAATTGCCCAAGTTTTCAAGGGCTTTCTCGGTTTTCCCAGAAACCACAATTGGCTCCTTGCCCATTTCCTCCCATTCTCTTTCCCACAATTTCTAAGAAAAGTCCTTTCCTCCTCTCACGGTTTTTTGCTCTTCCTAAAGGGCCTTCTCTTCCGCTCGAGAAAAGTTGCTTGGAAAGAGCGAAATTACGTATCGACTCTCGCATAACTGAAATCTCATCCAGGTTTTCTCCTCCTTTCTCCTGCGAAAAGACCTCCGTATTTTTAGTTTTAAATACAAAAGGAAATGCTGCATCCCATAGTACAAATCATGTGTTTGTTCTTGTTCCACTTTTCCTTGTACTGTACTTCCATTCCTTTGCTCAGCTTGCTCAGAATGAGGAGCAGTTTGTAGTCTTCGGTGGCAGGTTACAGGATCAGCATTTGGAACTTTTAGCCATGATGCAATTCAAAGTCTGGTTGAAAAAATATTTTTACCCTGCCAAGATTTGATCCTGGGACCTTTAAGTTCCAATGCCAACACTCTACATGTAC
>JAAUYJ010149921.1_pt1 | contig 11564 bp, 3 predicted proteins | sample 7278031 | NCBI WGS metagenome assembly JAAUYJ01 (sample SAMN14350222, study PRJNA611818) | marine sediment metagenome | isolation source: surface marine sediment (1.8m) | place: French Polynesia: Moorea | collected 2018-08 | reverse complement strand
GTGATGGCACCCTTATTATTCTCCTCCACCTTCTTCTCCTTTTCACGAGCAGTGATGGCCGGTGGTTCAGGTTTTGCCTCCTCGCCCCGCGGGCTGGTGGTTTCCTGAATGACGGGTTTCTTCTTCCCGTCCTGCTCCTCCCCCTCCCCTTTCTTCGCCTCCGCCTTATTCTTCTCGTTCTTGTCCTCAGTGGCATTTGGAACGAATGCGGCAGATTCGCCTCTTTTTTCCTCGTCTCCCTGGTCCAGGGGAGCCTTCCTAGGGCGACCGCGCCGCTTTGGCGTTGGCGCGGGTGAGTCGGACGTGGATGAAGCCTTTTCCGTGGTGGAATCGGGCTTGGCTTTTGGAGTCTCCTCTTCCTTCGCAGACTTTTCAGGCACCTCGGAAGAAGCATCGGTGGACTTCTCCTTTTCTTTGGGAGCGGCCGCGACGACAAGCTTCTCTTTCTGGGTCTGCTTTGTTGCTTCTCCCTCCTCCTCCTCCGCGACCGGAGTCATTTCCATCCGGCGCCTCTTCCCGGCTGCCACCAGGGTCACCGTCAGGCCCTTCTTGTTGCCTGACGCCCCCACCGTGTAGTTCTTCTTCCGGTGTTGGCGCACCAGCTTCAGCCTCAGGCTCCTTTTCCCCCTGGCGCCGGGGGACGAGGACGACGACGCTTCGGCCGAGTAGGCGGAGGGCGGCCTGCACCGCCGGCGGAGCTTCCTCATCAGGGCCAGCTCGTCGTCGGTAAAGGCCATTTCCGTTGCGTGGCGGAGGCGGCGACGCTTAGACCTGAATAAAAATAAGGCTTTAAAAAAACCTAGCCATGTTACGTGCGGGAAAACACCATTTTGATTTGAATGAAAATGACAAACTAACAGCGTATTTCTTTTACCTGGCTTCAAGGAGATCGGTGACGAGCTCTTCTAGCTCAGCCGTCTTCTGGCGAACCAGGTCCACCTCTGGGAACTCCTTGGCAGCCTCGTCGTGGTCGATCTCTTCCTCTTGATCTTCGGCCTCTTCCCGCCTCGCTGCCGGCGGTGGCGTCTGAAGGATTTTTTTGGCAGGCACAATCGGTTCTTTTTGGGAAGGCTTGGGAGACACTTTTTGGGTTTCCAATTGAGGAATGTTCTGATCTGAAGTTTCTGACACGTTTTCTACTTTTTCTGTCGAAGGCGTTTTGTTCTTTTCCCCCTTATCCTCTTCAGGTGTTTTCTCATGCTTTTTCTCCTCCTTGTCGTCTTTCCCTTCGTCCTTCTTGTCCGCCGACCTGAGAGATCGCCTCGTCTGGAGGAGCCTCTTCTTGGCCTTCAGGCTGAGCTTCTTGGCCACGTCCAGTCGCTTCTTGACCATCTTCCTGGCCTTGTTGGCCACCCGGACCGGTCCGGAAGAGGACGTCGGGGCTGGCGGCTCGCCCGGGACCCTCTTCTTCAGAATCTTCAGCCTATCCTCTTTGGTCAGCGACACTCCCTTCCGCTTCATCAGGGTCTTGGTGTCCTTTGGAAGGCGAGGCGGAGAGGACTTCTTTTCTACGGCAGGAGTCGTCGCCGGTGGCGCAGACGCTGCGGGAGCAGGAGCAGGAACGGGGGTTGTCTCTGTCTTCAACTTGGCATCATTGTCTACTGGCTGAACGACTGAGTCGGAGCCGGTTGCCGGCATATCCACGTCCTTTGCGGATGGTTCTTCCCGGGCCGAAGGAGGCTGAACCTTCGGGGGTCTCCCTCTCTTCTTCGGAGCTGCGGCTTCTTCCGCATTGCTGGTCTTCTTCTCTTGGTCCATGGCTGGGGCGACCTGAGGAGAGGCACCGTCGGAGACAAGAGTTTCGGCTGAATCATCTGATGTAGGTTTGTATTTCTTGTCGCTGGAGGTGCTGGCGGAGGAGACGTTCCTCGTCCTGAGTCTGGACTGTGTTGTCGAGGAGGAGGTTCCCTGTTCTTTCTCTTCCGCCCCTTCCTTGTCCGACTGTTGTTTTTGAGTCTCCTCTTTCTTGGTCTCCTTTGGAGGCCTTCCCCTTTTGGGTTTCTGAGCAGGAACTGAAGCTTGTTCGACCTTGGACTCTTCCCTGATGGCATTGTCAACTTGGGCAGGCACGGGAGCTTCCTTTTCTTCGGCTACCTCAATCCCTTCCTTTGGAGGCTCCTGCTCCTTCTGCTGGTCTTCTAGCTTATCCGCCTTTGAGGATCTCGTCTTCCTCTTCTCGGTCTTCTCCTGAGCCTCGGGAGCGGCCTCCTCCTCTGCCTTTTCTTCCTCGACTTTCTCCGCAGGGATGTCAGTCTTCCTCGGTCTGCCCCTCTTTTTCGGCACCAAAGCAACAGAGCTTTCCTCGTCCGCCTCGGTTTGGGCATCTTTCTCTGGAATGATCGACTTTTCCTTGCTTTTGAGAGACGGCACCTCTTTCTCCTCACCTTCGCCGTCTTGTTTTTCCTTGGTTTCTTTTTCTTCCCCAGGCTTTGGAGTAGTCGAAGGTGCCAGGGCAGCATCCTTCGCTTCTTCCTCGGACGCCAATTTCCTTGGCCTTCCTCTCCTTCTCGGCTCCTCCTCCTTGGAAGCCTCGGCTTCGGCTCTGGCTGCAGTGGGAGGAGCTGCGACGGGATCTTCGGCGCCGGTAGGGTTGGCTTTGTCGGCGGAGGATTCAGCTTCTTTCTTGGGCGACTCTTTCGGCTCGGAGGCGGCAGTCTCGGAGGTGATTCTTGTACGCGGCCTTCCTCGCCTCCTGAGAGGAGCGTTCTCGGAGGAATCGTCGGCGGCCTTGTCCTGGTTCTCCTCCGCCTTCTTGGCCTGCTTGGTCTTCACCACCTCCTCCTCCTCCTCCGCCTTCTTTTCCTCCTCCTCTTGGTCTTCCCGCTTTGATACGTCCCCTGTGGTCCTCCTGGATCTCCTGAGGTTTTCTGCTGGAGGTTCCCTCTGGCGGGCGGGGGCCTTTTTCGCAGGCTTCTTGGGAGGGCTGGTCTTCGCCTTCTTCGAATCGGCTTTGCTGGGAGTAGGAGTCTCAGCGTCGGAGTCGGAGTCCTCTGTTGCCTTCTTGGCTTTGGATCCCTTCTTTTTCTGCTCCTTTGGTGGAGGCGGCGTTTTCTTCCCCTTCACAAGAGCCCTCTTTGCCTTCGCCGTTGCTCTCTTGGGCTTCTCCTCCACCTCGTCTCCTTCGCTCTCACTCTCCTCGGACAGGTTGGTGGGGGCCAGCTTGAGGTCCACCGATGACTTCATGGATCCCATGTTGACCAGGGCCATCAGGGCCCGCTTCTTCTTCTGGTCGAGCGGGGCCTTGGTGACTGCGCTCTGCCTCTCCCTCATCACCCGCTCCCTCTCCTCCCTCTTCCTGGCCTCCCTCTCCGCCCTCTCCTCCTCCTCCCTGGCCGCCTTCTTCTCCCTCTCCCTCTCGGCGGCCGCCTCCGCCTTCTTCTGCTCCTGCAGCTTCGGCAGCGGGGGAGGCACGGATATCGTAGGAGGGAGGGACGGGGGAGGGGTGCCACCGTTTCCCTCCTCCTCGTCCGCGGCCCTGGCGGCTTCCTCCACCACTTCCCTGGCGATCTCGTCCACCTCCCTGGTGTCAAAGTCCAGTCCCAGGAGGTCGGCGAGGCCGCCGTCGTCCGGCATGATGGAGCTGACGGCCATCTCCAGCTTGAGGTCTCTCGGCGCCGGAGGGCGGGCCGGCCTGCGGGGAGCGGGCGAGCCTGCTGCGGCCTGCTGAGGACTCTCCGCCCTCGCCTTCTCCTTGGCCAGAGGTGTGGGGGCTTCCAGGTCGAAGATGCTCTTTGACTTCTGCTCCTCCTCTTCTTCTTCGTCGTCCGATGAGGATGAGGACGAGGAGGAAGAACTGTCGTCGTCATCGTCGGAAGCCTCGTCGGCTCCTCCCAGATCTGCGTCGTTGTCATGAACAGAGCTATCGTCATCGCTGTCATCTTTTTCAGGCGCTTCTGCTTCTGCTTTGGGAGGATTAGCCTTCAACTGCTGCGCCTCCTTGGCCGGACTTGGGACCTTTTCCTGAACCGGCAATTTTTCTTGGACTTTCTCTTGGATTTCCTCAGGTGTGGTGTCGGACACGACGGCGTGAGGTTGACTTTCTGCCCTTTGTTGTTCCGAATCGGGATCGGACTTCGCATCGCTTTGGAGGGTCGCAGCTTTTTCGGCAGGCTCGGGTAACTTCTCTTGTTCCTCCTGGCTCGAGGTCTTGGCCTTGTCTTGCTGCTTCCCGGAGTCAAGGAGCTGGTCGAAAATCATGTCCTCCTCGGTGGGAGCGGGCGGAGAAGAGGGCTTCTCCTCCTCGGCATCTTTCTCGACTCCTGCCGCCTCGCCGACGCTGCCCACGCTGCCGACGCTGGCGGCGTGATTGCTGCTGGTGTCCCCGCCCTCGGACGAGTCCTCCCCAACGCCCCTCCTCCTCCTGCTGTTCCTGTCCCTCCTGCCCTTCTTGGACCTCCTCTCCTCGTCCTTTGACCTGGAGCGAGAGGTGATCTTCTGCGCCATCATGGCGATAAGCTTTTCCTTCTGCTTCAGGATTGCCTCAGGGTCCTCCTTGGCGACGGAAGGGTCCTGCTGCTGCTGTTGCAGCGGGGCCTGCTCGAACTCCGACAGCGACACTGACCCCATGTCGGAGAGGGAGGTGGAGCAGCGAGAGGCAGGGGTAGAGCCGCTCTCAGAGGCGAGGAAGAAGGAGGCGGCGTTGGCGACGAAGCCGTTGTTGTCGACCATGGATGCCACCTCCAGCATCTCCTGGGAACCCTCCGACACCAGACGGGAGGAAGACCGCTTCGTCTTCGGCGGGAAGGAGGGCTCGGCTGATGAGGCTGAGGTTGGGGCCTTCATCACCAAGGCGCCCCTCTGCTCCCGCAGCCTCCTCCGCTCTACGATCTCTCTGGGAAGCGGCGGCGTCGGTGGCGGAGTGAGGGCGCGGTAGTCTTTCTTGACGGCGGTGAAGATGTTTGAGTTCTTGAGCATGCCAAGCATCCTGATCTCGTCCCTGTCCGTCCTGTGGAGGGACTGCAGGTGCTCCACCAATGCCGGCCTGGTCCTCAGCAGATCGCCGCAGAACCCGCACTTCCAGCTCTTGCCCCCGTGCTTCACCACCTTGTGCGCCGCCCTGGACGCCTTGGACTTGAGCACCAGCTCCGGCGGGCACAGCGAGCAGCGGTAGGTGAATCCCTGCCACATTGAGGGAGCAAGACGGCGCAGGCGCCGAAGGTACCGGAACCGCTTCGGCCGTCGCCTGGCCATGGCCAGCAGGTTCTTCTTTCGCTCCAGCCTCTTGTCGATGATCATCTCCCGCTCTCCGCCCTCGAAGTGGACCCTCACGTGAGCCTGCAGGCTCTCGTTGTCCGTGAACGTCTTCGGGCAGAGGGCGCACTTCGTCGTCTGGAGGGAAATGGATAGAAAACAAGCTTCAAACAGAGTTCCAAAGGTTTTACGTACAAAAGATCTCATCTTTACAAGTGGCACAAAATTCTAGTTTCCTGTTTTAATCGGAGGTCATGGGAAAAGATAAGTAGGTTAGTTTTTTAGTCATTGCTAAAAATATTTCTACTGAGAATAACATTCTCACCTGCACGCTGACAGCCTTTTCTTTCTCCGCCTCATTCAAGCCTACACCGGCCTGCTGGCCAACAGCCGAGGCATCGACAGCCGGCAGCGGCTGCCCCGGGTGAGCCCTGGCAAAGTGCATCTCCAGGTTGGACTTCCCCACGAAGGTCTTTGGGCACAGCCTGCACTTGTAGTTGAGCTGGGTGGCGTGCTTCTTGAGGTGTAGGAGGTAGGCGCGCTTGGTGGCCATCTTGTCGTCGCAATTGGGGCACTGTAGAAGCTGCCCGGGCTTCAGCTCGGGTATGTCAAGGTTGTCGAAGGCGCTGAGGTCCTCGAAGGCGCTCTCGTTGAGGAGCTCCTCGGTGAGGTCGCTCTGCCCGAACATCATGGCGGCCTCCGCGGCCGCGGCCTCCAGGGAGTTCTCATTCGGGAGGACCATGTCGGCTCCACCCACCACACTGGAGATGAGGTCTGCTGCGCCTCCAGAGGGGTCTGTCCCAATGGCCGAGGCCGAGGAGGCCGACGAGGAGACTGCCACGCTCGCCGCTGCGGCTTCGGACGCTCCTCCCCCTCCTCCCAGGTCCAGCATATCGCTATCCTCCAGCGAGGCGCTGAAGGACTCCAGGAAGGTGTTGATCTTGGCCGTGACGACCTGCGTGGACCTAGTGTGGCTGGCAGAGTGTCTCTGCAGCTGCGACTTGAGCTGGAAGGTGAGAGAGCAGACGTCGCACTTGTGCGGCCAGCTGCCCTGGTGGCGCAGCACGTGGATCCTCTTGTTCTGCTCGTTGGAGAAGTTCTTCTGGCAGATCTCGCAGATGAAGAGCTTGCCGTCGACCCTGTGCGTCTTGGAGTGTGTGTCCAGGTCCTCCTGCTTGAGGAAGGTGACGTCGCACACCTGGCACTGGTAGTGGTGCGCCGCGCCCGCCGCCGCGCCCGCCGCGCCCACGCCGCGCAGGTGCCCCTGGTGGTGCTGGCGCTGCTCGTCGGCGTTGGTGAAGCGCTCCGGGCAGTACTCGCAGGCGAAGGGCCGCTCGGCGTAGTGCACCGCCTTGATGTGCTTGTCCAGGCTGCGGCGCTCGCGGAAGCCCTTCTGGCAGTAGGGGCAGATCTCGGGGACGACGTCGCCGTGGAGGCGGAGGTGGCGGGCGTAGCTCTTCTTTTGCAAAGTCAGTCCGCAGATCGGGCAGTGAGCCATCCTAGGTAGAAAAAAGGTCTTTGTTGAAGTCCAAAGTAAGAACTTTCAAAAATGTGTGCGGTATGCAACAAAATAGGACTGTAGAAAAGGAATTCATCATTAACTTTTGTAAAAAAAATTACCTTGGAGCCACGCCAAAGTGACTGAGCATGTGTCCCATGAGCGTCTTGTCCGCCTTGAATGCCCTGTTGCAGATGGTGCACATCCTGGCGTCGAGGTCGTATCCGCTGGTGACGATGGTGGGGACCTCCACCCGCTTGCCGGCCGCTGTCACCTCCGTCCGGGTCTCCTTGAACGGGTTGGGCCTGTCCTGGTCCTCGATGGCGGGGACCGACGTAGTGGTGATCTTGCCCTCCATGCTGGCGGCCGCGCTCGCCACCACCGCGGCGGAGGACTGCGGCTGCGGAGGCTGCTGCGGAGGCTGCTGGGCGCCGGACGGGGCTGGCACCGGGATGGGGATGGGCACCGGCACGGGGACCGGGACGGCGGTGGCAATGGGAACGGCTGCTGAAGAAGCGGCCGCCTGAGGCTGCAGCGGCAGTTCCGACGGGGCTGGCGGCGGCGACGGCAGCGGCGGGGGACGAGTCTTGACCGCCGTGTGCACCACCGGTGGCGGTATGGGCGTGGAGGCCGCAGAAGACGAAGAAGCTGCGGACGAGGTATCGAAGGCCGATCTGAGGTCCGGCGGGCCCCCGCTGATGAGCTCCGATATGGACTTCTGCACCGATATTTTCTGCGGTCCGCCGTTGTCGGGAAAGACTTTGTACTGGATGGTGATGGTCATTGGTTTGTTGGGGAAAGCGATCTCGGGCTGTGGCTGTATGTTGGTGGGAGGCTGCTGTTGGGAAGAGGGAGGTGGCGCTGGAATTGGAGCAGACGGCGTCAGGACGGCTGGCAACACCTGCAGGCTGCTGCTCTTCTCTCCCGCAACGGCGACTCCTCCTCCGGCCGGGGCCGCCGCTGGCACGAGGCAGGTCCCCGCCGGGAGAGTGATGTTGGCCTTGGCCAGCTCCTCGGCGGCCTGGGAGGCCAGGGCGGTGATAATCTCCTGGGTCTTGCTCTTTCCCTTCGGCTCCAAGCTGGGATCCGGAGCGACTGACTTGCGGGCCACCACCAGGGGCACCCTTGGCTCCTCCTCGGCCTGAGGCCTCTTCCCCTCCGGGTACTCGGGCGAGACTCCGCTGAGCGTGGCAAAGGTCAGACCAGACTCCTTGTCCCTCGACTGTCCCTCCGACGAAGAGGAAGACGAGGACGGCCGGCGAAACTTGCTGCCAAACTCCTCCGCCAGGTTGCTGTCGGAGTCGAGCAGGTCCGGGAACTCTCCTGAGTCGTTGTGCACCGAGCGCCTTCCTCCTCCACCCTGTCTCGCCCTGCCAACGGTTGCCGGCGAGGCCCCCTCGGCGAACTCGTCCAGGCTGACCGGGAGGGTGGCCGTGGCGGTCTCCGTCAGGCGCTCCTCCAGGTTAGCGTGGTGCTCGTGGATGAGGGAGGTGGAGGCCGCGGGGACGGCGGTGGCGGAGGCGTTGGGGGTGCCGTACTGCATCAGGTCATCCATGGACAGGCTGATGGTGTCCGGCTGAAGCATCTGCACGTGCTGCTGTTGCAGTTGTGGCTGCGGTTGAGGTTGCTGTTGGATCATCACGGGGACGGCCTCTGCCACGGCAGCGGAGTTTGCGGCCGCGGGTACTTGGCCGGTGTCCAGTGTGAGGGTGATGGGGGCATGCTGTGCCTCGGCCAGGGCGGCGGAGGCGTCAACCACGATCTGTGTCGGCACTGGAGCTGCTGCCATAACAGCTGCTGGTGGAGCTGCAGAAGCAACGGCAGGTGGAGGAGGAGGTTGCACTTGTATTATTTGTGGAGGGGGCGCCTCCGCCACCACGGCGGCTTCTACGATGGGTTGGACCAGAGGCTGGACCTGCACAGTGAGCTGGGGAGGCTCAGCAGGGGCCACCGATGCCGCCGGGGGAAGAACATCGGCCGTGGCCGTCTCCGCGGGCGGGACGGGCGCCCCGGTCTTCTTGGCGTTGGGGTCCGGGGGCATGGCCAGTGCAACGCCCCCATCCGCCTTCCTCAGCACCTTTGGCGCCACGTACGTGTTGTTCTTGTGCGCCTCCAGGTGCTTGGCCAGCGACCGCGCACCCTCGAAGCTCCTCGGGCACAGGTGGCACTTGTGGCCGAGGTCGCTGTTGTGCCTCCGGATGTGCAGCTTGAGCTTCCTCTGCTCGCGGAACCCCTTTCCGCAGAGGTGGCACTTGAAGGGCAGCTCGCCCGTGTGCCAGCGGATGTGGATCTCGTATCGGTTCCGGTCGGTGTACTCTCTCGAGCAGTACTCGCAGACGAGCGCCTCGGTCACCTTGTGGCGCCGCCGGTGGAGGAGCATCTCCTGGTAGGTGGGGAAATCCTTGCCGCAGATGTTGCAGTCGGTGGGGCCGTCGTCGGCAGAGGTGGCACCCAGGGAGGCGGCCTGGGAGGCGGCGGCGGAGGCGGCGGTTGATGACGATGAGGGAGTAGGAGCGGTCATGACTTGGACCTGTGGGGGTGGCGGTTGCTGCACGATAGAAACAGCAGGTGCGACTGCCACTGCGGGCATCGCCGACGGCTGGCTGGTGGAAACGAGCGAGAACGCGTCCACCATCTCGGATGAGGAGTCGGCGACGCCGCCAGTCTGGCCGACGCCCTCCTTCTCATCTTCCTCCTCCTCCTCCTCCTCGTCTTCCTGGTCGATTATGCTGGAGAGGAACGACTCCTCAGTCTCCTTGCTGCTGTTCTGCATCACGACGCTTTTGGCTTCCCTTTCAGGAAGAATTCGGATCTTGATAGTGGGCACTTTCTTGGGGGATTCTTCCTCCTCGGTCCCACTTTCTTCGATATCCTCCTGCTTCGGCGGGGCCATGGCGGGGGCGGCGTCGGAGGTGCTGCTGGTTGCCTTCGTCAAAGCCTCCTGGCTGAGCTGCTCCAGCCTCACGGAACACGGCTTAAGGTTCGCGGCCTCGTCGATGAGTCTGGCCTCTTCCGCTTCTTCAACAGCGGGGACCTCTTCAGTCTTTTCCTCGTCGCTCTCAATCTGTTCCTCTCTGCTCGGAGCCGGAGCTGCCTCAGGCAGTGGCGGTTTTGTTTTCTTGGCAACCGTGGGAGGCGAAGGAAGAGGAGCAGGTGCTGAAGTCTTATCCACCTTTTCTTCCAGCTCGTCTTCGGATGAGGAGGACTCGTAGGAAACTACCGCGCCGAGAGCGGCCTGGACCTTGGATGACGGGACCACTGCCTCTTTTTCTGATTGAGGAGGCTCAGAAAGAATTTCTCTGACGGTATTTTTGGGCGGCTCTTCAGGAGCAACAACGTCTTCGCTGGAGGTTTTGTCGGCAATGTCCTGTGAAAGGCTTTGCAGAACCGGCGGCGGATCATGCGCCTCCGCCGCTGCAGCATTGTCCTGAAATTTGCTTTCCTCCTCTTTCTCCTCCTCCACTTCTCTTGAGACTTGAACTTGAGGAACATTGTCCTTTTGATCCTGATCGGCTTCTTCTGCATTCCGGACCGGTTCCTCTTCCCTCGCGTCCTCTTTGCCCGAGTCTGGAGGCAAGTCGGCCAAAGGACTAGATTCCTCTAATTCGTCCCCTCCTTCCGATGCATCTGCAACGGGTTCCCCCGCTTTCACTGTCGCGTCTGATGTCTCGGCGTCCTTGCCTGGCTCCTCAAGCGTGATTTCCGACGAAGGGACCTTTGCATCAGAGGCAGCCTCGTTTTCCTCCGGGGGGGCGACAGCAGGAATATCCTCGTTCTGAGATGACACTGCGTCATTTTCGGCCTCTTCTTGGCGCTCGAGATCTCCCGCCTTCGGGCTCTCGGGAACCGCCGCCGTTTTCGTCGGAGGCTGGCAACCAGACTTCTCCGACTCCTCAGGTACATCCTCTTTTGCAGCCTCTTGCTGCGGAACGCCTTTCAAGTTAATAGGGGACTCTTCTTTCTCTTCCGCCGGGCCAATCTCTGCGGGCAAAGGATCAGTTTCGCGGGGCTGCGCCGCGTCCGACGTCTCTTCCGACACATCACTCGACAGGGATTCGACGGCTTCAGTGGTTTCTTTTTCACCTCTTTCACCCGGCGTCGGTACCTCCTCCACTTCATTGCTCTGAATATCGCTCGTGGTAGATGTGGCAAGAGGTTCTTCTGCTGGAAGCTTCTGCGGCTCTTCGGCCAATGAATCCTCGGATGTCTTAACGGACTCTGCAACCTCCTTTTTCTCTAGGGGAAGAAGAGCCTCTTTGGCGTCTTCTCCTTCATCGCCTTTTTCAGCCTCATGTTGCTTGCCTGCGCCCGAAGCTTCCTCTTGATTGTCCTCTTCACTTGGGCGACCTTGACTTTCCTCCTTTGGAGACACAGGCGGAGCCTCCTCTTCCGGGTCCTTTTCCGAAAGGCCTCTGGTTTCGCCGAGCTCCTCTTGCGGAGGACAGGCTTCTCCGTGAGGTGGACCTCCCTGCTGCGGTTCGCTGGAAGCCACGAGTAACGCAGGAGATTCACCAGGACTTTCGGCCAGGCTGACACGGTCACTGCTTTCCACCTTTTCAGATTCCGTTTCTCTTGCATTTTTGGCCGGCTCGGGCTCGCATTGAACTTCAGAGTCCCTTTCTCCTGTCGTGGTATTTGACTCCTCGTCCGCGATCGGATCTTTGCTCTGGTCAATTGGAGGTGGAGATTTCTGGAAGCAAAAGGAGGGGCAAATAAATCAGTATACTGTAGACATACGTACAGATGTGGCCGTAATACCAAAATGTAAAAAAAAATATGGAAACGTACCTCGCCCTGAGAATCTGCAGATTTGGACGCCGCTCCTTCCGACGGGGGTGAGCCTTCGGTGATGGCGGCAACAATTTCTCCACTTCCT
>JAAUYJ010146179.1_pt1 | contig 11567 bp, 6 predicted proteins | sample 7278031 | NCBI WGS metagenome assembly JAAUYJ01 (sample SAMN14350222, study PRJNA611818) | marine sediment metagenome | isolation source: surface marine sediment (1.8m) | place: French Polynesia: Moorea | collected 2018-08 | reverse complement strand
GCACCCATGGGCGCACCAATAACCACAACTGGTATCGATACCCACCAATAGTTCCAAGTGTCGCTCAATATAGGATTGGCACTGAACTGTAACCGCCACAAAAACCCGACAAGAGCATTACTAGCCATGAGTATAACTGAGGTAGGAGTGGCAACTTTTTCATCAATACGGAATGCTAAAACTAGTAGGGAAAAGGTGAGAATATCCAATCCACTTCCAGTAATCGCGCTAACTATACCGCCGATCGCGCCGACAGCAATTAAAATTAAGGCATCATGTTGTTTAAAGTCGGGGATACGCTGCCATAGTCGTCTTTGGCGATCGCGATTCATCCAGAGTAATGCCACACCAAAGCTCAACCACAGAGAAACAAAAAACATTTTGGTTGCTACGGCTGGAAGATATGGTGCAATAACTTCCAGACCTAAAATGATGCCCAGCGCTCCTCCAAGTCCAGCAAAGATTAAAGCACGGGATTCGATAGGAATACGGTTTTGGAAAATTGCGATCGCTGCTGAGGTCATACCTACAGACTGAATCATCAGTGCAAAATCCCTAGCTACTGCTGGTTTGATATCAAACAGCATGGTCATCACAGGAAATGCTACTGCTCCACCACCTTCACTGGTAGAACCAGCAATAAACGAACCGACAGCCATTGTAATCGGCATGAACCAATTTTCGGCAAACAGATGCCACCGAGGTTCGGCAGTAAAAAATACGAGCCAAATCGACCAAACAGTAAGAGGAAGCCAGATTTCAGAGGGTTTGAGCTTTTTCACGGGGATTTACTTTAAAAATCTAAACTAGGCTTCAAGTTTTTACAGCCTGGAACATAAGAAAGAGTCTTAAACAAGGGATAACCAACCAGTCCTCCAAAACCCCATATGATTTGGAACATGACGAACAAACGTTTTTCATCCAGAGTTTTTAATTTCCAAATGTGCAAACCTTGACGTTCAATCTCATCGAGCATAGCGGGATTAGCATGAGGCCCGCAAATACGAAAATGAGGTGCTGCCACACTACCAAATAAAACACTCCATAACACTATTGGTCGAGAAATTAATTTCCGTAAAACTGGACGACAACCTATTAATTCCGACAGTTCGTACATATAAGGAACATAGGAGACAATTCCCGTAATACGATCTGAAACCAGAGGTTTCAACTTGCGACTATCTTGGGCATCCTGTTCGATAATTGACTGCATTTGTGGGGGTTCGGGCAGTTGCAGTCTACCACTGACTACACCCGCAAAGTAGCGAGATTGCATCTCCATAATTGGTGGCATTGAGCCAATGTTGGGGCGAGCAAAACCAACAAAACCAATATCGGGGAGTTCTGGATGAAACATTTTTTTATACAGTTTGCGCCAATCCCAGTCTTTGCTATCTATAGGTAAAAAAGGAAAGTAGACGTTAAAACCACTGGAGAAGACAACCGCATCGGCTTGTACCTTGCTGCCGTCACTAAAAACAACCCCGTCAGCATCAAATTCCTTTAGCTGAGGTTTGAGGGAAACATTAGGCTTTGCCAAAGCTTCCATAAAGGTATCTGATTTAGTAATAAACTGCTGGTGATAGCTACCACCAGATAATTGGATCAGTTTTCGTCTAATTTGCCAACCTTTTTGCTGACGATTGACAAGATTAAACAAGCGTTGAATTGCTGTTTCGATTCTTTCGTAGAGAACTGGTGGATAATGATAAGTACCTCGGTGGTGAAAATAATCTCCAGGTAAGGTCATGCGCTTGTCGAGCTTGGGCATGATAAATACCCCTCTTCTCAGACTTAAGGTGACGCTTTTTGCCACTTGGGAAATCTCGTTAACTTGGTCACCACCACTTTCCCCACCTCCAATAACTATCACCGATTTATCTTTATAGGGAGTATTGTCTTTGTAAAGGGATGAATGAACCAATTTACCTTTAAATTCTTCTATATTAGGGAATTTGGGTAAATTTGGCTCTTCATTAAGACCAGTACAAACTGCCACCGCATCAAACTCGTATTCTTGACTTATGCCATCTTTAGTTGCCACTAAAAGCCACTTTTCTCCCTGTCGCTTTAGGGAATCGACTGAAATTCCAAATTTGATATGTTCCTTAAGATTGAAATGGCAGGCATAATCTAGTAGATATTCTAGATATTGTTCGTGCTTTAAGAAATGGGGATAATTTTCGGGAATAGGAAAATCAGAAAATCCAGTTATATATCTGGAAGAACTTAATTCGGTATTACGAAATACGCTAACTTCCTGCTCTTTAAACTTCCAATTGCCACCGATATAATCAGATTTCTCAAAAGCTGTAACCTCTAGTCCTTCCTCTAAACAGGACTTAATGGATACTAAACCTGCAATACCCGCTCCGATGACAGCAACTTTTTTCTTATTCATATTAAGTATTAACTAAAACTACACAAAAAATACTTACATTACTGAGGATTATTAGCTACTTTTCTCAAGCCAATAAAGGCAATAAAACGGGGTTTATTGGCAAATGCAGCAGCATAATTGGTGTTTTCAGATAAAGCTCGTTCCTCAGTTTGAATTCTCTTACTCATCAACCAAGCATTAGCCAGAGAAAAAGCGATCGCGGTAAGATAGGCACTATGAATTAAAGGTAAAAAGGCAATTTCTAGGATTACCCCCAACCAGTTAGGATGTCTCAGATAGCGATAAAGTCCTGATTCGGCTACAGGCATTCCAGGGACTGTCATAATTGGTAGAGTCCACCGCCACTCCAAAGCTTGCATTGATAGATAGCGTAAAACTTGTCCTGCTATGGTAGCTGTTAGGGCAACGGCAGCTAAAGCGGGAACAAAAGGACGGTCAAAATACCAAACCTCAGCAATCATGGCAATCCACCAGCTTACTTGCAGTACTTTGACTGCACCGAGTAAGTTATCCCCATGTTCTTGTCCACCTCTTTTCAGAATTTCTGCTTTATGGTGATCGCTGATACGCACTTCTAGCATTCGCTGCAAGATGACAGCTATCACAATTCCCATAAAGATATATTTAGTTAGCATAGCGATCTCTCCAAAATGTTTACCATTGCAATAAGATTGCTTCTTGAGAAAAACCAGGACCCATTGCTAACAGCAAGCCATAAGACCCTGGGGAAGGTTGTTCTGCTGCTAAAGTGCGATCAAGAATATAAAGTACCGTTGGCGAGGAAATATTGCCAATTTCGGCTAAAGCATTCCAGCTTCCTTGTAATGCTTGCTCGTCGAGTCCAAATTCTTGTTCAACGGCTTTAATAATCTTGGGTCCTCCAGGGTGAACCATCCAGCGAGCAATCTTGTCCGTTGACAGGTTATGGTCGGCAAGGAGGGGGTCAATGGTTTTGTGCAGGGCAACTTTGACATAATCCGCTACTTCTGGTCGGAGAATATTGCGCGTCCCCGTGTCCACTAAATCCATTCCCATCAGATGAACCGTATTAGGTAAAATAATCGAGCGGGTATCAACGATTCGAGGTTGACCTGGTTGAGCCAAAGGATGATCTTCACCCACCATTAAAACTGCTGCCGAACCATCTCCAAATAGAGCAGCAGTTACAATCGTCATGATGATATCGCTGTAAACTCCTGGTTCTTCAGGCAATCGCTTAATCATGTAAGATAAATCTCTTTGTAGTGAACCTTGCCACAATCCCGAAGAAGGTTCCATTGCAAACAACACAGAAGATTCTGTAGGATGTCCTTTTAAATAATCAGCGACCCGAGCCAAACCACAAGCACCACCCATACAGCCCACCCCAGTCAGAGCCATTCTTTTAATTTCGGGAGAAAAGGGGATTCTGTTGATTAATCTCGCATCCAATCCAGGGGTAGCAGCAATTAGGGTAGTAGCGGTAAGTTGAGATATATCTTGGGGGGCTATAGCTGCTTTGTCTAATAACTTTGTTACAGTGGTTTCAATTACATTAAGACACTTGGTAATTGCCTCATTAGCTACTTGAGCCACTCCAGGGGGGTCGTAGAAAGAATCGAGGGGAAAAGTAAAATAGCGTCCGTTAATTTTGACATTGGTAAAAAAGCGATCGATCGTCTCTAGATCGAACTCTAAATCCATAGCCAGGAAATACTTTTTTAGTGCTGTTGCCAGAACTTCCTGGGGATAATAATGTTCGGGAAATCCCGTAGATGTCGTCACAATATAAACCATAAGAATTACTCCAAAAAATTTATCTAGGGTGTGTCATCAATTAAGGGGAAAGATGATTTTTGAAGCCATTTTTGCGAGATACAAGGAGAAAAATGTTCTAGATAGCAGAGCTATGTAGGTTATTTTTCGACAAAGTAGGTCGTGAAAATGGGTCAAAAAGCACTTTTTTTCTAATTGATGACACGCCCTAATTCAAAATTAAAAATCTTTGCTCTAGCTGGGTCGATATGGCTCTTAATAATTCCTGACGAGCGGAATGTAAAAAGAAATGATTGCCAGCAAACATTTGTAAGTTAAAGTCTGCTTTAGTTTGTTGTCCCCAAGCGGTCAGTTCTGCTTGACTTACTTTGGGGTCTTCTAATCCGCCAAAAGCAGTAATCGGACAGTCAAGGGGAGGCTCATTGGCATAAAAATAAGTTTCTAAAATGGCAAAATCAGCCCGTAATGCAGGTAGATATTGTTGCATTAACTTTGTATCTTGCAAAACTTCATCGGGAGTGCCATTGAAATCCTTGATTTTCTCGATAAATTGAGAGTCAGGCAAGCGGTGAATGGGGGGTTTGAGATCGGGTAACTGAGGAGCATTATTTCCAGAAACAAATAAATGAACGGGAAGAGGATAATTTTGACGACGCAGTTGTCTGATCAGTTCAAAACTCAGTAATGCCCCCATACTATGACCGAATAGGGCAAAAGGAAGGTCTAAATAAGGCTTGAGCAGGGGAAGGAGGGTTTGAATTACTGGCTTGAGAAGGGTTGGGGGAGATTCTCTGAGTCGGCTTTCCCTTCCAGGTAGCTGTATTGCACAGAGTTCTATCTCTGAGGGCAGTCGATCACTCCATGTCTGAAAAATAGATGCTCCCGCACCAGCATAGGGAAAACAAAATAGGCGTAAGCGAGCTTGAGAATTTGGTTGAGGGCAAATTACCCACAGATTATCTTCAATTTTCTGTTTGGTAGCAGTTTTAGTTACTGTTGCCAATCTACTTATCCGATTGGAACCGCCTCGATTTTCCATCACATGATGCTTTTCAATGAGCAACAGCAGTTGAGTTAAAAATTGTTCTAGGTTGAGTTCGGCTAAAAATTCTACGGGAATAGAAATATTAAATTGCTGTTCGATACGTCTTCTTAGCTCCGTAGCCATGAGAGAATCCAGTCCCAGACTAGAAAGACGCTGTTGCCAATCTAGTTGGGAGGGTTTGATTTTGATTACTTTGGCTAGTATTTGACCAAAGTACAGCTTTAACAATTGTCGCCTTGTTTCTGGTTGAGCAGCTAAAAGTTCATCTCGTTGTTGATGCCAGTTTTCTTGCTGCATCAGAGAATCGCAAGCAGGAATTGCTAGAGTGCGATCGCCCGATGCCCTGCCTTGAGAGCGATCGCTAGTTCTATTGGTATTATCTTTAGATACTGTTGTTTTTTGCTGCTGGTGCTTATTGGTTATAAGTTCTAGCAACTTAGGCAGTAATTTAATTTCCTCTGCTGACAGTGTTTCTACTGTTTCCAACTGACTTTTAACCTGTTCGATTTTTCCTTGGTCTAAAAGAGAAAATAGAGGTGTCCAGTCTGTTTCTGGAGATGAGATATTCTGACGCTTTGGAGTGTTTTGAATCCAGTAACGCTGACGTTGGAAGGGGTATGTCGGTAGTATTACTCGACGACGTTGAGGATAATCTCTCTCGAAACTCTGCCAATTGATCGCAATACCTTGTAGATATAATTGAGCTAAACTTTCTAATATTTGCTGCCAATCTGGTTTTTGGGGTCGCAAACTGGGAAGAAAAGTATAGTTTCCGGCATCCATATCCGATAAACAGAGACGACCCATACCCAATAAAATTGGTTTTGAGCCGATTTCGAGCAATATTTTGCAATCCTGTTGAGCCAACGTTTCCATCCCCTGAGCAAATTTTACGGGCTGTCGCACATGATTACACCAATATTCAGGTGTAGCAATTTCATCTGTAGCTAGTTCCCCTGTAACATTGGAAATTAAGTCAATTTGGGGCGGTGAATATGTTACCTGTCTGGCAACCCGTTCAAAATCTTCCAGCATCGGTTCCATTAGAGGGGAATGAAACCCATGAGAAACTTTTAAGGTTTTGGTCTTAACTCCTTGAGCTTCAAACTGGCTCGCCACATGATAAACAGCTTCTCGTTTGCCTGAAATTACGATGCTCCTAGCCCCGTTAAATGCTGCGGTCTCAACTTCTCCATCATAAGACTGAATGGCTTTAATAACTTGTTCTGGATCGGCTAACAGGGAAACCATTGCTCCATCTTGAGGCAGAGATTGCATTAAACGCCCTCGTTCAGCAATCAATTTTAGACCATCTTCTAGACTAAAAACCCCTGCCAAGCAAGCTGCCACATATTCACCGACACTATGACCCATCATCAATGTCGGTTTAATACCCCAGGATTGCCATAATTTTGCCAAAGCGTATTCGAGGGCAAATAAAGCAGGTTGGGTATATTGGGTTTGGTCTATATCGGGTGTGGGTTTAGGGGAGTATATTATCTCTAGCAGAGGTTTATCTAAATAGGAGCTTAATATTTCCCCACAGCGATCTAAAGTTTTACGAAAAGTGGGTTGAGTTTCATATAGTGAGCATCCCATACCCACATATTGCGCTCCTTGTCCTGTAAAAAGGAAGGCAATCTGAGGAGGTTTTCCCACAGTTAAATATCCCGTGGTTATGCTTGCCGTATCTTCTCCCGCAGTAAATGCTTGAAGAGACTGCTGTAACTCAGTTTTTGAACTAGCGATCGCAACTAAACGACGCTCGAAGTGAGTGCGACCAGTATTAGCGGTAAAACAGATATCTGCTAGAGAAATGTCGGGCTTGGAATCGAGGAAATTGCTATACTTTTGTGCTAATTCTTCTAAAGCGCGATCACTTCTCGCCGAAAGGGTTAATATCTGTAAGGGGTGTTCTCTGCTTTCTGTAGTTTCTGGTTCTGGGATAGTTGCTTCTTCTAACACTACATGAGCGTTTGTTCCGCCAAAACCAAAGGAACTAATTCCCGCTAGGCGCGTTCCACCTTCCACCGTCCATTTGTGTCTTTCAGTAGGAATAGATATAGGGGTTTTCTGAAGTCGAATATAGGGATTCAATCGCTTCAGATGTAAATTTGGCAGAATTTCTTGATGCTGCAAGGCTAAAACTACTTTGATCAATCCCGCTATTCCCGCTGCTGATTCTAAATGACCGATATTAGTTTTAACCGAACCAATAAAGCAGGGTCGATCTGACGGACGCTCTTCCATAAGCACTGTTTTTAAGGACTTAACCTCAATCGGATCTCCTAAAGGAGTTCCCGTACCGTGAGCTTCAACATAGCTAATTTCTGCTGGTTTTACCCCTGCATTTTTTAAAGCTTGACGAATCACTGCTTGTTGAGAAGGGCCATTGGGGGCTGTAATGCCGTTGCTCAATCCATCTTGGTTGACAGCAGAGCCTCGAATCACGGCCAGAATGTTATCTTTGTCTTTCAAAGCATCTGAGTGACGTTTAAGAATCACTACCCCACAACCTTCGCCTCGAACGTAACCGTTAGCATCCGCATCAAAAGTTTTACAACGACCGTCAGGGGACATCATTTGAGCTTGAGAGAAAACAATGTTGAGTTCTGGTGTCAAGATCAAATTCACCCCCCCAACTATACAGAGATTAGATTCCCTAGTTCGCAAGCTTTGACAGCCTAAATGGACTGCTACCAAAGAAGAAGAACAAGCAGTTTCAATTGCCAAGCTAGGTCCTTTTAAATCTAATAGGTAGGAAAGGCGACTAGAAGCTAAACTCAAAGTAGTACCTATACCGTCATAAGCACTAATTTGCGTCAGATCGGTAACGTTTTTATAGAGTAATTGATCGTAGTTGACCACAGCCATAGCAGCAAATACTCCCGTCTGCGTTCCAGCTAATTTATCTGTTGCCAGACTAGCATTTTCTAGTGCTTCCCAAGCGGTTTCTAAAAACAGCCTTTGCTGAGGATCCATTCGTTCTGCTTCCCTGGGAGAAATATTGAAAAATAGAGGATCGAAGCCATCGACCTGGGATAAAAACCCTCCCCAACGAGTATTCATTTTGCCTGGGGTAGCAGGTTGGGATTCGTAAAACTTATCCACGTCCCATCTATCGACTGGAACTTCTGTAATTGCATCTATGCAATTACTCATAAGTTGCCAAAATGCTTCTGGCGTTTCTGCCTTAGGAAAACGGCATCCCAGACCTATAATTGCAATGTTTTCCATTGTCTACCTATTAGTTTTAAGGACGTTACATATATCGAGAAATAAATCAGAGAAAGAATACTAAAATACCTATGCAGAAAAATTCACTTTTTCTGGTGAGATCGATACAGACTCTTATTTAGTAAGATCGTTTTAAGCAACAACTAGCTTGGAAAACCGCTGAAAAGTTTTAATGTTTCCTTGGATGGCGTGATCGATCTTTCCTCCTGAAGCCATCGGTTTCATATTACGGTTGACTGACCAAAGATAGTCTAAGCTACTAAAAGTCCGACTAAACTCCTGTAAGAGACTTTGATGAAATTTGACATTCTGATGAAATCCTTGATGCTCTTCACACAAGGATTGCTCTAGCCAAAACAGGGCATCTTTAGCTGACATCCCAAAAGTGTCGGACCGCAGAATTTTATAGATAAAGCTCATCACCGAATAATCATCGGGGCGATGTCTGTCAGGTACTACTGCCGAAAGACCACTCCAAATGCGGTTTTGTAGTTTGTAAAAGGCTAAATTTGCCACAAATTTCTCGTAGGCTGTAGGTTGGGGAAAATCTCGATAAAGTTCCCGTGCCATAAAGCGAGAAGTGCTAGTGTGAAAAGCCTCATCTAAAAAATGATAGTAGGCAACTGCTGTGGGTGTAGGAATAAAATCTCCTTGCTTCTGTAATTTTTTAAAGTACCTACAATTGCTATGTTCGGTATGCTTAAGACCCAAATTAGCCATAAAGCGCAGTGTATAATAATGACTGGCTAAAAAAGGCGATCGCCCCCAATTAAAGCTAAAAAATTGTAGCAAGGCTCTAGGGGCTAATCCTTCTCCCATAAATCCCGTACTAAAGGCAGGAGGAAAGTTATCTTTTTGTTCTAATTCTTTTAAATGCTGGGAATAGTATTGTTCTTTTCCTTTGAGCATCTGATTGGCGAGAAAACGTAAAGCGTAGTATTGGTATTGGGATGCTTTTTCTGCCCAACTTTGATAATTGGACTTATACAATTTACCTTTAAGTGGCTCTTTGAAAGCTTCCTTGCCCAACAAAGCTTTGAGCATCTGATAGCAAATTTTGCGAAAGACGTGAATGTGGGAAAGTTCTTGTTCGCTTTCTAAATCTAGTATTTTGGCTACAGTTTCATAGCCTGGAATATTGGCGAAAACTCCACCTGTAATTTTGTTATAGACAATTGTTTGAGTTTCACTGGTAGCAGTGAAATTATACATTACAAACCAATATAGGTGATTGAGGGCGATCTTTTGCGCTTCAGAAGCCTGTTCGTATAGTGGAGTGCCATACAACAGCGACAGTTCGGGCGCATTCCAGTAATAATTGCTGACATCGGTATATTTGAAACTGCGATCTAACTCTTGAATTTTTTCGGTATAGTCGGAGTCGGTATTACTGTGATAGGTTTTTTCAATCAGTTGTAAAGCAGAACTTTTGGGTTGTTTTAGTTGCGACGGTGATCGACCGATATCTGGTGTTTGAAGACTTTGTAACATCTTTTTTGTTAAGGTGAAATGTAATGAAATTATCCGAACAATATTACTGGTATTTAACCCGCAACTTGTCGAGAGAAACGCTTCCAAGATTTGATGTTATTTTTAAAAGCCCGATCGATCGATGCTCCTGAAGCCATAATCTGCATTTCGCGGTTAACAGGCCAAAGATAGTCGAGAGGCTCGAAAAAGCGACGGAATTCCCCAAGCAACTTTTGATGATACTTGAGATTGACGTGAAATCCTTCGTGTTCTCTACACAAACATTTTTCCATCCATTGAAGTGCTTCTTTAGAAGACATTTCAAACAGGGGAGACTGTAATAATCTGTAGAATGGCAGGAAAAAAGAAGCTTCGTCACGAAAGACTGCTGGTAAACCTCCAGAAAGACCACCTAAAACTCCCTTTTGTGCTAAATAGATAGTCAAATTAGCCACTAACTTTTCGTATGCTGTTGGCTGAGAAAAGTCTCGGTATAATTCTTGAGCGATTACCTGAGACATAGTAGTGTGAAAGGATTCATCCAATAAATGATAGTAAGAAACAGCGGTGGGAGTAGGAATAGATTCTTCTGCTTTCTTTAGCTTTTTGAAGTGTTTGAAATATTGATGTTCGTATGTTTTTAAAGACATATTGGCAATCATACGAACTGCATAGTATTGTGATGCCAAGAAGGGCGAACTACCCCAGTTGAGGGTAAAAAATTTAAAAGCAGTGGGAGAACCAGTTAACTCTGCTAAACCACCAGTAGTTGTCGGAATCGATCCACTGTCTCGTTCTTGTAGGTATTGAGAATAGGAATTAGTCTTACTACCAAGCATCAAACGGGTGAGAAAACGAAAGGTAGCTTCCCTAGCAGTATCTAAAGAAGAATTGAGAAACTTAATCCAAACGGGGTCTTTTAACTGACCTAATTTGTTTGATTTTTGGGAGAGGGGATTACCCAAACTCGATTTTCCTAGCAGAGCTATTTTTGTCTTGTAACCGATCTTCTGAAATGTTTTGATGTGGTAACGTTCTTGAGAAGTCTCAAAATCTAGCTCCTGACACAAGGTTTTATAATCGTCAAAGTGAGCAAAAACTCCTTCGGTGATTTGATTGTAGAGCATGGTGTTGGCTTCGGAGTTTGCCGTATGATTGTATTGCCCTACCCAATAGAGATGATTGAGTGCTAATTTTTGGGAAGAAGAGGCTTCCTCGTACAACGGCGTACCATAAAAGGTTGATAGCTCTGGATTTCCCCAATAGCGATTGCTGTTACTACTGTAGTCAAAATTTTTACCTAAGTCGGCGATTTTCTCGGTGTAGTCAGAGTCAATATTGCTCTGATAAGTTTTTTCAATTAGTTGAAAATGTTTAGGTAGATTGGAAGATTGGTTTGGCTGAAGTAATACTTTAGTGTTGTTCTTCATGATGCTTCTCGTTGAAAATTTACAGAAACTACGATTGCTTCTGAATTTTTAATCCGATAGGGACTCAATTAAATGCTGAGTCAATGTCTTAATGGTGGGATAGTCGTAAAGTAAGGTTGGATCTAGTTCTCGGTCTAGCCAATCTTCTAAATCGCCAGCCAGTCCCACGGCAGCAGAAGAATCTAATCCATAGCGGTCAAAAGGTATCGTGACATCAATTCTGTTTGGG
>JAAUYJ010113044.1_pt1 | contig 11569 bp, 7 predicted proteins | sample 7278031 | NCBI WGS metagenome assembly JAAUYJ01 (sample SAMN14350222, study PRJNA611818) | marine sediment metagenome | isolation source: surface marine sediment (1.8m) | place: French Polynesia: Moorea | collected 2018-08 | reverse complement strand
TAAGTTTCCAAACATCTGTACGGAGCATGGAGTTCGGTTTTTTCTTTTTAGTTTTACGTTTGGTTTTAGACTTACCCATAACGACTAAAAATTCTGTTGACTTAACAATACAGTAACATAATTTATAAGGATGCTTCGCGTTTATTTACTGGTTTCGCTCTTCCCCATCTAAATCACAGATTTTAGATGGGGACTGCGCTCAACGATTCTGTTCAAACAGAAAAACGGTACTACACCCCTGAAGAATAGTTCACAAAAGCCTTTAAATACAGGGTTTTTTGTCCAAAGTAGTATATGTATATGGAGGAGAAGTTTAGTCAGAAAGAACAGCAGAAGGACTATACTTTTCAGTGGACAATTAGGAGAAAAACAGAGATAATCAATCAAGCCTCCCTCGCCGTTTTCTGGTGGGGGTTATTGGTTCAACAAGATAACTAAAAAAAAGAAAAATAAATAAAATGATTAAGATAGACCCCCATTTTAACCTCAAGCTTAACATAAAGCACCGTCAAAATCTATTAATTATTGAACAATAGCCGTGATGCAAGACTCATCCAAAGAAAACTACTCCAAATCTGAGGGCAAATCAGAATCAATGCTTAAAAACTCATCCCTGAAATTAGCGTCATCTGAAGATTTACCTCCAAGACAAATGCCTTCGAGAATAAAAATACGGGAACTTATCTTTGGTATAGGGATCGGTATTATGGGGACATTAGGGATAACAAAAATTCTTTCAGTTCCCCCCCAAACAAAATCAGACTCAGTCCCAGTTATCCTCAATGAGACTCAAACCTCTGCTCAGAAAGTAACAGTAGGGAAAGTCAAAATTGGTTTTGTCAATCGAACTCTCAAGGCAACTGGAACCGTTGCCGCTTTTGAATCCATCCCCATTCTTTCTCGAGCAACTGGATTACAAATTCAGCGAGTTTTAGTAGATGAAGGGGACTTCATAAGAGCAGGACAACTCTTAGCTACCTTAGATAATTCAGTTGAGGTTGCTCAACTACAACAAGCTAAAGCAACCGTCGCCCAAGGAGAAGCTCGTTTAGCGGAACTTCGGGCAGGAAATCGAGTTGAAGAAATTGCCCAAGCTAGAGCCACCGTTCAACAGATTCAAGCTCAAATCACTGAAGCTGAGGCGGGTTTAGCTCTAGCCCAACAGCGAGTACAGAGAAATCAAGGCTTAGAAGTCGATGGTGCAATCACCCGTGATCGCCTTGATGAAGTCCTCAATGATGCACAAGTTAAAAAAGCTCAACTACAACAAACTCGGGCCAGTTTTCGAGAAGCCCAACAAAAACTTGTCCAGTTAGAGGCAGGTCCGAGGGATGAAGTTATCGCTCAAGCAGTGGCCCAACTAGCAGAAGCCAAAGCGCAATATCAGATTAACGCAGCTAAACTCAAAGATACCAAGATAATTAGTCCCGTGAGGGGAAAAATCGCTCAACGAGAAGCACGGGTGGGAGATGTTACCAAATCCTCTCAGCCATTGTTTACGGTTATCGAAAATGGACGCTTAGAATTACAAGTCAAAATTCCCGAAACCCAATTGATACTGATTCGTCCAGGACAGACTGTGATGATCACCTCGTCTGCGGATAGTAATCTCAAACTGCAGGGAAGAGTACGCGAAATCGAGCCAATAGTTGATCAAGAGTCGCGTCAAGCCACTGTCGCTGTAGATTTACCCAGAAAAACATCTCTAAAACCGGGAATGTTTTTATCAGCAGCGATTGTAACGAATGCCAGCCAAACTCTCATTGCACCAATGGGTGGAGTTTTACCCCAAACCGATGGCCGGTACTTAGTTTATCTGGTACAACCGGATAATACCGTAAAAGCTCGATTTGTCGAAGTCGGAGAGATTCTCTCTAATCAAAGAATAGAAATAGTTGATGGACTGCAAAATGGAGAGCGCCTAGTTTTAAAAGGGGCAGCTTATCTCAAAGACGGAGATTCCATTACCTATTAATTTAAACCTCGTCGTTAACGAGGAAGTTTTATCAAAAATGTCGGGTGAAGACCCTAGCTAAAAATTCTCTTTTCTTATACAAAAACCATTTGTAAAAATGCAGTTAACCTATGTCTTTTCACCTCTCAACCTGGTCGATTAAAAACCCCATTGCTGTCCTCCTTGCCTTTATGATTATGGCAATCGTAGGATTATTCTCGTTTCTTAATTTAGGGATAGATAATAGCCCTAATGTTGATGTTCCCATTATTCAGATTACTGTCACTCAAAGAGGAGCCGGACCAACAGAATTAGAAACCCAAGTCACCAAGAAAATTGAAGATGCAGTGGCAGGATTGGGAGATATTGAAGAAATCCTCTCTAACGTCAGCGATGGGACCTCCAACACCACCATTAACTTTCTCTTAGGAACTGATACCAATCAAGCTCTCAATGATGTCCGCGACGCAGTCACCCAAATTCGCCAAGACTTGCCCGAAGACATTGAAGAACCAATTATCAAACAAGTAAAATTTGCAGGAGGAGCAATCCTCACCTATAGCGTCTCCTCTGAACAGCGATCAGTAGAAGAATTAAGTGATTTAGTGGATCGCAAAATTGCCAGAGACTTACTTAATGTGGAAGGGGTTGCCCAGATTAATCGCATTGGCGGCGTAGATCGCGAAATTAGAGTCGATTTAGACCCCAATCGACTCTTAGCTTATGGTCTTACAGCAACCCAAGTTAACGAGCAAATTCGTAACTTTAACATCAATTTACCAGGAGGCCGTTCAGAAGTCGGGGGCAATGAGCAAAATGTCCGTACCCTTGGTAGTACCAAGTCTCTGCCAGATTTAAGGTCTTACCCCATTACCTTACCCAATGGTGATACAGTACCTCTCGTTAATTTAGGGGAGGTGAGGAATGGTTACGATGATCCTCGTCAATCTGCTTATCTCAACGGTCAACCAGTAGTAGGATTTTCCGTCTTGCGTAGTACCGGCAGTACATTAGTTAGCGTAGAAGAAGGAGTTCGCAAAACCATTGCTGAGTTAGAAAAAACCCTCCCTGATGACCTACAATTTTCCCTAATTTTTACCAGAGGCGATTACATTCGCAACTCCTATAAAGGAACTTTTGATGCCCTTATTTTAGGATGTGTACTCACGGTAATTGTGGTGGGATTGTTTCTCAAAGATTGGCGGGCTACCTTGATTACTTCCGTTGCCCTTCCCTTATCCCTAATTCCTACTTTTGGGGTTATGCAGCTATTTGACTATACCCTCAATGACATGACTCTATTAGCCTTAGCTTTAGCTATTGGTAACTTAGTAGACGATGCCATTTGTATGATCGAAAATATCGATACCCACCTGCAAATGGGAAAACCCCCTTTGCAGGCAGCCTGGGATGGGGCTGTAGAAATTGGCTTAGCTGTGGTAGCCACAACTGCAACTATTGTGGGGGTGTTCCTTCCGGTGGCTTTTATGGGAGGAATTCCTGGACAATATTTTCAACCCTTTGGGGTGACAGTAGCGGTTTCCACCATGTTTTCAACCCTGGTGGCCACGACTATGATTCCGATGTTAAGTGCGGCCTTACTCAAACCAAAACCTCTCAAACGCCAAAACCAGTCCAAACCTCAGCAACGCCCTCCCCTCCAACCTTACCGCAGTCTTCTAACCTGGTCATTACGTCATCGTCTTGTCACTATGTCATTGGCGATCGCCTTTTTTCTGGGTAGTCTACAATTGGTTCCCTATATTCCTAAAGGATTATTTAGTAGTTTAGATACTGGGTTAAGTCAGGTCACTGTTGAGTTACCTCCAGGAGCAACCCTGCAAGACACAGAGTCAGTCATACAACAAGTAACGAAAATCATGGAACCGAGTCCAATTGTGAGCGAAATTCTGGCTGATGTGGGGAATGATGGGGTTAACAACGCCTTAATGTATGTGAAACTTGTCAAAAAAAATGAACGAGATCTCTCTCAAGGAGCGTTTGAAGACCAAATGCGCCCAAAATTGCAGGAAATTCCTGGGGCTAGGGTCACTTTTCGTCGTGAAGGGGCTGGTGGAGGCAACAAAGATTTGTCCATTATCCTTACCAGCGATAACCCCATCTCCTTAAGCCAGACAGCTAATAGCTTAGAACAACAAATGGCGCAAATTCCAGGGTTAGTGGAAGTTACATCTAGTCAGAGTCTGGTTAAACCAGAGATTATTATTGAACCCGATCCCTTGCGGACAACGGATTTAGGGGTTTCGGTTCAGGCGATCGCTAGGACGGCATCTTTAGCGTTTTTAGGAGATACGGATTCAAACTTAGCTAAATTCAACCTCCCTGATCGTCAAATACCCATTCGTGTTAAGGTGGCTTCAGAAAAACGAAAAGACATTGAAACCTTGAAAAACCTACGGGTTCCCAGTAATGATGGCACCTTGATTCCCTTAAATGCAGTCGCAACTATTCGCTTGGGTAGCGGTCCGGCAGAAATTAAACGCTTTAATCGTAACCGTCGCGTACAACTTTCAGGGAATTTGGACGGGATTTCTTTGGGAGATGCACTCGAAAAAGTACGGGCATTACCAGCAATGAATCCCTTGCCACCTGGTGTGTCTGAGCAACCTTTTGGAGAAGCCAAAATTATGCGAGATGTCTTTACTCGCTTTGCAGGGGCTTTGAGTCTAGCCATTCTCTGTATTTATGCAGTTTTGGTGCTACTTTATAGCAATTTTCTCTATCCTATAGCTATTATGCTCTCCTTACCCTTATCCATTGGGGGAGCCTTATTAGGGTTATTATTAACTCAAAACGAATTGGGGTTATTTGCTTTAATTGGCATAGTTTTATTAATGGGATTAGTGACTAAAAATGCCATTCTTTTGGTAGATTTTACCCTAGCTTATATGAGGGATGGTAAACCCATATTTAAGGCCTTGGTGGAGGCAGGGGTATCGCGTTTACGACCCATTTTTATGACCACTTTATCAACTATTGCCGGAATGTCTCCCATTGCTTTAGCAATGGGAGCAGATGGTCAAGTTAGGAGTCCGATGGCTATTGCCGTCATTGGCGGTTTAATTACCTCTACTTTATTAACGTTAGTTGTAGTCCCAGTTATGTTTACTTATATCAATGGTGTGTATGGGGGATTTTGGCGATGGCTCTTTATGGATTCGAGGGATTTAGGAACTTGAAAATTCGAGTAATGATTCGGCTCTCGTTCTAATTGAAACCCTCTTTTTCTTAAGATGGAGAAAAACTAGCGATCGCCGTTACATAGTAGATAACTTCTATAGGCTAGGTTGAGAAAGGATCACTTTTCCCTTCACAACCTCTTTTTTTTCTTAAGGAACAATAATTGGTTTTAAACCAATACTTCTGAGACTTTGTTCTGCTTTTTGAGCATTATCTTTATCACTAAATAATCCCACCTGTAACATAGAACGACCTTGATAAGAGGTGGAAAAGGCTTCAGGAAACAGCGATCTCACACGAGTCTTATCCTGACTACTATTTACTGCAACCACAACCCGATACCCTTTAGGGTTTTTAGTGGAGGTTGCAGTCGAACCAGATACTGCTCCCACTGTACTCCTTCCGGTATTAACTGCGTTGGCAGGAGGAGGAGGCACCAAACCATTAACACTTTTAGTAGTTGGGGGTTTTAGGGGAGGAAGTTCTGAAAAACTCGGTAATGGTAGGGGTTCATTAGAACGAGAGGGAGCTTGAGAGGAAATACCATTACCTGGAGAGACTGGGGTGGGTTGATAACGATAAGGGGGAGGAGAGGGTTGAGTTTGTGCAGTAAAGGTCTGTTCTTTCTCAGACTCAGAGATAAGCTCATTTTGTGTTGAGGGTTGCGCTAGAATGGCGGTGCTATCCCCGGTGATGTAAACATGACTTAAGGTTTTGCCATTGTAAACCCTTTGCGTAAATCGCCAACCTGGATCTAAGTCAATCTTTAAAAACCCTGAAGTAATACCTTCGGTTCTACCAATGACAATATTTGGTTGCGTGGGATCGCTGCGATTACTTCCCACTAAAACCAGTTTATCCTGTCGTTTGACCACTCTTAAAAGGTAATCTAAACCAAAATCTTCCCCATCTATGCGAATGGAATAACCGTTACTATCCGTACTGCGTTGGCAACTACCAGCAAAGTTAAAATTGAGGAGTAACGGATCAATGGTGGTGATAGAGTTTGATTGTGTTTCCTGCCAACACTGTCGCTGTCCTGGTATCTGTCGTAAAATCAGTAAATCATATTTATTATCGCCGTAAGGTCTAGCGATCGCAATAAAATCATCCTGGTTAACTTCTTGTTCATCAAAAGGAGATGCCTGAGAAGGAAACCAGGGGACCATACCAGTTAATGCCAAAGCAGTAACAGCAAGAAATTTACCAACAAGTGTGAGTTTCATAGTTTTTAACATTGCATCATCACAACATGATCAACACAAAATATAGTGTGTCTATGTCTGCAATCATGACGCATCTCATCAGTAGAATGTTGCTACCATTGGACAGGTTGCCATCTGTCTATAGTTGATTTTAACTGCTTCGTAATTAAATTAAGATAAAAAAATCTATATGATAACTAAAGTTTGATTACCATAGAGATCCCTTTAGTTATATCTTTAATGTGATGAAAAAACTATCTTTCTTCGCTTCTTTTATAAGTATTAGTAGTTTAATATCTTCTCCTGTAATGGCTGCTAGATTTTCAACCATATACGAGTTTGGGGATAGTTTAACTGATACAGGTAATCTTAATCAGATTGTTCTAGAAGCAACAGGAGGAACCCAAACTTTTCCCCCCACTCCTCCTTATTTTCAAGGACGATTTTCTAATGGGCCTATTTGGATAGAATTTCTCGCTCAAAAGTTACAAGTTCCTTTTATTAGTTCTGCTGTTGGTGGTGCAACCACTGGATTTGATAATACCCTTGATGACATTTTACCAGGCATTCCTTTACCTGGTTTACAACAACAAATAGGTAATTTTGTTGTTAATAATCCTGTGGCTGATCCTGACGCATTGTATGGTATTTGGGCCGGAAGTAATGATTATTTACCGACAAATAGTCTGACATTTACTCCTTTTGATAATCCTGATCAATCTTTAAGTAATATAGAAACAGCCATCAATTCTTTGGTAGGAGTTGGAGCTAAACATATTATGGTTTTCAATTTACCTAACTTGGGAGATACTCCTCTCAGTAATGGAACTGTAGATGGAATTTGCCCCGATGATAATCAATTTGATGGTGATTGTTTAAACGATTTAACAATGGCTCATAATAATGGCTTATCAACTTTATTATCTAGTTTTTCATCGGAGGTTAATTTAATTTCGGTTGATATTAATACACTGGTTGATCAAACTATTCAAAATCCATCATCTTTATTTAGCAATGTAACTGATGCTTGTTTGAATTTAAACACTTTTCAAGTTTGTGATAATGCTGAGCAATTTTTATTTTGGGATGATCGTCATCCCACAACAGTGGGACAGCAATTAATTGCCGATTTAGCCTTTGAATCATTAGGAATTCCTGAACCTAGCACTATAGTCGGTTTATTAAGTATTGGTTTAATAGGTATCAGAAAATTAATCAAATAATCAATCATATGGATAAAAATAAGCTTGAAATCAAAACCTACATTCAACAAACTTCGGTGATAATTGACTTACCTATTGATCCAAAATATCTGCCAGGAGTAGTTGATAATTTAACAAGTATTGCCGAAATTGCTACGTTATTTACTGAGTTTGAATTACCTGAAACCATTGAAGCTGCTCCAATTTTTCAACCATGATTATTTATTCTTTAGATGCTATAGCACTGAGTCAAAAAATCAACAATCAGGAGATTACAGCAACTAAGGTTATTACAGATATTATCAATAATATCGAACAGCAAAACCCTACCTTAAATTGTTTCACAAAGATACTAAAAAAACAAGCTTTGGAACAAGCAAATAAGGTTGATCAGGAAGTTGAAAAAGGTAACAACTTAGGTTTATTGACAGGGGTACCTTTTGCCGTAAAAAATCTCTTTGATATTCAAGGAGTTACGACATTAGCGGGCTCAAAAATCAATCAAGAAAATTATCCAGCCTCTCAAGATGCAACTGCTATTAAGAAGTTAAAAGCAGCAGGAGCAATTCTAGTAGGTGCTTTAAATATGGATGAATATGCTTATGGTTTTGTAACAGAAAATAGTCATTACGGTGCAACTCCAAACCCCCGCGATTTAAGTAAAATTTCTGGTGGCTCTTCAGGGGGATCTGCTGCGGCTGTTGCTGCTAATTTAGTGTCCTTTTCTTTGGGCTCAGATACTAACGGCTCAATTCGTGTTCCTGCTGCTTTATGTGGTGTTTTTGGCTTAAAACCAACTTATGGAAGATTATCACGGGCTGGAACTGTTTTATTTTCTAATAGTTTAGATCACATTGGTGGCTTCACTCGTTCTCTGCGAGATATGGCTGCTATTTTTGATGTTTTACAAGGGGAAGATAAAAGCGATCCTGTTTGTACTTCTTTAGCTCCTCAATTCTGTTTTAACCAGTTAAATAATGACATTGGAAATTTGAAAATTGCTGTCGCTGGGGACTATTTTCAAGCAGGAGCAGAACCCGAAACATTAGAAGTCATTGAAAACCTCACCAAGTTATTAAATATAGAGCAAATAGTTAGTATTCCAGAATCACATCGAGCGAGGGCGGCTGCCTATATTATTACTGCTTGTGAAGGGTCTAATTTTCATTTAAAAAATCTGCGTTCTCGTCCTCAAGATTTTGATCCAGCGACGAGAGATCGCTTTTTAGCAGGTGCTTTTATCCCCAATAATTGGTACATACAAGCGCAAAGATTTCGCCGTTGGTATCGAGATCAAGTTAAGGAAATTTTCCAAGAAATTGATGTTATTATTGCCCCAACGACTCCTTGTGTAGCGACTTCATTAGGACAAGAAAAAATGATTATTAATGGTGAAGAAATATTGATACGTCCCAATTTAGGAAGGTTTACCCAACCCTTATCTTTTATTGGTCTTCCTGTGTTATCTTTCCCTATATTAAGAGCTAATAAACTACCCTTAGGTGTACAATTAATTGCTGCACCTTATCAAGAGTTAAAAATTCTACAAGTGGCTTCATTTTTAGAAAAAAAATTAAAGCCTTTTCCATAAACAGTTGCGGCTTTCAAAACCAAGCCTGATGGTTAATTAGTCTCTTGGATCGATTAAAATTTGCTTATGGAAATAACAGCTTGGACAATTGAAGATAGTAAAAGACTCTATCGAATGGAAGAATGGGGAGCGCCTTATTTTTCCATTAATGAACAGGGTAATATTGTTGTTCTTTCCCAAGGAAAAAATAAGGCTTCTTTAGATTTATTTTCTTTAGTTGAATCCTTAGAAAAACGTAATATTAAACCTCCGTTAATGATTAGGTTTCCCGAAATTTTAGCCGATAGAATTGAGCGATTACATAACTGTTTTGAAACAGCTATTAAACGATATGGCTATCAAGGAACTTACCAAGGAGTTTATCCCATTAAATGTAATCAACATCGTCATTTAGTAGAAAATATAGTAAAATTTGGTGAACCCTATAAGTTAGGTTTAGAAGTTGGCTCTAAACCGGAATTAATGATTGCCTTAGCAGTTTTAAAGCGTTCTCAGGATCATCAAAAAAAAGCTTTAAATCCTCTCTTGATTTGTAATGGTTATAAGGATAAAGAGTATCTTGAAACAGCACTTTTAGCTCAGTGCCTAGGAAAAAAATCAATTATTGTTATTGAACAACTATCAGAATTATATTTGGCCCTTGAAATTAGTAACAGACTAAAAATTTTACCTATTTTTGGGATTAGAGCTAAACTGAATACAAAAGGTTGTGGACATTGGCAAAATTCTACGGGGGAAAGGGCTAAGTTTGGCTTAACTATTCCTCAAATAATCAAAGCAGTTAACCTTTTAAAAGAACATAATCGATTATCTTGTTTACAACTTTTACATTTTCATATTGGTTCTCAAATTTCTTCAATTACTACTATTAAAGATGCTATTCGCGAAGCCAGTCAAATTTATGTAGAACTGGTAAAATTAGGAATTCCTATGGGATATTTAGATGTAGGTGGAGGATTAGCAGTAGATTATGATGGCTCTAAAACAGATTCTCCTGCTTCTAAGAATTACAATATGCAAAATTATGCCAATGACATTGTTGCAGAGGTTAAAGAAGTTTGTGAACAAGAAAATATTGCTATGCCAGTATTAATCAGCGAGAGTGGTAGAGCTATTGTTTCCCATCAATCTATTTTAATTTTTGATGTACTCTCTGTGAGTAATTATAGAAAAACAAATCCTAAATATCCTTCCCATGAAGACCATTTAATTGTTCATAATATTTGGGAAACATATCAATCTATTAACCCAGAGAATTTTCAAGAAAGTTATCATGATGCAGTTCAATTTAAAGAAGAAGCAATCAGTTTATTCAACTTAGGTTATTTGAGCCTATCACAAAGAGCTAATGTTGAAGATATATACTGGGCTTGTTGTTCTCTTATTTTGGAGATTATTCAACAAAAAAATGAAATCCCAGAAGATTTAGAAAATCTCCCCAAGAGCATGAGCCTAACTTATCATATTAATCTTTCTATTTTTCAATCGGCACCGGATACTTGGGCTATTAATCAACTCTTTCCTATTTTGCCCATTCATCGCCTCAATGAGAAACCAACAAAAAGAGCAATCTTAGCTGATTTAACTTGTGATAGTGATGGAACTATAGAACATTTTATTAATTTTAGGCAGGTTAAAGATTTTTTGGAATTGCATTCTCTAGAAACTGCTCAAGATGACTCAAATTCCTTGAATTATCCATTGTCTCATTCTCTTCCTAAACATCCTCAATATTATCTAGGAATGTTTCTAGTAGGAGCATATCAAGAAATTATGGGGAATCTACATAATCTTTTTGGTGATACCAATGTTGTTCATATAATCATGACTGATGATAGCTATTATGTTGAACAAATAATGAAAGGGGATAACATTAGAAAAGTTCTCAATGCTCTAGATTATAATGCTGAGGAATTACTCGAAACAATTAGACTGTGCAGTGAAACAGCATTGCAAGCTCAAGAAATTACCCTAACCCAATTACAATGCTTACTAGAAAACTATGAGCAGAGTTTAACTCGTTATACCTATCATACTGGTGACGTATAACGAAGTCAGAAGTCAGAAGTTCCTTAACGAAGTTCCGGGGATTCGTAATCGCCAAGGGAACGCGCACCAAGAGATATACTCCGTCTCAAAAACGATGGGTTCCTTCAAAAGTGGGGTTTTAGACCCAATTGTTTTCGATAAGTCTCTCATTCCGAGGTTTTCTCGGAATGATGCAGTCGCTTTATTGGTGGCAATTCGCCCTTAAAAATCAACCCCATTAACCCGATGAATATCAAGGACATCACTCATATTGCGAATGCTATTGCTTAAATATTCCAACTGTTGGCGATCGCGGATTTCAACCCGTAAATTAATGATAGCGGGTTTATTGCGTCCCGTTTTCACCCCGGCATTACAGACATTGACG
>JAAUYJ010102409.1_pt1 | contig 11576 bp, 13 predicted proteins | sample 7278031 | NCBI WGS metagenome assembly JAAUYJ01 (sample SAMN14350222, study PRJNA611818) | marine sediment metagenome | isolation source: surface marine sediment (1.8m) | place: French Polynesia: Moorea | collected 2018-08 | reverse complement strand
TTTTACGAGGCTGTTTTCCCCGCATTAATTTCCCCACCCCTCTTGTCCTGTCCCTACGTTTCCCAATGCTCCTTCATTCTTGTTTTTATTACGGCATTTAACGAACGAAAATGACATTCTAGGCGTGTGCTACCCGGTGCAGTCCCGCACCCGCCCTCGCCGCCACCTGCTGAGCTACCTGGCGCCCGTGGCCGTCTTCGCCGTGGGCATGAACGTGCCCCGCGCCTTCGAGTCCAACATCGTGCGCTACACCGACCGCGCCTCCAACGAGACCCTCCTCAGCGTGGCCGGCAGGGAGTGGACCAACAGCGAGCTCTACACCCACTACTACAAGGTGTGGAGCAACCTGGTGCTCACCACCGTCATCCCGCTGGCCGTCCTCGTCGTCTGCAACGTCGGGATCTTCGTCACGCTCAGGAGGAGCAGGAAGACCATCAGGAGGAGCGCTGCCAACGGTGAGTTTGGCCTCTTCAAATCTCTTTTTCTTGGGGGCTTTTTTTTTGGAAGCTTTGGCCTTAAGCCGACAAATTGTTGCCCTTGACGCTGATGAGTCAATAAATAAGGGAATCTGTTCAGCAAAAAAGTATCCTCCAACAACCAAGAAAGAGCTTGGGACTACGGCAAAGCGTTTTCGCGAAGAAGAAAGAGAAAAGTTGCTGCGAACCACATTTTCCTATTAAAACTTTCGCGCCCTCTTTTAAGGCTCCGTCCTCGTCGCAAAGTACCACCAACCGACGGCGACTGCTGCTGCTGCGCACAGCACCAACAACGGCGCTTGCTTCCCCGCCGCTGCGGCCTCCGAGGTCAGGCTGGCCTCCTCCTCCCCGCCGCCACAGCAGCAGCAACAACACCAAGGATGCCACCAAAGTCACCATCATCAACAGCAGCAGCAACAGCAGCAGCAGCAGCACCGCAACGACCACGGGCTGGCCCTCATTCTCGTGGGGATAGTGCTGGTGAGTTAAGCTAAATTCTCACCACTTAATATTAGTTTAACAGAGAATATTTTTGTGTCATCTAGGTCTTCGTCTTGTGCCATTCTCTGAGGTTCTTCCTAGCCTTCTATCAGGTAAGCAGAAAAAACGTGGAGAGAACAGCAGGAAAGAAAAATCAGCTCTGCAATCGTAGAGAAAGTATCGAACAAAGAATTTCCTTTATCTTTATCCTTTATCGTCCTTTTTTCTCGATCTGTTTACGCTACTGTCCCTTTTTGCACTTTATCAAGGTCTTTTTCCTAGAATTGCCTCTGCGCTTTCCTGCCCACTCTAAATGGACGCTTTCAGTCCCAACCCTTCCTGCTACAATTCCCCCCGCACCTCAGAATTTCCCTATCTCCTCCTCTCGATTTCCTGTCCACATCCGCCGCAGGAAAGGAAATAGAAGAAGGTTGGCGAAGAAAGGGGGGGGAAAGGAGAGAGTGCAGCGGGATTATGGGGGTCGTAAAAAGCCGCCCCCCACCTGATTTAAAGCCGGAGATAAGGACGGAATAAAGACTACGTATAAACAGTGGTGGTGGACTGCGCGAAGACTAGAAACAGTCCCGCGCTGTTGAAATTCGCAATCTCATTTCGGATACGAAAGGCAGGGGCGGCAGCACACCGTGAAAAATAAATTTCGTTCTCAAATTTGAAAAAAGTGTTTCTTATTATGTGCGAAATCATGATTTTTTAATATTTCCAGGTTTCCGTGGCGCGCGACACCTACGAGTGCATCCACCACGGTCGCTACGCCCGGCAGCCGCAGTGGCTGTTCGCCGTCACCGCCCTCAACCACCTCGCCCTCATGGTCAACTCCAGCGTCAACTTCATCATCTACTGCGCCGTGGGATCGAGGTAGGTTGACAGAAATGAAGGGTACATAGGGGGAACTTTTGAGTTTGGGTCACCCAAGAGATGACTTTCTCTTTTTGGCCTTCTGCAAAAAAAGTGGGGTGCGGCGAAGAAGGAGAGAGCTGTGCAAAGATTCTTCAAAGGGAGGGACCGACCGACCCCCTTAATTAGAAGGGCACACAATTGGCTGGAAGGCCTTGAGCAACCGAGCGTGAAGTAAAAGTGTCCTTGGAAGACGTACTGCGTTCCCTTGGCAACTCCTTTCACATAATAGTGTTAAAAAAACTTCTTTCGAATCCTTAGGTTCCGCTCTGCGCTGACGTGCAAACTTTTTGGACGGCGAGGGAGAGGAGGAGGAGGTGGTGGAGGCGACTGCGGCGGCGGCGGCTTCCGCGGCGGCAGCAGCAGGAGGGGCGGGAACGCCACCCTCAGCAAGTCCGCCAGGTTCGGCAGGTCCAAGTCGGCCGAGGGGGGAGCGCCGACGCAGAGAAGGAACATCAAGAGCAACAACATCGACAAGCCCAAGAACATCCTGTCACCGCAGCTGTCCTGCAACTTTGGGATGACGACGGTCAACCTGACGCAGCACGAGGATGAAGAAGAGGAGGCGGGGCACTCTCAGAGGCAGAAGAACAACATCTACAGGGCCAGGCGCTACAAGGCGGACGGAGGGAAGAGGATGGGGGAGGGCGCGGCGGGCGGAGTGCTGCTGGAGGAGGAGGACGAGGAGGACCTGCACGGGATGGAACAGGCGCAGAGGAAGCCCCGCTCAACAGCAGAGATCGCCGGGCTTAGGAGCGTGAGGGGACTGCTGACGAGGCAGAGGGCCATTGACGGCGGGGGCGGGAGGAGGAGGGACAGCAGCAGGGAGTCCTCCTCCGTGACCAACCCGAGGGCCTCCTCGTCAATGGCGGACGGGGAAAGCAAGCTGAGGAGGCATCCCACAAAGTCCTCGCGCACCTCCGCCGACACCCAGAGCAGCACGGTGGACGTGTGGCTCTGAACAGGAAAAAAAATCGGTTAATTATTCATCACAAGCGCAGTGATTTCGCACTTTTTTCTCCCGCCGTGTCGGCGGCTATAATCAAAGGGCCGCGCCGCCGTGTGGTGCAAAAGTCAGTTTTCAATGTCACCGTACCTGTTCTATTCGGCGTGTTATGTACCCAGTGTACTGTACGTAGTTTGTCAAAAGTAATACAAAGTCGGAACTAAAGTGTTAATAAAACAAAAACAATCACGGGCTACCCTATCACATTTTTCAATGGCGCCGATTTCCCTTTCCTCTACGGCCTCGCCGCCTTCTGCTTCTTCCACCTGTACTTATCCACCGGGAGAGGCTCCAGGTTCCTGAATCTGAGCATCTCCTGCACCTTGTCGATGGCGGCCTCCACCAACTCCCTCAGCTCGTCGTTGTAGGGGTCCTCCAGCTCCTTCTGCTTCCTCTTGATGTTCCGGTGCGGCATACCCACGCTGCACGCCAGCCTCTCCTCGTCCACCGGCACCTCCAGGTGCTCCAGCAGGCGCCGCACCTGCCCCGCCATGTCCTCCTTCAGGTGCTCGTAGTGCACGGCCACCAGGTCGCTGCCCACCGACAGGTAGTCCAGGTAGATCTCCTCCCATAGCTTGACTTCCCCGCGGACAAAATCGCGGAAGGCCTCAGTGTTGAGAGACCCCGCCAGGTCGTTCAGCCCGTCCTTGCTGGCGCCTCCGTCGTAGCTGTAGGTTCTGTCGTGGTTCCAGAAGGAGACGAAGGTATCATAGGGGTTACGGAAAAGGACGACGGCCCTGCCGCCCCGCTCGGAGATGTCTTGGAGGCGGAAGGATAGGTCTTCCGACCATCGCGACCACATCTTGTCATACTTGTTCATGACGCTGAAGGCCGACTTCCACCTGTTCCCGTCCTGGTGGTGCGTCTTGACCAGCAGGGAGGAGCCAGGAATGTGCCCCTCCGCGCCGATGCAGCCGCGCACCCCCAGGCCGCTCGCCGCAGACACCGTCTTCATCAGCCACTTGGAGCCCGAGCCGGGGTAGCAGGCCACCCATCGCTCACGCATCAGCTCTGATAATAGGTGGAAAGGAAATGGTAAATATCGTACAATTCCGACGCAATAAGTTGCAGCAACAGCAGAATCAAAGCAGCAGCAGCAGCAGCAGCAGCAGCAGCAGCAACAACAACAACAGAAGGAGCAATATCATCATCATAGAAACAACAGCTTCTGCGTTTACCTCCTAGCACCGGATCTGCCGTGAGCATGGCCGAGCACTTCATGTCCGGGTGCCCCAACATACTCTGGGTGACGTTCTTCCCCTCCTGCACCTGCCGGGCGACGGCATCTGGGTCCTTGACGGCACCCCTGGGCGTCAGCTGGTCGTAACGCCGGTTCCACAGCCAGGCGGCCTGGGACTCGAACTTGTCCTCCTGGGCCACCAGGTTGGGTCCGATGCGGAAGCTAAAGTCGTTGTGGTAGGTGGGAAGCGGCAGATCTGCTGCTTCAAGGTGCAGCATCAATCCGTCCTCTTCGAACCAGACCTATGAAAAGAAAAAGGCTGTAGCAACAGAAGCTGCATCAGCAACTGCAACACCCACCTTGCTTAATCTCTTTGCCACCGCGTCCCCTTGGAGGATGGAGTCCTGGAACTTTCCCGACAGAGCAAAGGCGTCGCTGCTGTTTGAGAAGTAGCACAGGAGGGACTTCTTTTCGCCGTCGTCGTTGACCTTCCCCTTGTCTCCTTTCAAAGCGACACCAAAGAACCCAGCCCCGAACTCTGGAGACATCTGCCACCCGGGGCCGATCCTGACCCCTCCTTCGTAGCGAACCGCCCACAGGAGCCTGCTCCTGGTGTCGAACCTGGCGGCCAGGCCGTGCAGGGTGCTGCCGGCTCCAAAGACGGCTCTCAAAAGGTCGCCGTTGATGTAGTAGACCTCGCCGAAGCCTGTCAGTTGGCCGTGGTCGAAAGTGCCGTTGATTCTGTAGAAACACACGAATTTAGCAAATGATGATAATTTTTCGAACATTTGAGCTCACTTGTAAATTGCGTGCTCGCATTTGCTCCCCACGCACGATTCCACGCTGTCCTCCGTCACCGCGATCCTCAGCAGTCCCCTCCCGTGCGGTAACCCGTCCGCGTCCAACTCACCTCCGCCCTTTTCCGCCGGCTCGAAGCTGAGCTCCTCCGGCTCAAACTCGTGGAGGCGGATGAGGGGCCGCTTGGACTTATTGGCTTCCGAGGTCGGGTACGAGCTCGACCAACGGAGTCTGAGGATCCACAGGTTGACTATCTGGACGAGCAGGAGTGACCCGGCGGTGGTGTTCGCTTGGTCAAGGTGGGTGACCTGGCAGGGAAACAAAAAAGGTGCAGGTGCTACTATATCATATCACATCTCACGTACCTGTCCGAATACTTCTTCTCCCACCTGGTCCACCATTGTGACCTGACGAAACGTCCAAAGGACAAGATATGGCACTATAAATACTGCAATAATAAGTCACCGGGAAGAAAACCGACGGAAAATGTTTTCCGACTGCACACAGGTAAAACCTGTTGCACAGCATGGGCACCTTGCGCGCAACCGCCGACTGACATTCACCGGCGTCATCATTGCGTAGCACCGAGGCGAAGGAGGAGGAAGAGCACGCACGAGAGGGTTACCTGTGGGTGGCACGGTGCACAATGCGCGGTACGTGCGGTGTACAATGGGAAAGGAGAGAAGGGGGGAAAGTCGAAAACCGAAAAGAATTCACTGACTACTTCGGTATTGAATACGTAAGGTCGATGCTGCTTGCAAGTCAGCACGAGTTTATTGTCCCAGCAACCGAAAAAAAATGCATTTCCGAGCGGAAAGTCGGGATTAAGGGGAGAACCATCTGGGGGGGGCTCCTCCATTAACAAAATTCCCGCCCGCAGCATCGGCATCGCCGGCGGTATCACAGCCCAAACGAACGAACGGCCAGCGGCTCCCACATTATGACTGGCGAAAAAAAAATGGGAACCCCGTCTGCAAAATTTGCCCCCTCTTTCGGGATAATGAGGCACTATTTTTTCGTCCCTCTCTCGTTATCCCCACAAGCTCTCGTCAGCTCACTCACTGGTTTCTGTATCGCACGGAGGGTTCGAGGGGGGAGAGACTTTATCATTCACTCCTGCTAACTCCTTTCTTTCCTGGAGTGAAACATACGCTTTCGAGGACCGATCCTCCCTCACCAGGGCCAAAGCGGGATAAAAACACATCCTCTGGAAGCGAGAGCACTCCTCAATCACGTTGGGAAAACAAGTTCGAAGGAGGCATCGCAAAGTTTCCGGATATTGCTTTTTTCTTCTTCGTTCGTTCGATCACTCCACCGTCTTGGCGTAGTTGGTCTTGAGCCAGAGCGCGTCCCTGTCAGACTGGCGACGCATGGAGAGAGACAACGTTTCACCGGCCTCCTCCTCCGCAAACCGCCGTTGGCGCAGCAGCTCCTCCAGCACTCGGTCGACCTCGGCCTCGTCCAGCTCCAGCAGCTCCGGCAGCTCCGACAGCGCCCCCGCCACCGTGGCCAGAAGCCTGCGCGACTGGCGGCGGGCCAGGGTGCCGCGGAGATCGCGGGAGGCGAGGGCGGACTGCATCTTTCTCAGGCATCTTATCATGGGCGGGACGGCGTCCCGGACCGCCCTGGAAGAGACGAACTCCCCGGCGCAGCGGGCGAAGACGAGCACCACTCGGAAGGCCCGCTCCAGCACGAACAGGTTGTCAGAGTCGAAGAGGAGCTTAAGGGGCTGCCAGCAAAGGTGTACCAGGGGGAGAAGCTCGTCCCTGCAAAGAAAAAAAAAGATATATAACGGAAATTGAAGGTAGCCGGGGCAAGTCTACTCACTTGTCCAGTTTGAGCTGCGCGGCGCTCCTGGCCACCACGTCCATGGCCAACACCTGCCACCTTGGCTGCCGGGACATTGAGACAAAGTGCCGGACGTGGCCAAGGACGTCGCGGAGGCGGGAGACGCGAGGAGACGATTTGGGCTTCTGCTCCTCCTCCATGGAGGCCCCGTCCTCCTCCTCCTTTTCCTCCCCGTGGAATCCTTCCTCCGGACAGGGCTGTTCCTCGTCCAAGGCCTCCTGTTCTTCCTCCATCGCGTCGTCGGCCGCCTTCAAATCTGCGGGGGGAAAACTTTGAGTGAAGTACTGTACATTGGTCGAGGTAGGGGAGATGGAATAACTCCTTGTTTAAAAAATCCTTCAGGAAGTCAGCACGGAAAAAGGAAAAGTTTTGAGCGGAGGAGGAAATGAGAAACTTCTGCTCTTCTAAGATGCCCTCCCTCTCCCGCCTCCCGCCCTCGGCTTTGAAGAGTTCCCCAGGGATCTTTCCCGTCTAGACTGAAGGGTAGAAGAAGGGAGGGATTCGCCAAACGCACGCGGGGAAATCCATTCCAACATTCTACTGTTAAACAGCATTGAAAAATGGAATTTATTCCCATTGGAGGGAAAGGGAGTTCGGGGGAAAACAAATTTAGCGAGGAGGGTGCTTTGGTTGCAAGTGCCGTCGCCCTCGTTTAACCTCCCTCTCCAATTCAGTGTACTACGGTGCGGGGGAAAAAATTCTGCCCGAGGAACAGCCGCGCCGTGATTCAGCATTTTTTTCTGCGATGAAAACCCCATTCTGAACGGATTCCGTCCGCCTTCACCCCTTTCCATCAGTCTCTCCCTCCTCCCACGCTCTCAACCGAGGACCCTTCAAAAAATCCCTTCGACAAGCGTCTCTGAGCTGCATCAAAATTCGAAAGTCCTTCAAAGAGTGGGTGCCATTTCAGAGGACCATAATTGAAAAAGCCTATTGGGATCTGTGATGTATACCATCACCGAGCAAAGATAAAATTGGTAATATTTCTGTTTTAGACCAAGAGAAATGTTTTTTCAATGCTTGTTGGACAGTCGACACGTACCCACGTATGGCTCTTCATGCATTCCCCTCCCCTTGTCCTCTCCATATCCACCTCGATCCGGGGATGGAGGGAAGGGATGGTACGGAAAAGGAGGAGAAAAGGGGATAAAGGGGCGCTTTACTGTGTCAGTCAGCGAGTGAATACACTGTACAAAAAAAAGTTTTTGAAAAGGCCAGGCAAGATAAGGACACACTAATATAGAGACCAAGGTGATTCCGTCTGGGTGGTTCCTCCGAGCAATCGTATTTTAATAAATAAAAGTTTGGGGATTCAATAGAGGGAATTTGACATTTGAATTTGAATTTTGAATTAAAAATCTTTTCTACAAGCTATTATGTTTCAAACCGTCATCTGTGGAACGAAATTAATAAGCCAAAACATGGTTCCCTTCAGCTTCAATCACATTACGGCCATGCTGGGGGTCCTCTACGTGACAGTGCTCTTCTACTACTACAGACGGCTCAAGGAGGTGTGGAGGAGGCGAGCGGAGAGGGCCCGTTACGGAATGATCCTGTTCGTCGTGTTGTTTCTTCTGTCCATCGGGTCCTTCACCTACGTCTACTACGTCATGAAGAGCAAGCACGCCTTGGAGAGGGAGGCTGCTGGCGTCATCAATCAGGCCAAGTACCAGGAGAAACAGAAACCCGTTGAAGACTTGAAGAAAGACTACGCCCTGTCCAAGAGCTCAAAGATAGCGGCAACGCTAATACTGTCCTACCTAGCTTTCAGAAGGATCATGTTCAAAAGTTAATGTCCACAATTTTGTCGCCCTATATCGCATGTTTCCTTTGTAATATACTGCACAGCACCTCGTCATAATACAGAGGCTTTCAGTCGCACAACTGCTCAAATTTTTGTCTGTCGAATTTGCCACAAAAAGTTGTTTTTATGCTTTTTTGAATAGTTCAAATTGTCAGAAAAAACCGGGAAAACGTAAGTTTGGAACGAAATCAAATCTGAAATGACATGGTGTACATAAGCTTTAACCAGGCAACGGCAATATTTGGCGTCCTGTATGCAGCAGTGCTGTTCTACTATTACAGAAGACTGAAGGTGGTGTGGAGAAGAGAAGCTGAGAGGTCACGCTATGGGATGGTCCTGTTCACCATACTCTTCCTGTTCTCCATCGGGGCCTTCTCCTATGTGTACTATATCATGAAAAAGCAAAAGGCCCTACAGAGAAGGGCGGCAGAACTGATCCAGAAGCAGGTGAACAAGCCAGTCATAGCACACAGGGAGAACCTCACTGCCAAAGGCCTCAAGATCGGGAGCTCTCTCCTACTGGGCTTCATCGCCTTCCACAGAATCATGCGAAAGACGTGATTAACTCCTCCAGGCAAACTGTACTAGCCAACGCAACTGCTTCCGTAATAGTTTAAGCCAGACCATAAAACAAAGCGCCACTAATAAAGTCTGGCCTTTAGCTCATGTCATTTGCCCAGTCTTGTTCTTTCCCAAAGTCTAGGACAATCACTCGTAGAAAGGTTCTTCAGTAACAGTAGCTCTCTAGAATAAAAGCTAGGCTTGTGGGCAGGTAGCTTTCAAAATTTGATGGGATTCCAAACCGAGTTTCTGTCCCCTTCCCTACCGAAAACCCACTGGGGCACCATCTGCTGATTGAATTCTTCCCCCGGGGGAACCCGCCGAAAAAAAAGAGTCCTCAATGCTTCGATGCGCCTCACCGGATACGACGAAGTTTCCTAAAAGACTTCGCGTCTTACTTGACAGGACTTTAACAACGCAGTTCCGCTCAAAGACACAAGAGGGCTTGAGCAACAAGATTAAGAGGACACAGCAGAAAAAATACAATTGGTCTAAAATGGGCAGAGATGCACTTCCCTCCTCCACCGTGCAATCACAAACTCAAGAGGAGCCTCCTCAATCCGCCCCGCATAGGAGTTGGGAGAGATCGTGTTTCCCCTTCATCAACTCCACAAGACGAGACCAAAACGGCTTTGCAACCTAGGGCGCTGCAAAAACGAGTGCTTTCGTTTCATCCACTCACCTCTAATGAACTTGGTCACCTCCCCGTCCTCCTCCTCCTCAAACTCTTGTTGCTTCGGAGCAACGCAAACATCCTCCTCCTCTTCGGCCTTTTCGTCCTCCCCTTCCATGGCCTCCACGAAGACGAGGACGAACTCGAGCAGCTCCGCCGTCTCCTCCGGCTCCGGCCCCAGCCAGGAGAGGTCGAGGCGCGTCAGCAGCGAGGAGATAACGTCGCCCAGGCCCAAATCGTCCTCCGCTCCAAGGTTCTTTTCCCTGGAAAACAACAAGTAACACGAGTTACCATAAATTAAAAATAACAGCTCTGGAAAGAGAGGCAGCACCTGGCAGTCCGCAGGACCACCCTCAGCAGCGTCCTCAGCCCGGCGGCGGCCGCGCCTCCTCCTCCCGCGCGAAGCCCCAGCACTAGGTCGCGGCAGAGCAGGTCCAGGTGGGAGCGAAGCATAGAGGCCACGCCGTCGAAACCGCATCCCTGCGAAGAAAATAAGAAGCACACTGAAGAAGGGGAAACTTGCTTTTCTGGCCGAAAGTTACTCATTCCGCTCACGCGCGCTACGCAAACGCTTTCAGGGTAACGAGGAAAGGGAAGAAGAAGGGGAAAAGGATGGTGGGAGACGAGATGGGAGGGAGAGCTCCCGAGACCCATCAAGGTGGAGGAGGCCCACCCGCCTCATGCTACATCCTCCCACTTTCCTGGGAAAAGAAGGGTTTATGGGAAATTCGCTCAGGGCTACTGGACAGAGGCTCTTTGGAGCCTTCTTTTGCACAAGGAAAACCAGCTCAGGATATTGGACAACGCTGCTATGAAACAGCGCAAGCGAAGCTTGCTAATATGAGAAATAAAAATACACACCACAAATCTTGAGCCAGCTGGATTGCACACTGCATAATCATGCGCAACCGAGTTCACCTCAGTAAACGTCTGCCTTGAATTCATTTTGTCCGGAATAAACACAAGATGAAATCGAGGCAGATCGGTAGCAGATGGGATTGTTTTCCATTAAAAAGCGAAGGAATTGAAGAGATATGTAATGCACATCAAATTTTCCTGTTTTGAGCGAGAATCAAGGTGCATTGACGTAAGCGCGGGTTAGAGGGGATAAAAAAACAAACGTGAAGGAGCATCGGAAAATCCTTCTCAGGATGTACCGATACGTTCACAAGTGGGAAAAGGGAACACTGCCCGGAGTCTTGAGCTCAGCATTTACAGCGGGGTAGTTCAAAGCGTCATCCATGTATGCACAATTTGTACACATTATTCAGCATGGCAGTTGTCTTTCCATGCATGTGCAGGTTCTGCACCCAAGGATCAATTAGCGAATCGCAATATTTGCTCGCGTGTCCTACGAAGGAGAGGCAGCGAACTAAAGACAACCCGGGTGGGGGGGGTACCGATTGATTGAGAGACCGTCAGAGGAATCACCGGCAAATCTACTGACGTGATATGAATTCACAAGCCCCGACCAATCAAAAAGGAGTTTTCAAGCATTTCAAGCAATACTGCATGCACCTATCTCAATAACGTTATTCAGTGAAGAGTGAACCCATGAATGCGAAACCTGTATAAATTACCGTGCTCCCTCTTACAGCGATATCATTCTTCGACAAACTCCTTAAGAAGAGCCGGTATCCAACCTTTCGAAAGCAATGAGGATCCTAGTTTTTGCCGCCTTGGCCCTGGCCCTGGCCGCCCCCCACATTGAAGCCTCCGACAAACATTCACAGACAAGAAAATTGTTATGCAGAAAAAAAAATCCAAGCTACAAAATAAATGCGAATCCTTTTCAGAAGCCGTGGAGACCCCTGTTTGAGAATATGAAACGCTCG
>JAAUYJ010101141.1_pt1 | contig 11582 bp, 7 predicted proteins | sample 7278031 | NCBI WGS metagenome assembly JAAUYJ01 (sample SAMN14350222, study PRJNA611818) | marine sediment metagenome | isolation source: surface marine sediment (1.8m) | place: French Polynesia: Moorea | collected 2018-08 | reverse complement strand
CTCATGGACCGGGCCCGGTCCATGAGTTCAAGGTCGTAGACCCGGCTCATGTCCGGGAAGCGCAGACCCCACTGTGGATCATTGGGGCCCACCAGCGGGTTTTCCCCTGTGAGGTTGATATGGTCGGCGATCAGCATGATTTCGCCGGCCCGATGGCCCGGGTTGAGGCCGCCGGCGGCATTGGTAACAAGCATAAAGCGGGCGCCGAGATGTTGAAGGATGCGTACCGGAAAGGTGACCTCTTGGGGGCTGTAGCCCTCGTAAAGATGAAAACGGCCCTGAAAGGCGGCCACCGGGCAATTCCGTAGGTGGCCGATCAGAAGCCGCCCGCGATGGCTTTCCACCGTGGGGCGGGGAAAGTGAGGGATCGTTTCGTAATCGATGGCTTGCCGGACCTCGATGGCTTCGGCCAGGTCGCCCAGACCGGTGCCTGTCAGCAGACCCGCCACAGGTTGAGCCGGGCTGCAACTGTGGATGAACGCCACGGCCTCCTCGACCCTGTCTCTAAATTGCGGCATGGCAGGGGATTTCCCGGGGCCGTGGCGTCGATTGGCAGGCGGACACCGCCCCTGTCTGGTGGATTGCGGTATGGTGGCCCGCCGTCCATCGCTTAGCCGTGGCGGGCCGACAGCCAGACTGTCCTATAATCCAGCGGACGGTGGCCGTCAACCCGACACCAGTGCTGCGCGGCCGCCATTACACCGTTATTAGACCTTGCCCAGGGTAGCCGATTATGATAAATCCTAATCCTTCTCGGACCCTAACTGATTGCCAGCTAGCGGAGACTGCTCATGAACCTCGCGTTTCGCCCTGCGCATCCGGACATCACCCCCGACATGTGGCCCCAGATTGATGACATTATCGCCGCCAACCGCTTTATCAAAGGGTCGGTTATCGCGGTTCTGAGGCAATGCCAGGACGTGGTCGGTTATCTTCCGGTGGACCTGATGGAGTATATTGCCAGCGGCATGAACCTGGCCCGCAGCGACGTCTATGGCGTCGCTTCTTTTTATGCCCTTTTTTCCTTTGAACCCAAGGGACGCCACACCGTCAAGGTCTGTACGGGCACGGCCTGCTACGTCAAAGGGATCAAGGAAGTCATTTCGCGCATCTGCAACGAATACGAGATGGAAGAGGGCGGCACCTCACCCGACATGCGGTTTACGCTCGAGCCGGTACGTTGTTTGGGCGCCTGCGGTCTGGCACCGGTTATGGTGGTCAACAGCGATACCCATGGCGACGTCACCTCCGACAAAGTTGTCGATATCCTCCATACTTACGAATAAGCACGGTTGGGGTGTGCCAATGAAGCTGAGTGAAATCAAGGAAATTTTGCAGGCCCGCGTAATGACGGGCGATGACCAGCTCGACAAGAACATCGTGGCCGGCGGCGGAGCCGATATCATGGAGGCCATCCTTTCCGCCGTGGCCAAGGACGGTTTGTTGCTCACCGGATTGATGAGCGAAGAAGTGGTGCGTACCGCGATTATTTCCCAGGTCGGGGCGGTCGTTTTCGTGCGGGGGAAGGAGCCGCCCGCCAAGATCGTCGATCAGGCCGTCAAATTCAAGCTCCCCCTGCTGGTCACCGACTACTCCATGTTTGTCTCCATCGGCAAGCTCTATATGAACGGACTGCGAGGGCTGGACGGGTCCTGGTAACGCGAAAAGGAAATGGCTATGGAGAGGTTCACCGTAGAGGCGCTTCAAACCGCACGTCAAGAGGCGGCGGTTGTTCTCGAAAATCCGGATGTCACCCACCTCATGGTCTGCGGGGGAACCGGCTGCCATGCCACCGGCAGTATCGCGGTTATCGACCGCCTGCGCGAGGAAGTCGCGGCCCGCGATCTGGCCGACAAGGTTCGTGTCGTGGAAACGGGCTGCAACGGTTTCTGCGCCGCCGGCCCGATCATGGTGGTGCACCCCGGCGATATTTTCTACCAGCGTCTTAAAACCGATGATATCCCCGACATCATCGAAGAGCATATCCTCAAGGGCCAGCCGGTCAAAAAGCATTTCTACAAAGACCCGGTCTCCAAGAAGACAATCCCCGTCCAGAGCGATATCCCCTTTTTCGCCCACCAGATGCCACGGGCGCTGCGCAACAAGGGGCTCATTGACCCCGAGTCCATCGACGACTACATTGCCCGTGATGGTTATCGGGGCACCGCCAAGGCGCTTCTGGAAATGAGCCCGGACGAGATCATCGAGGAAGTCAAGGCTTCGGGGCTCCGGGGCCGCGGCGGCGCCGGCTTTCCGGCCGGCATGAAGTGGCAGTTTGCCAAGGCCAGTCCCGGGGACGTCAAATTTGTGCTCTGCAACGCCGACGAGGGGGATCCGGGCGCTTTCATGGACCGCAGTATTCTGGAAGCCGATCCCCACGCCGTGCTGGAGGGCATGATCATCGCGGCCAGGGCCATCAACGCCCATCAGGGGTATGTGTATGCCCGTACCGAGTACCCGCTGGCCATCCGGCGCCTGGGGATTGCCATCGAACAGGCCAGCGCGCGCGGCTTGATCGGTGACGACATCCTGGGTACCGGGTTCAACTTTCATGTCGAAATCTATCAGGGCGCCGGCGCCTTCGTGTGCGGCGAGGAAACCGCGCTGATGCGCTCCATCGAAGGCCGCCGCGGCATGCCCCGCCCCCGTCCGCCTTTCCCGGCCCACAAGGGATTGTGGGAAAAACCCACCATTCTGAACAATGTCGAGACCCTGGCCAATGTTGCCCAGATCATCCTGAACGGCGGGGCCTGGTACGCCAGTGTGGGTACCGAGACCAGCAAGGGAACCAAGGTTTTCGCGCTCTCCGGGGACGTCAACAATATTGGTCTGGTGGAAGTTCCCATGGGGGCCAGTCTGCGCCAGATGATCTACGACGTCGGCGGCGGGATTCCCAGGAAGCGCAAGTTCAAGGCCGTCCAGCTGGGCGGGCCGTCGGGGGGCTGCGTGCCCGAGGAATACCTGGATACGCCGGTGGATTATGAAGAGATCGCCAAAGTGGGGGCCATTATGGGGTCGGGCGGGGCCATCGTCATGGATGAGAACACCTGCATGGTGGACATGGCCCGGTTTTTCATGGACTTCATCCAGGATGAATCCTGCGGCAAGTGCACGCCCTGCCGGGAAGGAACACGCCGTCAGCTGGAACTGCTCAGAAAAATCTGCGACGGCCATGGTGAACCCCAGGACCTGGTTGAACTCGAGAGCCTCTCGGCCGTCATCAAGGAGACGGCTCTATGCGGCCTCGGGCAGACAGGCCCCAATCCGGTGCTGTCCACGCTGCGTTATTTTCGGGACGAGTATGAAGCCCACATCCATGCGAAGCAATGCCCGGCCAAACGCTGCGTGGCCCTGCTGAAGTTTGAGGTCAACGTCGATTTGTGCACACGCTGCGGCATGTGCGCCCGGGCTTGTCCGGTGGACGCGATCGAATGGGAGAAGAAGCAGCTGGCCCGCATCGACAAGGAAAAATGTATCGAGTGCCTGACCTGCTACGATAAGTGCAAATTTGACGCCATCGATTAGAAGCCATCTTAAAAGTCATTTGGGCCCATCTCAGTGTGGGGCGCTCGTTTCAAGCCATCGCCTGACCGGAGGATATAAGGTATGGGAGAGTCGATCTTACCAGCTTTGATCATGTTAGGGGGTATCGGAATTACCGTCGGCATCGTACTGGCCGCGGCGTCCAAGATTTTCTACGTCTACGTCGACCCCAAGATCCTGGCAATTGAAGATGTGCTGCCGGGCGCCAACTGCGGGGGGTGCGGTCTCCCGGGCTGCAGCGCCAATGCCGAAGCCATCGTGGCCGGTCGCGCGGGGGCCAACTCCTGCGTGGCCGCCGGCTCGGACGTAGCCGAGGCCATTGCCGGTATCATGGGGCTGTCCATCGAGGCCAAGGAGCCGGATATTGCCCGCCCCGGCTGCTATTACGGGGTGGCCAAAGCCGACCAGAAATACCATTACGACGGTCTGAACGACTGCCGTGCGGTGGCCATGCTGGGCGGCGGCATGAAGATCTGTTCGATCGGCTGTCTCGGCCTGGGAACATGCGCCCAGGCCTGCCCGTTCAGCGCCATCGTCATGGGGCCCGAAGGTCTGCCAGTGGTGGATGAGATCAAATGCACCGGCTGCGGTACGTGCGAAAGGGTCTGTCCCAAGGCCATCATCAATCTCTCTTCGGTCACACGGCGGATTCTGCGGGAATACACCACCGACGACTGTACCACGCCATGCCAGCGCGCCTGCCCGGCCGGGATCGATATCCGTGAATACATGCGCCGGGCGGCGAACGGCGATTACCAGGGTTCGGTCCAGGTGATCAAGGAACGCAATCCCTTCCCGACGGTCATCGGCCGCATATGCCCGCGGCCCTGTGAAGACGAATGCCGCCGAAAGTATGCCGAAGAGTCGGTCGCCATCAATTTTATCAAACGTTATGTGGCCGACTACGAAATGCAGAGCGGCACCCGTATTCAGCCCTACAAGGCCCCCGACACCGGGCGCAGGATTGCCGTGGTGGGCGGGGGGGTCGAGGGGCTCTCGGCCGCATTCTTTGCGGCCCGGCTGGGGCATGCCCCGGTGGTCTACGAGGCGGCCGATCGGCTGGGTGGACTGCTGCGCAGCGCCATTTCACGCTATCGCCTGTCGCATGAAGTCCTGGACTGGGATATCGAGGGCATTCTCGAAATGGGCGTGGAAGCCCGCTTGAACCAAGCCCTGGGAAGCGATTTCACCATAGCCGATCTGCTGGGCGAAGACTATGAGACCGTTTTTCTGGCCTCCGGCGGGTGGGACAGCCGGCTGGCGCGTAACGAAGCCGACGCCGTGAATGAATTCATCCCCGGAACCTATCTGTTGATCGATTTTATCCGCGCAGGCCGTAATGATGACGACCGCATCCAAGTGGGCCGCAACGTGGTCATCACCGGCGGCGACAACCTGGCGGCCGAAGCGGCCGAGATCGCCGCCCGAAAGGGGGCCGCTACCATCACCGTTCTCTTGCGTGAAGACCTTGAGAATGCGCGGCTTGATCAGGGGGCCGTGGAGCGGCTTGAAAAAGTCAGCGCCAAGGTCGTCTACGGCGCCGGCATATCCCGTCTGGCCGGCAAGGGCAACACCCTGGAAACGGTAAGCTACACAGATCTGCAAACAGGCGCGCAGACGGAAATACCGGCGGAGAGCCTCGTTCTGGCGGCGGGACGCTATCCCGAACTGATTTTCAGTCGCGTGCGCACGGCGGCAGCAGAAGGCGAGATCCAGCCCTCCGTTGCCGAGGCCATCGGTTGGGCCGCGGTCCAGCCCTACAAGCAGCCCGAGTTTGTCAGCGAGGTTGGTTTATTCGCCAAGGGGGATGTGATTACGGACTTCAGCGGGGCCATCAAGGCCATTGCCGGCGGTCGCCGGGCGGCGGCCTCGATGCATCAGTTGATGTACGATATCCCCATCGATGTTCCCTTAAAGGCGGTTACCTCGGACTGCGTCATCCAGAATGTCGATGCCGTTGAAGAGGTGCGGATCGAATCACGCCGCATCATGCCGATGGCCGCGCCCCGGGAACTCGACCAAACCGGACAACTCGAACTGGGCTTCGACGAGGATGCCGCCCGCAAGGAAGCTTCGCGCTGCCTCCAATGCGGGCTGATCTGTTATGAACACACGCTGGCCGCTGGAGCGGCCGACATCGACGCATCCAAACGGATCGCCTGAAGGGTCGACATCGCGGGCAGGATTCAGGGCCTCAAGGATCTAGGTGGCGTTTCCAACCGGATCCAAGCTAATCGCGCGCGGCTTGAAGATTTCAGGAATGGTTCTATCTTAGTATTTACATAAACATACACCGATTGTTTTCTCAGGGCTTACTTTCTTGGTGATCCTTACGCTCCGGGGAAACGGGTAAAACCAAAAAGACTTCTGCGAGGCAGTCAGGAAATACCGGCATCATGGCAACAGAAAAAGGCATCGTCACCAAAACCGGCCTGGGAACCGCCTGGGTCAAAACCATGCAGTCCGAAGCCTGCGAAGGCTGCTCGTCCTGCGGTACCTGCAACGCTCAGCGGCCTGACAGCGAAGTGGAAGTCATTAACGAAGTGGGCGCCAAGGTGGGCGACCGGATCATTATCGATTTCAAGACGTCGGCCTTTCTGAAGGTCACCTTCATGCTTTACATCTTCCCCATCATCTGCCTGACCATGGGCGCCATGCTGGGTCTCCAGTTTGCTGAAGAATATGGCTACGATCCTTCCGCCGTTTCGGCCCTAATGGGGTTTGCGGCCTTTTTTGTCTCCGTGTTCATCATCCGCATGGCCGGCCGCAAAATGGCCACCCAGAAGCACTACCGCCCCCAGATTACCAAAGTTTTGCCCCCTGTCGCCACCTTCACGCCCCCGAGTCAGTGCGAGGTGTAACGGCCGCGTTGGCCTGGGCATTGTCAAGCGAGGATTGCCTTTTGCGGACGACGTGAGTCGACGCATGACCAATAGTCGCGCCATACAGGATGCAAGTCTGTCGCCCTGAATCGTGTGCACGGATGTGGCCGCGCCTGCCGGCATCAGGCCTATCGGCGGCTATCGATCTTATTTCTCAGCGTGCAGGTTTCCTTGGAGATGGATCGCTTCCGGGTCGCCTGCTGTGGGGCGTCACAGCGGCGAAATAGTTCCCGGCGCGGGGGAAATAATCCGATCAGGATGCCAGGGTATTGATGTGATCGCGTACAGCCCACAGAACGGGTCGGCGGTATTTCAGTGCGACCAGCGGCATTCAGACGCGGAAAGTTGGTGCCGCTTTGCGCCTGATCCAGGCGTTTCCAAACGCACATCCGTTGTGGCTGTCAGGGACGAAAGGAATTCTTAAATGGCTTTCGACAACGCCGAATATCAATCGATGCGCATCAGGCTCGATGATCGCCTGCCGCCTGTAAAACCCTTTCAGAGCGGCGTGCGCCGGGCGCCTGACCGCGGTTACCGGTTGAGCCGTTCGCAGACCGAAATCGCCCTCAAAAATGCGCTACGCTATATCCCGGTCCCGCACCATGCGGCACTGGCCCCTGAATTTTTGGAAGAATTGAAGACCCGCGGACGAATTTACGGATACCGCTTCCGGCCTGCGGGGCCAATCAAAGCCATGCCCGTCGACCACTACCGGGGGCGCTGCCTGGCAGGCCGCGCCATCCAGCTCATGATCGACAACAACCTCGACTTCGAGGTGGCGCTCTACCCTTATGAGCTGGTGACCTACGGTGAAACCGGCAGTGTCTGCCAGAACTGGATGCAGTATCGACTGATCAAGCAGTATCTGGAACACCTTACCGAGGAGCAGACGCTTGTGGTGCAATCGGGGCATCCCCTGGGCCTTTTCAGGTCGAAACCGGAGAATCCCCGCGTGATTATCACCAATGGCCTCATGACCGGGCTCTATGATAACCCCGGAGATTGGGAGATCGCGGCCCAGATGGGGGTGTCCTCCTACGGCCAGATGACCGCCGGTGGCTGGATGTATATCGGGCCGCAGGGCATCGTGCACGGCACCTACAATCCATTGTTGAATGCCGGGCGGCAGATGTGCGGGGTTGCGGCCGGAAGCGATCTGGCCGGTCTCCTGTTCGTCTCTTCGGGCCTCGGTGGGATGAGCGGCGCCCAGCCCAAGGCCGCCAAAATCGCCGGTGCCGTTTCGATCATTGCTGAAGTCGACCGGAGTCGCATCGATACGCGCCTCTCGCAGGGCTGGGTGGACCTGGTTTCGTCTGAGCTGACCGAGGTTTTCCAAAAGGCCACCGAAGCCCGGACGCACGGGCAGGCGCTGTCCATCGCCTATCACGGCAACATCGTCGACCTGCTCGAATACGTCGTCGAAAAGCGCATCCACGTGGATCTGCTTTCCGACCAGACATCCTGCCACGTGGTTTACGATGGCGGCTACTGCCCCCAGGGCGTCAGCTTCGATGAACGCACGCATCTGCTCTCCAGCGACCGCGCGCAATTCAAGCAGCGGGTGGACGACAGTCTGAAGCGCCATTTTGAACTGATCAAGACGCTGGTGGACCGCAACGTCTTCTTCTTTGACTATGGCAATGCTTTTTTAAAGGCGGTCTTCGATTCGGGGATTCGCGAGGTGGCCCGAAACGGCAAGGATGCCAAAGACGGGTTTATTTTTCCTTCCTATTTCGAAGATATCATGGGCCCGATCTTCGACTACGGCTACGGGCCTTTCCGCTGGGTCTGCCTGTCCGGAAACCCCGAAGACCTGGCCAAAACGGACAAAACCGCCATGCGCTGCATCGATCCCAACCGCCGCCCTGAAGACCGGGACAACTATGTCTGGATTCGGGAGGCGGCGGCCAATCAGCTGGTGGTGGGAAGCCAGGCACGGATTCTATATCAGGATGCGGCCGGCCGGATGGCGATTGCCCTTGCGTTCAACCGGATGGTACGCGACGGAGAGATCGGTCCCGTCATGCTGGGGCGTGATCACCACGACCCCGGGGGGACGGATTCGCCCTTCCGCGAAACCGCCAACATCAAAGACGGCAGCAATGTCTGTGCGGATATGGCCACCCACTGTTTTGCCGGCAACGCCGCCCGGGGCATGTCGCTGGTGGCCCTCCACAACGGGGGCGGGGTCGGGATCGGCAAAGCGATCAACGGCGGCTTCGGGCTGGTGCTGGACGGGAGCCCGCGGGTGGATGAGATCATCCGAACCGCTTTGAGCTGGGATGTCATGGGCGGCGTGGCCCGCCGCAACTGGGCACGCAATCCCAACGCCATGGAAGTCGCGGCGGCCTACAATAGGGCAAACGTGAACGGCGACCAGATCACCCTGCCGTACCTGGCCGATGAACAACTCGTGCGGGCGGCCGTCGAAGAGATCTTCAGCGAAAATCCGTAAACGAACAGGGCAGGGCAATGCAAAAAATCGTCGAATGTGTTCCCAATTTTTCGGAAGGGCGCAATCCGGACATCATCGAGGCGATCGCCGCGGCGATCCGCAATACGGAAGGCTGCCAGCTGCTGGATGTGGACCCCGGCGCCAGTACCAACCGGACGGTCTACACTTTTGTGGGGGCGCCGGATGCCGTTGTCGAGGGGGCCTTGAACGCCGCCCGCGTGGCCCGTGAGCGCATCGACATGGTCCGGCACTATGGCGAGCATCCCCGTTTCGGGGCGCTGGACGTGTGCCCCTTTGTCCCTGTTGCCGGCGTCAGCATGGCGGAGTGCGTGACGCTCGCCGAAACCTTCGGCCGCCGCTTGGGAGAAGAACTCGGCGTCCCGGTTTACCTGTATGAGCATGCTGCCCGGGAAGATTACCGACGCAAACTCCCCGATGTCCGCCAGGGTGAATACGAAGGTCTGGCCAATCGCTTGAAGGATCCCCGCTGGCGTCCCGACTATGGACCGGCTGAATTCGTACCGTCCTGGGGCGCTACGGCTGCCGGGGCCCGTAATTTTCTGATTGCCTACAACGTCAACATCATCGGGACGCCCAACCAGGCCCATCGCATCGCGCTCAATCTGCGGGAGGCGGGGCGCGGTCCTGAGGCGCCGGGTCGTTTGGAGATGGTGAAGGGCATGGGCTGGTTCGTGGATGAGTATAATCTGGCCCAGGTGACGGTTAATCTCAACGACTATACCGTAACGCCCCTCCATACGCTTTTCGAAGCGGTAAAAGAAGAAGCCGCAGCCCTGAAAGTAGGGGTCGCCGGTTCGGAAGTCGTCGGCGTGGTGCCCCTGGAAGCGATTCTCATGGCGGCCGATTACTACATCGAAAAGGAGAACCTGTTCGTTCTGGATGAAGACCAGAAGATTCGCCTGGCGATCGACCGGCTGGGGCTCAACACGGTGGCTGCATTCAACCCCCGCGACCGGATCATCGATTACATCGTGGCCGAACCGGCCCCCGCGCCGTTGGCCAACATGAGCCTGCGCAGGTTCATCGAAGAGGTCGCTTCGCGTTCATCGGCGCCGGGGGGCGGATCGGTGTCGGCGCAGCTGGCCGCCGTTGGCATCGGCCTGGGTGCCATGGTGGCCAAGTTGACCTATGGTGTCCGTAAATTTGAAGCCGTAGATGTCGAGATGCGTGCAATTATCCCGCCCCTGCACGCCATTACCAAGCAGTTGATCCCCTTGATCGACGCCGACACGGATGCCTTTGCCGACTACATGGAAGCGCTGCGGCTCCCCCGGGAAACCAACGAGGAAAAACGTCTTCGCCACGCGGCCATGCAGGCGGGATTGAAAACGGCCATCGACATCCCCCTCGCGACCATGCGTCTGGGCGACCGTGCCTGGGAACCCATGCGGGCAGTTGCCCAATACGGCAACCCGGCCTCCAAATCCGATATCCAGGTCGGGGCACGGGCATTGGAGACAGGCATTTGGGGCGCATGGCAGAATGTACTTATCAATATGATTGATATCGAAGATGAAGCCTATAAGGCCGCGATTCTTGATGAAGCGCAGCAGATCGCTGACCGGGCGCGCGACAACTGTGACCAGGTGCTGGCCATCCTGGCACAGCGCTGAAGTCCGCCCCGACGTTTCAACCGACGCTTGAAATGATTGATGTAAAATGACGGCTAACCAAGCCTTTGACACGCTATGGATCAATTGCCATCTGGCGACCATGGCCGGCAGCGACCCCTACGGTATTGTCCGCAATGGGGCGCTGGCTGCCAGGGAGGGGCGTATTGCCTGGATCGGTGCAATGGACGAATTGGCGGGGGATCCGCTGTCCCGATCTGCCTCGGTTGAAGATCTGGGGGGCGCCTGGATCACCCCCGGATTCATCGACTGTCATACCCATCTCGTGTATGCGGGCAACCGCGCGTCTGAATTTGAAATGCGCCTGAAAGGGGCCAGCTATACAGAGATCGCCCGGGCGGGAGGCGGCATTCTGAGCACGGTGCGCGCCGTGCGGGCGGCCACTGAAGACGAGATTTATGCCCAGAGCCTGCCCCGCCTGGAAGCGATGATGGCCGATGGTGTTACCACTCTGGAGATCAAAAGCGGCTACGGTCTGGACACCGCCAACGAAGTCAAGCTGCTCAAGGTGATTCGTCGCTTGGCAGAGGATACACCGCTGACCATACTACCGACTTTTCTGGGAGCCCATACCATACCGCCTGAATTCAAGGGCCGCGGTGATGCCTACGTGCAGGTTGTCATTGAGGAGATGCTGCCCGAAATCGCCCGTCGCCGGCTGGTCTCGGCTGTGGATGGCTTCTGCGAAAACATCGGATTCACCCTGTCCCAGACGCGACGCATTTTCGAGGCCGCACGCGCGCATGGGCTGTCCGTCAAACTCCACGCCGAGCAGCTGTCCGATATGAAGGGCGCCGCCATGGCCGCAAGCTACCGGGCGCTCAGTGTGGACCACCTCGAATATTTGGCCGCGGACGATATACCCACTCTGGTGGAGGGTGGCTGTGTGGCCGTCCTGCTGCCCGGTGCCTTCTATTATCTGAACGAAACCCGGAAGCCTCCTGTGGATGCGCTCCGCCAAGCCGGTGTGCCCATGGCGGTCAGCACCGATGCCAATCCCGGCACGAGTCCGGTGCTGTCCATCCGCAGCATGATGAACATGGCCTGCGT
>JAAUYJ010072692.1_pt1 | contig 11583 bp, 11 predicted proteins | sample 7278031 | NCBI WGS metagenome assembly JAAUYJ01 (sample SAMN14350222, study PRJNA611818) | marine sediment metagenome | isolation source: surface marine sediment (1.8m) | place: French Polynesia: Moorea | collected 2018-08 | reverse complement strand
GGCGCGAAACGGCTTTCCTCCCTCCCCGGCCAAAATGAAGCGACCGACCGCTCTGCCCAGGCGGCCGAGAGAAAGAGTGAAAGTAGAGTGACTAAGGCATGCATAACTGCAGACTCATCCCAAGAAGGAAGTGGAGGAGGAGGAGATAGATCGGTCAGTCAAGTTATCCCCCTCTTCTCTCTCTCGCCAAGGAGAAGATTTTACCAAGTATGGCTTTGTTTTTGTACCAATCATAATTTAAATTTAAAAAGTGTCGTTGCTTTCGAAAAAGACAACACCAATGAGACATAGGATATATTTTGTGTAGATTGTCCAATCCCATTCCGGCATGCAGTGATCTCCTCCTCTTCTTCACTCTCACTCTCTTCTGCTCCTCCGCTCAGCCGGAAAAGTGCCTTCCTTCCAAATTGGGTCTGGGAGAGAGGCCAAGAAAACCCGAAAACTCAGTTCCGCCCATGATAGAGAGGAGAGGAGCCAGGTGAGGTGAGGGGAAGACTTTTCTTTTCCTCCTTTTTTGACAAATTATGGCGGACAAAATGGAAAGGAAAGAAGAAAAGAAAAGAAAAGAAAGGGAGAGGAGGGCGGAATTCCTTATCTGCCCTTTTCGATAAACTCCCCCTCCTCCTCCCTATTCGTGGTGGGTGATGAGGCTTCTTTTGTTTAATCAGCGGAGTTGGCCTGTGGCATGGTGCCTTGTCCTCTTGTCTGGAGAAAGCGTTTCTTCTACACAAGAGGGGTGATGTCGATAACGTATTCTTTTTGCTCACACTCACTCCTCTGTACGGACATATGAGCATGTGTAGGAGCAAGTCGGTCGGTCGGTGGCGGCGGCAGAACGAAGAAAAGAAAGGTGGGGGGGGAGGGAGAAAAGAAAGGGCTGTTATTTTCTCCTCCTTTTGTCTGGCTTAGTTAGCGACTTGTAGTGGAAATCGCCATATTGCTCACTCAAGAGAGTCTGAAAAGATTTGTTGTAGAAAACCAACAGGTGGTCAATACTTTTAAAATAATTTTCCTGTTTCCCTTTGTTGAATCCCTCCGTTCCATCGTCTTTTTCGTCTCGTGTCAGGAGGCCATATCGGATGGGGTGATCAGAGGAGGAGGAGAGAGAGAAAGGGAAAAAGAAATTGTTTCAACTCTGGCATGAGCAGAAAATAACAAGGAAGAGAGAAGGAGAAGGGTTGTGGCTGTCAGGTAGCTGTAGAGATGGGGAGCAGGACGAAGACGACGCTTCTCTCTTTTTTGCGCGCCAAGGAAAGGGTTCAAGAGTTCGTTCGTTCGCATAGGAAGAAGGGAGGGAAAAGTCTTCGTTAGTTGAGGGACCCTCATGCACCCATTCCTTCCTCGTAGTAGCATGTACTACTGCGCATGTGTGAAATCTCGCGGAAGCCACTTCCTCTCTTCTTGGGGCGATGCTTTTGCCTCTTCCAAGGGCGGACGCACGAATTTACGAGCAATGTGCTCCTCCCTCCCTCCTACAGAAGAGGAGAGAGAGACGGTTTCGCAATCATCCCCTTCCTTCCTTCCCCTTCCTCCTCCGATGATCCTCTTCTTCCAAATTTGGGAGAAGCTCCCTCTTCTCCTCTTTTCCTCTTTGGCCTGACTTCCCTCCACTTAATCAATCCCACCTTCCTCCTCCTTCTCTTGTTCCCTTTTTCTGCGCCACCACCTGCCGACGGCGAATGTAGGACACAAACTGAACCTTTTCCCCATTTTTGAATTACCTACTGCTCAAAGAGCCCTGACCGTTCACCACTTACCGTACATAAGTTTTTGCACGGGGAATTTCGAATTTTTCCTTCTATGTCCATGGATGTTGGCGAATCTCCCCCTGGCATCACCGCCTTCTTCTGTCTGGGAGCTCCTCCCTCAGTCCAAACAGAGCCTTTCCTCCTCCCTCCAATGGCATCGTGACGCCAATTACCTCCCTAAAAAGAAAAGGGGGAGGGAGAAAGGAGGGAAGCCACGAAATTCATTCCGCCCTCCTCTCCTCTCTCTCCACCCCATCCAATTTGTCAGTCAGACGGCTTCACCGGACGAGTTGGGGTAGTGGTGGTGGTACCCCACTATGGTCGGCCAGTCCGCTATAGGGCCGTGGTACAGTATAGCTATATAGCCACCGCAGCCGTGTCTTGCATAAAAACCACCACCACTAGACAAGGAGTATGGGGGCCGATAGCCCTCCCCTTTCCCTCCCCTCATCGCCGGATATTGCATGTCTATAACTCTCCCGTCTTCTCAGGTCGTACCGAGAGAAGAGAAGGGGGAGAGACTTCGACGAGCGGTCAATTTTTTTTCATCACTCGGCTACAAAATGTTCTGACCTTACTACCTCGTCCACGGTGGTACTTGCACCGGAATGGGCAGACCAAAAAAATCGTTGTTCAACCATCCCCCATCAGAATTTTTTCACGTACTTTTTTCCCTTTTTCCTCAACTTTAATCTCATTTTAGGATCAAAACCTCCAGGGTAGTATAACCTCCACCTTGACCACGGAAGCCGCCACCGCAAAACTCCTCCCACTTTTTCTCCTCCTCCCTCTCCCCATTTTGGTACTAGCGGACCCAAGCCACCTCCGTTTTTTCTTCAACCAAGCTTGGAAGATTTCTCTTCTTCTGCCCATGCAAAGGAAAACCTCGGTCGGTCCATCCGTCGAGTCCAGTCGGCAGCTCATTTCCCTTCTCCCCTCTCCGTTTCGTGAAGTCAGATAAGCCATTTAAGATTAATCAGCGGCCTCCTCCTCCTCCTCCTCCCCGTTTTCTCCTCTTCTTCTTTCGTGGGATGGACTCACGAAATGCAATGAGGTGGAAAAAGGCGGAGGAGGAGGAGGGAGACCGTTAGGAGAATAGGGGGAAAAGGTAAAATCAGGAGGAGGAAGGAAGAGGATAGGAGGAAGGGATCGCCCCGCGCCCGCTCCACTCTAATGAGCAAAATCCCCAAAACCAATGTATATCATTAGGTCGAGGAGGCGGGAGGGAGGGAGGAAGGGCGCGTTGAAAGCGGACGAATTACACGAGCGCAGGGATCAACCTTCCTTCTTTCTTTTCGGGCCCCCAAAGTCCATCGCTCATATCCCCCTTGAAAAGAAAAGAATAGGATAGAGTTTTGGGTTTTTTTCTCCGCCCATTTCTCCTCTCTCCCTCCCCGCCCCAAAAAATCGATGATCCATCTGTGGGTTTCAGCTTTGTTTGCCAAGAGGGAAGACAGACTCCTCCCTCCTCCTTTTTTTCCTGCCCGAAAAAAAGAGTGGAAACTTTCCTTTCTACGCATCCCTCGCCTGCCCCGAGGCAAGACGCAAGCTGGTCCATATAATACCCTTCTCCTCATAGCCCGAGAGAGCGCTGCCTTAATAATCTTTTTTCCATCGCATTCTTTCCTCTCCCGCTATACGAAGGGAGGGAGGAAGATACAAAAATTAGTCTTTTAGTATTCATGAGGGGGAGGGATGCGGCGGGGATACGAGGACGTTATTAAGGATACGGACGGCGGACCCTTTCTCAGCTTACTTCATATTTCTGACAGGACAAAAGAAACTGACTTTGGTCAGATCTTGGAAGTTTTTGGTGGAGGCTAATGCAAGCTTGTGGAAAGTCAATTTGTCCATATTCACCTTTTTATCTTTTCTTTTTCTTCCTCGGCCCTGTTTATCTTTTTCCGTAAGAGGAAGAAATCCCATTCCTTCTCTTTCCTCGAGGAATATCGCTCCCGGTATGGTCGGCTTTTACGACCTTAAAGATCATTGAAATTCCGCCGTTCTCTCCCTTCCTCGCCCCGATATTTTTTGGTGAGTTGCTGTGTCGTGCAATGGCGACGCCTATCTTATATCCCCCACCCCAACGTCTGTCGTGATCGTAATCGTATCGACATTGCTACGACGTCGGTTGAACGAGGGATTTGCGCGGGGAGAATTTTCGGGGGTTCTTTCCGAAAACTGACTGTGGCAGCCAGAGATTCTTCATCTGTCAATGGAGAGAGATTCCAATCGGAGGATGACTTTTAATTGTTTTGTGGCGCTTCTGCTGCCAGGGGGAGGTGACGTGCCTCTTCCTTCCGAAAATACCTTTTTTGCCAAGTGCCTCTTCTTCATCCAGGAATGTCGTCATTCTCTCTCCAGCGAAGATTCTTTTCCACCTTCCCCATTCCGGGAAAATCGCCGTGAAAGAGGAGTAAACCACCGACCGGCGCCGCCATTCGGTCAACTTTGGGGCCATCGCCTTATCGCAAAAACTGCCCATTTGGGGAAGGAGAGAGGGAAGAGGAGACGGAGAGAGCCTTATCTCAGTCACCCCATCGACGAAGAAGAGGAGGAGAGACAAACCAACACTCGCTTTCCCAGGAAAAATACTCATCCCAAAAATGACAGTACTTTGTGAAATCGTGTCCAGGGAAGAGAGAATAGATATTCAGAAATCTGCCGAAAAAAAGGGGCGTGGGCGAAATCGCCGATTGGGACAGCATATCTCTGTTTTGCATTCGAGTCGTGTACGGACGGCAGACAAGCCAAAAGACATTGGCAAAAAAAATCCCTTCTTTCTCCTCCTGTCTCATTCCAAGGACTCCCTGTGTCTCTTTTTTACCCCTATCGGCATCTCAGCTCTTTGACATCGCACCGAGGGTCACTCCGGGACATACTCCTTTTTTCCTCCCCTCTCCCCCTGGACATTGGCGGAATTTCCAACTTTTTTGCGGTATTGGAAAATCGCCAAGCTGAATAAGTCTTTGAAACTCCCAGTCGGCAATGGTGATGTATTCGTCGAATCTCTTCCTCCTTGCCCCCGAGGAAAGATTCCCATGCCATTAATAATGCACGGGAGGGAGGGCCTTCCCTCTTCCTCTTCTTCTCTGCTACGCTATGGAGAAGCCGAAGGCACTGAAAAGGATTCCTCCTCCCTCCCTTCGACCTTCTGCTATAAATTCCTCGCGAGCAAAAAAGAAAAGATTGAGGATGTGAATGCGAGTCTTGAGGGCCACCCCCGCCGAACGACCTAGTTGCAGGAAGAAGGGGCGATCAAACACATGATTGCGATTTACGATTATTAGTCGAGCATTTTCAATATCGTTTAAAAAGAACGCGTTTCTACTTACAAAACAGAATACCTTACGAAGAAAAAGAAACATGAATAAGAGGCATTGTTTCTTTTGCCCTGATATTTCCAGGAACCTGAAACAATCGTCCGTTTTGCTCCACCGGCGGCGGCGGCCGGACACGTAGTAAGTCACCATTTTTTTGTCGCCCTCGGTCCGAACGGCAGCAACCGGCGTCGTCCACCAACCATCGGCCATACCTTGAGTCTTGCAGCTAGGAGGAATAGGCGGACGAGGAGGGGGAGACCATATCGACTTTCAGTCCGTATTCATCTGACGCGTCATTTATCAAAGCCTCCCTCCTTCCCTCTGCCGGCCGTCGTCTCTGTGCCCTCTTGCCTCTATTCCTGTACCTGGAAAAAGAATCACCATTTTTCTTTTTGAGATAATGTCTTTGTGATGCTTGTAGCGTACAACTTTGAGCTGCTTTTAAACATTGTCATGAGGTTTGAATGGCAATTCCCATACTTTGGTTCTACCGTATAGGTACTACGTGTCGCACCCCGCAGATAAGAAATGCTCGCTTCTCCCCTTTTCTTCCAAGTAGTTTCTCTTCCTCTCTCTCTGCCGCGCATATGTGAGTTTCGTATGTACACATATGTACACACAAACGACCTCCTTCCTTCCTTTACGAGGTGGCAAAAAAGGGGAAAGGGAAACGAAAAGAAAGAAAAGGGAAACGGGCCTCTCCTCTCCATTCCTGAGGAGATCGGGAGGAGCTGCCTTTTCACTCAGAGCTTGATCTGGTTTTCACTCTCCATCCTCCTCCTCCTCCTCCCTCCGTCCCCGAAAAAGGGAAACTGGCTTCTTTTTTCCCTTCTTCTTTTCTTGCTTTTTGTCTCTTTCTTGCCACAAACGGTGCACAAGGTCTTAAAATGATTTTGTTCACTTCCTATGCAGAAGGAAAAAATAAAAAAAACAATTAATGTGGACATTTTTTAAAAAACATTTTTGCCGCTGATTCGTTAATTATGAATATAATTTGTTCTTGTTTCAGGTGAGAAGAGGGGGCGGGCCTCGAAGGCGTAGCAGGGGCATGGCGAATCATAACAAATGAGGCGAGAGATGAAGTCGTGACACCCAGAACAGATCCCAGTTAATTGTCCCCTCCCTCCCTCCTCACTGCCCCAAAAAACCTGCTGCCCGACCGCTACCTATAATGGGATGAGATGGGGGGAGGGGTTTGTTAGTTTTAAGGTGTGGTGGGCCACCGCAAGGTTTAAAACCAACATGGATGGCGTCTCTCCCCTTTCTTATATGGTGAGCTTTTCCTTTTTCCCTTTTCTCTCCATTGGACCGGATGAAAAATCGCCGCCCGCATCGCATGACACTCCCCCTCCCCTCCCCTCTTCTCCCCCTCCGCCTCTGAAGGTGTCTCACGACCGTCGTCCAAGAAGACAGAGGCAACGGAGAGAGAGATGAGTCAGAGAGATGCAAAAAGGTGCGTTTGCATTGTGCATTGAAACCTGAATTATATTTTTTTATGCCCGTGCTGGTGATTTCAATGCTCGCACGAAGCAAACGTTAGTTTACATTATTTCCAAGTGTGGCCACTCCCTTGACAAGAGAAAGGGCTGAAAAGCAGCCACAAGGAGAGAGAAGGAATCTATTGCCTTTTTAACGTAGAGCCATGTAGGCCATCATTTATTCCTCTTCCTCGGTCTCGGCTTCGCCCCTCGCCTCATTTCCAATTCAGATGGCGTCTTTCCCCCTCCTCCCGCTGAGTGTGACTCCGGTCGCCTTCGGAGGAGGAGAGTTTTACACCGGGAGGGTAATTCGCCAAACACATGCGGTACAGAACTAATAAATCACAAAAAGCGACTTTAAACGGTCGAAGTCTTTAAGTTTTGCAAAGCAAACACACTTCAAAAGATCAATAATACATGGTGAAATCCTTGCCGATTGGATGTGGGCAACGGAGAGCGGGGAGGACCCCCTTGGAAGAAGGAAGAGAGTGTCTCCATGAGAAAAAAAAGTCAACCCGACCGCTGAGAGACCCGAAAGGAAAAGCCATCGACCTCTTTCGATCACCCTCCCTCGGCAGACAACAACAATGACTGAGCGGCGGCGGACGAACCAACGAGGGAGAGAAAGGTTAACAAAGTGAACAATGCGGAGATGGGGCAAAACAACCTCTCCCTCCTCCAGTCATCCTGTGAGTCCGGCGTGGGACCTGGGATGACGACCGTCATTTTAAATTATCGCCAGTGCGGAAATTCCCGCTTCTTCTCCTCCTTCCAAAGGTCCGATTATTATTTTCCACCAATTTGCCTCTTCTTTGCCTCCGCTGACTTCAGTTCAGTCGCCAGCCACCGCCCTACGGAAAAATTTGCGCCAATCCCCCTTTCCCTCCTCCTTTCAAGCTGCGGTTTAGCGGCGTTGTTGTTTACCTCTCCAAACATTCCCCCTTCTCCCTTCCTTTAAGGAGCGCCGCCGCTGCCGCCGCCGACTCAAATCGATGAGGGGGATTTTCTCACGGATTTATGAAAGCGAAGGAGGGAAACATGGAATAGAGTTCCCTCCTGCCTTACCTCACAATTTGATGAATGGATTCAATGACTTTTTTTGCCTGAAAAGCGGAGGAGACGGTTTTTCTACTCTTCCCGCCTGGTAAAAAGTGGTGCCGCGCTGTCAAAACAATCTTTTCATCCTCCCTCCGACCTCCTCGTTACCATTTCCTCTCCCTCCTTCAGAAAAAACTACCTCCGGGGCAGGCGGGTGCATTTCTTTCTAGCTGTCCAAGTCAAACATCCGAGAGGGGAGAGGTTTTCCCTTTTGGAAAAGAGGACCATAATTTGATATCGTCTTTCTCTCCACCTTTTTCCTCTCTCTTTTTGCATATCACCGGTTTCCTCCCTCCGCCGGAATCTCCTTTCGGAATCACCAGAGCGCAAAATTCCGGGAGCCTCCCCTCCCCTCCCCTCCTCATCCTGCTGCAAGTTTTTCTCCGCGCATGCCAATTGTGGTTCCTCCTCCCTTCCTTCCTTTCAGCTCTCCAAAAATAAGTCGGATTCGGACTCGTTAGGCCGAGAGGGGGAGGGAGGGACGAAATTGGAGCTGAGAGGAGGGCCTAGGAAAATAATCGCTCTATCGTCGCGGGGCCAAAAAAAGAACCCCACGAACGTGGCATGCAAGGGAGGCAAATTGGAATTTGTGGGAATGTATGGCATGGCATGTCCTTCTCCGACGTCGCCGCCAACACAATGGGGCAGTGGAACGTGATACGGTCAAAAAAGTGAGGATACCAAACCGCAGCCCACGCCCTCCTCCGTGAAAGAGATTCTCTTGCGCAATTGTTACATAGAGAGAGACAAGACAATGGCTTCGCCTCTGTTCCTGATTTGTGTCATAGCCCGGGATCCCCCCCGTCGCCTATGTGCAGAGTTGGAGGAGGAGGAACTCAAAAATCCTGTTTGTCTTATTCTACTAAGAGGAGCGGTACAGTTCCCGAGGTCCCCTTGCTTATCTCGGGCTCATAAAATACCCAAAAGTGTCAAGTTCAAGTTCTGGAGCGTCTGTCTCTCTTTCTCCCTGCTCGGTGGCTCAATTCAACTTGTACCAGCACTGTCTGGGATATAGCAGACAAAGCGGAGACCAGAATTCGCCATCTTTTTCGCCGTGCCAAAGCTTTAAAAAAGAGTCCGCCTTAACTTTGGCCATGTTTTTTCAAGCATATTTTTGGGTGAATCTCTTTTTTGAGGACTTGGCAGCCCGCGAACTGTAAGGTCACGAACTCAAGCAGACTCCTCTCTTTTGTATAGCGAAGGAAGAATCCCGCCTTGATTTACATGGGAAGGCGGACAATGAGGACGAAAGAGGATCTCCTTCCCTCTCCCCTCCGCCCTCGACCTTTGAGAAATATTTTTTGGAGTTCCTCCGCTGCGCGACATACATCTTCGTTGGATGGGGAAAAAGAGATGGGGGTATGTTTGGAAGTGGGCAAGATTTATGCCCGGATATATTTCTTGTTCGTGTTGGTCAAGGCAGCTTCATACTTGGCTGCGCGGGGACGTTCATCATCAGAAAAAAAGTCTTTTTGCATATGGCTGTTAAAAACCTCGCATCTTCATATCGATCTCTTGGCATTCATAGCCACTTTTAAAGGGGGAAGCAGAAAAGTCAAAGACCAGAAGTGGAGAATTCCTTTCGCTGTACAAAAAGCATTCGGAGGGAGAGTTGGGAAATAGACAGTCGTGCACCGTTCGGAATGCGGCTGACCCTCCCTCCCTCCCTCCCTCCGCCGACTGTGTTTTCTCCGAATGTCCAAGAGGAGGGGATGGGGTATTTTTACGGACGAGCCGAGGGAGCTTCAAGGGAAACTAAAGGAGAAATTGTGACATGTGACACGTTTTCCCTTAAGTGGAGAAGACGGGGGGAAGAGAGAAAGGAACACACACAACGCGGTTTTCCCGCTAAGAAAGAGTCCTAAAAACGGAAAAATTTTATACTTTCCTCCTTCTTTCCCGTACGTAGGTGATAATAAAAATCCTTTGTGCCTCTTCTTCCACTGTGCTTTACGAGGCTGTAAAGTGGAAGAGAAGGGTGGTGGTGCTCTTGCAGCGGGCTATTTCGGGATAGGTGGGTGGTCACTGGTCACTCTCCCCTCGATTGGTGACCTTTTCCCTCCTCCTCCGATCAATTGGGAAACGAGGGGTTGTAAACACGCTTTCCTCATCTGGTTGGGGGGGACTCTCAAGGAGTCGCCGCCTCTTCCTCCTCCTCCTCCTCGAATGACTGTTTGTCCAAATTTGTGCGTCTGCCGCCTCTCGTCCGTCCCACTTCTAAGGATTCCAGCAAGCTGCCGCCGCCTACGCTCCCCCTTCCCACCTATTCGCTGGCTATCTGTCCAAATATTTTTATGATGTTTTCGCCGAAAAGGCGAGGTCGGAAGGAGAAGAGGGAAAGGAAACTCAACACGGAACCGATCGTCCGTGGCAAAGCAGGCAAAAGGGGGCATTGATTTGCCCCGACTGAAGAATTCGGTTTTTTCCCCATTGCATTGCCAATCTGTAGCATATTTTGATGTCCATTCCATTTCCATTTTTTGTGCTGTACCATAATTTTACTTGTTGCTCCGTGCAAATCCGAATCACAAGCACATTTCCCCTATGGCATGTTCCCTTTTTCCTTTGAGTGCTGCCGCAAAGAAATTATAATAATTATAAATGCACGGATTTCATGTAGGAAAAACGAAAACGACCATTTTTGTCGCCTTCTTTTTTGCTCACCTCATCATAGATTCCTGCGCAGATGATGTTGAAGAACTGGCAAAACAATTAAATAAGGATAACATTTTATTCCTTTTTTATTATTTTCACCCCTTTTTCAGGCCTCGAACGTGAGAATACTCTTCTACCCCAAGACCGACCTCCGCCACAGGAAAACTTTCAAAGTCGACGTCTCCGCGCAAGATGTGGTCAAGGCAGGATTCGACAAAGTATATCCACCCATAAACACAATATGTCAATAAAGATTTCAAACTCATGTATTAAACGCAGTCGCTCCCGACCATGTTCTACGCCCACGGTTGGGGCGCCACCCCGTTCCAGGCAAAGACGATTGCAGAGGCCATGAGGCAGAGGGGGATCATACTTAACTTCTTCGGCCTAGACCTGACAAAAACGGTTATCCGAGAAAGATTTTTATTAACTCTTGTAGTAATAGTTCCTTTATCAAACAGAACCAGGTCAACCAGAAAAGTATGAGGATGAGTGTGAAAAATTTAGTTTTGGCAAAAGACACTGAACTTATTTTCTTTCGGCACAGAGTTTTCGACCCTCATTTACATGATTTACTACCACAAGCACGCCCGCGCAAACCTCAGGGTAGGGGAGATGGTGGCAAAGTTTGCAGACAGGCTGGTCAGTGACGCTGGGGCAGACGCAGACGATTTCACCCTCATTGGATACAGTATGGGTACATTAATATCATTGCTTTTCAAGACAAAAAAATACAATAGTTGACGTTGTATTTGTCCAGTACCTACCCCTGCAAAAAAAACTAGTTGTTTTTCAGGTGGACAGAACATGGGCAACATGGGGAGAAATATGGCCAAAAAGCCAAAGCTGGTGATTGGAATCGACCCAGCAGGTTTTGGAACTGTTATAAGTTGTTGGGGAGAATATTTTTAAAACTTTTTTACTCTTTATACATCTTGAGGCCCTTGCTTCGATTCCACCTTTAAGATGTTTGGCACAGAAATATTTGGCATAATTTGCACGGAGCTCATATCAGACACTAAAGGGTAGGCTAGGCTATTCTTCGAAAAACCGATTCTTGGTGTTGTCCCTTGTGATCGCCCTAAATATTAGCTCCCAACAGCATCAGCAAAGATTCTGGAAAACATGTAAGCGTATGTAAATGCAGCAGGGGGTCAACATGTGCAGCCACTTGAGGTGCATCAGATACTTTGAGAGGTCCATCATCTATCCTTTCGCCTTCCCAGTGAAGTGGGTGCCCAAAGACATGGAATTGATTCTTCTGTACTGAGTTAAAACCTG
>JAAUYJ010150571.1_pt1 | contig 11584 bp, 6 predicted proteins | sample 7278031 | NCBI WGS metagenome assembly JAAUYJ01 (sample SAMN14350222, study PRJNA611818) | marine sediment metagenome | isolation source: surface marine sediment (1.8m) | place: French Polynesia: Moorea | collected 2018-08 | reverse complement strand
GAGCATGAATTTACTTACTTTCAGGTAGGGAAAGATAAATTTTATAAAGCTCAAAATAAGGTATTTTCGTAAATACACAAAATGGCACAGTTGAGAATGAAATAGCCCTGGAATTTAATAGTTTCATAACTGAGTTCAAGAATGCCGAAAAAAGTAGTCATTTTTTAGAAATACAGGAGTGAGGAGAATCCTATCTATGGAGATTATGCTCCCACCTACGAATTACATTTTATCCCCCTTAAAAGCTATCCCTGATCAGGAACTCCTTAAACCCTTGTAGGAGGGTGGGGATAGGGGGAGGATGGGGAAGAGTGGGGAGTAAGAATCTTGTCTACATTCCTCACTCATAGTGTATTGAATTAGACACTACTTTTCTCAGCAAAAAGCCGACGTCAGACTTACACATAACTTCTATTTTTGTTAAGTTGTATGTGAAGAAAGATGTTTATAAAGCATAGCTTAAAAGTAGGGTATTAAATCTATCAGGAAAAAGATAAATAGGAAATTTGTGGTAGGCTTTATACCAAATTCAAAAAATATTCTTACAGTAAAATTCGGAAGTCCTTCGGCTCGGAATATTTACACTTCTTCTATTAATACCTACCACCTACTAGCTAAAACCTATAACCAAGCAATGTAGGAATATTTTATGAAAATAATATTAGGTTGTAAGCTTGAGGTTAATTCTTGTATTTAAAAACAGAATAAGTTTAGTTAAAAGTGATTTTCAACCAACCAGTCAATACTTAAGACTTACCACCTATAGAACCAAAATAAATAGATAATGTTTAATCTGGATTTTCCCAAAACTACAGAAATTAATTACCTAACCAAATTTTCTGGTTGGTATATTCCTGAAAATAACCACAATATTCAACTCAGCTTATATCTAAATGAGAAACCTTATATATCCCTTTTACATGGTGGATATCGACCAGATGTAGCTGCTGCTTTCCCAGATAAAAAATATGCTAGTCAAAGTGGTTTTTGGGGTGAACTATTACTCCCAGAAAATCTTTTAGCAGACACAGATATAAAAATAGAAATATTTGCCGATAGCGCAGAGAAAAAATTACTATTTCAAAATCAGTTTCAAGTTGTAGGAAATTTCCCCAACTTTCCCCAAAGACAGAAAAAATTTAACTTAGAAAAATTATTAATTTGTCCAGAATGTGGTCAAAAAGCTAAACCATGTCATGCAGAAAATTGTCCTGTATCGATCAGGGGAAATACTCCTCATCTTTTACAACCCGGAGATTTACCATTTCTGAAACTCACAGAAACAGAAACTACCCATCCTTACTCAGAAGGAATTTTAAAAGTATTAAATAAAATTGGTAACAATGGAATAGTTTTAGATTTTGGCGCAGGTAATACTCAAAAAGAATATTTAAAACCAAATATCTGTTATCTAGATGTACAGCAATATCAATATACAGATATAGTCTGTTCCACATTAAAATTACCATTTCCAGATAACTGTTTTGATGGCATAATTAGTCATGCTGTATTTGAACATTTACCAAATCCATTTATCACCGCTAAAGAACTTTATCGCATTTTAAAACCAGGCGGTTTAATCTTTATTGATACTGCTTTTTTACAACCACTTCATGCTGACCCCAGTCATTATTTTAATATGACTGTTCATGGTTTAAGGCAAGTTTTATTAGACTTTGAAGAAATCAACAGTGGCATTTTTTCCCATCATTATCCATCCTATAGTATGATGATGTTGATTCAAACTATTTGGCCTCATATTCAACAAAAAGAATGGCAACAACGTTTAGAAGATTGGCACGCTTTTTTGGTACAAGAAGGTGATAATTTAGATATGGCATTGGGAGAAAAAGGTAGAGAAATTTTAGCAGCAGGAGTATTTTTTGAAGGTAAAAAATCTCCCATAAAGCAGATATCATGGCATTTTAATCGTGAAATACCACATTTTCTGATAATTGGAGGGCAAAAATGCGGTACAAATTCTTTGTATAACTATATAGTTCAACATCCTTCAGTTGCACCATCTTTACAACATGAAGTTCATTATTTTGACTTAAATTTTGACAAAGGATTAGATTGGTATCAATCACAATTTCCAGAATTAAAACCAGGAATAATTACCGGAGAATCAAGCCCATATTATTTATTTCATCCTCTCGTACCTCAAAGAGTTTTTGATATATATCCTCAGATAAAATTAATTATTTTGTTGAGAAACCCCGTAGAAAGAGCAATTTCTCACTATTACCATGAAGTTAAATTAGGATATGAATCTTTGAGTTTTTCTGAGGCAATATCTAGCGAAACTACCCGTTTAACAGGAGAGGTTGAGAAAATAATTAAAACGGGAACATATTATAGTTTTAACCATCAACATTATACATACCTTTCACGGGGAATATATATTGAACAACTGCAAAATTGGATGAAAAATTTTCCCAAAGAACAATTTCTGATTCTCAAAAGTGAAGACTTATTTAGTCACCCACGAGAAACAATGAATAAGGTATTTCAATTCTTAGAACTACCTCCCCACTACTTAGAGACATATCTCAAATATAATCCAGGAGAGTACTTAGCACCTAGCGATCAAATATATCAAGATTTAGTTGAGTATTTCCAATCATTTAATCAAAAATTATCTGAATATCTTTCTCTGGACTTAGAATGGTAAAATTCTACCTAATTAGACCATTTTCATAAAATATTGCTACTGCCGTGCCAAGCCTTAAATTTTACTTTAGGAAAATGCTAATCTGCTGAATTTTCAAATAATATAAGCTTGACGCGCCACTACTTGGTATTACTTTTTGCTATATCTATGTGTAAAGTCGCTGAATATTAAGCTTATTTAGTTGATACTGATTGATTGATTGATTGATTGATTTTTCAATATTTATTTACCCTACTACTTAATATATTATATGATGTCGGTTGGTATCGTTTGTGTAAAAGCTGAGGAAATATTTATCCTGGCTTCCAGGTTTCCTTTCTTATTCCTTACTTCAACTATACAAAGACATGACATTAAACTATACCAATAAACTATAGCAATCCGCCCATAGGTTGCGGGTAATCAAAAAGTAAATAAAAAAAACTGAAACTCTTGCTTGTTCCCTGTTCCCAGTTCCCTGTTCCCTAAAAACCATTAAAATTTTCTACACGACTCAAATAAGATTGCTATAGTAATCTTAACTAACAAACTTACAGCCATATAATATGACTATTGATTACGAAAATGCGTGGGAAGAATATGCAAAAAAATGGAAAGAATATTACCCAGAATTAACTCACATAGGTGATGAATGGATAGGAAAAGCTGCCGGAGCTGCTCACTCATTAGCAGAATATGAAACCTTAATAGAACAAAAATTTATCGCACCCTATATTCAGACAACAAACACAGTATTAGAAATAGGTATTGGTGGGGGTCGTACAGGAGCATTATTATTAAAATACTGCCAAAAACTAATATGTGCAGATATCTCAAATTCCATGTTAAATGCTACTAAAAAACGACTCGGTGAATCCAGAGTAAAATATGTTAAACTTGACGGTATTACATTAAATGGAATTGACAAAAAATCAGTAGATGTCTGTTTTTGTTATGACACAATGGTACATTTAGAACCAAGAGATATATTTAACTACCTAACTAAAATCCCTCAAATATTAAGAGGGCAAAAACTTTGCATATTTCACCACACAAATATGCTCAGTGATTTAGGTTGGGAAAGATTTCTCAAAGATTGGGAACAAAATCTTATGGGTAAACGAAACGGTACCGCTCACTCAGTAATGACCGACACAATAATGGAAAAATTTTTATCTCATTTGAACTACAAAATTCTTCATAAAGATACTGATTCAGTTCCTAGAGATTGTGTTTGGATTTGCCTTGCACCTGATAGTAATTAAAAAATTAGAAGTAATTATTAGTAATTATTAATAAACTACAGTCACTCAACTTATGAAAGCTTTATTCTTGCACCCGAATTTTCCTGCCCAATATCGTCATATTATTACCGCTTTAGGGGCAAATCCAGAAAATCAGGTGGTCTTTGGGACAAAAAATGAACGCCCAGAGTGGAAAATACCTGGAGTTTACAAAGCATTATTTAACCCGACTCGCGAACCGCGTCCAGAAACACACCATTATGTCCGCCCTTTAGAAAGTGCCGTAATTTATGGACAAGCTGTCTTTAGGATGGTAGAACAACTCAAGGCCCAAGGGTTTGTCCCAGATATCATTTGTGGTCATTCTGGTTGGGGTCCCACCTTATTTGTCAAAGAAGCATTTCCTGATACTCCCCTGCTGTGCTACTTTGAGTGGTTTTACCATTCTCAAGACTCAGATGCTGATTTTGACCCCGCTGAACCCTTAACCTTAGATGATATGGCTCGAATTCGGGTCAAAAATGCCCCAATATTAATAGATTTGTATACCTGTGATTGGGGGTTATCACCCACCTATTGGCAGCGATCGCAATTTCCCCCAGAACTTCAAAACAAACTATCTGTACTTCACGATGGAGTAGATACAAACTATTTTAAACCGAACCCAGGGGCCAAACTAATATTACCGAATCTAGACTTATCTGGTGTAGATGAACTGGTGACTTATGTAGCAAGGGGAATGGAGCCATATAGAGGTTTTCCAGAATTTATCGAAGCGATCGCCTATGTTCAAGAAAGGAGGCCAAACTGTCATGTAGTAGTAGTCGGTTCCGAAAGAGTTTGCTATGGTAAATCTTTACCCAATGGTAAAAGTTACAAACAAGAGATGCTAGAAAAAATCCCCTTGGACTTATCAAGAGTCCATTTTGTGGGGTCATTGCCCTATGGGCTATACCTAAAAGTGATTCAAGCATCGGATGTTCATGTATATTTAACCAGACCATTTGTTCTGTCATGGTCAATGATCGAATCCCTATCAACTGGCTGCTTAATTGTTGGGTCAGACACAGCACCTGTTAGAGAAGTTATCCAAGATGGAGAAAATGGACTCCTAGTAGATTTTTTCTCTCCCAAGCAGATTGCCGATCGTATTGATGAAGTTTTAGATCATCCGACCCGCATGGCAGATATCCGGGTTAGGGCCCGCCAAACTGTTTTAGAACGTTATGCTTTATCAGACCTATTAACAAAACACTTGGAACTAATTAATCAAGTTGCCAATCGTTATTTGCCAGCAACGGTAGGTATGGAAGCAAAACCATCTATAATTTCATCTCAATTCTAGAATAATCTAGATAATTTAAAATTTGATCATAGTATGTGGGAACCTAAAATCAGTTAACCGCGTCCTCCGATTTATGTCAAGAGTATAATCAATCATTAAAAAATATCTTGGCTTAGTTATGGATACTAAATTATCCTTCAAAGTCAATAATGATCGACCAAGAAACAAATAGTAGGCCAAATTTTTGCTGATAATTTTTGTAGTTAAAAGGCTAGACTTATGCCAGATAATCAGGTTAAACTACAGCCGAATATAAAATAAATAAAGTTCTTGGTAATATAGCCAAATAGAACAATTGACCATAGATTATAGATGTAGAGGAGTGAAAGAATATGGTAACACTAACTGAAGGAGATGATATCTTCGATCAGGACGAATCAGGAAATATAGCACCTGATACAATTCTTGCTCTTGGCGGAGATGACCTAATTTTTACTTCTACCCTGGGCGGTAGTTTAGTTCGAGGCGCAGATGGTCGGGATACTCTAATAGGTAGAGGTCCCAATGATACCCTAGAAGGTGGTGAAGGCGAAGATTCTATCGATCTCCAAGCTCCTGGTTCTCTAGGATTTGGAGATGCTGACAATGACACTATACAGGCCAATCTACGTTCTAGTCTGTATGGTGGTGCAGGAGATGACCTCCTCCGTGGTGTTGCTGATGGAAACTGGTTCTCTGGGAATCAAGGAGAAGACACTATCCTCGGTGGTGCCAGGGGAAGAGATTCAATATATGGTGGTAGAGGCGACGATACCATCGGTGTTTTCTTGACAGAAGTATCTACTTCTTTCTTTGATTTTATTGATTTCAGCGATTTAGGCATTGACATCAGCACTAATGAAGGTAATAACTTCCTCTCTGCTAACCGTGATGATGACTTAGCTGTTGGTATTGGAGACCGAGATACAATTTACGGAGGAAAAGACAACGACACAGTAGTAGGTGTCGGAAGTGAAGTATACTTAAGCGGAGATGGTGGCAATGACACTGTAGCTCAACTGAATGAAGCAACTACCCTGACATTTAATACGACAGCTACGGCTTTAATGTCAGTAGAGAGATCTACTTTGTTAGGTGGAGCAGGCGACGATAGCATTCAAGGAGCTGTTGGACCATTTGGCGATGGTAGAAACCTCCTAGATGGTGGTGAAGGTGATGATACTATTCGTGGTCAGGCTGCACGGGATACCTTAGTTGGTGGTGAAGGTAATGACTTCATTAGGACAGGTTTACTCGCAGAAAATGAAGAATTTTTCGGTGCGAATGGTTTAGCACTAAATACTCCTGGTTATTCGGGTCAAAACAGATTAGATGGTGGTGAGGGTAATGATACTTTAGTCGCCGGATTTTTGAACGATACCATGATTGGTGGTCAGGGTAATGACTGCTTAAGTGGTGTGTTTAACCGTGGAGAAGGTGGTGATGGTAATGACACGATAGATGCTAGTCTGACAACTGCTGGTCAAATTACTCTGAGTGGTGGTGGTGGTGATGACCGTCTCATAGGTAATACCAATGCTGGTGTCACCAACTTCTTTGATGGTGGTGAAGGTAATGACTTCATTGAATTTGGTAACTCATCGAATGATCGCCTCATCGGTAGTGATGCAGGTAACGACACAATTCTCGCGGGTTCAAATGGTACTGCTCCCTTCTTGATCGAGGACACTCAAGGTAGTAACACATTACGAGGTAGTTTATTTAATGACACCTTGATTACTGGAGCAGGTGATGATTCCATTGTTGGTGGTACTGAAGATGAAGGAGATCCCGAAGATGCGTTAGTAGGAGCAGATAGTATTAGTGCTGGTGCAGGGGATGACGTCATATTTGGTCGAGGAGGAACTGATACTATTATTGGTGGTGCCGGTGATGACTACATTGCACCAGGTCTGAATAGTACAGGTGACTCCTTAATTGGTGGTCAAGGTAACGATAGCTTTGTTTATTTTGACAGGAGCTTGGAAAACAGTGTTATCCAAGACTTTGATTCTGCTGATGACAGAATCCTGTTAAGTAGAGCTGGGTTTAGCTTGGTTGCCTCAAACCGCAACAGAATTATTGCGAGTGCTGATTTTGTTGCCATTGACCCAGGCGATAACTATCAAAATAGCGATGCTCGTAGTGAGAATCCTGTAATTATATACGAACGAAATCCAGTCCGAGATCCTGGTGCGGAAGTAGAAGAAGGAGAAAATCCAGTTCTAGCCGGTTCAGGTCTATTGAAGTATGATCCTAGCGGTAATGGTGGTCCTGATGATTTAAGCGATGTTATTACCATTGCTCGTCTCAACGGTACTCCAAATCTACTTCAAAGTGACATTTTGATTATCTAATCTAATGGGTTAGACAAAATTATGAGAATTATGAGGATGTGATTTATTTTTAATCAATCCTCTTTTTTTTTGTCTTAGAGACTATTTGTAAAATTAGTATTAATACCAAGGGTGATAAATGTTTGCTACAAATATTATCAATCTTGGGTGTGGGGTGTGGGGTGTTGGGTGTGGTGAAATAATCGGAAAAACAAAGAAAAAGGTTGGTTATAAAAGGGATAAAGTGGAAAAACTTGATTAATTAGTTAGGGTTTGCGCTCAAAAGTCTTTTTGTGAAGGTAGGGAGTAGGGAGTAGGTAGGGACGTTGCATGCAACATCCGTACAGAGTCAAGAGAAACAGGGAGTTATAGAGAAGGTATTCCGAAAAATTATCCCTTGATGCAACCTCCCCAACTCTAACCTAAATACTAATATCCATGAGCCCTATCACCCCCAAATCTCTTATTTTTTATGGAATTAAAAATGCTCAAACCTTTATCTGCCAATACTTTTATCTTTAATCAGCCAGCCCTAGTTAATAGTTGAAGTTTGATCAAGCAAAACATTATTTTTTCAAAATGGTATAATGCCAAGCGTGATAAATGTTTCCTACAAATGAATTGATAGGTCACCTTCGCGAGGGCAAGCTTTTTTCAAACTGGTATCAGAGAAGTCATAGTTTATATCATGTTCGGATAATAAGTTATAATAAAATTTAAGGACTGACAGTACCGACAGTACCAAATAAATACTGAAATTATCTTTACTTTTCTCCTTTCTTCCCTCCTGACTCCTGACTCCTGACTCCTGACTCCTCACTCCTCACAACAGTTATTTATAAGTATTCAACCGAACATGATATTAGTTACTAAAATCCCAAAGTGGTCATACTTCAAAGGATTAAAATCCGGTAGATAGAGAGTAATTTTCAGGTCTAAATTTAAAATTTTTTAATTATTTTTATTTTTATTTCGCCATAAAAAATTTATTAGTCTAGAATAGAAAAGAAACAAATATATCAAACTGATATAAATGCTTGAACTATCGGCCTTAGGTTTGCTACAAAGGGAACCCCTGCACGGCTATCGACTAAAGCAGCAACTTGAACTATTTATGGGTAGCTGCATCAGCGTCAACTACGGCGCGATATATCCTTTGCTCAAACGATTAGAAGAAAGAGGTTACATTGTCGTAATCTCAGAAGCAGCAGGGGAAGCAGGGTGCAGTCGCAAAATCTATCAAATAACAGAACAAGGACGCGATCGCTGGCGAGAGAAAATGCTAGAGCATCCCAAAGAAAGTTGGCTCAAAACTCGCTCTAGATTTGTGATTAAATTCTTTTTTTTCAGTGATTTAGAAGCTCCGGAACGAATTAAACTCATCGAACATCGTTTAATAGTTTGTAAGCTTCGCCAAGAATACCTAGAAAGCCAAAAATCAGAAAATATACCAAAAGACCCCTATCAAATTTCTGCTTGGAATCGATCAAAATCAAACCTAAACTCAGAAATAAAATGGTTAAGGCAAGAATTAGTCAGAGAATTAGAGCTGGTAAATTATGAAAATGAGACGGCAGATAAATTAAATTTTAACTCTAGATTAAGTGCGGAAATAATTAGTAGAAAAAATCAAAAGTCAAGGTAAAAAAAATGCTAGGAACGAAATTATCCGAAATTAAAATTCAAGACAAACATAAACATACAGAAAATACGATAAATACTATTTATGAAGATAGTAACCAAGAGCTAGTAGTCCACCAAAAAAACTATTCAGACTCGCCTCAACCTGAGCAGAAAAATTTTTCTGGAGTGCTATGGGCAACAGTAATAATTACAACTTTAGGAGTAGGATTTTGGGGAGGACAGTGGTGGCAAACTCAGAGTAGTAAAACTGCTCCCACAGCCAATGCTGCCCAAGGTAGAGGTAGAGGACGAAGTACCCCGGTGAAAGCGACACCAGTAGAAATGAGTTTACTCCAAGAAACCTCAGAATTTGTCGGTACTCTCGAAGCCAAACGCTCGGTCAGAGTCACCCCAGAGATAGATGGCAGATTAGTGGATATTTTGGTAGGAGAGGGAGACTTTATCTCTACCGGGCAAGCGATCGCTAGACTCAAAAGTGACTCAGCAGAAGCAGACCTGAGAAGAGCCGAAGCTAACCTCAACCGCACTCAAGCGCGTTTAGCAGAACTGCGAGCGGGCAACCGCCCAGAACAAATAGGTGCTGCCAGAGCGCGATTAAATCAAGCACAAGCTCGGCTACAACAACTACGAACAGGTACGCGCTCGGAAGAAGTGGCAGCAGCAAGAGCGCGACTCAACCAAGTGAAAGCTAGTTTAGCCGAACTCGAAGCAGGTACTCGCGACGAAGAAATAGCTGAAGCCAGAGCTAGGTTACTAGAGGCAGAAGCACGCCTAGCAGATGCTAAGTCTGGGAGTTTGTTAGACGAAATAGCCCAAGCTGAGGCACAAATAGAAGCACGGGAAGCAGAGTTAGAGCTGACAACAGAACAGGTAAAACGAAATCGACAGTTGAGAGAAGAAGGAGCGATCGCCGAATTAGACTTTCAGGAATTTGTTAAAGAAGAACGAGCAGCACGAGCAAGGTTAGAAGAGGCAAAACGCAGACTGACTCAACTGGAGAGAAGCCAAGAGTCTGAAGTGAAAACATTAGAGGCTGCAGTCGAGCAACAGAGACAAGTATTAAAGAGATTGCAAAATGGTACTCGTCCCGAAGAAATTGCCAGAGCGGAAGCCCAGGTAGCAGAAGCTCTGAGTAACTTGGAGGAGTTGGAAAACGGTACTCGTCCTGAAGAAATTGCTCAAGCAGAAGCTCAGGTAGCAGAAGCTCGGAGTAACTTGGAGGAGTTGGAAAATGGTACTCGTCCTGAAGAAATTGCCCAAGGGGAGGCAGAAGTTGCTGCAGCGATAGCAGAGGTTGAGAGCATTCAAGTAGAGTTAGAGGATACAAGAGTAGTAGCACCGTTTTCTGGTGTGGTGGGAGATATGGTTGTGAAGGTTGGCGATTTTATTAGCCAAGGAGACTCTATTACTACTTTGACTGCAAATCAGGTGTTGGAGGTGAATTTACCGATACCGTTAGAGCGGCGATCGGATTTGCGGATAGGTTTGCTTGTGGAAATTACGAGTCCGGAAGGGAAGCGTTTGGGTATGGGGAGGGTCAGTTTTATTTCCCCCACTGTTAGCGACTCTCAAACTATTTTGGCGAAAGCTGACATAGATAACCGAGCTGGTGAGTTACAGGATGGGCAGTTTGTGCGAGCAAAAGCGATTTGGGATGAGCGTCGTGCGGTAGTTGTGCCGATGACTGCGGTAGGTTTTCAGGGTGAGGAAAGGTTTGTGTATGTGGTTGCTGGTGTGGGAGAGGAAAGGAAGGCGAAGCGTCAAGTTGTGGAGTTGGGTTTGGTGAAGGGGGATATGGCTGAGGTGGTGTCTGGGTTGCAACCAGGGGAGCGGTTGATTGTTTCTGGGATACAAAGGTTGAGGGATGGGGCTGATATTAAGATATTGGGTGCAGGTGGAGGAGGGGGAGAATGGAATAAGTAGGGTTTGCGGAAAAAAAGCAGAGTGTGGGGAGGGTGTAAGATTTGAGGCGGTGACGAGGTGTGTCAGTGACACCCTATCCTCGTGTGGGAGGTGTGGGAAGGGTGGGGAGACAGAGAAAGTAGGAGAAATAATTTTCCCTTAATCTTTCTGTACTTATCTGCCTTTGATCCTAACTTTTTTTTGCTCCAAAAAGACTAAAACCTTTACTTGTAAGTGCTTTGAGATTTGATCAGCAACCCCTCAGTAGTTATGTTATATCATGTTCGGATAATCAGTTATAAATAAAATTTCAGCTCTGACAGTAGAGAAAAGATATTACCGAATAATTAAGGTTGAAAGCCAACTAGATTAAGAGAAACAATGAATTTATTTTCCTTTTATTCAATCCAATCCGTTTTAGGGAGAGGTAATTATCAATTATCCCTGATCAATTATCAATTATTGAAACTTCTACTTTTCT
>JAAUYJ010014774.1_pt1 | contig 11590 bp, 7 predicted proteins | sample 7278031 | NCBI WGS metagenome assembly JAAUYJ01 (sample SAMN14350222, study PRJNA611818) | marine sediment metagenome | isolation source: surface marine sediment (1.8m) | place: French Polynesia: Moorea | collected 2018-08 | reverse complement strand
GATGACTTGAGCTGAGCCTCTCGGGAGACACGTCGCAAAAAGGCGGCGTGAGAAAAGGGACAGTATTTTTTTGCCCAGTTTTTTTCCCGACAAACTGAATAAAAATAAGGATTATTTTTGTATGTTTTGGCAATTTCTGTTTTGGTGTGCAGAGAAGGAGGAAAGAGAGTACTCACATGCCCAAAAAACGAGATGAAAGAGGAGAAATAAAAGGAAACTAGGAAGTCCCCCTTTGTATTGTATAAGGTCATATGTGAGTTTAAGTCAGGTTATTGTTGTCTTAATCGGCGGGTTTTTTTTTGTCGAAACTCGGTTTTCCCCGAAAATAGATTTTTAAGCAAAAAACATTTAACGATGTATACACGTTGGAGCGGACGTAGGAAACTGGGAAATGGCCTGCGGTAAATGCGGTGGTGAATTATTTTCTGCGAGAAATACTTTTTTCCGCGCAGTTTGTGTGTGTCCAGTCAACGGAAGTGCCGCCGGTTACGACCGCGACGAGAAAAAGTGCAATTTTATCCCGAGGGGAAAATATTCGAGGGGGGAAAGAGGCGTACGTTTAGGCTCGTTTTCGGTGAAAAATGTTTCAGCAAAAAATTGTCCTCTTCGGATGTAAATTTTCGGAAAGACAAAAACACTACAGAGAAGAAAAGAAAACCTTGCGTCTTACTTGGAAATTGCAAGACTAAAGAGAGAAAAAAGCCGTTGGAAAAAAACACAAGTCCTTTTTTCTAGAATGGCACGATTTTGAAATTAAATTAATCCGCTTCTTGAAATCTCGAGACAAATTCACGTGGGAAAACAGCGGTTTCCAATTGAGGTCACTAAACCGGAATTTTCTTTCTCTAACTAATTGAATGGACACGCCCTTACCCCCGATTTAAGAAAGACTATTTCTTACCCTTCCTCGTCGTCATCCGTTTCCCTCCTTACTCGTCTGGAAAAGAAACAAAAAAACATCGTTTCTTCATTCGAATTTGTCGTCTTTTTGCCATCGTACCTGGCCACCCTCTCTCCGTTGGCGGTGACCAGCTCCTCCTCGGCGACCAGCTTCAGTTGCTTTTTTATTATATTAATTAGAAAAAGATTGTAAAATATCCGCACACAATATCCCCGGACGAAATAGATCAAGTATATTCAGATGATTTGTTTTTGTCCCATACCCTTGCGAACTTGACGAGCCTCTCCCTGTCCTTCTTGTCTCCCCCGTCCGACAGCGGCCACTCCCAGTCAAGCTCGATACCGTTGATGGCACCGGATCTGAAACCGGGAAAAATAAAGTGTTTTTTGTGGGAACGTGTTTTTGTATTGTTTCCTCACCTGTACAGCTCCTTGACTGACTGCGTGAGGTTGTCCATCCTCTCCTGGTCCGCCCCCACAGAGGAGAACACGGAGGACTTGACCGATCTCCCGCCGATGGAGAGGAGGAGGCGGGCGCGGGGGTTCACGGAGCGGACCGAATCCAGGTCCGAGCGGAGGGCTAAGGAAAGAAGAATGGAAAAGTTGAAATACTTTGGAATGTTTTATGCTGTGTATTTAGGAATTTAGATGGGAAACCAGCGTGTGCGCGTAAAACTCATTTTGTGTTGCCCTTATAGCGTATAGCGTGACCTTCTATTCGACATAGCCAACAAATGTATTACGAATTTGGGGCAACAATGACCCGGCACAAAAAACCGCGCGCTTCGCTGCGCTAAACTCCCCACAAAAAAGATCCCATTTCTTTTTTGGGGAGAGAGGAAGAGATTTGAGGCGCCCCGTGAGAACGAAATGACCCCAAAATAGACGTCGGAAAAAGGAAAAGAAATAAGGCGAAATGATGAATGGACATCTAAATGGCGCGACCGACCGGCTAAGATTGGACAGAAACGCGGAAATGAAGAAAAAAAGAAATGATGGGGGGAAAATAAAGTGTGTTTTCCCTTTTCTGGCGGGAACATATCAGACGACGGTGGCTGCTTCCGGTTGTTGCAGTTTTAGTTTTTTTCGTTCCCCGCCTGTTTTCTGTTCATGTGCAATATGACGAATGCAAAGGAAAAAGAGCGTTAAGATTGGATTACTCGCGTTTGTACTCTTGGCTCCGCCGGCGCCGCCCTTATACGGCGATTAAGCGTCTGGCAAAAAGTGAAAAAATCGCCAAATTCCGTAAAAAAATACCCTGTATTTCCACCTGTCCATATGATTTGTCGCGGCATGCTTAAAGTTTTTAGTTTTATTTCGATTTGGTAAATTCATGGGGATTTTTTTTTGGCGCCGGTCCGACTTTTTTTTCTTTTGGCTCCGGCGCCGGAATTATCCACGGGTGGGAAAGAGAAGTGAGTGCGTCGAAAAAAGACTTTGAAGCAAAGGGGAACAGGAAGGAAATTCGATTCAGGTGTCAATCGACTCTGCTACAAGAACAGAATGGGTTCAAACGCAATTCCTTCCTCTCTTTTCACGGGAGTACTACACTTCCTACTTTTGAATTTCCGCCACACTTTGATTTGCCGCATAGCGCACATATTCGTAAATAACTGCAGGTCGATTGAACAACAACGAATACGGTATACAGTAAGAGGGGGATTTTTCCCTCCTTCTCCTGATGAGATTGCCCGTAACTTACACCTCTCCTCCTCCCTTTTTCCAGGTAGCAGCAATAGCAATGACATTTTTAACGCTGTCAAAAAAGGCAAAACTTGTTTTTGGAATTCGAGATGGGAAGGGAGTGATTTTTGCATCCAAGGGGGCTTGCTTAAACGGTATCTGTACGCTCTTGAGATTTTGTTAATTAATTTTTTGACTAATTTACGGGGGAGACATGTGAGTAGTACACGTGTTTGTATGGGTGTTGGCGGTGGTAGTAGCAAATAGTTGACACCACCGGAGCCTCCTCCTCTTTCCCTTTCGCATACGAGTGACGAGAGGCGCGTGCCCAGAATATTGCGCACTAACAATAATCATTTCCCATAAGACGAGAAAAAAAGGAGGAGGAGGAGACTGTAAAAAAGTACTGCTTGCTACCTCCCAGCATGCAAGAAAAGCAGGATTGAAATTCATGGAGAGGGAAGTAAAAAATGGATAATTCACTTCCGTTCCCCAAAAATAGCAACGCTGCTGCTGCTACCCAAAAATCGTATTTTTTAGCCGCGTGTTGTTTGAGTGCCCACTTGACAGGGAGGAGCTAATGAATTGATGCTTCTCCGCTCAGTTTCCCAGAAAATGAAAGACTCCAGTGTGGATGGAGTAAACTTGAGCGTCTTGTAGTGTTCTTTGATGGGGCACTCAAAAAAGGAGGAGGAGGAGCAACAGGTCAAAAGAAGACGGAAGAAGATAATTCCATTTTAGTCTTTTTTGCTTCTCCTGGACAAGTTGCTTAAATTGATTTTTCTCCTTTCCTTCTCCTCTTTCCCAAACTGATGCTTCCTAGTCTGGCTTGCCAATTTTTTCCTCTACCTCTTCTTCCCTTTTTTGCAGCGATTCTCCACCGTTTGCCAAAATGCGAACTTTTGTTTTTCAATAAGCTAAACAGATCCTACAGAATGTTTCTCGATCTGTAGCGAAAAAAACCACATACGCCTACTACGTATATTCCAAATCTTTTTTTCAAAGGCACATGCCCTCGTTTCCCACTCGAGGTGAAGGACGAAAATAGCTAAAAAGCCATTTTCTTCTTCTTTTCTCTCCCAATTATTCTCTCTTTTCTATTCCTCCCTCCAAACTCCCCTTCTCCATGCAACGTTGCTCCGCTCCAGAAAAAGAAGAAAATTCTCATTTCCAAGAGACATCACGACTTTTTTTCGCACACAAAGAGAGTTTTTTTCTTACTCTCCTTTTGTGTACGCACCCAGTCTAATTTGCCGAATTTTCAAAAAAGGAAAAGAGTGCTGATGCAGAACTTTTTTTAATTCCACTTTTAACCCCCAACGTACCACGGGTGACCAAAAAAGTAGTTCAATTTTACGTGGCTAATCAGGGGTTGCACCAATTCTGATTTTTTGGAGCAGCACAAATTCGCGCACCTATTCCATATTCGGCAAACTGGAAAATTTAGTTGTATCCTCTCTTTCTTTACCTTTTGTGGTCTACGGCAGCTAGATATACGAGACTGCCCGCCCGATATTTTCCCCACTTTCCTAGGGCAAAATCGGCCGCCCAAACCTTATTTCTCCCCCTAATATTTTTCGAGGGATCTCTTCCTTCGCTCGCCAACCCTCAATCTCCCAACCAAGGATGCAACAGACATCTAAGGGCACAGCACACCAAACAGGAAAATAAATCGCGGGAAAAGGTTTGGGAAAACGAGATCGTAGACCAAGATGATTTTTCTCTCTTTTTTCTCGTAGGCAGACTTGTTTTTTGCGCCAAGGGTTTTACATATTTGGAGAATGGGAAGAGGAGGTTGTCCGTGGGTCAGGTCTCCTCCCTAACCCCTTTTTTGCCGTCGTAAAACCTCTGTTTTAGGGAATGAGACCACATGCGTTTTCCCCCATATAGTAATACGAGAAAAGAAACAACATCTCTTATTATACACTGAACTACTCTCTTCTTGGTTTCGTATGGCAGTGACATTTACGGCAAAGTGGGGAGAGGGGGAAAGTCTCATCTTCACTTTTTCCTCCTCCTCCTTTCCGTTTCATTTCATTTCATTTTCGGAGACCAAGGATACACTCCAACTCAATCTCTTGAGACTGCGTTCGTGAGGCGGCAGTAAAAAATACTAGAACAATAGGGAATTCCCAAACGAAGCGAGAGAGAAGTAACAAAGTCAAATCAAATCAAATCTATCTATCTCAGCAGCAGATGTCTGACGAAAAAAATTCGGGAGAAGAAGAAGAAGACGGTGTTGTTGCTGTTGTTGCTGCCCCCTCACATGAGGGATGTTATTAAACATCCCTTCTTTTCCCGTAAGAAGAAGATTGTTTTATTGTCATTAGTTGGGGAAGGAGGAGGAGGAGTGGAGGGGGCTACATGCCGTTATCAGTGTCTGAATTGAAGTAATTGAGGAGGGGTGAAGGAAGAGGGGGTTGAGGCCCTTTTTTGGCGCATGCGCCGTGTTGGGGCCAAATGTTATTAAGAGGGAACAGTAAACGCTGATTGAAAAGGAAATGGGGTTTCTTTCTTTCTTGTCTGGGCTGAAGCAACAAACAGTCAAACGCGTGCTTCCCATATATGAAGAATGTAATGAAGGCAAAACCGAAAAACGACGTTTATTGGCCTTTGTGTTGCTGGATGGGGGTCTACTTTTTTTTAAAAAAAATATTACGGATCGGAGGAGGAGGGTAAATGATGGTAATACCCGCAAGAGTCCCCCTTCCCCGTGGCGGTTTTTCCCCTTCCAAATTCTTTCCGGGAATCTTTTTTTTCTGGTAAACTGCCGTGTGTGTGTGTGTGTGTGCGGTCAAGACTTGATGATGGCTCTTGGTTCGTCTAAAAGAGGAGGAAGAGGAGGAGGGCCTCCCGGGGAAAAGTGTTGCGTAAAGGCCTATTACGGCATTGCAAATATTTTGTGGAATAATTTGTTCATTTTCGTTGCTATGTACCGAGCACAAAAAGCATCAAACGATTTCCTTAATCTTTTAGCAATAAATACTGCATTTTCTATGCCTCCCCCCAGACCACACACACAGGAAGCGCCATAGTCGCTGTATATATTCCCCCTCCTTTTCCTCCTCCTTCTGTCCCCCATCCTCCTCTGTCGCCGCCTTGCTGCCAGGAAGGAGATTATTATTATTTTCCGAGCGGCCGTTTCGTATGTGGCAAAAGGGAGGAGGAGGTGGATTGACTGATGGAAGTCCTCCGCGTCTTCCTTCGGGCGGGGGCGGGAGGGGTACTCTCACTTTAGATGGAGCAACGTACATTTTGACCAACTACTATAGACCAGTTGCGAACAGAATGGTTGGCCTGCTTATTTCAAGTCCAAATTAGTTTCGAATTCGAGATTTCGCAGCGCGTCGTTCCCCAAATATTTGCTTGTTCCGCTCTCTCTTTGGTCCCATTCCACTTCCTTCATTCCCCCTCTCCCCCTCTTGGCATTTGCATACATTTTCCGCCGAAGCTAATTCCATTTCCCGAAAAATAAAGATTCGCCCCCTACCCATAAACGGAAACAAGACGAAACCCACGCTTTTTCCGGGAAACTGTAGGAGGAGGAAGAGCCACCCACAAAGCGACTTTTGGCGTAGTCGGAAATGAAGTTATCACATTTTTGTTTCCCCGAGTCCTGAGGTCCTCGATTTCCCTTTTTTTCGGCCCGAAATTCGTCGCGGCCTTCGCTAATTATAGGAAGGAAATTTCGTTTTCGATCTCTGTCTCTGCTCCTTTATTTTTTTTTTCGTCGGGGACAACATGTTGCTTCCCGCACTTTAATTCCTTTTTATCTCTATCGCTCCATCAATTTCTTTCCTTTCCCGCACGAACAAAACAGGAAAAAAAATCACGGAACAAATGGCACCCCACAAAACTCCAAGAAACAGACAAAACCACAATAGAATCACACCACGGAGAAGGGGGGGAAATAGAAACGCGTTCTTTGGATCGCTGCAAAGTCACGTTTCAAAGAGGAAAAACTCGATTTCGAGGCAGGCACACCACCATTTAGCGAATTTTCTCCCGCCGACGGCTTGGTTGTTGTTGGGGATCGGAAGCCATTAAGGAAGAGAAAAGAGGAGGGGAAACGGAAGTGAGTCCGCTTGGGTGATCGGAAACAGGAGCAAATTATTCGAAGTACGGAATTTTTCCTCTCTTCTCCTTAATTCTTCTTGCGAACGAAACCACTTTCCGGTATAAGTGAGGTCCTTTAAAGACACATTGCAGCAGAGCCCTTGAATGCGGTAAAAGCCTCGTTATAAAATTCGGGAAAACGAGACGAGGAAGAAGAAGAATGGGGGAAAACTCTAATTGGGTTTTCTTCGCCCTTCCCCCCTCCCTCGAAGAGGTGCCAAGGCCGCAGTGGTACAAGACCCCATCGTTTCCCTTAAAAAAGTGGCGAGGAAAAAACAATTTCGCCACGCGCGCCTTTTTTTCGCAGAAAAATGGAATCCTTCGCGGCACTTTACCTACAGTATACCGCCTACGCGCTAAAACCAAAAAGCAACACACACACACACCTTTCGTGAATAAAAGAGAATGTAAAATGCGTTGAACTCACCCCTTGCAATTTGCGAAAGAGAAGGGGGAAGTGGAGTGTGGGCGTCTGGGGCACATTATAATTTGTTTTCCATCTCTGTACTGTATGGGAATGTGAGGCGGAGCGTATTGCGAATTGCGAATCGAGAGAAACATAAATTCAGAATCCGTTTCTGGTGGTTGGAATAGTGAGGGGGAAAGGGCGGTTCTGATGCTATTCTTTTCTTCTTGAGAACAATGACCCCATATAAAAAGGGCATGGGAGGAGAAGGGGGTGAGCGTCAGTCGCCGAGATTGGAATGCGGAATGAAATTCACCAATATATATAAACAGAAAGGTCAAAATGACGCATTTTTACCTTACTTGATTATTGTCAAAAACCTTGGAACTAACTCGTTTTGCCCAAATATTAGATTTTTTTTCTCTCTGGTTTGTCGAAGGTCTCCTCATCTCCATCGTTGTAATCTCAGACGGAAGTGCAACGAACCTCGGTCGCGTCTATCCACATCATGCCCATCCCACTATCGGGCCGTGGGCCTTCTTCTTCTCCCCTTTCCATCAGTCCATACCGCTCGCACGAAAGGGAGAGGAGGAGGAGGAGGGCATTCAGACATCGCACCCTCTCATCTCACATCGCCGGCGCCCGAGGAATAAAAAAAGGGGATTCGTCACTTTCTATTGTTGATAAATTCATGCGCTCAAGTCAGTAAGTGGGGAGTGTAGCTTTATAGGCAACGTGTCTCTGTTTGTTTGTTTTTTTGCTAAAAAGAACCAAAGTAGTTGGCGAATCCGCGTTTCATATTTATCGATGATGCAGTGGGTATCCGTATGGGAAAGGGAGGGAGGGAGGAATGTGTGCATGTGACGGCGGCACGGGCTTGATTCGAAGGCGTGGGAGGGTAAAAGGGAGGTACAGAGCCAAACATCAGACTCCGTTCGTTGCTTCGTTCGGGTCAGACGGACGACGGAGGGGATAGAAAGGATCTCCCGATCGTCATCGTGTGGCATCAGCTGGAGGCCAAGGTACACTTAAGGGAAATCCGAACAGGAAGAGATAGAAGTGTTATCCTCATTGGATTACAGGCCTTTTGAGCCGTAGGACATACCAGGGAATTACGGAAAGAATGAAGAAATGTCCCCACAGAGGATTAGTATACATTTATGCGTGTCCACGTCCTTCCATGTTGTTGCAAGTCTGAGCCCTCACTCAATTTTCGCAAACACGACCGAGAAAATGGTAATCCTGCAAAATCTCCTTCTCCTCTTTCTGTGCTGTTGCCTCTAGGGCATAAGCGTTGAATGGATTTCCCCTTTTCCTCGATCCTCGATGGATGCACCCTTCCCCAGAGGCGGCAAGGCCATCGGGAACAGGGAGGAAGGAGGGGCTTTATGTGCCAGCCAGAGACTATCAGCCCATCTACATACACAAAGATTCGCACAGTTTTTCTAAAGCATATTCTGGGCGCATTTAATAATAGCAGCTGCAATGGACTTTGCTCCATTTCTCCTTTATTCAAGCTAAACATTTGTTGAATGCCCTTCCTCCTTCTGCTGTCATGCATCAGGCAATTCCTCTCCTTCCTTCCCCTTTTCCTTCTTCCTGTGTGCGTATGTATGCCCATGCCCTAAGGGGAAGGCGGAGGAGGCGGAGAAAATAAAAGAGAGGAGGAAATATCTGTTGCTTTGTGGTGGAGGGAACTGGATGAATGTGTTGAGAGGAGAAGTGGGGGTATAATGTAGAGGGGTAGGTGATAATGAGCCAAAGTGCAGGTTAGGGAAAGAGGAGGAGTGAGCAGAAGCGGTATCGATAAAATGTGAATCTCCTCCTTCTTCGCTGTGGTGCACGTTTTTGGGTCCTCCTCTGAGCACGGCTCGGGGCCCGTTATAGGCCTACCCATAACCAAAAGTACAATGGGGCGGCGGCATGCAAAAAAGGGAGAATCGACGTCATCTTATTCCAGAATATCATGCCGTTAAAATTGGGGCGAGATGCTCGCATTATAAAGTGGGGAGGGCCTCCCCAGAAATAGGCACACCTTGCAAAAAAGTGGGGCCCATTCTTCCCACTTACTTGCCAACTAGGCAACAGCAGCGGGGACGGCGACGTTGCCAACTACCCGAAAACACGATCTTTTGAGCCCCCAATGTCCTGGGTATAAATCTGAAATAGCCACCGCAAAAAAATCTTGCAATAATTTTACCATGGAATCCTTTGAAAATTTTTTTTGAACTGTGAAGTAGTCATTAGATATTTGCGAAAAAATAGAAGAAATTTGTACTGTAGGGGAATAAACGTGTAGTGGAATTTGATGCAAAGCACTTCCTTGATCCTTTGGCTTTGTACCCTGACTGCAGCATTGTGCTGCTACTGTGCTGTCGCCCGCAGCAAGATAGAGCCACGAGAGAACAACCAACCCCTTCTCTCTTTTCTTCTTTCACTTTTCCCCTGGGGCCAGACCGTGCCCAGTTGCCACAGCAAAAAAGTGCATTGGGGTCTCAAAAAAAGAAAGAGACAAGGAGCCAAAGCCAACTCGTTCTCTGAATGGCGTGGAAAAAGCGTTTTTTTCCCGACCCATTCATTTCACACAAAAACCAGCGCCACCACGAGTTAAATGGATCTCATAGTGAGAATTAATTGCTTCTCGCATCATCATATGGGGGATGCGATAATGGGTCACGATTAAAAAAGTGAGCGAGAGAGGGGGATGAAATATTGCCCGTTTTCAGCAATGTACACGTTCGTAAGCGCAGGAAAGTGTTGGCCAATTTTCTGCGGAAAGAAGGAAGAAAATCACGGCTCGTACGGGAAAATGCATGTGGGGTTGCGATGGAAAAATCGTGATTCTCGCTCTTTCCTTTCCCCCTTCCACCGATAGATAGGGTTTCCTTCTTTTTTTCTCACGCCTAATTGGGCGCAGGAGAGATAGGGAAAGTGAAGGTTGTCTGGAGGTGAAATTCGAATATCTGCACAAGAGAGCGGAAAGGAAGGCCCATGTGCGCAATAGTGTGCCTTTCGCCTTTAATTTGCTGTGTGTACTTTTTCGGGAGTCGAAATTGTTCTTATCCATTATTTAGAATGCAAAATATTCTCATGTCTTGCAATTCTGTTTGTAGCCCCAGATGGCATTCTGGAGCTAGGGCGAAACAAACAACAACGCAAACGCGTGGATTTAATTATCCTCCTCCTCCTTCTGGGGAATGATTATGTGTGTACATACGTCATTTCCCTTCTCCCTTCTGGCTTAATTCCAACCTTGACATTGGGCAAAGCAAGAAGAAAAGGACTACCTACTCCCGAAGGAATTTTCGTGAAACGCGAATTAAAACGACTCATGTTGCCAAAAAAAGGGGGGACGAAGAGGAGGACGAAAAATAACAATCACGAATTCGGTCGGCGGTGGATCCATTCCCGTTACCAGGCATAACGGGGGGAGGGGGAGGGGACGAGCATGATGAAGAATTCCTCCTTCACGACGACGACGATGATAGGTCAGGGAGGGGGAGGCCTTGCATTGCGACGGAGGAGGGAGGATGGCATTTAAAAATAAACGGAGGAGGAGAAAGGGATTCCATTTTCAGAATCTGTCAAAACTGAGGAGGACGGTGTTTTTTTACTGTTGTTGCTCGCTACTGTTTTGTTCCTTCTCCTGCCCCTCGCTGTCAAATCTGTGATCACTTCCTTCCCCTCCTTGTTTCCCCCCCACCTCTTTTTAATCGGGGCTGCATTTTCAGTCGAACCCAGGGCTGTTTTGACTCTTCTTTCTTCCTCCCTTCCGAATTATCCACGGGGCGTCGAGAGAAACGGTTTCGGCAACAAAACAAGGAAGAAGACGAGATGTTTGACTGGGCGAGGAAAATCGGAACTTGATGATCTTCCCCTCCTCCCTCCCTCTCTTCCCGCATTTCCCCATATATCCTCCGAAAAAAAAGACGGAAAACCGCGAATATCCGGCGAACGGTCCGTATAATTTCACCAAACGAATAAATTCTTGCGCATTTTATAAAAAAAGGGTTTTTTTATTTAGAACAAAATGTTCTTTTTTCTGATGCTCAAGAGCCAATGAGAGTATTGGTGAATTCTGTGCTGTTGTATGTACCTTTTTTCAAAAAGTACAAGACGCATCGCACGTCTTTCGTCCTCCCTTCCCCCACCAGTTACCGTATTTACATTGTAGCAACCTCCTCCTCCTCCTTTTGTTTCGCAAAAGTTGAGCGATGAGCGCTGCAAAAATTCCTCTGATGGATCACGCGCCGCCTCCGCCGCCGAACGAACAACCCACATTCAGAAAAAGGATTCCTCTTTTCTCTTTCGTATATTTTTTGCATGTTTTGCGAAAGGAAGAATTGATCGCTTCCCGTCTTTGCGCATATCTTTTGTGCTCCTCTCTTATCTCTCGGCGTTTCAAAGGTTTTGGCAAAAACAGGAAAAAAGAATGTTTGCAACAATCGGTTCGGTTTTTTGCCAGAAAACAAATCCACTGTGAAT
>JAAUYJ010093466.1_pt1 | contig 11591 bp, 7 predicted proteins | sample 7278031 | NCBI WGS metagenome assembly JAAUYJ01 (sample SAMN14350222, study PRJNA611818) | marine sediment metagenome | isolation source: surface marine sediment (1.8m) | place: French Polynesia: Moorea | collected 2018-08 | reverse complement strand
TTGGTCAAAAACAGGTATTCAATAATTAATTGATAAATTAATATCAAAAGATAAAAATGGACATTATAGTTCATATTGTAGTGCTGTGATAGCTTATTTACGAAGACGTTTATAAAATTAATAATTAATCTAAACTAGGAGGCTATTTTTTACCTAATCTGGACTACAAAGAGCTAAAACATAGTCTCCCTGGTTAACAGAATAATTGCTAGAAACATCAAAAATAAAGCCATCATTTTCAGAATAAATATCAATAATTTCTGGCAACTTACCCAGTTTATTAAACGTTAATATCTCATAAATTTTATCTCCCTTTTTGACAAAAGTTTCCAAAGATAATCGATTTTGAATCATCCCTCCTGTAGGAGCATAATAATTTTTAATTTGTTGACGAGAAACTAAGGTTATTTCAGTCTTTTGTAGTTTATAACCATCTAAATTTAAGACTCCTTTATTGACTAAATAATTTTTAATACCTGCAACTCCAATTGCAACAGATTGGGGCTGCATTTCCATTCCTGAACCTAATTCTAATGTCCAAGATTCTCGATCAACTTTTATTTTTCTTCCCATTGTTTCAAATCTTTTTTCTAACGCTAACCACGGTTTCATAAACGCTTCATCAAACGCATCTCCATCATAAGTATCCATCAAAACTCCATAATTGATGTTGAAATATTTGGCACTCTTTTGCTGTTCACCAGGAAAACAAAATAGATAATCAATACATTTATTACTAGAACTATGAATATCAATCACATAATTAGCATCCATCGATAAAGATTGTAATTGATAGCGATACTGTTCAAATAAAGGTGCACTACTCGGACAGTTTATTTTTTCCAATTGTTGTTGAAAAGCAGCCTTTTGTTTTTGTAAAAAATTTTCTTGAATCGTCAATGAATCGAACTTCAAGTTATCCTCAATGAACCTATCTAAATCTCGACAAAACTTTTCATAGTCCCAAAAAATACGATTCCAATCCTTTCCATCATAACTATTATATCGCCCCGAAGAAAAAAAGTGATTTCGTTGATTTGTTCCTAATGGGTTACAGACAGGAAGTAGCAAAATTTCACCATCTAGTTGACCTTTCTTGAGATTGGATAGAGAATCGATTAACTGAGAAATAACTGCATTGCCGACAATTTCAGACCCATGTAAATTTGATTGAATATAAACTTTTTTCACCCTTTTTTGTCCAACGAATTGATACAGTTGTAAAGAAAATTCATCACCAGAAGCAAGTTTGAATAAATTGAGGGTTTCAATGGTTGGTTTCATAGAAAATAAGATTGAGAAGGGGTTAATCATTAATAAATTTTTAAGAATAGCATCAAAAGTTGACAAAACAGATGCAAAAAAACTACCGTAAAAAAGTCCCTTCATCAATCATAAATCTAGCAGGTAATGCAAAATGGTACAAGCTAAACTCGGAGATACAGTCAAAGTCAACTATACTGGTAAATTGGAAGATGGGACAGTGTTTGATTCCTCTGTTAATCGTGATCCCTTGCAATTTTCCCTTGGAGAAGGTCAAGTTATTGCAGGGTTTGAAGAAGCCGTTGTCGGAATGAGTCCGGGAGATAGCAAAAGTGTTACCATTCCCTCAGAACAAGCTTACGGAAGCTATCAAGAAGAATTAGTGATTGTGGTGGATGAACAACAGATCCCCTCAGAATTATCCGTAGAGGTGGGACAACAGTTGCAAATGCGACATTCTAGTGGTCAAGCGGTTCCCGTAACTGTTACCAATGTTGCTGATGATAAAGTAACCTTAGACGCAAATCATCCCCTAGCAGGAAAAGATTTAACCTTTGAGATTGAATTAGTCACTATTCAATAATAGTAAGGAATAGGCAATAGTTTGGAACTGTGGAGGGTAGAGGGAGGGATTAACTGATTGTCTATTCTTAATTGCCTTAATAAAAAATGATGAAACATCCTCACTCAAAGATAGAAAAAGACCAACGCATTGAAGAATTAGAAGCAGAAATTGCTGGTCTAAAAGCCGCTCAAAAAGTAACTTTAACCATGCAAGAAACCTTACGAGAAAGTGAGGAAAGATGGCAGTTAGTATTAAAAGGAACTAATGAAGGAATTTGGGACTGGAACTTAAAAACCAATGAAATGTTTTTTTCTCCTCGTTGGAAAGAAATGTTAGGTTATGGCGATCAGGAATTACCCAATCATATTGATACTTGGAAACAATTACTGCACCCGCAAGATAGAGAAAGAGTCATCAAAATTGTAGACGAGCATTTGACTCAAAAAACCGATCACTATAGTGCAGAATTCCGCTTAAAATGTCAGGATGGTAGTTATAAATGGATTCTTTCGAGGGGACAGGCTTTGTGGGATCAAAGGGGAAACCCAATCAGAATGGCTGGTTCCCATACTGATATCAGCGAGCGCAAAGAAGAACAAATTTTATTAACCTCCTTAATTGATTGTATTCCCGACCTGGTTTTTTGCAAAGATTCCCAAGGGGTGTATACAATGTGTAATAATGCTTTTGAAACCTTTGCAGGAAGAGATAGACAGGACATTATTGGCAAAACAGATTTTGAACTTTTTGCTCCAGAAGAAGCGTTAGAGTTTCGAGAACAAGATCGATTTATGATGCTGCAAAAACAATCCCATCGTAACGAAGAATGGATCACCTATCCCAATGGAAATAAGCGGTTAGTTGATACCTTAAAAACTCCATTTTGTTGTCCCGAAGGCAAACTAATGGGAACCATTGGTATTAGTCGAGATATTACCGATCGCAAACAAAAAGAAGAAGCCATAAAAAAACAAGCTCAAAGAGATGCTTTATTGAGTAATATTGCCAGACAATTAATCGACCAAGACTTAAATACTGCCGTTAATTTTATTTTAGAATCCCTAGGAAAATTTACCAAATGCGATCGCAGTTATGTCATTCGTTATTTTCCTGAACAACAAGCTTGGAGCATGATACACGAATGGTGTAATGAATATACTGCCTCAACTATACAAGATTCCCAAAATATTTCCTTAGATGTATTTCCTTGGTTCTCTGAGCAACTGATAGAAGGTAAATTAATTTGTATTAATGCTTTAGAGGATTTTCCCCCAGAAGCTACGGCAGAGAAAGAGGCATATGAAAACAATTTAAGTCCTAATTTGTTAGTAGTTCCCATGATTGCAGGAGGGGAAACGATTGGTTATTTAGGGATCGACACCAACATTTATAAAAGTTGGACAAAAGAGGATATTAACCTCTTAAAATTAGTGGGAGAATTAATTGCAATTACCGAAGCAAGAGTCATGGCAGAAGAGTCTCAAAAAGAATCTCAGGCAAGATTTGCAGGAATTTTAGATAATGCTAATGAGGCGATTATTTCTATTGATGAGAAACAAAAAATAACCCTATTTAATCATGCTGCTGAGCAAACCTTTGGTTATACTTCTGATGAAGTTTTAGGAAAACCCTTTAACACCTTAATTCCCACCCGTTTCACATCTAATCACAATCAACATATTAATAATTTTCAACATACCCAAGAAACAGCTAAACAAATGGGGGGCCGTCGCCCTGTTTTTGGGGAAAGAAAAGATGGCAGCGAATTTTTAGCAGAAGTTTCGATCTCTAAAATAAAGCTCAGGGGAAAGACTATTTTTACAGCCATTATTAGAGATATTACTGAACGAAAACAAGCAGAAGAAGCCCTCAAACAAGCTAAAGAACAAGCTGATGCAGCTAACCGAGCCAAAAGTGAATTTTTGGCCAGTATGAGTCATGAACTTCGTACTCCTTTAAATGCCATTTTAGGCTTTACTCAAGTTATACAAAGAGATCAAACCTTAAAAGAAGAACATAAACAAAATTTAGAGATCATTGGACGCAGTGGAGAACATTTATTAGAGTTGATCAATGATATCTTAGAAATGACGAAAATCGAAGCAGGAAGAACCACCTTTAACCAGAGTCAGTTTGATCTCTATCGACTGCTCGATAACTTAGAATCTATGCTGCATTTAAAAGCAGAAGAAAAAAAATTACAACTCATCTTTGAAAGAACCCCAAACCTTCCCCAATATATCGAAACGGATGAAGGAAAATTGAGACAAGTTTTGATCAATCTTTTAGGGAATGCTATCAAATTTACCGAAGAAGGTGGGGTTATTTTAAGAGTGAAAAGCAATCAGACAACCGACAAGAATCAATCGGTTTTCTTAACCTTCGAGGTGGAAGATACAGGTCCTGGTATTGCCATCGAAGAAGTAGATCAACTCTTTGAAGCCTTTGGACAAACAGAAACAGGGCGTAAAGCCAATGAAGGAACCGGTTTAGGATTGCCCATTAGTCGTAAATTTATCCAATTAATGGGAGGAGAAATTACCGTTAGTAGTATTTTAGGTCGAGGAAGTTTATTTGTGTTCAGCATTGAGGCTAAAATCGTCAAAGCCCCTTGCCTGAAAAGGGAGCAACTCCCCCGTCGTGTCATTGGCTTAGCCAGTGGGCAAGCCCAGTATCGCATTTTAGTGGTGGATGATCGCTTAGAGAGTCGTATTCTGCTGGTAAAATTGTTATCATCCCTAGGGTTTAATGTCCGTCAAGCCAGTAATGGACAAGAAGCCTTAGAAATCTGGGACAGTTGGCAACCCCATTTAATTTGGATGGATATGAGAATGCCCATTATGGATGGTTATCAAGCAACCCAACGGATCAAAGCAACCCCCAAAGGAGAAACCACAGTCATTATTGCCTTAACAGCCAGTGCCTTTGAAGAAGAAAGAAATTTAGTTTTATCAGCAGGATGTGACGATTTTATGAGGAAACCCTTTCGAGAAGAGGTTTTATGGGAGAAAATTGCCGAACATCTTGGTGTTAATTATATTTATGAAGACTTCAACCCCAATCAATCTCCTGATCAAAACGCTCAAGCAACCACTGCTGACTTGATATCTCAACTAGAGAAACATTTACTCAAAATGCCCCCTGAATGGATCAAAAACCTACGTCAAGCCGCCTTAGAATGTAGTGATGATAGCATAGTAGAATTAATTACAGAAATCCCTCCCCAAAGTCAACCCTTAGCCTTAGCTCTACAAAAATGGTCAGAAAACTTCTTGTTTGATTCTGTTATCCAGCTAACCCAAAACACAGTCAAAGAGTAATTTAGAATGGAGAATGGAGAATGGAGAATGGAGAATGGAGAATGGAGAATGCAGAATGCAGAATGCAGAATGCAGAATGCAGAATGGAGAATGCAGAATGGAGAATGGAGAATGCAGAATGAGTGTTTTGTGGTTTTCAAAATTACTCTTGTTGAGAAATACACGGTATAAAGTTACGTATAATTGATTATAAATAAACATAGGTTTATTATTTTTAAAATTCTAAATTCTAAATTCTAAATTTCCTCCTTATGTCCCCTCAAACCAGTAACATTCTAGTTGTCGATGATACCCCAGATAACTTACGCTTACTATCAGCTATGTTATCGGAACAGGGGTATAAAGTTCGGAAAGCCCTCAATGGCAACACGGCATTAAAAACTATTTATCAAGTTCCTCCGGATTTGATTTTGTTAGATATTAATATGCCTTCTCTTAATGGTTATCAAGTCTGTAAAGAACTAAAAAAAGATCCGAAAACAAAAGAAATTCCTGTGATTTTTATTAGTGCTTTAGACGATGTTCTAGATAAAGTAAAAGCCTTTAATGTAGGAGGGGTTGATTATATTACCAAACCGTTTCAAGCAGAAGAAGTCATCGCTAGAATCGAAAATCAATTACTCATACAACGGCAAAAAAAACAACTACAACAGCAAATAAAAGAACGGGAAAAAACAGAACAAACTTTAAAAGTTTATCTCCATGCAGTATCTCATGATTTACGTAACCCTGTTCTAGGCTTTTCCCTAATCTTAAAAAACTTTTTAAAGCAAGAAAAAGAAATCATAGAGATTCCAAGAAAAGTCCTAGAACAAATGTCAAAAAGTTGCGATCGCCAGCTTAATTTAATTAATTCTTTGGTGGAAACTCAACAATTTGAAATGGAAGTTATTAAGCTAAACACTCAGCCCTTAAACCTCCCTAAATTGAGTCAACAATTAGCCTCAGAATGGCAGCCCATGTTAGCAGAAAAAAAAGCCAGCTTGCACTTAAAAATTCCAGCAAATTTACCGTCAATTGAAGCAGATAGCGATCGCCTGTGGCGGGTTCTAGAAAATTTAATGGCCAATGCCTTAAAACATAATGATCCTGGCATTAAGTTGACATTCAGAGCCGATATAATAAAGGAAGAAGGTGACCTCAACCCCCAGGTAATTCGCTGTACCTTAGAAGATAATGGGGTGGGAATCAGCCCTGAAATCGCAGCAACCTTGTTTGAACGCTATCAACGAGGAAATCGGGCTAAAAAAAGTTTAGGTTTAGGTTTAGGTTTATATCTGTGCCGAAAAATTGTTGAAGCCCACGGTGGAGAAATTGGGGTGATCACAAAACCAGATCACGGAGCCAAATTTTGGTTCACATTGCCCATCATGCCTAACCAGCATCCTTCTCATTAATTGAATGGAGCCAAAGGAAAACTGCTATCTCATAGGCAAAAATGTCATAAAACCCTAACATTTTGATCCCCAAAAGGTCATCAATTCGTAAATTCCTGATAAATTGGTCAAGCAAGCCCTTGACCATTGATACTTAGGTTTTGTTACATAAGACTAAGTAAAACATCCTCAACACAGATCCTAAAAGCTATTGAGTGTACCATAATCCCTATGGATGAAACTCATGACCTCATGCCAGCAGCAATTGACCGTACAAACTATCGGAGAGTGATCTCATGGCACATCAAAGCCGCCCCCCCCTAGAAGAGATGACCTTACGACAGCTACGAAAAGTAGCCAGTGAATATAACATCTCCCGTTATAGTCGAATGCGTAAAGCGCAGCTATTAGTTGCCATTAGGCAGGCGATGCAAATACAAAGTCCCCAGATTGTTGAAGAAATAGAACCCATTGCCAAGGATGAGCCGATCATTCAAGAGGCACAGAAAATAGAAGCCTCAAAATTTGAAGTGGGTCAAGATGATAAAACCAACGATGAGTTAGATAAAATTAACCATCAACTTCAAGCACTGACTGGAAGCCAGGAAAAAAGTCGCATCGTGTTATTGCCCCGTGATCCTCAATGGGCTTATGCCTATTGGACTGTTTCCCCTGAAGCTAAAGAAGCCTTAAAAGCACTGGGGGGAGAACAATTAGCCTTACGAATTTATGATGTGAGCGATATCGATCTCAACTATCAGAGTCCCCACAGTGTTCAAGAATATCTTTGTGATGACTTAACCCAAGAATGGTATATTCCCATTCCCTTAAGCGATCGTGATTATGTGATAGATATTGGTTATCGTACTGAAGATGGCCGTTGGCTAATTCTAGCTCGTTCGGCTGCAATTCATGTCCCCGCCCTTTATCCCTCTGACTGGATAGAAGATATTTTTGCCACAGTTAATTGGGAAGATGAGATTGAAGACAATTTGAGTGAACCCTTACTTCCCCCAAATCCTATCCAGAAACGCTTTGCTGTGAGCGAACAGGTGGCAGAAGCAGCCCGCCTGGCTGGTTTAATGGCTGGTTCTATGCAGCCTATTCCCGGCTCGCAACCAAGTTCTCTGATTTTTCCTTCTGGTGGGGGTTGGACCATACCCACCGTCTCAGGGCTAACCTTATCCGGCGTGGGTTTTGCTTCAGAAAACTTGCTTCGCTCTCGGAAGTTTTGGTTAGTTGCAGATGCTGAATTAATTGTCTATGGTGCCACCGAACCAGATGCGACGGTACTTATAGGTGGGAACCCCGTTAAACTCAACCCTGATGGAACCTTTCGCTTTCAAATGTCTTTCCAAGATGGGGTGATTGATTATCCTATTGTGGCGATCGCTGCTGATGGACAACAAACCCGTTCCATCCAAATGAAGTTTGAACGGGAGACTCCTTTCCGTAATACTAATAGCAAGGAAGAAGCTACTTTAGAATCTTGGGGCTAATGTTTCGACTTTTAACTAACTTTGAAGTCTTGATGAAATCATCAAGACTTTATTCTTTTTAAGGGTTAGATAATCTTATAGCGTTATTTTAATTTTGGAAATATTTAATTGAGCCAAAAATTCAGATTTCAAAATTTCACCCCCATAAGGGTTATGAAGTAAGGAGTTGTCCATTTGTATTCCTGCTAATGGTAAACAAGCACTGCCATTGTGCCATATAAAGCACAGTCTCCACTGTTTTGTAATGCGAATAATATCTTTAATATTGATATCTAAATAATCTAAAAATTAAAGGTGATATTTATCAATGAATTATCCTAGCTAAATCTAACCCCCACATATTGCAGATTAATGTTACAACAGATTACAATAAAAACCCAGGACTCTAATTTTTGAACCCATACACAGCAACACCATTATCATTAATATGCCTAACCTGGACATTACAGCTAATCAACTCCAAAACAACGATAATGTAACCTCTAATCTAGATAATATACTTTCACCTACCGATAGCTTTATCAATCGCCATATTGGACCTAATAGCCAAGAAATTGATAAGATGCTCAAGGTGCTGGGATTTTCTACCCTCGATCAACTCATTGATGCAACGGTTCCCCAAGCCATCCGTTTGAGTAAACCATTGAATTTACCCGAAGCACAGAGCGAATATGGTGCATTAGCTCAATTAAAATCTATTGCCTCCAAAAATCAGATATTTCGCTCTTATATCGGCATGGGATATCATGACTGTATTACTCCCCCAGTCATTCAACGCAACATCCTAGAAAACCCAGGTTGGTACACCGCTTATACTCCCTATCAAGCGGAAATTGCTCAAGGAAGACTAGAAGCACTCTTAAACTATCAAACCATGATAGTAGATTTAACAGGACTCGAAATTGCTAACGCTTCCTTACTGGATGAAGGAACAGCAGCAGCAGAAGCCATGAGCATGAGTTATGGTTTGTGTAAGAATAAGAAGGCTAATGCTTTCTTTGTAGACTGTCACTGTCACCCTCAAACCATCGAAGTTATTAAAACACGGGCGTATCCTTTAGGCATTGAGTTAATTATTGGTGATCATCGCCTCTTTGAGTTTGATAAAGAAATTTTTGGCGCATTATTACAATATCCAGCCACCGATGGCACTGTCTACGACTACCGTAGCTTTATCGAAACCGCACATAGTCAGGGTGCATTAGTAACCGTTGCCGCCGATCCTTTGAGCCTAGCATTATTAACCCCCCCTGGAGAATTTGGCGCAGACATCGCCGTAGGGAGCACACAACGCTTAGGTGTACCCTTGGGTTATGGAGGACCTCATGCAGCCTATTTCGCTACCAGAGAAGCCTATAAACGCCAGATTCCAGGGCGTATTGTAGGAGTATCGAAAGACGCACAAGGAAACCCTGCTTTAAGATTAGCACTGCAAACCAGAGAACAACATATTCGTCGAGAAAAAGCCACCAGCAACATCTGTACAGCACAGGTGTTACTAGCAGTTATTGCTGGAATGTATGGAGTGTATCATGGACCAGAAGGTGTTAAAAATATTGCTCAAAAAATACATCAATTAACAGTAATTTTAGCAACAGGATTAGAAAAGTTAAGTTACACCATCAATGATGAGCCTTTCTTTGATACAGTAAAAGTGGGTGTAGGTGATGTAAGTGCTAAGGCAGTAATTAAAGCAGCAGCAGAACGGAAAATTAATCTGCGCTTATATGAAGAAGGTGTATTGTGTATTACTTTAGATGAAACTACTACAGTTCATGATGTCATTGAGTTGTGGCAAATTTTTGCAGCAAGAGATGAGCTACCTTTTAGGGTTGAAGAGATAGCCGAAAAAGTCAATTTTGAGTTTCCCATTTTCTTCAAACGTACCTCAGACTATTTAACCCATCCTGTTTTTAATCAGTATCATTCTGAAAGTAAATTACTGCGTTATTTACACAAGCTAGAAAGCAAAGACTTAGCTTTGAATACCTCCATGATTCCCTTGGGATCATGTACTATGAAGTTGAACGCATCAGCCGAAATGATGCCAGTAACTTGGCCAGAATTTGGGAAACTTCATCCTTTTGCCCCCCTCTCTCAAACCGAAGGTTATCAAATTCTTTTCCAACAGTTAGAAGAATGGTTAGGAGAGATAACAGGATTTGATGGTATTTCTTTACAGCCAAATGCCGGATCTCAAGGAGAATATGCCGGCTTACAAGTGATTCGTCAATACCATGAAAATAGAGGAGAAATTAACAGAAATATCTGCTTAATCCCTGAATCAGCACACGGTACCAACCCCGCTAGTGCAGTCATGTGTGGCATGAAAGTGGTAGCAGTAAAATGCGACAAAGAAGGTAATATTGATATTGCTGACCTAGAGAAAAAAGCCGAAAAACACTCCGAAAATTTAGGGGCTTTAATGGTGACATATCCCTCCACTCATGGGGTATTTGAAGAAGGAATAATTGACATTTGTGACATCGTTCATCGTCATGGTGGACAAGTGTATATGGATGGGGCTAACATGAACGCCCAAGTGGGAATCTGTCGGCCGGCTGATTTTGGGGCCGATGTTTGCCATCTCAACCTGCACAAAACTTTCTGTATCCCTCACGGGGGTGGAGGTCCAGGAATGGGTCCCATCGGTGTCAAAGAACATTTGATTCCCTTTCTACCCACAACCGACATAGAAAAATATAGCAACCCCGATGGTAATGGCAAAGTAGATACCTCCATAGGTGCCATTTCCGCAGCCCCTTGGGGTAGTGCTAGTATCCTCGTCATTTCTTGGATGTACATCGCCATGATGGGGGAAAAAGGGCTGACTGAAGCCACAAAAGTTGCTATCCTTAACGCTAACTATATGGCCCATCGTTTGGCTGACTATTATCCCATCTTGTTCAAAGGTGCATCCGGTTGTGTTGCCCACGAATGTATCATTGATCTGAGTCCCCTGAAAAACCAAGCAAAGGTAGAGGTGGATGATATTGCCAAACGGTTGATGGACTTTGGTTTCCATGCACCTACTGTATCCTGGCCTGTTGTTGGTAGTATGATGGTAGAACCCACCGAAAGCGAAGACTTGGCAGAGTTAGATCGTTTCTGTGATGCCATGATCACCATTTATAAAGAGGCTGAGGCGATCGCCAATGAGAATATTGATCGTCAAAACAACCCCCTGAAAAACGCCCCCCATACTGCTCAAGCGGTTATTTGTGGTGACTGGGATCGGCCTTATTCCCGTGAAAAAGCTGCTTATCCCGCTCCCTGGACGAAAGAACATAAGTTCTGGCCAACCGTGGGACGTATTAATAACGCTTATGGGGATAGAAACTTCTTTTGTTCTTGTGAAGGAATGGACGCTTATAAAGAGTCATAAGCAGGTTTAAAAACTTGAACAAAATTTTTTGCGCAGTCCCCATCTATAATCTTTGATTTAGATGGGGACTGCGCAAAAAGCATAACTTATGTTAACATACCAGGATAGGCATATTTACAAGGTACGGTAAAGATTTCTATTCGGAGACACGACCTTTTGCCTGTAAGCAGTTATCTATATCGA
>JAAUYJ010220200.1_pt1 | contig 11593 bp, 7 predicted proteins | sample 7278031 | NCBI WGS metagenome assembly JAAUYJ01 (sample SAMN14350222, study PRJNA611818) | marine sediment metagenome | isolation source: surface marine sediment (1.8m) | place: French Polynesia: Moorea | collected 2018-08 | reverse complement strand
TTGCTGAATCAAGGTATGAAAATAAAATATTGAACAATCCCAAATATTTGTTATTCAATAGTGAGCGCAATTACCAAAAAATACAAATCATACCCACGCATCAGCAACGCCAAAAAAGTAAATAAAAAAACTAAAACTCTTGCTTGTTCCCTAAAAGCGATTAAAATTTTGTACAGGACTAAAATAGGAATGCTATATTAGCTGATAACTGATAACTGATAACTGAAATGACCTAAACTGACTGTCAAGTATTTTATATATTTTATAGCCAAGAAAATGTATCAGTCTCATCACGGATAGTGACTTATACCAATTTGATAAATGTTTGCTACAAATATCTAGGGGACTTTTTAGGAGTCAGGAGTCAGGAGTCATAAGTCAGAATGAATGTCTTCAATACCATTTTTTAGGCCGTAAATCATCTTTTTTGTCAAAAGGATATCTCCTGTAAAATATGCATGATTTCCGTTACTATTCGTAACATTCTTTTTTCAAAATGGTATTAAATCACAGGTTAGTGGTGACTGAATACTAGTCACTAGTAATAGAAATGACGCTATATCTCTTTTGGCAGAAAATTATTAACGAGAGTTAATATTAACTATATTAATTAAAAATGGATAGTTGAATCAATAACTTCCATTCTTCCTCTGTAATCAAGGGAAAAAAAATGAATAGATTACTTAGTTTTTTTTTGATTATTGCAACAAATATCTTTCTAATTATGAATTCTTTAATAAACCCAAACTCCTCTGTTTATGCTGGAGAAATCAGGAGTTATATAGTATCTCCAGAGGAAATAAATAAACTAGAAAAAAAGGGTTTTATTGATGGTTATCAAAGAGCTAAGTTAGATTTACCTGAATATATAGAAGCAGGATTAGAAAAACGAGAAATTGTAGAAACAATCAAACAGAAAATTTATGCTGATGCTTACCTACGCGGTTATATACAGTTTGAAATAGACTTGGGTGAATACATGGGTATTAATGAGAGTGAGTTTTATCTGCAAAATATAGCATTTAAAGATGGTTGTTTGAGAGCAAAATCAGGACTGAATGAATTTCCAGAAATAGGTATGGATAAGTTAGAGTTAGAAGAATTAAGAAAACAGTTAATTTATCTTGATGCTTATCATCAAGGTTATGCTAGGTGGCAATTTACTTATTCTTGTTTTCCTTCACCGTATAATTAGTTTTACACATATAAAATTAAATGTTTTAATTCCATAAATTGTTTGTAGAATAAACTAATATATTTTTTTAGATCAATTTGAGAAAATCATTTCAGAATCCTAAAGGTCATTTCAGTTATTAGTTAACAGTTAACAGTCATCAGTTAATAGTAAGGAATCAGGATAAAATAAACAAAGAAGTTATAGCAATTCCCATATTGGTGAGGTACGCTCATTCGTTTGTTTGAGGGAATAGGGAACAGGGAATAAAAGACAAAAATATAGCTTTACCTAACGAGGTTGAGAAACGCTATAAAAAATAATCAAAAAGGAAAATGAGGTTAGAGATAGGTAGTCGTAGGAAAGTTGCAAATAAACTAGTTTTATCCAGAAATTATCAAATTCATTTTTGTGGCATTTTTTCTGATAATTGCTATAGTAATTTTTAAATCAGCTATTAAGACTCAGCATTTTCTCCAGAATGCTGCAAAACAGCTTTTGTTTTAAAGACTGAAAATATCTTTGCGATTTAGAACAAAGGTCTTCGGATGTAGTTTGACCAATACTTGAGAATAGGACTGTAGTTCCTCTGTAGGAGACTAGCTAACTACTGAATGCTGAATGCTGAATTCTTACATATTATTGATTGGATAATTAAACAATGAAAAAATATAGAAATCTGATTCTCATATGTTTAATTTTGACTGTGATATTAGGTTTAGTCACAAAGTTTTATACAGGACTCTTTTCCCAATGGATAAACAATTCTTTTAGTTCTATTTTTTATGAAGCGTTCTGGATTTTTTTAGTAATTTTTATTAGACCTAAATTTGCACCGGGGTGGGTAGCTTTTTGGGTATTTATTTTCACCTCTTGTTTAGAATTTATGCAGCTATGGAAACCACCTTTTTTACAAGCAATTCGAGCTACTTTAATCGGAAAGCTTTTGTTAGGTAATACTTTTGTTTGGTGGGATTTTCTATACTACGTATTAGGATGTAGTTTAACGTGGATAATTTTACGATATTTAAAAAAATTGTATCGCACTTCCGCGCAATAAATCAATTTATGTTAACTGTGGTGAATTACCTGATACTCTTTCATGGAATTCAAAAGTAAAAAGTCAAAACTAATATTTTTTTATAGGCTTAAAATTTGGAGGCTAAAGTAGTTTCAGGAAATTATTTCACACAGGGTAATTTCATTCTAGATTTTGGCAATGAATTTAGTGGCTTTACAGATAGCTAAAGATGCGTTGTCTAAAGCTGGCAATAAGGTATTCTCGTAAATATATAAAATGGAAAAGTTGAGAATGAAATAGCCCTGTTATTTCACATCTATAGCAATCCTATTTAGGTCGTAATATTGAGGATAATGTGGGCAGTTTAGAAACTGTGGAAACTGTGGCAGGGTATATCGAATAAAATTCAACTAATTCTCATAAATAATACTATAGAAATCCTATTTTATTCGTGGCAAAAATCTTACTACTTTTTATGGAACTGGGAACGGGGAACAGGCAAGAGTTTCAGTTTTTTTATTTATTTTTTGATTGGTCAAAACCTATCGGCGGATTACTATAGATAAAAAAGATTGAAAATTTCTGTAGAATGCAGGTTAAATAAATCGGGATTTACTACCTATATTTATCATTTTTATTGAATTAATTCTCATCCTTACCTTCTTTCTTATCTCCATCAAAAGAAACAAATAATTTTCACCTACAACCTAAAACCTAAAACCTACGAATTTTGTACTTCATCAGTATAGGAATTGCTATATTTCCTTTCCACCCAGTCAATAATCACCTCTATTAACCCATCCAAAGTATATTCCTGAGCTTCTACATCCACCCTACCTAAAAAACTCTGACAACTTTGAGAAGTTTGTGGTCCAATAGAAGCAATACAAATATCATCTAACCAATTTTCTGGTAATTCTTGTTGATTTTCTCTAATTAAGTAACAAAAATTTTTTACCGTTTTAGAACTAGCAAAAGTCAGAATATCTATCTGATGATTCTGGAGAGCTAATAAAGCTTCAGGTACGATATTTTCTGGGCAACTAGACTCATAAGCAGCTACTTCTATTACCTCTGAACCTTGCTCATTTAACTCACTAACTAATATTTCCCTACCACCAGTTTCTACCCTGGGAAATAAAACCTTTTTTCCACTCAACTTTTCTGGAAAATTTGCCACTAAAGAATCGGCAACAAAATTAGGTGGAATAAAATCTGGAGATAAACCACGACTCCTCAAACTTTCTGCAGTTTTTTTGCCAACTACCGCTATTTTTACTCCTACTAAAGCGCGACTATCCTGACCTTTTTCTGTTAATCTTTCAAAAAAGTAATCTACTCCATTTGCAGATGTAAGAACTAACCAGTCAAAATTATTTATATTAGAAATAGCCTGGTCTAAATCATGCCAACTTGAAGGTGGAGTAATTACTAAAGCTGGCATTTCTATTACTTTTGCACCTTCTTTTTGCAGGCGATCGCTAAACTTACTAGACTGACCTGCTGAACGAGTGACTAAAATAGTTTGATTTGCTAAAGGTGATGTATTTCTTATTTTTGCTTCTGACTTTTCTCTAACCATATTATTTGGATATTGTAAATAATCTCGTAGCCTGACTACTTCTCCTACTATTATCACACAAGGCGACAAATATTCAGCATAAGTTTGTTGCACAATATCATCTAAATTTCCAATCCAAAGTTGTTGTTTTGGAGTTGCACAATTTTGGATAATTGCTACAGGCGTTTGAGCAGTTCTTTTATGTCTTAATAACTGATGTACAATCTTACTTAAATTTCGCGCTCCCATTAAAATTACCAAAGTTTCAATCTGAGATATTCTTTCCCAGTCTAATGCTTCTATATCATGGGCAGTTAAGACCACAAAAGCTCTACTCATTACTGTATCTGTCAGAGGAATTCCTGCTAGTAAAGGCGCTGCAAATGCAGAAGAAATTCCCGGCACAATCTCAAATTCACAGTTCGCTTCAATTAATGCTTGAATTTCTGTAGAAGCGCGACCAAGAATAAATGGATCTCCCCCTTTAAGTCTAACTACTTGTTTGCCTAAACGACACTTTTCTACTAACAAGTTATTAATTTCTGATTGAGAGATACTAGGTTTACCACCACGTTTACCCATCTCTATTTTTAAACAATTTTCTGGTGCTAATTCTAAAATAGAGTCATCAACTAAAGCATCATAAATTAATACTTCAGCATTAGTAATTAAAGAATGTGCTTTGACGGTTAAATATTCTTTACTTCCGGGTCCAGACCCAACGATATATACTTTCATTTCAGTTATTAGTTATCATAATTAAATCCAGATAATTATATATCCAAGTCATTGCTACTGGAACGGAGTGGAAGGAAGCAATCTTAGAGGATTTTTGAGATTACTTCCTATTGCCGTAATAACAACTTTTATCCAGATTTGATATTAGTTAATCTCTCCAATTCAAGTTACTTTAGTTAGATAGTGGGAGTTGTTTATATTCCACTACCAGGAATGAGGATTAATTTTCAATCTTCAATTTAAAATCTAAAATCGTTGCTTTAGGTTGGGGTGAAGCGCTATCCTTTCCCAGGAGTCCGATCCTCGATATTCTGTTAGGGTGATACCTGTGCAAGCATAAGCAACAGGTATTAGGTTAATGGAACAAAACAGAAAGCCTAAAGCCAATTTCAGCACTATTGATTTTATGTTTTTCATCACTCAGCTAATTTTTGATGCTCTACAAAATAAGTATTACTATTTTATTTGTGAAAAATACAATCAGCAGTCATGCCTAATTTTTCCATTCCACAATCATCTCTAAATCAAGATTCAGTAGATAAAAAAATGTAGAAATGTTCAGTTACTACGACTTTTCCTAAAAGCAGGGAGATTTTAATCCCTCCCAGTATTATTAATGATTATAGATAAATCCCCTAAATAGAATAGTTTTACTCTCATAAAAAATATTATAAATTCTTACTTTCTAGCCCCTAACCCCTAATATCAAATCTGGTTGAATACTTACTATATAGTTGGGGAAGTGGGGGAAGTATGGGGGATTGTAGATTAAAGATTAAAGTATAGTTATAAACATATATCGCAATCCTCAATAGGTTCTGATCAATCAAAAAGTAAATAAAAAACTAAAACTCTTACCTGTTCGCCGTTCCCTGTTCCCTTTTCCCTAAAAGCCATTAAAATTTTGTACAGGACTCAAATAGGATTGCTATATTATATAACCGGATTTTATATCACACCTAAATCAAATGTTTAAGTGTTTTTTTAGCTCAAACTTAACCCGTTCAAAAACACCCTCCCAATCATCTATTTTTTGCTGACGAAATAATCTCATTGTTGAATACCAAGGAGTATCATTTCTATCTAACATCCATCTCCAGTCAGGAGCAAAAGATAACAAAACCCAAACCTGTTTTCCCATCGCCCCTGCTAAATGTGCTACTGCTGTATCTACTGTAATAATTAAGTCAAATTTAGTAATCATTTCAGCAGTATCAGCAAAGTCATTCAACAAATAACTTAAATCCTGAATATGGGAATTTTTTAAGGTTTCAATATCTCTCTCTGGTATCTGTTTTTGAAGACTATATAAACTCACTCCTGATAAATCTTGTAAACTGAGAAAATTAACTAAAGAAGTAGAACGGAAACGGTCATTTTTTCTTGTCGCACTACCTGCCCAGACTATACCAATTTTATATGTTTCTAATTCAAATTTTTCTGGATTTTGCTTTTCCTGAAACCACAAATAAGGAATTTTAGCAGGTATGGTATTTAAACTAGTTCTCAAAATATGAGGTAAACTCATAAGTGGTGCATAGACATCAAAATTTTCTCCACTATTTCTCCATTCTACTATTTGATCAATACCAGGAAAATTTGCTAATAATCTTAGTAAAGCTGGATAACATTCAAAAGTTACATAACCACCTTTTTCTTTTACTAAAGGAGCATAACGAATAAACTGTATTGTATCTCCATATCCTTGTTCAGCACAAAGTAATATATTTCGCCCTTCTAAGTCTGAGCCATCCCATAAAGGAAGTTTGTGGAGATAAAAATTTATTTCTTTTGTTTGCCATCGCCATTCATATTCAGCAAAACCTTGACCAACTTCACCTTTTAGTAATAATGTTGTACCTAAATTTAAGTGAGCTTTGGCAAATTTTGGATTTATTTCGATAGCTTGTTTATAGGAAGCGATCGCCTCGTCAATTTGATTTTTATCCTGGAAAGCGCAGCCTAAATTAAGATAAAAATCAGGATTTTGAGGATTAAAGTTTATAGCTTGTTGGTATTGAGAAATAGCGATATCTAATTTATCTTGTTGTTGCCAAGCCAAACCTAAATTATTATAAGCTTCTGCATAGTTTGGTTGAATTTTTATGGCTTGTTGATAGTAGGAAATAGCAGATTCTAGTTTGCCAATTTGTTTTAAAACAACTCCCAAATTCAAATATGCTTCAGAAAAATCTGGTTTTAAAGTAATAGCTTGATTTAGGTGAGTAGTTGCTGTTTCTAATTTACCAATTTGTTTGAGGGCAACTCCTAAATTTAGATGAACTTCTGCCCAGTCTGGTTTTAATAGAAGTGCTGTTTCCAAATTTTTTATTGCTACTTCTAATTCACCTTGTTGATAAAGAACGATGCCTAAATTATTGTAAGCTTCTACATAAGTATGATCTAGTGCTAGAGATTTTTGATAATAGGAAATTGCTTCTCTTAATTGACCTTTTTTCTGAAAACTCAAACCTAAATTATAGTTGGTATAAGCACTTCTAGGTCTGAGAATAAGTGCTTGTTGAAAATGAATTATTGCTGAGTCTAATTTTCCCTGACTTTGAAGAGCTACACCCAGGTTATTATGAACATCAGCAGTAGGTTTAAGACTCAGTAGTTTTTGGTAATTAGCAATTGCTTGTTCAAGTTTTCCTTCTTGATGGTAACTAATTGCCAAATCTAAATATTCTGAAAATTCTTCAGCTACCTTTCTTGCTGGTTTAGTTAATTTTTTTTTCTGTTGTTTAAACTTTGATTTTCTCCTAGTCATAGATACTAAAACCTAATAGCAATTATCAATAATTGGTATAGCGCTACGCGCTAGGGAATAGGGAACAGGGAACAGGGAACAGGGAACAGTAGACTCTTAAAGAATTGCAGGATTTATAAATGTCAAGAGCCAATTAACATAGTGCTATAAACAATCCAAAAATACATAAATAAATACATAAAACAATTCAGATTCCTACATCTATAAATTCCTATTTCTCTGCTCTAATTCCAAAATATTTTTTGTACAAACAAAATATGATTACGACAAAAGACAAGCTATGGGAAAAATTAAATATTCTAGGAAAAATAGTTTCCAAATAAATTGATAAAAATCAGCGATCGCTCCTTGATTTTGCAAGTCTACTGTTTGACTACGCCACCACATTATAGTTAAAGCAAATAAATGACTTATGACCAAAAAAATTAAATTAATATTTTCCAACCAAACTATACCCAGTATAATCATACCGAGATAGCAAATTGTTAATACCCATCTTGCTAAATTAAATACAGTTAATGCACCTAATTTTATTGTGAATGTCGTGATATTATATTGACGGTCTCCTTCTATATCTGGAATATCTTTAAAAATTGCAATAGCAAAAGTGAAAACTATCACAAACAAAGTTAGCGTCCATACTGTGGGGGGAATTTCTGGAATTATCAAGCTTTTTTGGAATAGAATTATTTCGCTTACTCCTGTTATCCACTGATGAATATCTCCTGAAAATTCATCAATTTTTTTTAATCCCCAAACACAGCTAAGAAACAACCCTATATTAACAATTACTCCCCGGACTGTAAAAATACATAATGCTGCCCAAAAAGGAAATCTTTTTAATCTAATAGGTGGCAGAGAATAAGCCGTCCCTATTGCCAAACTTATACCTACTGTCCCTAAAACAAACGGTCCGCCAATTAATGCTAAACTTAAAGCCAAAATTCCTGCTATTGTCACAATTACCTGGCCCGAAAAACGAGAAAATTCTCCTGCAGCTATAGGCAAATTAGGTTTATTAATTTTATCTATTTCTACATCTTCTAACTGATTCAATCCTACTATATAAATATTTCCACACAAACAACTAACCCAAATTATTAATAATAGAATTAAACTAGAAAAAAACAAATATTGATTAAAATCAGAAGAGCGATCGCCTATAGCAATCATATACAATCCCAATACACTTAATGTTGTACCAATAATTGTATGTGGACGTGTAAATTTCCAAAAACTATAAAGCCATGGGACATATTTTTGAACTAAGTTAGTTGTCATTTTTGCTTGTTGATAACGCGAAATTTCTCCCATAACTACCTTGAATTTTTTTGCTCTTAATTATGTATATAAATCAGGAATCAGATGTGAGAATTGAGATTTTTATGAAAATTAAGATAATATATCTATCATATTCAAATGATACATTTTTTTGATTTCTGCTTCTCTGTTCCTTGTTCTCTGTTTCCTGTTACCCTTTGCCTAAAATTATCCAATATCTCACACTTAAATCATATAGCTATATAATCATTTTTATATTAATTTGGCAAGCGATTAATTTCCTGATTAGAGCCAAGTACAATCATTGATGTTCCTTTTTTTAAGATTGTACTTGACCGCGGATTAATTGTAAAATTTTCACCTTGATCGCTGACTGCTAGTAAATTTAAACCATATTTATTCCTTAGTTCCAGCTCAGTAATAGTTTTACCATCAAATTGGTCTGGCACCATAATTTCTACAATACTATGATCTGGATCTATATCAAATTGATCGAGTATTTTAGGTTTACTGAGTAACCTTGCCAATTCACAACCCATTTCTCTCTCTGGAAAAACCACATGATCTGCACCAACTTTTTTTAAAAGTTTCATATGAGTTTCAGAAGAAGCTTTTGCTACCACAAATTTTACTCCTACTTCTTTGAGATTAAGAGTAGTAGTAATACTTTCAGCCAAATAATTACCGATAGCTACAATTACTGTATCAAAGTCTAAAATACCAGCTTGTTTAATTGCATTAATTTCTGTTGAATCTAACTCTAGAGCATGAGAAGATATTTTATCAGTTAAAGCCTGATTTACTCTTTTTTCCTCTCTATCAATAGCTAATACCTCATACCCTAAATTATGTAGAGTCGTACAAACTGCTCGACCAAATCTTCCTAAACCAATTACTGCAAATTGTTTAGTTTCAGGCCGTAAATTTTGAAAAAAGTTCCAAGATGATAAATTCATTAAAAATTTAAGCGTTATACCTCTACTTTTATTTTTATAGCAAAGACAACGCTACCTCCTAATTAAAGATTTGATTTGAAAATTTTACCAATAACTCAGATAATTATACAAATAAATTTTCCTCTGGATATTGAACAGCACTAGGATTTTGTTCAGAAAAAATAGTTGAAACTAATAGCAAAACACTAACCCTGCCAATATACATTGTGATAATTAATACTAATTGTCCAGGAATTGTAAAATTAGAAGTAATACCTGTAGACAAACCCACTGTAGCAAAAGCAGATACAACTTCAAATAAAATATTAATTAATTCCAAGTTTGGGTCAGCAAATGCAACTAAAGTAGTGGCAACAGCCACTAATAAAGCTGATGCAAAAACCACACCAATAGCTTTAATAATCACGACAAATGGAATTTTGCGCTGATAACAAAGCACTTCCTCCCTGGCTTGAAGAGCAGCTTTAGTGCTATTAAATAATATTCTAAAAGTTGTGGTTTTAATACCTCCTCCCGTACTACCCGGACTTGCGCCAATAAACATTAAAGCAATTGTGATAAACAAACCAGCATCGGTCAAATTTCCAATATTAATAGTATTAAAACCAGCAGTTCTAGTAGTAACAGATTGAAACCAAGCAGCGATTATTTTTTGCCCCAAGTTTAAATTGGCAAAAGTATTAGGATTATTAAATTCAGCAATAAAAAAAGCTATTAAGCCAAACAATAATAGCAAAACAGTAGTATTAGTAACCACTTTAAAATGTAGAGTAAAAGTCCGACAAGCTTGCCTTCTTTGCCAACGGTCTTGAAACCACAAATACATTTCCATAATTACTTGATAGCCCAATCCTCCAAATATAATTAAACCCGTAATTACAAAATTGAGCAAAGGAGACTTAACATATTCAACAAAACCATTAGAATATAAACTAAAGCCAGCATTGTTAAAAGCATTTACACTATGAAAAACAGAATACCAAAGACCTTCTTGAAAACCATATATAGGAACAAAGACCAACAACAACAACAACAAACCAGTTATTTCAAATATAATTGTTGTCGCTAAAATTGACTTAATCAAAGGCTCCACACCTGCTAATCCCACCTGTTCCAAAGATTGCTGAAGAGCGACTTTTTCTTTAAGACGAAATCGACGACCTAGTAACAACAAAAGAATAGTAGTAGCCGTCATATAACCCAAAGCTCCAATTTGAACTAAAACTAACAGAAATAACTGCCCCCAAAATGAATAATAAGTACCTACATCCACAACTGACAAACCTGTTACACAAACAGCCGAAGTTGCTGTAAACAAAGCAGTAACAGGATGACTCCAATTTCCATCACTTATAGAGATGGGTAACATCAGTAATATAGTGCCAATCAAGATGACAGCAATAAAGCTTTGACAGATAGTTCTAGCTACAGCCATTTCAATTTTTTAGTGTGTATATTTTTGAGAGTTTCAGTTAGTTGTTTGATGACAAATAACTTATACCAATTAACGCTTAATAATGACACAAATAGTTATGCTCTGAAAACATAAATAATTGCAGCACTTTTCAAGTAAGTGAGGGACTCCAGTAGAATAATACCAAATTTCAAAAATTTTGCGAGATTTTATTGGGTGGCAGCAGAGAAGAGTGTGGAAGGAAATATCAAATAGCATTCAACAGTTAATAATTAATAATTAATAATTAATAATTAATAATTAATAATTATCTCTCTTAAGACATATATTCTTGACTACAAAAATGTTTTTTATTTTTTAGCCTAAATATAGCAATCCTATTTGAGTCGTTGACAAAATTTTAATGGCTTTTAGGCAACAGAGAACAGGCAATAGCTTAAGTATTTTTATTGAATTTTTGATTGCTCATAACCTATTTAGGTCGTAACATTTTAGTAGTAGTAAAAAATCATAATACAGAAGCCATGGTTGATAATTTACAAGCATTCCAGGTAATATTTTTGATTGTTAGAGACTGTTTGTAAAAGGAATATTAAATCCAGGCGTAGGGTGGGGAGGGTGAGGCTCCAATAATTATGAATCCTAGCCAAAATTTAAGTTTCCGCACCCCACCCACCG
>JAAUYJ010005672.1_pt1 | contig 11596 bp, 8 predicted proteins | sample 7278031 | NCBI WGS metagenome assembly JAAUYJ01 (sample SAMN14350222, study PRJNA611818) | marine sediment metagenome | isolation source: surface marine sediment (1.8m) | place: French Polynesia: Moorea | collected 2018-08 | reverse complement strand
CGGGGGCGAGGAGGAGCTGGGCGTGGGGCGGCGGCGGCGCAGGGCGGCGGCGCAGGCCACGCAGAACCTGTCCATGATGAGCGAGGATCAGGAGCAGATCGACAAAGTGAGGAGAGAGTCACCAAATTCTCCATCCATTTTGGAAATGCCTCGATGTCATTCCACCCTTGCTTAAAAGAAAAAAATATCCCCTTCTGGCAATTATTATTTTCTCCTCCTATTTGTTGAATCCCTTGGTTCTGGGGGAATAGAGGCAGGAGGGGAAAAGACATTTATTCAGCCATTTGTTATCAATTTCTTTTCACTGTCAATTAAATATCCCCGATTTATCATGTCCTCCCCCCAGGTTGTGTTCGACCGCCCCGCCGTGCCCGCCTCCGGACGAGGCAGGGGCCGCGGGAGGGGCCGCGGGAGGCCTCCCGGGACCACGGCCGCCGTCATGGCCGCCCGCCGCGCCGAGCGCGGCCCCGGCGGCGGGTTTGAGCGCGAGTACCACCCGACGGAGAGCCGCCGCGGGAGGCCGCCGCGCCAGGTGCGCACCACCGAGATCCTGCCGGAGGACGAGAGCAGCCTCTACTTCATCATCCGAAACGGTCGTGCCTCGCTGCAGCAGGTGGTGGACGACTGGATCGACTCTTACAAGGGCGACCGCGACAGCGCCCTCCTGAGCCTCATGCAGTTCTTCATCAGCGCCTCCGGCTGCCGCGGCCGCATCACGGCGGAGATGCAGGCCACCATGGAGCACGCCGACATCATCCGGACCATGACGGAGGAGTTCGACGAGGAGTCCGGCGAGTACCCGCTCGTCACCGCCGGCCAGTTCTGGAAGAAGTTCAGGCAGAACTTTTGCGACTTCATCCAGCTGCTGGTCAAGCAGTGCCAGTACAGCATCATCTATGACCAGCACCTGATGGACAACGTCATCTCTCTGCTCACTCAGCTGTCCGACTCCCAGGTGCGCGCCTTCCGCCACACCGCCACGCTGGCTGCCATGAAGCTCATGACCGCCCTGGTGGACGTGGCCCTCACCGTATCCATCAACCTGGAGAACACTCAGCGTCAGTATGACGCCGAGCAGCAGGCGGCGCGATCCTCCGACCGACTAGAGTCCCTCATGACCCGCCGCAAGGAGCTGGACGAGAACACGGACGAGATCAAGAACATGTTGACCTATATGTTCAAGTCGGTTTTCGTCCACCGCTACCGCGACATCCTGCCGGAGATCCGCTCCATCTGCATGTACGAGATCGGCCAGTGGATGAAGAAGTACCACACCAACTTTCTGGACGACACCTATCTCAAGTACATCGGCTGGACCATCCACGACAAGGTGGGCGACGTCAGGCTCAAGTGCCTGCAGACTTTACAGCCGCTCTATGCCAGCGAGGAGCTCAAGGGAAAGCTGGAGCTCTTCACCTCCAAGTTCAAGGACCGCATCGTTTCCATGACGCTGGACAAGGACTTCGACGTGGCCGTGGAGGCGGTCAAGCTCGTCATTTCCATCCTCCGCTACCACCGCGACATGCTGAGCGACAAGGACTGCGAGCTGGTCTACGAGCTGGTCTTCTCGGCCCACCGCGCCGTTGGGCAGGCGGCGGGGGAGTTTCTCAACGAGCGCCTCTTCCTTCCGGAGGAGGAGCTGGACCCCGACCTGCGCACCAGACGCGGCAAGAAGCGCCTGCCCAACACCCCGCTCATCCGGGACCTGGTGCAGTTCTTCATCGAGTCCGAGCTTCACGAGCACGGCGCCTACCTGGTCGACTCCCTCATCGAGTCCAACCCCATGATGAAGGACTGGGAGTGCATGACCGACCTGCTGCTGGAGGAGCCCGGGCCGAGGGAGGAGCCGCTAGAGGACAAGCAGGAGACCAGCCTCATCGAGATCATGGTCTGCTGTATCAAACAGTGCGCCACCGGAGAGCCTCCAGTCGGCCGCGGGCCCACCAGGAAGGTGCTCTCTGCCAGGGAGATCCGGCAGGTGGCTGACGACAAGCAGTCGCTCACTGCCCATTTCATCCAGACTCTCCCGCCGCTCCTAAGGAAGTACCTTCCTGACGCCGAGAAGATTGCCAACCTACTCATTATCCCCCAGTACTTTGACCTGGAGATCTACACGACGTCTCGACAAGAGAAAAATCTTGGTATACCAAATCATTATTGTTGGTGGCAAGAATGTGCTCTTGACCTATATTGTTCTATTTATTTTCAGACGCCCTGTTGTCACTGATTCAAGAGATTGTGGATAAGCACTCCGACAAGAACGTGCTGGACACCTGCGCCCAGACGCTGGACCGCCTGTGCAACGACCGCACGGCCATCTTCTCCCGCTGTGACGTGGCCCGCTCTCGCCTACTCGATATGGTGTCCAACGGGTACAAGGAGGCCCTGGACGAGTACATGAACCTGTTGCACGGGCGAGAGGAGCCCAACGAGGACGAGATGTTCAAGCTCGTCTCCAGCTTCAAGAAGGTGGAGGCCTTCTCCAACTGCCACAACATGAGCGCCTGGAACATCTGGGAGAGCATGTACGACCTGGTGGTGCGCTTCAAGGACTCTGTCCTGTCTCAGGAGGAGATGAAGATGCCGGTGGAGGCTGTCAAGGGCGCCCTCTCCGCCTGCTACTATGGGCTGCTGTGGGACCAGCATCAGATCGAGAACACGACCGAGCGCAACTCCACCGCCAACGACGTCATGGCGCTGCGCGACAAGCTGGACAGGTACATGGGGACGATGCGCGAGGTGCTGACCGCCGAGGGCGCCGACTCCGGGCTCAAGGAGGAGGCATTCATCTCCATCACCGACCTGCTGCTCTTCTTCAAGAAGCAGGACTCCTCGCGCTCCGTCCTGGCGCCGCTGGTGCTGAGGCCGGACCCCTCGCTGCACGAGCTCATGAATGAGTTCGTCCAAAAGCACGTCTTCGTCGACCAGCAGGAGGACGAGACCCAGGACGACCACACCAAGATCGAGGAGCTACACAAGAGGAGGAACCTGCTCACCGGGTTCTGCAAGCTCGTCGTGTACAACGTCTTCCCCACCAAGTCCGCCGCCGACATCTTCAAGCACTATGTGATGTTCTACAACGAGTACGGAGACATCATCAAGACGACGCTGAGCAAGGCCAGGGAGAACAACAAGGTCAACTGCGCCAAGACCATGGTCCAGTCCCTCATTACCAAGCTCAAGGAGATCCAGAAGGTCCAGAACGTCATGAAGGTGGACAGGAACACCGTGGAATTCCACTCGCTCAAGGAGTTGGCCAAAAGGTAATAAAGATTTCTCACAAGAAGCTATACTCGCCCTAATTATTGTTCATCTTTTAGGTTTGCTCTCTCGTTCGGCCTGGACGCATTGAAGAACCGTGAGGCCGTAACTCAGCTTCATAGGGAGTCGATCCTGTTCTCTCTGCACCCGCTGGAGAACCCCGACGATCCCACCGGGCCGCCCCCCAACACGGCTTTCCTTGAGATCGCCTACGAGTTCACCAACAAGCTGCTCAAGCAGGACAAGAAGGTGGTCCTCAACTACCTGGACAAGAGGCTGCCCGCGGCCATACCCTCAAAGTAAGATAAAATTATTTGGTGTTCACAGTTTTGGACTTGAGTTTGAGTTATTAATATTTCATACTTTTATTTGCAGCCATGGAGAGGACTTCCAGCCTCTTCACATGTACAGAAACTCCTTGGTCCACGGCGAGGGCGACATTCCCGCCGTCATTTCCAAGAGACCTTACACGAGAAAGCGCAAGGCAGGCGAAGACGACGACGACGGTTCCGACGAGGAATACTAAAAATATTCGACCAAGGGCGGACGGAGGGAAAGAAGGATAAAATTCTTGTTGTTAATCTCATGCCCGCAGTATTTATAAAAATTTCAAGTTCGATATGTGTAAGTACAAAAATACAAGTTCAGTAGGCTGACGGAATGTTGACAATCGGCATTATTCTCCTCGCTTGCTGGCCTCCTTCGACGCTTTGATAATTTTGTCCTTCAATTTTGCATTCTTTTTCCTGTGCTCCCTCAGTTCTTTCTCCCTCTTCTTCCTCCTCCTCTCCCTCTCCTTCCTCCTCCGCTTCCTTCTCTTCTCCCTCATCCTCTTCCTTTCCGCCTTCACATCGTCCTCGTCCGTCGTCTTGTCGTCCCCGCCCCCGCCCTCGCCCCTGTCGTGCTCCCCTTTCCTCTTCAGGTCGAGCTCGTGAAACTGCCTGATGGCCAGGATCTTCTCCGACTTTCTCGACGGGGCTCGGATGACAGTGTCGTCGCTGGCAGCCTCGGAGTCCTCCTCCTCCGTCTGTGTACCCGTCTTCACCTGAGTGTTGTTCCTCACCTTCTTCTTGATGCTGTCCAGCGGAAGGAGGTAGTTCCGCCCCCTCCTCCTCACGTTGTTGTTGCGGTAGAGGAAGTAGGTGAGGACGAGTGAGATGATGAAGACTGCGATGGTGGTCAGCGTGATGATGGCCACCCAGTGCTGGTCGAAGAACGAGTCCCTGACGGGCTTGCAAGTCTTCCTCTCCATCCACTTGAGCTCCTGAGGTCCTCCCTCGTCGACGGCGCACCTGTACCCGAGCGGGCACTGCCTGCTGTTGATGCAGGACCCGCCCTCCCCCGACATCTGCACCTGGCCCCACTTGGCGTAAAGGACGTTGCTGCAGTTCCAGGCCACCTCTACCTCGCCGCCGCCCCGAGGGATGTTGAACGAGTATCTCGAGGGGAGGAAGACGTCGTTTAGCTCGTACACCTCGTCCCCGTACCAGCCGTAGTTGTCGCCGTGCGTCTCGTTCTCCATCTTGTCCTGCAGGATGTGGTCCCACAGCTCCAGGTTGATTGAGGGCTCGTACCTCCCGTCCATGCCCACCTCCAGGCGAGTCGCCTCCTTGGTGTAGCGCACCCAGAAGCCGACGGGGATCTCCGAGTTGATTGGGCTGGCGCTCTCCGCCTTGGCCAGCCTCTTCCTGAACACCTTTCCTTCCGTCTCCGGATGGTGGACCTGAGTGAATGCCTCCCCGGTGAAGGGGTCCGCGGACTGCCGCAGCCTCTCCACCTCGAAGTCGACGCTGACGTATATGGTTCCGCCGCGGTTGGGGCGGTTCCGCGTGAAGGCCACGTTGACGAGCATGTTCTTGAAGCAGGTGGCCTCGCACGGCTGCTGCTTGCGGCGGCAGGAGGCGGAGGACGGGCAGTGCTTGTTGTAGCGCCGCTCAAACGGCCGCGGCAGTAAAAATTCGTAGCAGCAGGTGAGAATGTCGCTGCAGGCCGAGGACAGGTAGCAGTTGACCAGCTGGCCCTTCTTGTGGAATCCCTCCAGGTGCACCACCAGCGCCACCTCGCTGTACGACTTCTTCCCCGACGCCTTGACGAAGAAGGTGAAAGGGTGCGAGAGGTGACTCCAGGGGATGTCGAAGTGCGGGACGTGCGTTTCGTGCGAGTGGGCGGTGTCCAGGTCAAAGTCGCCCTGCTTGACGGTACCCGACTTGGAGCAGTTCTTCATCAGGGAATCCTTCGCCGCTGCTGAAGCAGACAACAAAGCACATGTGAAAATTATCCTGGCAATGAGCATCATCATTTTTTCACGGACTTTTTTAAATCCACTTACTCTTTCCCCCATATATATTTTTTTAAAAAAACAAAAACGATACTGTATTTTTTGCGCTGTATGTAGATTCTCCAGCTTTGTGCAGACATCCATGTCCATTCATTGACTTTGGACACTCGTATTTAAACATATCCTGCGATTTAGGGAAGCCTTTTTCCTTAAGCTGCATCAATTCATGATCACAGTAACTCATTGCTGCGTTTTGTCAGCTCGTGGTCCGTTCAGGAGATCACGATTTACGATGTACCATCCACACTCAACGGGCAAAGATTCTCCAGGCTCAAACTCCGCCGGATTTTTCATGTTGGGGTATTACAAAAGCGATAAATTGCGAATTCCAGAAAAAGTAGCACCAGGAGCAATTTATTCGGTGAATTTCTCCCTCATCCTCTTCCCCTTCGATGAGGTTACGGGCAGATGCTGATGGGTACATTGTTAGGCAACCGGCTCAAAAAACGGTAATGTCACCATCCAACCATATTCACCTAATAGTAGCAGTAGGTAGCATCCCTCGGAGCACACGACGGCGACGGGGGCATTACCGACTTATGCAAACAGCTTTGTGATATTCAGCTGTCAACTGGCCCTCAAGGGGGATTAATTCGCAGTCGCAATCGCAGTCGCCGTCGTGGGTGTGGCTAATGCATTGGGGGATGCCGTGTCCAGGATCCATCCTAGGCGTCACACACAGTTCACTCACAGCAAAACCGGCAGCCAACCAATCTCTGTTCACCCCCATTCTCAGTTTGGCGCAGCGGGAATGTTGGGAGGAATCATGGGGGCAAAAGAGCAAAAACCACCCCCAGGAAGCAAACGACAAAAAGCCGCTTTCAGAGCAGAGACCCAATTCCCTTCCAGGATGAAGCAGTTGCAGATTAAGTGAGGAGAAAGGGACTCTGTCATCGACCGTGGCGACGACGACAGTTAGTGACAAACTTTGAATACACAATCGTCGGCCGCCGTCCCCCCCACTCCCTCCCCTTCTCCTCGCCGACAAATTATCCTTTGTGGATCACCGAGTTGCAGAAAAGGGGGAGTCTATCATCCCCCCACCATCGAAAGCAGCCGTCCGTCCCTCGTCGATTGAGTCGGTGATTGAGAAATAAAGATCGGAATGCGAAAAAACCGACAAATTCGCGCGGCTCTTTCTCATATTCCCCCCTTTTCTGCAGCTCTCAGCCGTCTTAAGCCGCCGACGGAATTGCGCTTTAGGTGCGTCGGAGGAATGCTTCTGTGCCCCGCATTGTACCCATTTTGCCCTTTGACCACACCACCGTCTTGAGACGCCGACAATTTCCCAAGAAGCAGACGGAAAGAATGGATTTCAATTTGTCAGATCCCTCTTTCCCTCTCGTTCGCTCTGCCGTTTCTTTGTGCCTTTGGTAATTTTTTTTGCGCCGCAATTAGCAGGAAGTGAATACGTTTTTTGCTGTGATTGATTGACTATTTCTCTATATTTCTTCAAGATACTTAAAGACGGATTCGGGAAAACTATTGTCACGATCTCTAAAAGGCAACTACATCGCACACAAGTTATTGTACTGGATCAGCATGATCTTGTCATTTCAGACTCCCCTGGCCTTGAACATGTCGCAGATGATCTTCTCCAGCGGGATCGCGCCGATGCACCGGAAGAAGACCGAGTGCACTGTCCTGCCGGAGACCGCCCTCAGGCTGGGCAGCAGCAGCAGGAGCTTGCCGAACCGCTGCGGCTGCGCCGGGTAGGCGCGCGCCACGTACTGGGACAGCGTGAGCTGGGCCTGGTCTTGAAGGGCGTTCACCGCAGCCTGGTCTCTTAACTCGCGCGGTGAGGAGGACGAAGAAGAGGAAGACGAGGAGTTGGATGAGGCGGTGTCGCTGTCCGACTTTGCCTCCAGCGACGTCTTGAGCAGGACGACGGCGCGCAGACAGGCGAACTCGGTGGCGTCCACTCTTAATTCGGCAAACTTTGCGATGGTCTCCTGGAAGGCCTTTAGCTCGGTCATGGCCGCCACGTCCGCCTCTTCCCTCCCCTGCAGGGCCGCCGCCGCCGCGGCCTCCACCGGGAGGGAGAACTGGGCGGCGCTCAGCACGAAGAGCTCCCTCCAGGTGTCCTCCAGGAGGGCGAGCTGGTCCTTGTAGGGGAGGGAGACGAAGGCGGGGACGCTCTGCGCCCAGCGGACGTTCATGAAGAGGAGTCGGGCGGCGGCCTCGCTCAGTCCGTCGCTGGAGGGGGAGGGGGGAGAGGAGGGGGGAGGGGGGAAGGGGGAGCCGGACGACAGAGGGGGGCTCAGCTCATGGGGGTACTTTGGGGTGGGGGCTAGGAGGCCGGAGGAGACGGAGGAGATAGGAGGACGGGGAAAGGCGGCGGCGGCGGCCGCAAGGGGGTGGGGGAAGTAAGGAGGGGTGGCGGGAAGAGCAGATCCTGGAGTGGAAGGTGCTGTTGAAGATGCTGCTGCCGCAGAAGCAGCAGCAGCCGACATCCCAGCCAACAGCCTCGGGTCGACGAAGAAGGGGAGGTGCGTCGGAGGCGGAGGAGGAGGAGGAGGAGTGATTTGGTGGTGGTGGTGGTGTCCTGAAGCGGCCGCGAGGAAGTGGTGGAAGGCGGCTGGGTGCTTGGGCGGGGAGGAAAAGTTCAGCAGGGGCGAAGAGGCTGAGGCAGCGGTGGTAGTGACGGAGGAAGAAGACGAGGATGAGGGCATTGCTGCGGAGATGGAAGACAAGGGGCTGGACCTGGGAGCGGATGCGGCGGGGACGGGGGAGGAGCAGGAGGGGGCCATCGAAAGCGGCGGAGGCGGGGGAAGCAGGGGCGGGCTTCCACCGGAGGCCGGAGGTGACGACCGAGAAGCTGCTGCTGCTGCTGCTGCTGCTGTCGGCGACACCGAAGGGTGGTGCTCCTTGAAGTACAACGACATCTGCCTCCTGAGCGTGGAGTTCCTTGGCCCCCTCTCGTGCTGCACCGCCTCCCTGTTCATGCCGACGGAGAGGCACCGCTTGAGTCTGCAGGCGCGGCACTGGTTCCTGTGGGTCTTGTCCACCACGCAGGCGCCCTCGCTCTTGGCCTTGCACACGTACTGGCGGTTGCGCCGGATGGAGCGCTGCAAATTAAGAAGAGAGAATCGTTATTATTTCCGCTGGATTTACTTTCGCTCATTCCCCAATTAGGCAGGGGAATAATCGTCATCCCCCAAAAAAATGGAAGATAGGAAGACACAACTTGATCGACTTATTGTCGCCGCGGGATCTCCAATTTTCTTGAGCCCTCCTAAATAAATCCCTCTCCCCATTGTCCCTGCTCACAACTATAAGGAAAGGGAGGCCCCCCCGTCGACCGGAACTATTTTCTCGCTCCCCCCAATTTCTCAGCTCGAGGGATCAAGACGTCAATCAATCAAGTTCCGAAATCCGGGAAAGGGAAAGTGGTGGCCATACCCTATTAAGGGGCTTTTCGAAATTGTTTATTTACCTTGAAGAACCCAGCGCATCCGTCGCAAGCGAAGATCCCGTAGTGCTTCCCGGAGGAATGGTCGGTGCAGACCTTGCATGGGATGTCGTAAAGGATACGGCCTACAGAAAAGAAACAAAAATAAAAACACATCTTTCATGTTTTTATTTGTCAAACTTACTCGAAGTTTGCGGCTGTTGCTGCTGGTGGTGATGGGCGGCGGAAGCGGCGGCGGCGGCTGCCGCTGCTGCCGCGGCTCCCTTCTGGTGATCGAGGAAGGAGGCGGCGGCCGCGGCCGCGGCGGCCATGGCCAAACCACCGGGAGAGGTTGAGGACGAGGAGGAGGGCGAGGACGACGGAAGCGGGGTCGGCTCGAACAGCATCTTCAAAACGCGATTGTTTCGTATCCGAATTGAAGAAGTGTTTTCGCTTTGGTACCGCGGGCGCTACTGATTCTGAAAAAGTTCCTCCTCTCTCTATCGGCCGTTGGAGCTCCTCTCCCACTCCATAAATAATGTTCCCCTTCCTCTTTGGAGGCGTCTCCCTTCCCCTCCCGTCGCCGCCGCCCCTTTCCGCCACCTTCGAGGGATCCCATTGGTCCTTTCGCCGCCGCCGCCGCCCTACGCGCGCCGCTGGAGAGGGAAGGGAAGAAGGGACTTTGTGGCGAAGGAAGGGAACAACTACCTTTTGGCGGTGGCAAGAAGCCAGGGTGGAAGTAGGTCTTGAGTTTAGTTTGGCGGTAATAGAGAGAGTGGTCTTGCACATGTGTTGGTAAAGATTTCTTTTGTCGAGAGGTTCTCTCCCTCACAAACGCAGCACCTTTGTGCTCTTACATTAATACATTCTTTGACGGTAATTTCAAATCGATCAAAAACAGAAAATTTCCATTACGGGAAGCAAGAAGTTTTAAAATAGCCACTCTAGACAGAATTGTGGCTGCAACAACAGTCGTGCTCAAGAATGCTGGAATTTTTTACTCATCCTATTGTGCTGCACAACATAAGGAGAGATTGTCGATAAGCTGCATGAAGCAAAAAGAGATTGAAAAGGGGAAGAATTTGTCAGTTTCCCCCAATCCTTTTGGGAAGAGCTGGCAGCAGCAGCTTTGTCACCACCGCTATATTCCTCGTTTTTTCCTTTCCTTGGTGCTTCTCATCTGGCAATAACAATGGGTATTGCGCCGTGGGGGGGAGGGGAGCCTGGGTTGGTTGGGCGACGACACCTTTTCGGGGGCTTAGCATTTTGCGGCAGCGGAAAAGTATCGTAATTCTGCGGCGAACAAATTTGAGATGCGATTTGCGTGCGATAAAAGCGCAATTGTGTTGGTGTCCGCCCTGCCCCAATTACTGTGCCCTCTCATCACCCCTTTCTCTCCATATCTGCACCCCCCAGTGGCTTCAAACAATGAGTTCTTGCCCGCCTGAACTTGTCATCCTGCCATTCTTGGCATTCTTCTTCGCACTTTTGGCTCCGACTGACTGACAAGGAGGGGGAGCAACAATGAGGTCTTTTGCAAATGCACAGAGAGGCTCTGGCACCGCAAGTTAAGCTAGCTACGTCTCTGTGTGAACGAACAAAAATCCCTGTAGTCAACCACTGCGCACATGGAGAGAAGCGAGGAGGATCAGGACAAAGGAGGGAGCGGAGGAGGGGGGCAAAAAGTGACGACATAATGGGGGCTGCCCCCTCCACTCCTCCTCTTCAGGAATGGGGGAGAGGGAGAGGCACAATGAAGTTCTTGAGCCACCAAGGGAACTGGGTGGGTTTGGTAGGGGATTTGCCACCATGCAATTGTTGGATCAGATACGTTCACATAGCAAACTTGCTCTGCCTGTTGGGTACGGTGAATTCCTTGTACCACATTGCTCTCTGTACCAACATGAGCGAGAGATAATAGACATGAGAAGAAAGGGAGGACGGGAGCTTGAAGACGCATTGAAATCTCCCTCTCTGATCTGAACGAAATGCTGCTGAGTCCAAAGATATTCCCGTGACCTGCGCCTAAGAAAGTAAGAACCAATTTCTAGAGACGGCATTAAAACTTCCAACTCTGTTTTGTATCGTAGCCGACAATAAGGGACAAATTAGAGGAGGGGGGAAAGTCGTGGGCGTTTTGAGTGACTTGAAGAGCCCTCCAGGAACCTACGAGCCTTTCATCATGCTTCAAAAGCCTCCCACGTCACTCATAGGACAGTCCCAAAAGGACACATCCAGTCATACTATAAGAGCAGCAAAAAGGCGCCGCCGCCGACTAAGTAACTACGTAGTATAGCTCACAGAAGGCAGCTGTGAATTCACTACTACTCTCGTTTCCCAACCATCAGCTCCTTAATGTTCACCTCGGCGGAAAATTGACCCTCCCCCCTCCAGTAAAAATTGAGCTGTTTGTTGTGGATCTGCCTCCCCTCCCTCTCCTCAGCGGGGGCGGCCACTGCCGCAGAAGCAAAAGTGTCGTCAAAGGAAGACCGAGAAAACAAGATCCTTTTCCGAAAAAGATGAAGACGACGCAAGCAAGATTATCCCCTCAAAGACAATCTTCGCCGCAAAACTCCGGGGAAAGATTTCGAGTTAAGAATCTCCCT
>JAAUYJ010089466.1_pt1 | contig 11599 bp, 7 predicted proteins | sample 7278031 | NCBI WGS metagenome assembly JAAUYJ01 (sample SAMN14350222, study PRJNA611818) | marine sediment metagenome | isolation source: surface marine sediment (1.8m) | place: French Polynesia: Moorea | collected 2018-08 | reverse complement strand
CAATTCCCCATTCCCCATTCCCCATTCCCCTCGGGAGGAGACTTAATAGATCTAGGTATTGAACCCAAAATAGATCGGTTTTGTAATGAAGTCTCCTTCGGTGCCCCATTCCCCATTCCCGCTTCTCCACTATCGCGACCTTAATTTAGCTGTTACCTTAACATCATATTCTTCTTCAAACACGGGTTTTTTATAATCTAAACTCCATAGTTCTAAAGCACAATCATCGCGGATTTCTTTGGGTATGAGATCTATTTCTAACTCTCTATTTTCAGCATCCCAATGACATTTAATCTCAGCGATCGCCTGTTGTCTTCTTTCTAAAGCAACCACCAGGCGTAAAATAGCACTAAGTTGACGTACCATTAGCTGTTGTGTTTTGTGAGAAAGTTTCTGATAAGGTTCGTGTTTTTTCTTGGGTTTACTTTTGCGGTGATAGCGTGCAATATTAGCAATTAATTCTAGTTCTAACTCGGTAAAACCTAGTAATTCTGCATTACGAATTAAATAGTAGGAATGTTTGTGATGAGCAGAATGACTAACATATAAACCACAGTTGTGTAAGATAGCAGCACTCCAGAGTAATTCTCTTTCTTTTTGTCCCCAGTTATGAAGGTGATATTGGGTTTGATCGAAGATACTGAGGGCAAAATTAGCTACTCTTTGACCTTGGTCGAGATCTACTTGATATTTGCGAGCAATTTTAATTACGTTACGACTTCTAACTTCGTTCTGATACTTTAGGCGATCGCTGATTAGTCCGTTGGTTAGCATCCAGTCAACGATAATTCCTTCTCGTAAAGCCCTCTCACAAATAGTAATTGAGCCTAACTGGAGCAGTTTCATAGTTTCTAGCAGTATTATCGCCCCAGGAACGATAATTTCCGCTCTGCGATCTGAGATACCAGGAAGATTGTATCTTTCCTCATAATCCATTTTGGCTAACTTATCGATAATGGCTTCTAAGTCTTGGCGACTCACTTGATAGCCATTGATGGGGTTGGGGATTATCCCCTGTTTGTCTAAAGCATGAACTATTGCTAAAGTTTCAATTGTGCCAGAAGTCCCTACTAAACGAGGATTTTCCTTAAGTTGTAATTTTTGCCAAATTCCATCGGTAGAACGCTCTAACTTTCCCCTAATATAAGCTTTGAGGTAATTTAACTCAGATTCACTAATGGGGTCACTAGAGACAAATTCTTTCGTAAGGCGCACAGCACCAACTTTGGTACTACTCAAGAAACGGGCTTCTTTATCGTCTGCTAAGATTAACTCCGTTGAACCACCACCAATATCAATAATAATATGAGGGCGATCGCCAAAGTCCATTCCCGAAAGAACTCCTAAATAGATGCGTCGCGCTTCTTCTGACCCTGAAATTAAATCAACTTGAATACCTAATTCTGTTTGGATGCGTTGTAAAAATGCTGGTCCGTTTCCTGCTTCACGGGTTGCACTAGTTGCAACAGCTATAATTTGACGCACATTGAGACTATCAGCCAAGTCTTTGCAGCGTTTTAATGCAGCCATAGAGCGTTCAATAGCTTCTGGGGTGAGGTGTCCTGTTTGGGGGTCGCGATCGCCTAACCTCACAGTATCTTTCTCTTTGGTAATAATATGAAAAGCTGGGAGAGTGCTGTCGATCTCCACAACTACCATGTGTATAGAATTAGTGCCAATATCAATAGCTGCAATTATCTGTTTTTCGGAGTCAGAAAAATCTCTAACAGTATTATTTGTGAGACTGGGTTGATAAATAGACTCGATCATCAAAACTTTATAAAAATCACTCTTACGATATAAGAATATAATCTTGTGGACTTATTAGTTTCATAGAACCTTAACTTTTGAATTATTGATTATTCTTCCGCGAGAAGATCCCCGACGGATTCGGTGGGGTGCGACCCGTTTTAAGCTAACTACGAAGTTAACACTAAGTAGGAACCTTAAGGGAGTAAACTACCCACCACCTATTAACTCACCTTCGGTTCGTCAAGCTCGGTGGGGGCTTTCAGTAGCCCTAGAATTAATTGGGCAAGCCAACAATTCTGAACCTCTGGGCTGGCTTACACTCAGCCCCACTAAAGCAATCATCTCAGCACCATTGCGATCTGCATCTCCCACCCAACCGCATCTAGTATTGCTGCACTTAAAAGACTTAATTAATTGATAATTGATAATTGCTAATTAACTAAACACTACAGTACGATTTTCATATACTAAGACACGATTTTGTAAGTGCAATCTTACGGCGCGGGCTAATACTAGTCTTTCTAAATCTTTCCCTTTACGAATAAAATCAGCTACGGTGTCCCGATGACTAACATGGACAACTTCTTGTTCAATAATTGGCCCTTCATCTAAATCTTCTGTCACATAATGAGCCGTTGCACCAATAATTTTAACTCCTCGATCGTGGGCGCGGTGATAGGGTTTTGCTCCAGCAAAAGCTGGTAAGAAGGAGTGATGAATATTAATGATGTTGGGAAATTTCTCTACTAAATTAGGGCTGAGAATCTGCATATATTTAGCTAAAATGACTAAATCTATCTGATATTTACGGAGTAGCTCTAGTTGTTTGGCTTCTTGCTCTAATTTGTTCTCTTTTGTTATGGGAATATGATAAAAATCAATATTAAATTGTTCTGCGATCGCCTGTAACTGAGCATGATTACTGATAATTAACGGAATTTCTGCTGGTAATTCCTTAGCTTGCCATCTCCACAATAAATCTAATAAACAGTGATCCTGCTTTGTCACCCATATGGCTAATCGTGGTACAGTGTCAGAAAAATGAATTTCCCATTTGGCTTCTAAAGAATTGGCGATCGCTTCAAAGCTACTGGCGATCGCGTCTCGGGGAAGATTAAATCCTTCGAGTTGCCATTCTATGCGATTAAGGAATAAACCCTTACTAAAATCTGTATGATGGTCAGCATGAATGATGTTTCCCCCATTAGCATAAACAAAGTTAGCAATTTTAGCGACCAAGCCTGGGCGATCTCGACAGGAGATAAGTAATGTTGCAGTAGCAGAATCCATAGTTATCAAGATTTATTTTGTTGAACAATTAAACTCATAATTTGGGCATAATATCCTATATCTAGATCCGAATTCTCCATTAGTCAATTATACTGAAACGAAAATCTACATATTATAATCTAAATTTTTTAACATCTGTTAAGCTTGAACCATATAGTTAAACCTAACCAATTATGAACAGTAAGGATAATTTTATACAAAACAATGGTAAGGGAAAACAACCAGCTACCAATATATTTGATAATAATAATGAATCTCATAATTTAACGATTATACAAAACCTAGAAGATGAAGAACTAGAAAGATTAGACGATTTATGGAAAGGTAAAAACAATAGTCATCATCCAAAAAATCACCTAGCTACATCGGTTTCATCAGAAGAGATTGATGATCTATCCCTGGATGGTTTCCACGAAGAAGATACTCTACTTCTTGAATCTGAGTCTGATTTGAGCTTAATCAATACATCCCAAGATGATACAGAAGACTTATTACCTTTTATAACAGAAACTACTAATAATAAAGCTATAGAAAATTTAGAAACAATTGTAGATTTAGATTTAAGCGATAATATTGAACAAGATTTAGAACAACTTAAAAAATCAATTTTAGAAGCAGAAACCCCAGAAGATTTAGAGGAATTCTTGGACTTAGAAGCAATAGAAGTGGATTCAGTTTCAAAACCTACTCTCATGCCACTAGAATTAGAATCAGAATTAACTATTGATGATGAACAGTTAGATAATTTAGATGGTCTGCTGGAGGAACCAAACAAGAATCTAGATGAGTTGGGTGGTTTGCTAGAAGAAGCAGATAGTAGCAATAGTCTAGATGAGTTGGGTGGTTTGCTAGAAGAAACAGATAGTAGCAATAGTCTAGATGAGTTGGATAATTTACTAGATGAATCTGAATCTAATAGTAATCTAGACGACTTATTAGAATCAGCAGCAGCAATTGATCCTCCTGGTAAGATACTGATTCCCAAACCAGCACCCGCAGCTATTAAACCAGCAGCCAAAGTTTTCGATCAAACCATGCGGGTATCGGTACGAAAACTCGATAACCTCAATAACATGATTGGGGAATTGGTGGTAAAACGTAATCGCTTAGAGGAAGATCAAGAAAGACTCAGGCGTTTTCTCGATAACTTGATGAATTATGTCCAATCTCTAGGAGATATGGGGGGCAAAATGCACGACTTATACGAGCGATCGCTGTTAGAAGGAGCTTTAATGGCTAGTCGTCAACAAAATCAAACTTCCTCTCGTAAAAGTTCCTCAAGCTTTGTTACTGTGGACGAATCACCAGAAGATGATAACGAACTAGGTGCATTAGAAATGGATCGCTTTACAGGATTCCATTTACTGTCCCAAGATATTATCGAATTAATCGTTCGAGTCAGAGAAGCAGCCTCAGATATTCAGTTTGTCGTAGATGAAACCGATAAAGTTACTCAATCTCTGCGACAAGTAACTACTCAATTGCAAGAAGGAATCAACTCCTCACGGATGGTACCTTTTGAGCAAACTACAGACCGCTTACCAAGAGCCGTTAGGGATATTTCCCATAAATTGAAAAAACAAGTTGACCTCAAGGTAGAAGGCAAAGATGTACTAATCGATAAAATGATTGTGGAAAATCTCTACAATCCCATGACTCACTTAGTCAATAATGCCATCACTCATGGTATTGAATCCCCAGAAAAACGGACTAGTTTAGGAAAACCAGCTACAGGAAAAGTTAATATTCGCGCTTTTATCCAAGGAAACCAAACTGTTATTACGATTTCTGACGATGGCGCAGGAATCGATCCAGAAAGAGTCAAATCTAAAGCCGTAGAAAAAAATCTCATTACTTGGGCGCAAGCACAAAATCTTTCTCAACAAGATGTTTACGAATTTCTCTTCCACCCTGGTTTTAGTACCAAAGATAAAGCAGATGACTTTGCTGGAAGAGGTGTGGGGATGGATGTTGTCGCCACAGATTTAGGGAAAATTCGCGGTACTATCACTACAGAATCAGAAGTGGGATTAGGGACAACTTTTACCATCCGATTACCTCTAGTTCTCAGTATTTGTAAAGCCTTAACTTGTACCTACAATAACTCTCGCATTGCCTTTCCCATTGATGGGGTAGAAGATACTCGGGAATATACACAGGGAGAAATTCAAACTAACGCTAATGGAGTCCCATGTATTTCTTGGAACAATACCCTATTACCGTTCCAACCTCTAACAAACTTATTGGCTTACAATCGTCGTATCGGTCGAACTGGGATTTATAACAACGACCAAGAGGATGATACGATATCAATTATTATTCTCCGCAGTAACGATAACCTATTAGCAATACAAGTAGATCAAGTCTTTGGAGAGCAAGAAATTGTAATTAAACAAATAGAAGGACCCATACCCAAACCTGCTGGAATTGCTGGAGCAACAGTTTTGGGAGATGGAACAATTATGCCCATCGGCGATGTCCTAGAATTAATTGAAATTGCTCAAGGTAAGAGAACTATAGAGATTGGATTCAATATTCTGGAAGAAGAAGATGGCTCTAAACAATCCCACCCAGAAAACAGTACTAATGATCCAATAGTGTTAGTAGTAGATGACTCCATTACAGTACGAGAGTTATTAACCCTCAGTTTCAATAAGTTGGGATATCGTGTAGAACAGGCTAGAGATGGTCAAGAAGCATGGAATAAACTCCGTGGAGGATTACCTTGCGACATGATTTTCTGTGATATTGAAATGCCTAGAATGAATGGTTTAGAACTGTTGTCCAATCTCCAGAAAGACGAGAAACTGAACAAACTTCCTGTAGCAATGTTGACTTCTCGTGGTGCGGAAAAACATCGTAAGCTAGCAACTGATTTAGGAGCGAAAGCCTATCTTACAAAACCATATACTGAAAAAGATTTGATGGATGTAGCGCAAAGACTAATTGAAATTAATCGCGCCAACAAAGAAGCAGAATTAATGGTGGTCAACACCAAAAAAGCCCTCAAAAATAATGATGCTGCATCATTAGTCAAAGAAAATCCCTTAGTCTTAATTATTGATGATTCCGTCACAGTCCGAGAATTATTATCTATGACCTTCAAAAAATCTGGTTATCGAGTCGAAAAAGCACGGGATGGTCAAGAAGCTTTTGATAAGTTGAAACAAGGGCTTAAGTGTGATATTGCTTTCTGTGATATTGAGATGCCCAGAATGAACGGTTTAGAACTGTTAGCCAATCTCCAAAAAGATGAAGAACTCTCTAGTTTACCTGTAGCTATGTTAACCTCCCGTGGCGCACAAAAAATGCGTAACATTGCAGCCAAACGTGGTGCTAAAGGTTATTTTGTCAAACCCTATGTAGAAGAAACTCTATTAGATGCTGCTACTAGAATGATGCAAGGAGAAATGTTAATTGAACACATTGACCTAGATAATCTCGATGATTAATTCAGCTACAAAGAAAGGATTAGCTTTGTTGAAGTACTATCTAATAGCTAATAGCTGATAGCTTTAAATTAGAAGTAATGGTATTGCTGAATGATAATGATGACATAGAAGACAACATGATGTGAGTTATGCAACTCACTACTAACTACTAACCACTAACAGCCTTTACCATTATCTATTTTGCAACAAGGAAGTAATTTATAAACCAATTTCCTTGAGCATTTGTAGATGCTTGTCTATAGGAACAATAGTATTAGCAGCGATCGCACCAGAAGCAGCTACCGCAGGTAATCCAATACCAGGAAAGGTGGAATCTCCACAACACAATAAACCTGGTAAGGGAGTATTTGCACCTGGAAACAGAGCTTTACCCGCTTCTATAGCAGGACCATAAGAGCCTCGATGACGGCGCAAGAAACGCTCGTGGGTAATGGGTGTCCCTACTAGAGTGACTTCACAACGAGAACGAATATCAGGTATCACTCTCTCTAAAGCTTGCCACATGACTTGGGAACGAGCTTGTTTTTGTTCCCTATATCTAGCACTATTGCGCTCCATTCCCTCCCAGATTTGGTAAGGTTCATTCCCAGGAGTATAAACATGAATCACGTGCTTTCCTGATGGTGCTAGACTGGGGTCTAACACAGAAGGAATGGAAACAACTACCACATTTTGGGGCGCGCTGACCCCTTGTTGCCAATCATTAACTACGATGTAGTGACACTGTAAATCTGCTGGTAATCCTCTAGCATCAATGCCTAGATGTAAGTGCATAAAGCTATCACATTCAGGAGTAGCTTTTCTTTCCTGAATCAACTTACCCGATAGTGCATCATTGGGTAACAGTTTGAGAGTATCCCAAATCGAAGCATTAGAAATTACTGCTTTAGTAGCGGTAAGTTCTTGTCCTCCCTTTAACTTTACTCCTACAGCACGATTATTTTTAACAATAATTTCTTCTACATGACTGTTTAAGCGTAACTCTCCACCGTACTTCTTTAAACCTCTAACCAAAGCATCAACCAGCGCACCACTACCACCAATGGGATAATCGAGTATTACTCCTGGCTTGTACCACTCTGCAAACATAAAAGCCATTTCTGCGCCACTTGTACCACTAGCAGGTAAACCAGATAGCAGAAAACATAACAAATCTAACCAATTACGGATAAACTCATCCTTGACTACTCCATCCATGATGGACTTAAAAGCGGAAGTGAGTCTTAAAATATTAGGAGTATGCCATAAGGTAGCAGGAAGATATTTAGCTACTGCTACTGCAACCCCAAGATCATTTCTAATAGCCAAAGGGGGAATAGCATTAACTGCTTCTGCTAAAGGCTGCATTTCCTGTTGTAACCTGCGCCATTCTTTGACTGCTGACTCTCCCCGTATTTGTTGTAAGGTTTTACAAAAATCATCCGCCCCCACAGTAGTATTAAAATTTCCTTCTGGTAACAGACAACCCCAAGTATCATAATTGACCCAGTCCAAATCTTCCTCAATAGCATCTAAAACTTGTTTTAAAGGATTAGTAGAAGGAGAATAAGACATACCCGAATACAGAGAAGGACCCGAATCAAACTTATAACCATCCCTCATAAAACTGTGTGCTGCACCACCAGCAATAGAATGAGCTTCGCACACTGTTACGGTAAAACCATACTTGGCTAATAAAGCACCGCAACACAAACCACCGATACCACCACCTATAATAATTACTTCCATTGTCCGATTTTTTTAAAGATTCAGGTACAATTTGTGTCAACAAAGTTTTCAAACAGTAAGATCGTACTATGAAAAAGATGTTTAAACACAAACACCGTCAAGTTTCCCGATATTCTGCTCTGACTTTAGCATTGTTAGGAATGAGTTTACCTCTAACAGCTTGCCAAAATGGGAATAATACCACCAGTAGCGGAGGAAATGGCACAGGTCTAAAATTAGGAGCTTTACTACCAGTGACAGGAGATTTATCCTCTATTGGTCAGAATATGCCCATAGCAGTGAATTTAGCAGTTGAAACCATTAATGCCTGTGGTGGAGTGAATGACAATCCTGTAACTCTCATTGAAGCGGATAGCCAAACCGACCCCAGTGTGGGAAGTACCGCTATGACTCAGTTAGCAGAAGTAGATCGAGTAGCTGGAGTAGTAGGAGCTTTTGCCAGTAGTGTTTCTAGTTCTGCGATAGATGTAGCAGTCAGAAATAAAGTGATGCTAATTTCTCCTGGTAGCACCAGTCCCGTATTTACTGAGAGAGCCAAAAATCGTGAATTTCAAGGTTTTTGGGCGCGTACTGCTCCCCCAGATACCTATCAAGCTCAAGCATTAGCAGCCTTAGCTAATAAAAAAGGTTTTAACAATGTCTCTACTGTAGTAATTAACAATGATTATGGTGTTGGTTTCGAGCAACAATTCGTTTCCGCTTTTGAAAAATTGGGTGGTAAGATTCCTACTAAAGCCAGTCCAGTTCGCTACGACCCCAAAGCAGCAACCTTAGATAGTGAAGCCAAATCCGCTTTTAATGGTCAGCCCGATGCAGTAGCAGCAGTGCTTTATGCAGAAACAGGTAGTATCTTACTACAATCAGCTTTTGAACAGGGCTTAAGTGAAGGAGTCACCGTCTTACTAACAGATGGAGTCTATTCAGAAGACTTTGTGCGACAAGTAGGCAAAACCCGTGATGGTAAATCTATTATTGCTGGTGCTTTAGGTACAGTCCCAGGCGCAAATGGTGAAGCTCTAGCAGACTTAACTACCTTGTGGCAAGAAAAAACAGGAAAAGAACTAACTGCTTATGTCCCCCATAGTTGGGATGCTACGATTTTAATGATGTTAGCAGCAGAAGCAGCCGACGCTAATACAGGAGAAGCTATCAAGAGTCAAATTTTGGAGGTAGCTAATGGTCCTGGTCAAGAAGTTAGTGACCCTTGTGAAGCAATGGAATTAATCAGACAAGGAGAAGATATCAACTATCAAGGTGCAAGCGGTGATGTAGATATTGATAGCAATGGAGATGTTGTAGGTAGCTACGATGTTTGGCAAGTTAATCCTGATGGTGGTCTAGAAGTTATTGATACAGTGACTCCTGCTAATTAGGTATGAGGGATTAAGGATAAGGGATGAGGAAATATAAATAGACTTGCTCAAGGGGTGCTAATTATTTCATAACTCCTCATCCCTCAAAATGGCGTTGGTGAATGCGTAATGCTTTAAGCAGAAACAGATACAGTTAAGTTATAAAAACGTCTAGGATTATCCCAAACAATCTTTTTTACTGTCCCCTGAGATAATTTATTTTCAAGCTCTACAATGTTCTTAACAATATCAGGCTGATGATCCATGTGAGGATAATCTGAGCCAAAGATTAAATTCTCAGAGCCAAGATATTCAATAATGTCAGAAAGATAAGGTTCAGAGGGTTCAATGGCTATATAGCATTGACGGTGAAAATACTCTGATGGCATTAATTTTACAAGCTCTTTTACTTCCCAATATAAATTTTTGTATTCTTCATCGAGTCGCCACAACCAATAGGGAAGCCAACCACAACCAGACTCTAAAAAACCTACCCTAAGCCTGGGATGACGCTCTAAGACTCCCCCTTCAATTAAGGCTAACATTGCCATCATGTTTTCCATTGGGTGAGAGCAAGCATGGAGGGCAAAACGAGTATTAAATCTATCTGCTCCTGTAGTCGGTAAATGGCTGTGAGTTCCCTCATGAATGCCCACGGCTATATTTAATTCCTCACAAGCTGTCCAAAAGGGTTCGTAGGCGCGATCGCTCAAAATTCTGCCTTTAACGGGGTTAGGGCGTAAAAAAACAGCTTTCCAGCCCCAATTGGCAATGCGGTGTACCTCTTTGACCATCTCCTCTGGGTCATGAAGATTGATTGCGCCGACTCCTTTTAAGCGATCGGGGTCGTAGCTACAAAATTCTTCATATAACCAAGTATTATAAGCACAGGTAAAGGCTCCAATTACTTCTGCGGGTAGGGAATCAATAGCAAACAGCCACAGTCCGTAAGTCGGATAAAGAAAAGCAATATCAACCCCCATTTGTACCATGGCTTGAACATGGGATTCAGGATTGTAGCGATTCAAATAAGCATCGGGATGAGCCTGCATCATCTGCTTATTCCCTTCTTGTTGTACTTGCTGAGAGATTTTTTCGGTGATGGTTTCCCCTTTAATTTTCATGTCTAGGGAGGGGGCAAAGTCTTTAAATTTAGGGTCAAGGTATTTTGCCCACATCTGGGGTGGTTCAATGACATGGGAATCTGCATCAATGATTTTGTACCCGTTGAGCATAGAAAAGCTTTAATTAATCTAATTTAGATTACTTTACCTCAGTAGCTATTTTTATTGGAAGTTATATAGTGATCGCTTTTTTGATGGCTTCTTTTTCTGATTAGGCGATCGCCATTCTTGGTTATTGAAGACAGGCGCACTGCCAAAGGCGGAGCTATTCGAGATCGCTTTTTTGATGACTCCTTTTTCTGCTTGAGCGATCGCACCTCTTGGTTATGGAAGAAAGGCGATCGCTTTTTTGATGGTTTCTTTTAATCCCTATCTCAACAAATACACTAAAACGGCTACAAGTTAGATTGCAAAAGGGTTTTGAGGATTGAAGTTGGTTTAATGGGGTGAGTCGAGAGAAAAAAATTGGTGCTAACTCGAAAAATTCAGAAATTGGGTTTTGAGATCGTCTTAAGGGTGTACAAAGTCAAACAAAAGGATTCTAAATTATGTCTACATACGACTACTCTAAATACAATTGTGAATGCGAATTCGAGTTTCCTATTAAATTGAACGTTCCGGTGACAATCAATCCGATACTGTCAATCAAACCCGTTGGGCCTGTGAAGCAGGACTTAGACGCTATTCTCGATACAAATCTTCAGATTAGTCCAGAAGTAGGGGTAACTAAACCCACTTGTCTTCCTAAACCTGTATCTCCCAAATACGGGTTGCCCGCGGCATAGGAGGCAAGGATTCTACCATAAGACTTACGCAACGACTCTAAGTGCGATCGCATGAGCTTGTAGGGTGTGTTACTTCGGTAACGCACCTTTTTAACTGTCAGGGCGAGCGCTTTTTT
>JAAUYJ010004874.1_pt1 | contig 11600 bp, 10 predicted proteins | sample 7278031 | NCBI WGS metagenome assembly JAAUYJ01 (sample SAMN14350222, study PRJNA611818) | marine sediment metagenome | isolation source: surface marine sediment (1.8m) | place: French Polynesia: Moorea | collected 2018-08 | reverse complement strand
TACTACTGTCTCACCTCCTGGTTGCTGCACATGATGATGGCGTCGTTGTCCGGGTTGATGTGGTAGAGCCTGACCCGTTGTCCGCACTCGGGGCAACGCGCAGGGTGAGGGGGAACGCGGCAGGTGCGGCGCCACAGATCGGCCGCAGACTGCGCGCCGCCGCCCTCCCCTGACGGCACGGGCGCCGTGGCCGCGGCGGCGGCGGCCAACGCCATGTTGATGGCGCTGATGTGGTTGTCGCCGCCGACGAGGGAGTCCAAGACGCCCTCGCTCCACAGCCTCTCTCTCTCTCTCCTTCGCCACACTTTTCTCTCTTTTCTTTTCTAGTTTTCTGTCTGCCTGTGTATTTTTTTCACATTTTTCGTCGCTTCGGAGCAACGTCTTGGAATGGTTTTTTCATCTTGTTCTCTTTTCCTCTTTTGTTTGAAAAGCAAACTTCGTACATTTCCTCATCTCCATCGTTCAAATTGCCAAAAAGTGAGGACTAGAAGTGTCTAAAACAATGAGGATTTTTTTTGGCAAACAATATTTGTCGTACAGTTCATACTTGTTGTGTTAGTTGTTGGACTTCGACAGCTGACTCAATGTCCAGGCAGGCTGCCAAGTGCCAAGCACACAAAGTATTTTTTTCACATGAAATGGTCACTCTCTAGGGAAAAAAAGTGACCCTCTAGTTGTAAAAAAAGTTGGAAATATATGTTTGTTTTATGCTTTCGTATAAAGTATAAAATGTGCATTTCATCTGGTAAGAAATAATCCTGCTCGAAAAAATCGAAGCAGTATTTTACTAAGTAAGTAGTCCAACGTTCGCTTCGCACCGTGACTCACTGCGCTCTCTTTTTTCCGGCGCTAGAGCAGAGCTGAGGAGCAGGCAGCGGGCGCGCGGGCTCAGGGCAGATGACGACATGGATACCATCAAGGATGAAGGAATTTATTTAAAAGATTAAATAAAACAGTATTGATCAAATCTTTAGATGGTACATTGATGCTTCAAAGCAAAAGCTGGATTAAGTTGTGCCTTTTCGGACCGCAGCCAGAGTAGGACGCCGCTGCTGCTAAGCCAAATGGGCTATTTCTATTATATCTAACCTAACCTAACCTAACTTAACCTTGCTTGAAAGTCGTCCTAGGCCCCTAAGCTAAGTCCTAGGCCCCTATGCTAAGTGTCCCTGAGACCATATGCTAAGTATAAAAGCTGAGAAGATTCTTAGCAGTACACGTACAGTTTATTATTTTCTTTTCTCCGCTCTTCCTACGATTCTTTGTGGCCGCCCTGTCTTCCTTGGAGTGACGGCGCCGCCAAAAAGCCGAAGTCACGTTGTCCGTTGCCGGGGCTGACCCGGACGACCCCGAGACCCGGATTTTGGCGATCGACCCGACCAACAGGACCTTTCACAACGTCGAGGAGGACTCCGTGATCGACTGTGCCACCGAGCGCCTCAAGCACGTGAGATTCCCCAACTCTTTTTCCTGCCCCCTTTTTCCCGCGCTCCCCCGCCCGGGGGAGACCCCCGCCCCGGGAGAGCCGTCATCGACGTGGTTAACCTGTCCTGTTCCCTATTCCAGGTGTTTCCACCATGCTGTGCTCCAAGCGCGACGTGGACCGCCACGTGGAGCAGCTGGAGGCCAAGATCCACAGCGAGTCTGAGCGCAATCTCAAGGCCTTCACCGTCGCCAAGCTGTACTACAACGTGGGCGAGTACGAGGCGGCGCGGAAGTACCTCGTGCGCTACCTCTCGGTGCGGGAGAACTCTGCGGTGGCGCACAAGTACCACGGCCAGGTGCTGGAGGCGCTGCAGCAGCGGGAGAGGGCGCTCGCTAGCTACAAGAACTCCTACGAGCTGGACCCCAGCCAGAAGGACGTCGTTGTTAAGGTGTGCGAGCTGCTGGCATCGTTCGGAGAAGTCGACAAGGCCAGGGCAAGGTAAGATTGCATTGCAAAGAGGTCTTGTAGACTCTTACTTGCAGTTTCAGATTCATTAACTACTGCATGTAAGCTACGAACGTACTAAACGTTTCATTTCGTTTTCTCCACTTCTCAGGTACTGGCTGGAGCTGGGCGAGAAGCTGTTCCCTCGGCACAAGTCTGTGGAGGAACTGCGCTCTCTCCTGGCCTCCTCCGCCGGATCCTCCACCATCAACGGCAAGAACGGTGGCGGCAGCGCTGGGGTCTCCTCCGAGGCCTCCCCCGAGCAGCAACAGCCGCAAGTGACGGCCCACGAGGACTCCCTGCTGTGGTCAGCGGGAGGAGGAGCTGCCGGGAGTAGTTTCCTTAACGGGTCTCGCAGGGAGACCTCGCGATTGGACGGGACGCCATCCAGAGGAAACATTTCCATCATGGGCGAAAGGTGGGTTAATTTACTTGAATATATAATGCCTCGTGTATTAAGATACGTTAGGGATACATGTCATATATATGTATTTAATGCGGTGGATTTAATTCCTTTCTTTTTCCCTCAGAGATGCTCCTTCCAGCACCCCCAGGCGCTTTGTGCCCCGCCCGAGTCCTGAGCGGCTTGCTGCCCAGATTCAGGGCCTGGAGGCCACCCAGGAGCGGGTGACGGAGCTGTTGACGTCGCAGAACCGACAGCTCATAGAGGAGTTCAAGCAGCACAGCGCCGGCGTCATGGATGAGATGCGAAACCATCGTCTCAGCTCGCTGGAGGAGATGAAGAACCAGCGGCAGAACGTGACCGACCTCAAGATGGAGATGAAGCAGGGACTGCACGACGTCAAGGTGGAGGTGGCCAAGCTCAGCATGGTGATGAAGGAGGCCACGGCCGCAGCAAACGCAGCCGCGGCAGCCAGTGCAAGTGCCGCCAAGGCCGCGCCCTCAGGACAGACCAAGGTCGTCATGGACCCCGCCTACCACCAGGAGCTCAAGGACGCCCTCGCCAACCTCCCCCGTCAGCTGGCTGCGGCCCTCCCTCCTCCGCCTCCTCCCCAGGTCATCAACCAGCCCCCGCCGGTCTCGTCCTCTGCCGCCCCCGGTGCCGCCAACGGGGCCAAGGGCCTGACCCTGTCCGAGATGCAGGAGGCCTTGGCCCAGCAGACGGCGCTGCTACAGATGAGCGGGTTCGGATTCGCGGCCGCCGGCATGTTCGCCAGGCCACCCCTGCCCCCTCCTGGAGGACCTCCGGTCCCACCACCTCACGGAGCCACCGTGCCTCCGCCTCCCGTCCTCCCCACCCAGCCTCTCCCTCCGACGCAGGCCCAGACCTCCGCCCCCGGCCCTTGGAACCAGCCTCCCGCCAACATCACCCAGCAGCCACCTGCTCCTGAGACCGCCAGACCTCCTCCTCCTGCCCCCGTGTCCGTCGTGCAGGCTCCTCCTCCCGCCGCCAACACCACCACCAGCGCGTCCACGGCCTCTCCCGTTGGCTCTCCCAAGCTACATGACTACCAGATTAACCTTCCCAAGACGGCCCCTATCCCCTCCCCCTTCAAAGAGCAGGATGGCCCCGCCGTGCCCATCGTCACCACCGCTCTCCTTTCCAGCATCCCCTCCCCCGCCTTCTCCTCCCTGGCGAAGACGCCGCCCTCCAACAAGCCGCCGCCTGCCGCCACGGCCTCGCCAGTCGCCGTCCCAGCCGTGCAAGTCGGAGCCTCATCAGCAGGCCATGCGGCTCCCACGGCCTCACTCTTCGACAAGTTCAAGCCCAAGGCCGGCTCCTGGGAGTGCGGTGGCTGCATGCTGAGAAACGAGGAGGTAGAAATCGAGTGCCCCTCTTGCGAGACCCCCCAGCCGGGACACGAGGAGGAGGCCAAGCAGAAGAAGGAGGCCAAGGAAGCGGCCGCCAAGCCCGCCGTCACTTTCGGCGCCGGAGGGGGATTCAAGTTCGGCATGCCCGCCGGGTCAGAGGCGCCCAAGGCCGGAGGCTTTGGAGGGTTCTCTTTCGGAGGAGACAAGCCCGCCGCTGGTGCCGCAGGAGGAGGATTCTCCTTCGCTGTGCCCAAGGGCGACTCCTCCGCCTCCGGCAGCGTGGCCGTGCCCACCGGAGAGGACGGACACCTCAGCTTCGAGGGCAAGGGGCTCAAGCTCAACGAAAAGAAGGACGCCGACCCGGTCGTTGCAGACATCGCAAACTTCAAGAACATGAAGAAGCTCACCTTCTCGGGCAATACCGTGGGCATCGAGGCCGCCGGGGCCATAGGGCAGGCCCTGGAGAAGCACTCAGAGTTCGAGGAGGCACACTGGAAGGACATGTTCACCGGCCGCATGAAGACGGAGATTCCTCCTGCGCTCAAGAACCTCAGCGCTGGGATCCTCAAGGCCCAGGCCAGGCTCACCGTCCTCGACCTTAGCGACAACGCCTTCGGTCCCATCGGCATGGAGGGCATCGTTGACCTGCTCAGGTCCCCGTGCTGCTACACCCTTAAGGAGCTCAAGCTGAACAACACCGGCTGCGGCACCGCCGGCGGCACCAAGCTGGCCCAGACCCTCATGGAGTGCTACAACGCCAGCACCAAGGCCGGAAAACCTCTGGCTCTCAAGGTCTTCATTCTGGGGAGGTCTAGGCAGGAGAACGACGGCGCCACCGCACTGGCCAAGGTCTTTAAGGTAATGGGAAGCCTGGAGGAGGTTATCATGCCCCAGAACGGCATCTACCACGACGGCATTAAGGCCCTCGCCGACGCCTTCTCCAAGAACCCCAACCTGAAGACGCTCAACATGAACGACAACACCTTTACAGAGAAGGGCGCCAAGTACATGGCCGACGCCCTCCGCAGCCTGCAGAAGCTCACGTACCTTAACCTGGGCGACTGCTTAATCAAGACCGACGGTGCCATCGCCATCGCTAATGCCCTGAAGGGAGGGCACAGCCAGCTGGAGGAGCTCCACATGGACTCCAACGAGATCAAGCTCCCGGGCGGAGAGGAGCTCGTCAAGGTCGTCAAGGATAAGGCCAGCATGAAGAAGTTGTACATCGGAACCAACCTCTTTGGCGAGGCCGGCTGCCAGAAGCTCATCGAGCTCCTGGGAGACAAGCAGATCCTGCTGCCCGAGGGAGAAATCGAAGATGACGAGGGAGACGAGGAGGATTCGACTGATGAGGCCGAGGGCGACGACACTTCTACCGCTAAGGATGACGCGAGCGAGAAGCCGAGTCCCTTCGCAGGATTCTCTTTCTCCACCGGTAGCTCCAGCACTCCAGGAGCCCCTGGCGGCGGCATCTTCGGAACCAATTCAGGGGCCAACACATCCGGTTCCATCTTCGGAGGAGCAGGAGCGGGCGGAAGTTCTTCGGTGTTTGGAACTCCGACGCAAGCAGCCTCAACGGCCCCAGCAGCCTCTACCTCTATCTTCGGCACCCCATCCAGCGAGTCCACCTCCGTCTTTGGCACTCCCTCGGGGGCCGGCACCTCGCTCTTTGGCGGAGCCTCGCAGAACGCCAACGACTCCAGCGCGCCAACTGGCTTCGCCGCCCTGGCCGCCAAGAGCAGCGAGGGAGGGTTCTCCTTTGGCAAGCCGGCGGATTCGAAGCCCTTCTCGTTCGCCGGCGCAGGCGCCACTCTGTTCAAGCCGAGCCCGACAAAGCCTAACGAATCGGCAGCCAATCCAGACGACTCTGCCGCCACTGAAGATGACGGCCATGACCCTCACTTCGAGCCTATCATTCCCCTGCCCGAGCTGGTCAAAGTTACCACAGGAGAGGAAGAGGAGGAGGTGCTTTTCAAGCACAGGGCCAAGGTGTACAGGTTTGACAAGGATTCCAAGCAGTGGAAGGAGAGGGGCATTGGTGACATGAAGATCCTGAAGCATGGACAGAAGAACACATTCAGAGTACTCCTGCGACGAGAGCAAATCCACAAGATTGCCTGCAACCACCTGATCTCCACAGACATGGAGCTCAAGCCCATGGCATCATCAGAAACTGCTGTCACTTGGTTTGCAATGGATTACGCTGATGATGAAGGCAAGCTGGAGAATCTTGCAGTTAGATTCAAGCTCACAGAGACTCTGAATGACTTCAAGAAGGTCTTTGAAGACTGCCAGGAACAGTTGAAGAACAAACCTCCCTCACCTGTGAAACCCACCGCTTCCGTTCCGGCGGCTGCTGCCCCGGCTCCTGCTGCCCCAACTCTATCAAGTCCTCCCAAGCCAGAGAGCTCAGCCAATCAAGATGACTCTGCTGCTGCTGAGGATGATGGACATGACCCTCACTACGATCCCATCATTCCGTTGCCAGAACTTGTTCAGGTCACCACTGGTGAGGAAGATGAGGAAGTCCTGTTCAAGCATCGAGCTAAGGTTTATCGTTTTGACAAGGATGCCAAGCAGTGGAAAGAGCGAGGAGTAGGAGACATGAAGATCCTGAAGCACATCCAGAAGAACACCTTCAGAGTGCTCCTGAGAAGAGAACAGATCCACAAGATCGCTTGCAACCACTTGATCTCTGCAGAAATGGAACTAAAGCCAATGTCCACATCAGAGACTGCAGTTACCTGGTTTGCCATGGACTATGCTGATGATGAGGCGAAGCTGGAAAACCTGGCTGTGAGGTTCAAATTGGCTGAGACCCTAAATGACTTCAAGAAGGTCTTTGAAGACTGCCAAGAGCAGCTGAAAAAGAAGCCTCCCACTCAAGGAACTCCCGGAGGCTCCGGAGTTGAGGTTATCGTGGCCAAACCCGCCAACGAGGTATTTTTTCAATGGAGCTTTTGTTACTTTGTTTTTAAATTACGCACTTTTTTCCCCAACGAGCAGGAGGAAGACTCCCAGGATGGCAACGACGAAGACGACGAGGAGGAAGAGGAGAACATAATGTACGAGCGGGAGTGCACCCTGCAGGAGCTGGGCAAGGACGAGGGAGCCACTCCGACCGGCCTGGGGGAGGTCCTGCTCAAGATCGTGTACGACGACGACGTGTACGGCGCTCGCATCGTCGCTCATTCCACCTCCGGAGACGAGGACATGGTGTGCAACCACCTCATCGCCATGCAGACCTCGCTGGAGTCTGACAAGCCCGGACAGGGCTGCTCGTGGTCGGCGCTCGACTTCAGCCTCGATCCGCCGGCGTACAGGAATTTCAGGGCATCCTTCAAGAGCAACGACGACGAACAGGTAAGAAGAACTTTATGTAAATAGGAATCGAATGTTGAATCGATGGAAATAGAGATCGAGCCGATTAATGTATAAGTTTTTTTATTCAAGTCAAATTTCAATTAATCGCTAAGAAATATTTGTATCAACTAGAAAATAAGCAAATAATGAGTACAATTGTATTTTCAATGTAATTCGGTAAAAAATTAGTGGACTTAAAATTATCCAAAATACTTTATTTTCCTATTGTTGACAGTGTCAAAGGTACAAGTATATTTTTTAGAAATAGTTTTTTTCGGAGCCTCCCTGTTAGCTGATTCTCGATCCCTAGATGGAAACCGTTTGTAGACCCTTCTTCTTGCATTTTCTGCAGGAGTTCAAGGACTCGTTCTACGAGGGCAAGGAGCTTGCCGACCAGTCGGAGATCCTGGAGCTGCCGCAGAACGCCGACCCCGAGACCTACTACTACGGCGAGGGAGGGGACTACGAGGAGGACGGAGGCGGCAACGGGCCCCAGTCGTGACTAGCTACAGCAGAGTCTCGCCCCCGAACAAACGTCGCCGCCTCCTCCTCCACAGTCCGATCTTGCGACCCCAGGTTGTCGGCCGCCCTAGGCGAGCTCCTGGCGGGCATCGACAGCAGCAAGAAGACTTAGCGAAAAAGAAGAAAACCAGTGAATAGAAGAATTTCTAATAACAATATGTAGCACGCAAAACCACCAATACATTCTTTGCTTGGGATATCGCAATCCCCTCCAATTTTGGGTCGTATAATTTTCAACAGTGAAACAACCATATTTGTGTCAACTTTCGAGTCGGATTGAAATAAAAGCTATTTTCCCTTTTTCAACAATACTGTCGTCACAGTCGCATCACCATACTATGATCCAGTTTTTCATACGTTTGTCCTTGGCTGCTGATGCTGTTCTCTTTGAGATTTCGAAGAAGAGTCTTGTTCCTGCTGCCCGTCTTCGCCGTCCGCCGCCATCGTCATCTCCTCGATCTGTAACCTCTGCTGCAGGAATGCCGGCAGACTCCTGTACTGATCCTCTGCCCCCTCCGAGGGAGAGGCCGGAAATTCCACCACCGGCGACTCTCCGCCGCCGCCGTCAAAGACGGAGAGCTGCGCCGGGCCGTCCCCGCTCATGGCCCTAGACCGGTTCAGCCTGTGCGGGCTTAGGCCGCGACGGAAGAAGCCGCCGCCGCCCGAGCTGGAGGCGATGGAACCGCTTCCGGGGCTGCCGGTGCCGTCCAGCGAGGTGCGGCTAGCCTGGAGGGAACGGACCATTTCCTGGAAAACGAGACAATCTTGTCATATTCCCCCCCCAAAAAAAATAATAAGGGAAAGTTATGAACGTACCTTTGCCTCGTATCTTAGCTGCTTCTGTCTGGGAACGAAGCAGTTCGGCCTCCGCAGATTTGCCGCCTCTCCCGGGTCCGTGTTCTCGTCGGAGGATGGCGATGCCGGCGTCTGCGCCCTACTGGCGTCGCGGTACAGCACGAGGGTGACCCTCTCCGGGCAGCCGCGGAGGAAGGCCACCAGCTCCTGGTGCGAGAATGCGTCACAGCGGGTCCCATTGGCAGAAAGAAGCTTGTCTCCCGGGCGGATGCGTCCGTCGGTCAGCGCTGGCTCGCGTAGGAGGGCCTTGACGCTGTGGCGAAGCACCGAGCGCTCTCCACCACTTCCTTCGCCCTCGCCGCCGCGGCACAGGGAGAAGCCCAGGGAGCCCCTCACCTTGCAGAGCTCGACGGTGAACTGGCCGTACTTTGTTCGGCGATGTGTACAAGGAGGAATAGAATTTTCGGCGTCTTTGACGTCGTTGCCATTATCCCGCTCGTCCAGTGAAAGGGAGAGCGGGGCGGAGAGGTTGAGGCTGAGCCCCTGGTGGGTGGCGGGGGTGAAGCTTCGGCTCCTGGCCACAGTCTGACAAAGTCTGGCGTTATCCAGTTCCTGTCAAGAGAATTACGGTTATTTCCACGCCTGCACTTTTTGTTTTCCGAATCTTTACCTGGTGCCTGGCACATGGTCTGTGAACGGAAAGCACGGTACATGTTGGCCCCGATCGCAGCAGGTCTAGGGCCCTTACTAGAGGGAGTCCGGTAAGCTCCGCGCCCCCGACGCTGACGACGATGTCCCCGCACATGAGCCTCCCGTCCAGCCAGGCTGGCTGCAAGGGGAAGATCTTTTTGATCCTCACGAATCCCGCCCACGGCCCCTCTTCCCGCCCGAGCCCGCCGCCGATGCTGAAGCCCAGCCCGAGCGAGTTCCTCTGCAGCCTCACCTCGAAGGTGTTGGAGGAGTCGAACCGTTCAGGAACCCGCACCTCGCACTCCTTGGACTGGTGCGCAGGGCAGCCGAACTGGCTGTTGCTGTTGTCGTCGCCCCCTCCCGTCCCTCCGCCGCCGCCGCGGGGACCGAAGTTGACGTTGTGCGGCAGGGAAGACATGTTCAGAATGACTAGAATTAAGTTTGGCGGCTAGTCCGGGGAGAGCTCTCGGTCTGAGTGCGAGCGGCTGAGCTGTGACAGCTTGGAGGCGAGGTCTCCGCCGAAGGAGAGGGTGAAGGCGGGGCTGATCCTGTTGAGCAGAGAGTAAGGGGTCTCGAAGGTCTCTTCCTCCTCCCCTTCCTCGTCCTTGTCGTGTTCCAGCCCCACGATCTGGAAGCCAGTTGCTGACAGCTTCAGCGTGCGCCTGTTGCCCTCCTTCGTCGTGAGATTCAGGTAGATGCAAGAGTTGCAGCTCTCCAGTTTGTCAGAGATTCCGATGTACTGTACGCCTCTCTCCACGTCCCTGATGACAGCCTGCGCCTCCTGCCTCCACGCCCCCTCGTCGTCCAGCGTCCGCTCCTCAACACAGTCCAAGGGGGCGCAGGGGGACCAAGAGCCCTCGGGGGCGGAGGCCATCCTAAAAAGGAACGGATGACATAAACATCAGGATATCGATAAAAATGGTGTCATAATTGTTATTCCATGCTTAAGATAGCATTTAAACAGGTGTTAATATCTGCGCATCTCTGCCCGCAGCCTGTTCCTCTCTTGCTTCATGATCTCCAAGGTGTGCGCCACCCTTCGTTTCTCTGCCTCGGCCTCCCGCAGATCCCGCCCGAGCGTGTCCACCCGCGCCTCCTCCGCCTCCAGGCGAACACGGAGAGCCACAAACTTGTCCCCCCACAGACGGACTTGGGACAGCCAGTCCTCCGCCGCCGACATGCTCGCCCCCAAGGAACAAGTGTGGAGACTTCGTGCAGGAGAGACTTTTCGTTTTGAAATGTGATGTGTTCAACACTCTGTCTCCCATTTAAAGTGGCAACCAATAAATAAATGTCGAAGTTAAATTTGAAAGGTCAAAGGTCAAAGGTAGAGAGAGAGACGGGAGGGAAGGACAAAAGGTCGCTTGACCTTGGCAGTCTTGCACTTGACTTACGGGCAATTCCTCCCGGGGAAGACTTGGTTGGCACCAGGATCAAGGAGCCAGAGAAGCGAGCAGACTGCAACGTTACCTCGCTACCAGATATCCTCGATGACCTTTGACCTTTTGTAAAGGCCAGGCAAGGTCAAAACTCAAAAGGACAGGGACTTCACTTCAACTCCACTTGTGTTTTCTGCACTTTGGCCTTTGTTTGCTTTTATTCCTTTCCTCCTGCCGCGGCCGCGCCTGTGTTTACTTTAAAGGCGAATTCGGCGGAATTGGCAGAAAAGTGGCCAAGTTGGGAGAAACACGCCTTAAAAGGGAGAACAAACTCACGGGGGAAAATTAAGTTTGTTCCTGTTTTAGCAAACTATACACTCTATTTTTATTGTCCTTCTTTAAAGTTGTTTTGAAGCTTGGATTTTATCGTCAATTTTTTTCTTCATCGTGTGCTTTAACTATTTTTGCTCTTTTTTGAAATCCCTTTCTGGTCACTTTTTTGTTTTGTCAACAAATTCGATTTTTCCGCCGCTCTTCTTCTCTCTCGTCTCGGCGAAGTCCGTCCCCAACGTCGTCCCCGTGCCCGTGTCCACCGCCTCCACCGCCAACAGGATGTCGGGCGCGTACAACCCCAACCAGAAGGTCCAGAAGGTGATGGTCCAGCCCATCAACCTCATCTTCCGCTACCTGCAGAACCGCACCGTGGTCTCGGTGTGGCTGTACGAGAACGTGAACACTCGCATCGAGGGCCACATCATCGGCTTCGACGAGTACATGAACCTGGTGCTGGACGACGCGGCGGAGGTCCACCTCAAGAGGCGGACGCGCAAGGAGGTGAGCACGGACTTTGCTTGCTTGTCTACAGCGTCAGGTCCCACAATCTGGCACGAGTCACGCTTGGTTTGGTTGCATTATCACCGACACAAACATTATCCCCCCCCATACGTGGGCAGTGGGGGGATGGAAAGGGTACCGTTACCCCCCTCCTGCAGGACACTTTATTGACCCTCCCCCTTTGTCACAAGAAAAAAATTTCCATACTGCAAGTAGACATCATAAAAAATGTGCCTCAAAGTGCACTTTAAGGGCTCTTTTTGCAATTTTAAAGTACCCTTCTTCCCACCCCCCTGGAGTAAACCGCGCGCCCC
>JAAUYJ010042845.1_pt1 | contig 11608 bp, 17 predicted proteins | sample 7278031 | NCBI WGS metagenome assembly JAAUYJ01 (sample SAMN14350222, study PRJNA611818) | marine sediment metagenome | isolation source: surface marine sediment (1.8m) | place: French Polynesia: Moorea | collected 2018-08 | reverse complement strand
GACCCCCTACTTTTTTCAACTTGAGCACCTATGCGTATATATTAAAATATTTTGACATATTGAATTGTTCATTTGTATTGATGAGGAATATCACTACAAGATTAGGTGTTGCTCGAGAAAGAAAAGAAGACATTAACTGCAACATGTTCAAAGTTCTTTCCCCTTCTTGCTAAATAAAGTAAATCTTCTCCCCCCCACTCTCTTGAACAACGTACTGGTTGCGTAATCGGCAACAGAATTTTTAATTCGGGACCCGCCTTCCATTCTTCTTTCCTCTTCGCATTTCTCCTTTGGTGCATCTACCTGAACAGTCTCTCCTCCGCCCTTTGTAAGAAAACAACAGGTGAAGACGCACATCGAACAGACACATATTTATTTTATTGTTATTTTATTACGTTGGAGAGAAAACACCTGGTGTGATCCGCTCTCAATATAGCGCAGTACATTACAAGGGCTTATGTCGGTATTAGCAGTACGATAGTGACACTCTAAATCGAGGAATAAGATGGCCGACAGCATCACGGAGGATGTCATCAAGAAGGCCCTGGCCGCCAAGCTGGGGAGGAAAGAGGACGGAATTGCCATCGTTAGCATGGAGATGTCAGGCAAGGAATTCGTACAAATTATTCGGGAAACAGTAGCAATCATGATTTTTTTCCTTTGATTTCTATAGCTGGTTCCGCCAAGGGGGCCAACTTCATGACGACGCTGACCGCTGTCAAGGTCAAGGTCGGGTCCGCCAACGACGAGGAAGAGTCTGAGCACGGCTTCATGGTCAAAACATTCCCAGAGGCGGAAATATGGAAGAGACTACTCACCAAGGTGTCCCAGTTGTTTTTTGTTTAATAAAATTTTCATTAAATTCAAATATAATTTTTTTAGAGCGGAATGTTCTCAAACGAAGTTCTGATCTACACGGACCTCCTCCCTAAACTTAGGGCGCTGGAACCTAAGCTGAATCCTCCAAAGACTTTTTACTCAGACTGCGGAGAAGGGATCCTTGTCATGGGTGACCTGAGGAGGGAGGGATACAAGATGGTTAACGTGGTAGAAGGTGAAAGAATAAAAAAATACTACATGTTGATTTTATTAATTTACGTAACTTTTTTGCCCAGGAATGTCCAATGATCAAGTGTTCCTAGTCTTGGAGCAGCTTGCTTTCTTGCACGCAACATCTTATCATTTCATCAAGAATTATCCAGGCGGGGAGGATAAGTTCTTGGAGGACTACCCGGTAAAGAAATAACACGTTAGCTTTCTTATGCAAAAAGTGAATAAGCACCAATTACAAATTCCCAGACCCTCTCCAGGAAGCCCTGGTTCAACCACGGCAGCGAGCACGAGCTGGCCGACATGATCCAGATCCTGCTGGCCGACAACGACCAGGTCTTCTGCTCGGTCCTGAGGAGCGTGGACAAGACGCTGGCGGAGAGGGCGGAGGCCTTCGCCTCCACCCGCGAGGAGAGGGCCGAGGGTTGCTTCGTTCGCCCTCCGTCCAACGGGTTCTCGTGCCTCATACACAACGACGCATACTGCCACAACTTCATGTTCAGGTTTCAAAGTAGAAAAAGATGGTTTGGTTTGGTTTGGTTTTATTACAGGTTCATGTGAGAAAGAACTTTGTAAAGCACAATTCACTGCATGTACATTGAACTATATCCATGACTGACAACATGAGTGATGACTGTAGGCTTGACTCATCCTTTAGACTTTAGCACATGTTAGCTGGGAGATGAAACTGTGGCCATCCATCCTTTGCCTTGGTGACCTTGACACTGCTCCTGGCTTCTTTTCTACCCCATATGTCTTGGACCACCAGCAAATTGTTGTATATCGGATCCCACCATTTGACCAATTTTCAGACAAATACATTTGCAAGCAATTTCATTTCCCAACTCCAGTAAAAAAATATTCAATAAAATGTATACAGTAAATAATAAATATGTATTCAGGGAGTCCGAGGCCGTGGCCATGCTTGATCTGCAGCTGTCCCAGCTCGGGAGACCCGCAATGGACCTGGCCTACTTCTTCTGGTCCAGCGTGGGCAACTACTTTGGCGGGCAAGACATTGGCAGGCTGCTGGAGTCTTATCATTCCGTCCTGGCAGAGAAGCTGGAAGTCCTGGGCCACACTCCGGAGGTTTATTCACTGGAGGCTCTGAAGAGGGACTTTGAGGAGTGCTCCGTGTGGTGGCTCACGGTCTCCATATTGCACGCCACGGTATATCCCAAATAAAATGTCATATTTTTTATATTTTGTTGCACCCGAGAGAAGGTCTTCAGCAAGGAAAATACATTAGAAACGCAAATACATTGGAAGCGCAAACGAAACTTCAAATTAAAAATAGATATATGTTTTTTAAAACAGTTAATTTGTAAATGTTGATTTGATATTGGCGCAAAATACTGTTTCCCCCCCCAAAAAAAAACAATAAAAATTTAAATTCAAATTCAAATATTTCCAGGCGCACCTCTTCCCCCGGTCCATCCCCTACGTGGACGCCCTTTCGGACGGGGAGGACCACCGAAAATTGATGAGGAGGATAAAGGACGGGAGGATAGAGGACTCGAGGACGAATGCCAAGCTGAGGGAGGCGATCAAGGGGATTGCGGAGAAGGCGGCCAGGATGGGGGTGATTTGAAGGGTTTTTTGCAACGTTCTCTTGCACATTTTCCCACAACAATAAATGAAGAAAAAGTATCAAAGGTATGGCTGAAAAACAAAGACTTTGTGTGTTTTTTTTAAAAAAACCGACATTTTTATCATTGTTCCAAGTTGAGAGGAGGATATAGACGCGGTCATATACCGGTATTTGTCTCATGCATGTGCAACAAATGGTTCCCAAAAATTAATCGGAAGAGAAAAAATGTAATCCTGCACCGAATTTTTATTTTCCTCTCCTTCTAGGGTACTTTTCTGCATGTATGACGGCAACAGTTAAATTAAACTATGACTCTTTTTGGTCTCGGGGCTCGTGGTAATATCCATATAAACCGCTACACACCGGCATTTAGCGGTTTACTATGCAATATCCTATATTGATCTCGAGTTTTTCTTCCATCATTCACCAAATCCTGCACCTCTTCTCTGGCGAGAGCGGGTCCACCCCGCGGCGGCAGCCGAAGGCGGAGGAGAATTGCGGAGAGTTCTGCATCACGCCCATGATCCTGAAAGATTTGACAATTGAATGGGGTAGGGTTATTTTTTGCGAAATCGATGTGTTTTAATTTTGTTTCTTAAAACAAAAACGATAAGTGACAATTTATTTAAAAAAATTATTTGTATGACAAGAAAATTATTTGTTCTAGTTTTTTTGCGAAAATAGGGTGCTTCTTTAAAATAATTATATAAAGAGTATTATTTAGTGCGACATTACGGTCTTTCGACATTTTTATAATTCTACCTAGCCGGATTGGGCGGATGCACGTCGTTTAGCTGGGCTATGAGGCCCCTGTAGTTAGTGTTTTCGCACCACATGGAGGTGTACCCTACGAAGAAGAGCTGGTCCTGGCTCAGACCGGGGAGGCCAGGCAGGAGGAGGGTCTTCTCACGGTCTTGGCCGGGTTTGGACATGTGGGACCTGTACGCGTTGAAGGCCTGGCGGATGCCGCCGTTGTCTAAGGAAGGGAAAAAGTAATGAAACTTGTCCTTTCCCGAAAAAACTACGAAACAAATATTATTCTGTTCAGTCAAGAAACGTAATATATCCCTTTAAAACAATCTGTTTTAAATATTTTTTGAAAGAATTAAAAATATTAGTTGTTGTTGTCACTCTTCACTGCAATTAATTTTTTTCCGGTTTTTTAAAAAAGAAAAACCTGCAGACACCATTCAAAGCCAATATTATTTTTTAAAAAAACATAAAGCACAGGCTTGGGAATTCCTACCCGCCACGTTCTCCCCCAGCGTCTTGACCCCGTCCACGTTTATGGGCCCTTTGTAGGCCTCTTCGAGCAGGAGAGAGGGGAAGGAGAAGTTGGAGTACTGGTCGACGAAGCACTCCAGCTTGTTGTCGAACCTCTTCCGCGTCTCGGCTGACCACCAGTTCTGATTTGAAAAAAATATGCACGATAGTTTTGCGCGAATATCGATGCACTTAAAAGCTTTCGTTTGCAATTTTTTTTGGCCCTTTCGGTAGGGGCACTATCATGCTAAGAATTTTTTCTGACAATTCGAACTATGGCTTTATAAAGCAACTTTTGCACGGACAAAATATTTCACGATTTAAAAAATAGCTAGCTCGAAATAGTGTTCTCTTTTTATAAAAAAAACCCGGAAATTAGTCACATCTCACGTGTAGGTTCCCGTCCTTGTCGAAGAGGGACCCAGTGTTGTCGAATCCGTGCGTCATCTCGTGTCCCACCACCGCCCCCACCGCCCCAAGGTTGAGGGCGGAGAGCCTCCGCTCCTGGAAGAAGGGGAAGTGGAGGATGCCGAGGGGGATGTGGAGGGCGTTGAAGTTGGGCGAGTAGAACGCGTTCACCTTGGGAGGGAAGGGCATACTTTGTTACACCTAGTATGTACAGAAAGTATCAGCCAAAAAAATATTGCTCGATTTTGTTAGAATAGCAGCAGCTGCAGCAGAAGAACATAAGGCATCACCACCACCATCAGCATCAGCATCAGCAGCAACAACAACAATGACAACAACAACAACAGCTTCAGCAACAAAAACAACAGCTACAGCAACAAAAACAACAGTAGCAACAACAATGACAAGACAAACATCATCATCATCAGAGGCAAAAACAAAAAAACCTCTCTCACTCACCATGGTATCATCAAAGTTCATCCCCCTCTCGTCTATGAACACCGCCCTCTCCCCCAGCTTCCCCATCAGCCTCTTGGTCCAGAACCTCTGCATGGCCACAATGTTGGGGACGAAGGCGCCCGCCGTCACGCTACCCGCCGGGAGGTAGAAGACCTCCAGCTGCGCGTCGGTCATCATCTGGCGGTGCGGGGGCTCCACGACCACGGTGCCCATCGCGGAGAGCTTGTCCAGGGCCTTGGCCTGGTGGTAGGGAGTGGGGGTGAATCGAAATTCGGGAACTTTGAGCATTCGGGTCATAAAGTTGGTCTAGTAAGCAGTGGATCTTAATTTGAAATTTGGGAAATATTGAGTAATCGAGTCACAAAATATAATAAATGTAAAAAATATAGAAATTTGGGGGAATCTCGAGTGTTCGAGTGGCATAGGTCATAAACCGCTATATACTTGGCGGTTTATGCATAGGTATACGAAAATGGGATACATCATAGTATTTTACCGTTTCCCAAAACTGAGTTATTATTGACCTTGTTTGCTGACTGACCAAGTGTTAAATGAGAAATGTCAAACAGAGTTGACGTATTGTTGGAAAATATCACCCACGAGCTTTGAAGTGCAATGGCGATTGAAATTGACTCGTCTCGACAAATCGATCAATTGTATCCACCTTTGTTTCGTCGTCCATCCACCCGCTGTTCCTGATGATGTCCCCAAAGGCGGATTTCAGCTCTGAGACGATCTCCGATACCTCGGCCTTCTTCTCAAGGCCGCGGGCGGCTTCAACGTACATCTGTGAACAAATACTTGATTTTTGGAATTAAATTTCAATTACCAACTTTGATTGTGTGCGTGCGTGTGGCAAATAAGGTTTAGTCAATCTTCCTCCGTACTGACCATTGATATTTTCGATGAGAAGTACTTTGTGGTGGCTCTGACGCAGGTAGCCCACCTGTTTTTCAAGAGACGAAAAAAAATCATTGTCACAGGTGCATTGCTATCTCAATGAATTTCTCTATACCTTGGCTTGGGAACGGTGATTCCGGTCATGGCCGAGTTGAACAGCAGGTGGAGCCTCTTCATCTGGCTGGTGGTGTCGGGGACGAACTCCAGGATTTTCCTAAGCATAAAAAATATTTTAAATTAATATATTTTTTTAAAAAAATGTTACATAGTCGGAAAATTAAGTGTATAAAAACACTATTGACCATTCTATACATATTCTGTTCAGCCGCAGACAAAAAGTTTCTATTTTTAAAAAATTCCGACTTGTTTCAAAAACAGGCCGACCTGAAGACCAAGTAGTTTAGCAGGGTCTCCCTCTTGGCCCTGTCCAGGATCTTTGTGACGTTGCCAAAGTACTCCATGAAGTTGACCAGGATCCTGGTGTCGTCCTTGAGGGCCACGCCCGTCAGGTCGAGGGTGGCGGCGGAGACGAGAGAGGCGATGTCGATCTTGGAGTTGGGCTGGCGGAGAATATTTTTTTTTTGTAGAAATCATCACTTGGGTGTTCCGGTGTTGACAAAATATGAGACAGCTTCACATATGCGACTCATGTTGGAGAGATTTCTCCATCACTAGCTGCAGTTTCCGAAGTAAAGAAACAGAAAAAAAAATAACAGAATACAAAAGATAGGATTCCAAGGTGTGCACGTCCTTGCTTTTGCAAACCTTAGCTGCCACCCTGTCGACGAAATCCCTGAAGGTGACCGCGTCCGTGGTCTCCTTCTCCAGCTCCGGGGTCACCTTCCTCGGCGACGCCTCGAACAGCTCCACCTCCAGGTCGAACATGTCGCCGACGGACCTCATCAGCTTCTGGTCGCTTGTGGGAGGTTGGTCTTGGACGTTGTCGGAGATGAACTGCCTGAGCAGCTTGGCCACCTGTCGTTTTGACACATATTTTTTTATAAAAAAATAAAAAACGAGCAAAATCGTTTTTTGCTATTTTTGGCAAAAGTTCTGGTCACAGAGGACTGAATTTTTCGCAGGACCTTGTTACAAATATGTAAAAGTTTGCTTTCTTAACTATTTTTAGGAAGTATAGTTCGTCAAACAACAACAACACCTCGAAGCATGAACCTGCTCGGCTACTTTCACAATTACTGAGAATAGGTATGTAATTTGTCACGAAAATAATAATTATTAAAATTCCAATTCGGATTAGAATGCTTACTGAGAATAGGTATGTAATTTGACACAAAAATAATTACTATTAAAATTCAAATTTAAATACTTACCGAGAACAGGTATGTCTTGTAGAAGGTGGATGCGTCCTCGAACTGCGGGCTGGACTTGTCCAGGAAGACAGAGTTTGCCAGCTTGGGCTGGTAGACCAGGAGGAGCGTGGGGCCCTTGGCGTCGTACGCATTCTGCGTGTCATCAAAAAATATATGCAATATTTTCGTGGGAAAATTAAGGTTTTTTTAAATTAAAAAAACACCTGTTCAACATCTAGCCCGAAAATTCCCGTGTCGGCCATCTGGTCTACCAGCTGGACCCTAATTCAAAATTTAAATTCAAACATTATTAATAAATATTTTTTTTAAAAAAAAAAATGTGTCAAACATGAGCGTGTGCGTCAGATTTAGGCTCTGCTTGGTGGGCTGGTCGTCCTCCATGGGCACAGTCAGGTTGTACTTCTGCAGGAGCCATACCAGGGGTCCTAGGTCTAATTGTTCTTGCGTTTCCTCGTCGGCGCAGCTCTCGAAAAAGTTGAACACCTAAAAAGATTTCCCACTAAAACATTTTAAAACATAAATATGAATTTGAATTCGCACCTTTGCCTCTGCGTCGGTGGCGTCTTCAGCCTTCATGACCAGACGTTCAATCAGGTCGCTCACTTCGTGCTCAACCGCCTTGGTCAGTCGGCCAAATTGGGTGTCCTGCAGTAAATTCAAATAATAAAACCTTTTTTATATAAAAATGTGGGGAATATTTGCGTGCCAGGTTTGAAGTCTGCGGAATTGCGCTCTTCTCTATCCAGTTCCCGCAGACGAATCCGAAGAAGTCCTTGCAGGGGCAAATGTCCGGCTTGACGCTCTCCAGCACCCAGGCGGCCGTCTTGACGCACCCGTCCTCGAGGCACACTGGTTGGGCATAATTTTTTTAAAAAAATCAAATTCGAAAAAAATTTGGCGGAGCATTACTATTGTTGTTGTGTTCCGTGCAAAGACACAATGATTCAACAGCTTTTGAATAAATAAAATTAATTTTTAATTCGATTTTTTTTCAATTACCTGGGTAGTCGCTCGTCGTCCCGTTCTTCTTCGTGGGGTCCACCTTCGGACATCCTCCTCCGCCTCCGCTAGAGCTCCTGTCTCCAGCAGACTCCAAATTTCTCAGATCCCTGTCTAGCCTGCCAGTCTCCTTCCTCTCCCAGCCTTCAATTTGCCCAGACCAACGGTCTCCCAAATCATCTTCGCTTTTCGTGGAAATGTAGTAATTTCGATTTAGTGCGCGGTCGGACGAGGCTTGCTTTTCTGCTTTAGCTTCTCCGCCTCCAACGCTCACAGCCAGGGCAGAAAGGGATCTGGATTTTTTTTTTTAAAAAAAAAACATGATTTCCCAGGTTTTGGGTATTATAATTTATCTTACCTGCTCAAAGACCCCCAATCGACATTCAGAGGCTGTTCAGGCTCACTTTCCGGCAATTTTCTGCTTCTAGTCCGTTCCTTCAGCGCCCGCGCCTCAAAGGGCAACAGCAACACCAACAGCAGCAACAGCAGCAGCAGCAGCAGCAGCAGCCACTGTCGCTGTTTCGCCGCCCCCTCCAGCATGCCGCGGCAGCAGCAAGAGACTGTCCGACTATTATTTCACGGCCGATGTTTCCTCATCATCCCGGATATCACTTCGGGGGAAAAAGTGCTGCACTGACAAAAAGGCTCTTTCTATGTGCAAGACCCAGGTGTGTGGCTTAAAGGTCGGAGGAGGAGGAGGTACTCAGAAATATTCTAGAAAGGTGGTGGCTTCGGCCTCAGCCGAGGCTGCAACCCGGCCTCCCCACCATACATGGGCCAAGTGGGCTTTGGCATAAATTCAAATGTCTCATTTGAAAAACGAAAAAAAAATAATAAAAGGCATTATTCACATTTTCATCTTCTTCTCCTACAACTACTATTCATACATAATAAAAAATGTGCCATTTTTTGGATGCCCATGTATGGCCATGAGGAAGGAGGGCTAAAGGCGGCGGGGCAGTAATCACCGCACTTGTTCTGCTTTGCCTTTGCGCGGTCGAAGGAGGATGAAGCTCCTTTTTTCGCATCTGTTTTTTTCGGGGGTGGGAAAAAGAAATGAGTGCTATACCGGTATACTGAGAAGTAGCAGGAGTAAGCAGAAGTCACGTATGTCATCATGTATACAGGATTGGTATAGGCAAATACAAAACGATCCGCCAAAAATGTGATGCAAAAAGGCATCAAAAATCAGACAAAGCTGATGTCACCTTAGCCTAAATGTGCTAGAGACAATCGACCTGGAAATTCTTTCTCTTCAAAAAATTGCCACACAGGTGTTTCTCTTTCCCGCAACACAAAAGCGTTCTTTCCTTGTTCCTGATTTTTAACTGACGCACTTCCTGGTTTAATTTTCCCGTAAAAAAGAAACACACAAAACACAAGACTTTGCATTTTTAAAGTCCCATATGCACGGCCTACCCAGCAGGTCGAAATTAAGGGATACATTTATTCCTCATTGTAAAACATCAATAAACGCAAAGGACATATACAAACAACAATATCGATGACTTAGCAGATATGTAAGCGAGTTGTGTGTGTTCAGTCGACAGGCGTGTTAAAAAAAGTCTCTCTTAGGTCAAATTATTTGTTTTTCACGGGGGAATTACAAGTCAGTTGCATCTTGGTTCAAGACAGACGATCAATAGTTTTGGCTTTCAATGCAATGCCGATCAATGCTCTAAAACATTTTTGGAGTCGCGGTTTCAATTTCAAATTTTTGTGGGGATTGTTGAGGTGTTGGTGATATAATTAATACTGCTCCTTATCGTTCTATCCCTGCTGCTGCTGCTGTTTCCGCACCTTCCGCCGCCGCGTCTTCCTCACCGCCTTCCCGCCGGAAGCGACCTGCGGGGAAAAAAATAAAATTTCACTTGCATCGAAATCCCACAAAAAATATATTATTTTGCAAGAATAAAAATTCATACCTTTCCTACCCTCTGGGTGGCCGCCACGGGCGTGAGGGTGGCGGCGGAGGGGACGGGGACTGGGCGGCGAACTGAGAGGGCGGCAGCCTCGTGGCGCATCTGTAATTTAGTTGATATAAGCAATAAATTAATTCGGTCTCCCATATATTTTTTGTGCTTTTCCCCCTAACCTTTTGGGCCATCGCTGCCTTCACCCTGGCGTATGCCAGCCTCTGCTGGTCGGCAGGGCTAAGCTGCCCGCCGGACATCGCAACAACGCCCGCCCTGGAAAGTAAAAAAAAACAAACATGATTCCCATATATTTTAATCAAATGACGAACTAATAAATTTGAAATATGTGTACCTGGCGGTGGCGTCGTTAGCCGCGTCCTCCCAGAGCAGCCTCTCGACCTCCCCCGAGGAGAGGCCGTTCAGCTGGCCCTCGTCCTCGGCGGGGAGCGGGACGCTCTGCTCATGCGCGGCGTTGGACCTGGCGGAGAGGGAGGGCGCCTTGTAGACGAGGTCGGCGTTCTTGTAGGCGGAGACCGGGTAGGAGGCGGCGCTCAGCTTGGGGGCGGCTGGGCCGGTGTACAGGGAAGGAGACGAGGAGGAAGGGCTGGAAGAGAAGATGAATAAAACTTTGGAATGAATTTAAACTTTAGTTTTTCCAAGTGCTCAAATGATGAAACGGTGTGGTCTTTGACGTTAGTCATATTAGCGATTTTTGCAAGGTACCTTGCCTTTCTAAGTACCTTGCTTAGGTGATATTATGGATAACATGGAGCAATTGAGGATTAGGGATGTGTTAGGCTAAGGTATTTGGTCTAGCTGTACAAGAGCTTTTTTTGCCGTGACGACTAGTGCACGTGGACGTGGGTGATTCTGATTCCTTATACTCCAGTTTGGTGCGCCCATTTGTGCACCTACATCCCCTTCCTTTTCAAAAGTTGTATTATGCGTGGTGCCAATTGTGCGCACCGGCCACCTCTCGCGTTTTCCCACGAATATATTTTGGCTTTTGGTGCTCCTCCTCCTCCTTGCCTGCTGGACTGAGCGATATAGTTGAGGTCCTCCTCGTCGAACTCGTCGTCCGAGGCGCTGTTGAAGAAGGGCGAGGCCATGATCGCCTTGGAGAGGAACTTGAGCGGGGAGGAGAAATAGGCGCCAGGAGATGACGCAAATGATGAAGTCACGGGGATGGAGTCGTAGGTGGTGGGGGAGGTGGGGTGGCCGCCCTCGCTGATGGTTTATTTGTTTTGATGGGAAAGCGTTAATTTTTGCCAAACTTCTAATTTACGCTATGGGATTGACTTCTTGGAACCATGGAATGGACGCAGACAATTATGTGCTGACAGTACTTGTATGAAGTTCCTGTACTAGGTATTTTGCACGTACATTTCAAATGTAAGACGCCACATCACACATATTTCTAAGCTCGCGTTGATACCGCAAGCCAAACACATATGGGAAGGTCTCCTAAATGTTGTTAAGCACTGCAAAAGTAGCGGGACATCACAAGTGCAAAAATTTCCCACCTACGTCAAGGTTGGCAAAACGATGTTTTTTTGCCCCTGCATGAGCTGTTCGTTTGGGAAAGCGAGGGAAGGGGGTGCGACAAAAACGTATTTTCGATACTTCGATAGCAAAAGCAGACGTTGTAAGTACGAATTTATAACGCGGCACTGTATAGATGATCTGAGGTG
>JAAUYJ010204097.1_pt1 | contig 11614 bp, 8 predicted proteins | sample 7278031 | NCBI WGS metagenome assembly JAAUYJ01 (sample SAMN14350222, study PRJNA611818) | marine sediment metagenome | isolation source: surface marine sediment (1.8m) | place: French Polynesia: Moorea | collected 2018-08 | reverse complement strand
TCCTCTGGCTCGACGTCGAGGACGGCGAAGCGGCGGCCCGCGAGCTCTGGCGCCGCGCCGGCATTCGCGTGCTGCCGGGCGGCTACATGTGCGCCGGGCCCGGCTCCTGGGGTTGGGATTCGGAGAGCGGTGACGCGGAGGCGATGGACAATCCAGGCGCGCGCTATATCCGCGTCGCCCTGGTTTACGACGCCGCGCTGACCGAGGCGGCGCTCGGCCGGATCGCCGAGATCTTGTGAAGGACCCGAAGCCATGGCCGTGAGGCAGAGCACCATGGGCGCCGGCGGCGCCCGCCAGAGCGGGGAGCGGCGCCTCTTGCCGGCCGGCTTCGGCGCCTACGTCCGGCGGCGGCTGATCGAGCTCCTGGGCGTCGGCGTCGCGGTCCTGGCCGCGGCCCTGCTGGTCGCCATCTTCAGCCATCACGCGGCCGACCCCTCGCTCAACCGGGCCGCGGCGCAAGAGCCGCGGAACCTGCTCGGCCTGGCCGGCGCCTACACGTCGGATTTTCTGCTCCAGGGCATCGGCTTGACGGCCCTGCTCGGCCCGCTGCTGCTGCTGGCCTGGGCCTGGCGGCTGGTCCTCACCCACCGCTTGCCCCAGTGGGGCCTGAAGCTCGCCTTGGCGGCGCTCGGCAGCCTGCTGTTGGGGCCGGCGCTGGCGACCATTCCGACCCCGGCCTTCTGGCCCTTCGAGGCGGTCGGCCTTGGCGGTCTTCCGGGCGACCTGATCGCCCGCGAGCTCACGGCCCAGGGCCTGCCGGCGCCGGCCTTGCGTTTGGGCGGCTTGGCCCTGGGCGCGGCCGTTCTGATCGTCGCCTTGGGCATCACCTGGCGCGAGTACCGCGCCGCGGTCGTCGGTTCGGGCCGGCTGTGCCGCGACGCATGGCGCCGTGGCGCCGCGGTCGCCGGGTGGATCGCCGCCCGCCGCCGGCGCGAAACCCCGGTCGTCCTGGAGACCAAGCCGCCGCGCGCCGATCGGCGTGAGCCGCGCCTCGACCGCCGGCAGGCGCCGCCGGCGCCCAAGCCGCCGGCCGCCGCCGCGGAGGCCAGCCCCGACCTGGTGGCGCCGCCGCGGCCGCGCACCAAGCCCGGCAAAAAGGGCCGCCATGCCGGCCAGGGCAGCCTCGACTTCGGCACCTCGGGCGCCTACGAGCTGCCGCCCCTGCTGCTGCTCGAAGTGCCGGCGGAGAGCGCCCACGCCAGCGCCCTCAACCGCGACGCCCTGGAGAAGAACGCGCGCTTGCTGGAGACCGTGCTGCAGGACTTCGGCATCAAGGGCGAGATCGTCAAAGTCCGGCCCGGCCCGGTCGTCACCCGCTACGACCTGGAGCCGGCGCCCGGCACCAAGACCAGCCGCGTGGTCGGGCTGGCCGACGACATCGCCCGCTCCATGAGCGCGATCTCGGTGCGCGTCGCGGTCGTGCCCGGATCGAGCGCCATCGGCATCGAGCTGCCGAACGGCCGGCGCGAGATCGTCTACCTGCGCGAGCTCTTGGGCGCGGAGACCTTCGAGCGCGCCGGCGGCAAGCTGCCGCTGATCCTGGGCAAGGACATCAGCGGCGCGCCCACCATCGTCGACCTGGCGCGCATGCCGCACCTCTTGATCGCCGGCACCACGGGGTCGGGCAAATCGGTCTCGATCAACGCCTTGATCCTGTCGCTGCTGTATCGATTCGCGCCCGACGCCTGCAAGTTCATCATGATCGACCCGAAGATGCTGGAGCTCTCGGTCTACGACGGCATCCCGCACCTGCTCTCGCCGGTGGTCACCGAGCCCAAGAAGGCGGTCGTGGCGCTGAAGTGGACCGTGCGCGAGATGGAGGATCGCTACCGCGCCATGTCGCGCCTGGGCGTGCGCAACATCGACGGCTACAACGCGCGCATCGAGGAGGCCCGGCGCAGCGGCGAGGTGCTGACCCGCCGGGTGCAGACCGGCTTCGATCCCGACACCGGCCAGCCGGTCTATGAGGAGCAGCCCTTCGATCTCTCGCCGCTGCCCTACATCGTCGTCGTGGTCGACGAGATGGCCGACCTCATGCTGGTCGCCGGCAAGGACATCGAGGCGGCCGTGCAGCGCCTGGCCCAGATGGCGCGCGCGGCCGGGATCCATCTGATCATGGCCACCCAGCGGCCCTCGGTCGACGTCATCACCGGCACCATCAAGGCCAATTTCCCGACCCGGATCAGCTTCCACGTCACCTCGAAGATCGACAGCCGCACCATACTGGGCGAGACCGGCGCCGAGCAGCTGCTCGGCCAGGGCGACATGCTCTACATGGGCCACGGCGGGCGGATTACCCGCGTCCACGGCCCCCTGGTCACCGACCAGGAGGTGGAAGACGTGGTCGCCTTCTTGAAAAGGCAGGGGCAGCCCACCTACATCGAGGCTGTAACGGAAGAGGAAGAGCAGGCCTTCGACCCCACGGCACCCGGCGGCAGCGGCGACGAGCTCTACGACCGGGCACTCGCCGTGGTCTGTCAGCAGCGCAAGGCGTCCACCAGTTTCGTGCAGCGCCACCTGCAGATCGGCTACAACCGCGCAGCGCGCATCATCGAGCGCATGGAGGCCGAGGGCGTGGTCAGCCCGGCCAACCACGTCGGCAAGCGCGAGGTGCTGATCGACCACGCCGCCGAGATGTGAGGCGGCGGCGCACGCAGCCCCGAGGTCCCCGGGTTCGGCATGAGGATGCCTTCGGGGGCCGGCTCGTATAGACTCGAAGCAAGCCGCGACGGAGACCATCGCCGATGAGCCCGACGATCAGACGCAGCTATTTGACGGCCGCCATCGTGCTGGCCGCCGCCGTCACCGCGGGCCCCGGGCCGCGGGACGTCCGCGCGGCCGACGATCCGATGGGCGAAGGCTTCCTGGCCGCGCCGATCGAGCAGGAGGGTGCGGTGCAGGAGGGGCGCCTCTCGCCTGACAACATCGCCACCGTGACGCGCGTCGAGAACTACCTGAACCGCATGTCGTCGGTGCAGGCGCGTTTCCTGCAGATCTCCTCGCAGGGAAATTACGCCGAGGGCGAGCTCTTTCTGGAGCGGCCCGGCAAGCTGCGCTTCGAATACGATCCGCCGCATCCGGTGCTGCTAATCGCCGACGGCAGCAGCTTCCTCTACTACGACAAGGAGCTGAAGAACGCGACCTTCATCCCGCTCGAGGACAGCCCGCTCTGGTTCCTGATCCGCGCGCAGGTGAGCCTCACCAACGAGATCGAGATCACTCGGATTATCGAAGAGGATTCGACCATCACGCTCAGCTTGCGCGGCGAGGCCACCGGCGACCTCGGCGAAGTCACCCTGGTTTTCGCCGATCAGCCGATGGAACTGAAGAAGTGGATCGTGACCGACGCGGAAGGCATCTCGATCCAGGTCGCGCTCATCGAACCGCGCTTCCAAGTGGATATCGACGAGACCGTGTTCGACTACGGTGACCTCGACGTCTACGGCTTCCGCGGCACCGAGAACCAACCGGACCGCTAGCCTTCGCTGCGCAGCCGCTGCTCGTTCCGCGCCGCTGCGCCCAAGAAAGGCCGCGCCAATAGCCGCAAGACCGGCCGCTCCGCTCGACCTTCGACACCGATCTCCATGTCCATCGTGCGCTGGGTCGCGCTGCGCGTGCCGAACAGGGGGTCCCAGAAACTGAAGATCGTGCCGTAGTTGGAATCCGTGTCGCGGCGCACGGCGTGGTGGTGCACCCAGTGGATCGACGGCGTGATGAACAGCTTGGACAGCGCCCGCTCGAGGCCGCGCGGCAGCGCCAGGTTGGAGTGGTGGAAGATCGCCGCCAGTAGCACCAGCGCCTCGAACACCAGGATCGAGCTCAAGGGGAATCCGACCAGCACTATGACCCCCGCTCGGGCCAGGGCCGAGAGCAGAACCTCGCCGAAGTGGAAGCGCAGCGCGCTGGTGCTGTCGAGGAATCGGTCGAGGTGGTGCACCTCGTGGAAGCGCCACAGAAACGGGATCACGTGGTTCGCGCGATGCCACCAGTAGATCAGAAAGTCGAGCAGCAGGAGGTCGAGCAGCAGGCCCCACGTGCCCTGCCACCAGTCCGGCCGCCAGCCGAGATGCGCGCCGCTCGCCCAGATCGAGATCGGCACCACCACCAGGGGCGACAGGCCGGCGTTGATGAGCCAGAGCCCGAGGTTGCGGCCCACGCGCTGCCAGCCGCCCTCCGCCGGATCTTCCGGCCGGCCTTTGGGGGCCGCCGTTGCCGGCGCCAGGCGTTCGCCCGCGAAGAACAGCAGGAACCAAATCAGGACCACCAGGCCCTTCCAAAAGAGCGGGTCGCCGGACGTCTGCTCCATGACGGCTCATATGAGGCGTGGCGGCCGGCGCCTCAAGGCCAAGCCACGGCCAGGCGGGACTTGCGCGGCTCAGCGGGGGCGGCTACCTAGAGGCCATGGCGAACGGCGTTATCCAACCCCTGATCGGCGTGCCGGCCGACGTCAAGGGTATCGAGGGCAAGCCCTTCCATGCCGTCGGCGACAAATACTTGCGCGCCGTGGTCGATGCCAGCCACGGCCTGCCCTTCGTGATCCCGGCCTTCGGCGGGCTCTTCGATCTGCCCGATCTGGTGCATCGGCTCGACGGCGTGATGCTGACCGGCAGCCCGTCCAACGTGCATCCCGGGCACTACGGTCAGGAACCGGCGCCGGAGGCCGAACCGCACGATCCGGAGCGCGACGAGACCACCCTGCCGCTGATCCGCGAGGCGCTGGCGCAAGGCCTGCCCATGCTCGCGATCTGCCGCGGCATGCAAGAGCTCAACGTCGCCCTCGGCGGCACGCTGCACCACCGGGTCCACGAGCTGCCCGAGCGCGACGACCACCGGCGCCCGGATCACGAGGACCCCGACATCCAGTACGGACCGCGCCACAGCATCGCGCTGACCCCGGGCGGCGCGTTCGCGAGGCTCGCCGGCGCCGCCGAATTGACCGTCAACTCCCTGCACTGGCAGGCGATCGACCGTGTCGCCGAGGGCCTGACCGTCGAGGCCACCGCGCCGGACGGCACGATCGAAGCGGTCAGCGTCACCGACGCGCGGGACTTTGCCCTCGGCGTGCAGTGGCATCCGGAATACAAGGTTCTGGAGAACCCCTTCGGCATGAAGCTGTTCGCCGCCTTCGGCGATGCGGCGCGTCAGCGCGCCGAGGCCCGCGCGCGCGGGCGGCTTGCCGCGCCCCATCAGATCGCCGCGGCGGCCAGCTGACGCCGCCTGCGAAGACCTGCACCCGTTGCATGACTGGCATGCGTGGCGGGCATGCTGCAAACCTTCGGCGGATGATTGCATCGGCGCCGAAGCGACCTAAGTGTTGTGTCATGAGCCAGCGCCGCAACGGAAGCTGGCCACACGGAAGCGGCAGAGATGTTGGCTTCCAACGACTCCGCGGAGACGACAGGAACGCCCGGACTCCCCCCGACCGGGCGTTCCATCTTTTTTGGGTCATGCGATCCTTCGGCAAGTCGAAGTAACGACGGGCTGCGCGGTTCCGGCGCCTTCGCAATAGTCATAGGCTTGCATCTGGAAGGCCTGGAAACGACGGCGCGACGACCGGAGGAAGGGGATGCCGCTGCGGATTGCCACCTGGAACGTCAACTCGATCCGGCAGCGCGAAGCGCATCTCAAGCGCTTCCTCGGCGAGGAGAGCCCCGACGTCCTCTGCCTGCAGGAAATCAAGGTCGAAAACGACAGCTTCCCGCTCGAGCTTTTCGACTCCCTCGGCTACCGGCACAGGGTGATCCACGGACAGAAGTCCTACAACGGGGTCGCGATCCTCTCGCGCGTGCCCTTCGAGGAAAGCGGCAGCCGTATCTGGTGCCGCCGCGACGACCGGCGCCACGCCTTTGTCCGCCTGGCCGGCGAAATCGAGCTGCACAACTTCTATGTGCCCTCGGGCGGCGACAAGCCGGACCCGGAGATCAACGACAAGTTCGATCACAAGCTGCGCTTCCTGCGCGCGATGGCGCGCTGGTGCCGGCAGGACGACGTCAAGTCGCGCAAGCTCGTGCTGGTCGGCGACCTCAACGTCGCGCCGCTCGAGACCGACGTCTGGAACCACAAGCGCCTCTTGCGCAGCGTCGGCCATACGCCGGTCGAATCCGACTTGATGCTGAAGGTCATGAAGGCGGCGCGCTTCGTCGACGTGCCGCGCCGCTTCGTGCCGCCCAGCGAGCCGCTCTACACTTGGTGGGGCTACCGTTTTCCGCAGGCCTTCGCCAAGGACTACGGCTGGCGGTTGGACCATGTCTGGATCACCGAACCCTTGGTCCCCGGCCTGCGCGACATGCGCGTCGTCAAGCAAACCCGAACTTGGGACAAGCCCTCCGACCACGTGCCGGTGGTCGTCGAGCTCGCCTAGCCGTTTCCGCCCTCCGGTCTTGCGCGATACATGAAGTAACGACCGGGCTTCACGCCGTCGGGCAGCGGCAGCGGGTTGGCGCCTTCAAAGGCCACGTCCTGATCAGAGGCGACGACCCCGGCCGACGCCAAGAGGGCTGGCAGGTGGCCGGCGACGGTGCGCGCCGTTGCCGCATCGATCTGCGCGTCGCCGGCGCCTATGTCGGCGTGCACGAAGGCGACTGCGCCGGCAAAACGTTCGACGGCATGCGGCAGGCTATCGCCGAAGTCGCCGAGCAAGAGATGCGCCCCGTCCGGCCGCGAGTCGGGGTGCGCCGCGACTTGGCGATCGAGCACGTAGATCTCTCGTGCGGGGAGAATCTCGCGCAGATGGTCGTAGGTCCGCCCGTTGCCCAGGCCGAGCTCCAAGACCACACCGGGCACCTGCTCGATGAGCGCGGCGGCGCGATCGAGGCAAGCGCGTTGCGCCTGCAGTCGGCGGATCGCGCTGTCCAACCGGCTCACGTCATCGTCGCCCCAGCAGCGTCAAGCCGCTCCGTTGCCGGCACGCGCTTCGCGCAATTGCGCGGTGGTCTGCTCGAGCCGCGTTGCCAGCACGCGCATGACTTCGATCGCCATCTCCGGAAAATCGTTGACCAGCTGGAAGAACAGCTCCTTCGTCAGCTTCAAGGTCGCCAGTTCGCCGTTGGCCGTGACCGTTGCCGTGCGCGGCACGTCGATGAGAATGGCGATATCGCCGACGATGTCGTTGCGACCGAGACTCGCCACCTTGAGCGGCCCGCCAGGCGTCTCCACGGTGACGTCGGCTTCGCCGTCGAGAATCACGTAGGCGGCATCGCCGGGCTCGCCCTGGCGCACCACCGGCTGACCGTCGCGATAGGTCATGCGTTCGCTTGCGAAAGCCATGAGCTTCAGCTTCGCGGGGTCGATGTTGGCGAACAGCGGGATCTTGCGCAGGATGTTGACTTCTTGATCGAGGCTCATGGCATGTCTCCCTCCCCCGCAGCCGTCATCCCGAGCCGATCAGGTCCGAGAGCGCGCTGTCCGGCTTGTTTAGTTCGTCGTATCGGCCTTGCTCGACCAAGCGGCCGCCTTGCATGACGAGTACGCGGTCGAAGAACTGGGCCGCCCTGGGCTGTTGCAGCGTCCAGATCAAGCCTTGGCCGCGGCGCGCGTCCAAAACGCGTTCCAACAACAGCGCCTGCGTCGGGCCGTCCATGCCCGCCGCCGCCTCGTTGAGGATCAAGACGTCCGGCCGCTTGACCAGCGCACGCGCGATTGCAAGCTTCTGCCGCTGGGTCGCGCTCAGCCGCTTGCCGCCGATGCCGACGTTGTAGCCGAGGCCGACGGCGGTTACCTGGTCGCGCAGGCCGAGCTCGTCGAGCACCTCGGTCGTGACCGCGCCGACCGTCTCCTGTGCTTGCGCGCGGCCGTGGGCGAGCCGGCCGAACAGGATATTGTCCTGCAGTGAGGCCGCGGTGTTGTAAGCGTCGGGCCTGTAGACCTCGACCGCGCCCGGATCGACGGCGGCCAATCGCTCGGCGAACAGCTGGCGCGCCTTGACCACCCTGGCTTCTGCCTCGGGCCCTATCAGGCTCAGGCGGTGACGCGCTTCGATGTAGCCGAAGGGCAGCGCTATCAGCCGCTTCCGATCGGTCTCCGGGAGCGCCTTGGCACCGCTCTTCTCGGCGCGCGAGACGAGCGAGCGATAGTCCGGCAGATCGTCGGCGTCGATGAAACTGAACTGCTCGAAGAAGGGGTGGCCGGGCGGCAGGTCGGCAAAGATCTCGACCATGGTCCGGGCGATGGAAAGACCCATATCCAAAGCGGTATCGAGCAGGCCGCTTTCGTCCAAGACATCCATGACAACCGTGTTGTCGACCAAGTTCTCGGCGCGATAGGCCGGCTTCGTCGGGGTGCCGAACAACAGGTTCTCGGCCAGCGTCGCGTTCGCATTGTAGGCGTCCGGATCAAACCGAATCACCAGGTCGCTGGCGCCCTGCGCGGCCAAACGCTCGAGCAGCGCGGCGCGGGCACGGAGGATGCCCTCGGCGGTTTGCGGATCGGCTTCGGGATCGATCGAACCGGTAAGCCCGAAGCGGTAGACGTCGTCCTCAAGGTCGACTACGCACAGCGCCTCGAGCAGCCGGGCATCGAGCTGCGCGGGATCTTCGACGCCAGCGGCCGCATAGTCGATCCAGTCGGCCTCAATGTCGAAGGTCGGATTCCCGGCACGCAACGATTCGAGGATCGTGCGCGCCGGCGCGCCGTTGACTTGCTCGCCGTCGGGTCCGTTGGGCGGCCGGTGCTTGAGGCCGTAAATCAGGTTCTCCCGGACCGAGATCGGGAACAGATAGGCATCGGGCCCGACGTAGGATAAGCGCCTGCCGGTGATGGCTTCCGGCATCGTCGAGAGCTTCGCGCCGTTGAACGAGACCTCGCCGGCCGACGGGCGGAGCAATCCGGCCAAGATCTGGCCCAAATAATCCTTGCCGCTGGCGCTGTCGCCGACCACGGCGATGTGCTCGTCGGTGGTCGCCGAGAAATTGACGCCTTGGATGAGACGGGTGTCGTTCTCGTCGGAAAGACCCAGCGACGACACCATGAGATCGCCGGCGAGCGGTCCATTGCCGTCGGCCTCGATGCTCTGGATCTCGGGATCCAGGGTCTCGGCCTGAAACTGCTCGATGACCTGATCGTACTTGATCTGCACGTCGTTGCGCTGCTGGTCCCAGTCGATCAGCTCCTTGATGGGACCGGGAAGATCCCGATAGGCATTGATCACCGCGACCAGAGCGCCGATGTCCAAATGTCCGCCGATCGCGAGCAGGCCGCCCACCATGTAGAAAAGGAAGGGCGTCAGCTGTGACAGGAAGTTGTTCAGGAACTTGACGAAGAACTTGCGCTGAAAGATCTCGTAGCGGATGCCGAAAATGCGGCCGAGCCGTGCCGAGATGTCGGCCCGCTCGTAGTTCGAGGTGTCGTGGGCGTGCACCTCGACGGCGCCCTCGATCAGCTCGCCGATTCGTCCGGCCAGCTGGCGCGCGGTGAGCTGCCGCTCCTTGCCGAGCACAAGTATGCGGCGGCGCAGCCGCGGAATGATGAAGGCCTGGATCAGCACGATCGTCGCCGCCACGAGGCCGAGCCAAACGCTCTGGACCATGATGAAGGCCATCGCGGTCAAGGCCTGGCCGCCGAGGAAGACCGGCTGGACGAAAGCGTCGCCGATGAATCCGCCGAGCGGTTCGACCTCGTCCTTGATCATGGTCGCGACCTCGGACTGCTTCATGCGGCGCAACTGCGGGATCGGAAAGCGCAGCACCCGGTCGGCGAGCTCGTAGCGCAGCCGGCGCAACATGCGCTCGCCCATGCGGCCTTTCTCGGTGTTGATGATGAACTTGAAGACGCCGTTGATCACGACCAGCGAGAGGAAGGCGAGGCTCAGTGCAACCAGAAGGCCCGCCTGTTCGAGCTGAAAGCCTTCGAACAAGACCTCGCCTTCATCGCCCCAAGGCATGCCGATGCGCAGGAAGCTCTGCGTCGGGTTCTCCTGGGTGAAGCCGTCGCCTTGAATGCCCTCGTTGACGATGCTCTTCGGCAGATTGAATGACATGTAGAGAAACGGCAGCGAGAACACCACGAGGAACAGAATGGCGATCTGCTCGCGCCGGCTATGATGCCATATGTATCTGAAAAGATTGGGCTCCATGGAGCTCTCTGCGGCTGGTTCCTGGCAGATCCGTCCTGCTGTCGGTCACACCCGCGCCGGCCGCGTCGCGCGCCGTGGAGCAGGAGGCCGGGTCACCTTAAACAATGCCTGCACGCGGGTAAACCGAAGGCGTTCGCTGCTTGTTCCGCATTTCCGCCCGGCTTGCACCGCCCCCGCCCCATGCTCATGTCATAGAAACGTTGGTTTCGTCGAAGGACTTGCTGTGGCATGATCGACACCAGAGACGGGAGCGAGCCGGGGGTTAATTGGGGGGTCATGGTGGCCTCTGGCCGGAAGCACAAGCGTGTGCTCATTTATAGCCACGACAGTTTCGGTCTCGGCCATCTGCGCCGTTGCCGCGAGATCGCGCACGCGCTGGTCGAGCAGCACAAGAACCTTTCCGTCCTGATCCTCTCCGGCTCGCCGATCATCGGCTCTTTCGATTTCCGCGCCCGTGTAGACTTTGTGCGCGTGCCGGGCGTGATCAAGCTGCGCAACGGAAACTACACGTCGCTCAACTTGCACATCGACGTCGACCAGACGATGGCCATCCGCTCCTCGATCATCGAGCACACGGCCAAGATCTATGATCCGGACCTCTTCATCGTCGACAAAGAGCCGCTCGGTCTGCGCGGCGAGGTGCGAAAGACGCTGACCCAGCTGCGCTCGCGCGGCACGCCCTGCATCCTCGGTCTGCGCGACGTGATGGACGATCCCGAGCTCTTGGCGCCCGAGTGGAAGCGCAAGAAAGCGGTGCCGGCCCTTGCCGAGCTCTATGACGATATCTGGGTCTACGGGCTGCCGCAGATCTGCGATCCTTTGAAGGGCATCGCGCTGCCGCCGGCGGTGCGGCGCAAGATCACCTACACCGGCTACCTGCGGCGCAGGGTGCCGTCGGGCGCCGCGCCTCTCGCACTCGAAAAAATCGACGCGCCCTACATCATGGTGACCATCGGCGGCGGCGGGGACGGCGAGGCGATCATCGACTGGGTCCTGCGCGCCTACGAGACCGACAGCGAGCTGCCCTACCCGGCGCTTTTCGTCCTGGGACCCTTCATGGCATCTGAGCTGCAGAACGAGTTTTTGCAGCGCGTGAACCGCCTGCCGAACGTCGAAGCGATCACCTTCGACGCCCACCTCGAAACCTTGATGGAGCGCGCCGTCGGCGTGGTCTGCATGGGCGGTTACAACACCTTCTGCGAGATCCTCTCGCTCGACAAGCGGGCGCTGGTGATCCCGCGCACCGAGCCGCGCCGCGAACAGTTCATCCGCGCCGCGCGGGCCCGCGAGCTCGGCCTGGTCGGCATGTTGCCGCACGACGGCGCGCGCGACGCCCGCACCATGGCGACCGCCCTGCGCTCGCTGCCGCAGCAGCCGCGCCCCTCCGAATCGGTCGTGCCCGGTCTGCTCGACGGCAGCGCCAGCGTCAACAAGCTGGCCCGGCAATGGCTGCGCCGGCGCCGCCCGCGTCTGGCCATCGCCGAAGCGTTGGACCTGCGGCGCGCGCCGCCCTGGCTCAGTCGCTGCCGCCGGCGGCGCTGCGCC
>JAAUYJ010013160.1_pt1 | contig 11618 bp, 12 predicted proteins | sample 7278031 | NCBI WGS metagenome assembly JAAUYJ01 (sample SAMN14350222, study PRJNA611818) | marine sediment metagenome | isolation source: surface marine sediment (1.8m) | place: French Polynesia: Moorea | collected 2018-08 | reverse complement strand
TCTCTCTCTCTCTCTCTCTCTCTCTCTCTCGATCTCCCTCCAGTCCTTTTCGATATATCGGTGGGCAAGAAACGAGGGAGGGAAATGTGGAGCGGCGGCGGCTAGGATGCGCTGCCCCTAACTGCTTCGGTGTTTCGTACAGTGCAAAACAGACAGTGAAAACTGACCGGGATCACGACACTCCCCGCGCCCCCTTTTCCCTGATCAACGAAAAACTATACCAAGAAAGGCTCTTGGTTATTTTTCCTGGTGGTTCTTTGGAGACCTCCTACTACAGATCCTCTCCTCTTCCTCCTCCTTCTCCCCCCTTCTCCAGGTGAAGACTTGGTACGACGACTTGGATCAGCGCCTGGTGGTGACGGTGCTGTCCGCCGCCGACCTTCCGCCCAGGCAGCACGGACAGTACAGAAACCCGTACGCTAAGGTCTGCCTCAGGCCGAACAAAAGGTGAATTTTCCCATCCATCCTGAGTTTTGCTCGACGACTACGACCCTTTCTTTCCTCTACCCTTGGTCATCTTCTTTCCAAGTCAGCTTTTTTCGTTTCAAAGAAAGATATTCGACTTTCGCAGCAATCGCCAAAAGTTTTCTTGAATTATGCTTTTCTCGAAATTAGCCAGATTCTTTGTTACAAACGCTTGTGGCAGAACGCTGGCCCCTGGAACAGATCGTTCCGCCTTGCTTTACATGCTTTGGTTACTTCAATCGCCACTTCATATCATGCATGACCTGCATCAATACTCTTTTCACGATTTGAAATCCGTCTTTCCAATGTACTGTACATACAACAGGTAGCACATGTACAGAACACAGTACGAGAATGTGCGACTTGTTGACCCATTCTGCATTTCTTTTCCCTTGGGGCGAATCTCAACAAACCTCGATGTAACTACAGTACAATGTATGATACATTGCGTACTGAGAATGAAACTGAAGGCGATTGTTGATTTGCTTTTCCAGCTCGGACTGATTCAAATGGTTTTTAAATGAATACCTTTTCTTTAGTTTTTTTGCCATGAAGCTGACGTTTGTTTTAATTTCTCTCTTGCGCCACACTGCACTTTGACGGAAAATGCCATTCACCCTCGGTGTGCTCCACAACACATACTTGGAGGGCAAATGCTCTGCAGTGATCCTTTATCTTTCAGACAGACCTTTCGCAATAGGGAAAATACTTTCTAAAAGTAGAGACCAGCAGCTTAACTTACAATCTCTTCCTCTATAAGTTACTCCTTCCTCTCTCTCTGTGTAGTTAGCGAAGATTACCCTTGTTTTCACCCTTCCTCTTGGCCTTGTGTACAGACGAGGATGGGCAGGTTTCCGCTCTCTCGAAAGCCAAAATGGCGGCCGAAGGTGGAAATGTCCATCAAGGACTCTAAATTCGTCCTCCTGCCCTTGCGGCTAAGAGAACGAGACAGAAGCCATCTCATCTTTCCCACCACACGCACCCTTGTCAAAAAGTCTCTTTTCCATCACCCATCCCTAGAAGCCTTTCAAAAAAGCCGTCCAAACATCGCATCTCTCTGTCCCCCCTCTCCCTCCCCCACCAAAAGCGAGCGCACTAAGCGTCGAACGCGGACGGTGCTCAACACCTGCCACCCGCAGTGGAACCAGAGCTTCATCTTCTCCCCGTTCGGCGTCGGCGACCTCAGGTCGCACATGCTGGAGGTCACCGTCTGGGACTACGACAGGCTGGGCGCCAACGAGTTCCTGGGGGAGGTCACCATAGACCTGGCGTCGGCGCACCTGCAGCAGCAGGGGGGAGCGCACCTGGCGGAGGACCAGGCCCAGGCCACCTGGCACGCGCTCAACACCTACCCGACAGGGTCTGCGGCCGCCTTCGCCGCGGCCGCGGCGGCTGAGGAAGCGGTGGGGGTAAGCAGGAAGAAGGGCGAAAGGGATATGGAAAGTTCGTTCGTACTCTGGGCAGGCGCATATTTCTGAGGGAGGGATAGTAAAACTGATATTTTTTGCTCTCACGCTGTTGTATTTCCAGGAGAAGAAAAACCTTTTTACTGGGCCTCTTGATATAATTTTTTAGCACTGAACAACAACAATCCTCATGTGCATGTTCTTGTTACCAAGCAGAGGCCTCACTTCTACGTGGACTCGCTGGACGATGCCACGCTGGACCCGGTCTCCGCTCACCATCCGTCGACCTCCTCCGCGGCGGTTCACGGCCCTGGCCCGGGCGGGGGCGCGGTGACTGTGACGGCGGCCGCCGCCATCTCATCCAGGCTGTCCGACTCTGAGTTCTCCGACATCGACGAGAACGGCCTCCCGCGGGGACACGGCCAGCTGCCGGGCATCGACCCCACATGGTCCGCCAGGAGGTGAGTCACTGGGGGCACGGGGATTTCTGTCAATATTCGAGAGGGCTCTTCTCCCCCTCCCCGTTGTTGGAGGCGGCGGCTTTAATCTGTGGCCCCTCCTCTCGGTTCGATTCTGGAGGAGGCTGATATATACGTGTTCCTCGAGTGTGTGTGTGTACTTACTTGCTCGTATGTACGTACGCACGCACGGGCGCTCGTGCCTAGAGGAGGAGGTATCGCGATGGATTTATCGGAATATCGGTGTGGTTACCAAGGTACGATTCCCTACCGAGTCTCCTCTCCTCCTCACCGACTGGGGGAGGAGAAGGGGGCTCCGGCGGAGACCGGGAGGCGGCAGCGGCGGGACTTCTTCCCCCCTACTGGTGGTCCATGGAGGACTTCTTCACCTCGACTTCCCCAGGCGGCGGCGGCGGCGTCTCCTCCTCCGCACCCTCCTTCTTCGTCGGCACCTTCTCCCCGCCCCTGTCGCCGTCCAGGAGACTCTTGGAGGACAATTTCGACGTCGGGGGCGATGGCGGAGGCTTCCTACACCCGGATTCTGGAGGTCCACCGCGGCGGCGGAGGAGCAGCAGCTTGGTGGCTGGGCTGGAGCTGGGGCTGGGCCCGCAGCCGGGGGTCCGGGGAGAGGGCGGGGACATCGGAGGAGGATCGCCTCCTGGGGCGGGGGCGACGGAGGAGAGGTGGATGCTGCAGCAGAGGCTCATGCGGAGATGGCTTTCAGAGCGAGACTGTGATCACTATAGGTCAGCATCATATCATGAAGAGGAGCAGCAGGAGCACTTCAGCACCAGTCTGGCACTACTTGTCCTTTTCCCGAACAACCAGTGTGTAGTCTATCGTCTTGTGCATTGGCAATTGGCATCAGGTTGTCCGCTCAATCATCGGCACTGCAGCAACAGCAACACCATCGGCACTAGAGGAACTAGCAGCAAAGTATGCTTTTCCTTTTGGAACTTTTGGATGATGGGCTGTCCTTCAATGTCCCAACGCCAAAGAGTAAAGGTGCTGAGTTTTGAAGCAACTTAAACATTTGTACAGGTTTGTCTGAACAACAACAGCTATTTGCCTGCGTCCTAGAATTAACTTTAGCATATAAATACTCAAGAACTGTATGTATACACACCCGTCTGACAAAGCGTTGAACAATCATGGCAAGCACCAAAGTTCGAAAAAAGAATCGTCTGTAACAAGCACCCACCACTTCTATAAAAAACCCTGCAACCTTATACAGAAAGCACGCGTATTATTCGCTTGTGGTGGGAACCCGAGGGAGTAAAGAGGGGCTTGCTTTTCCCATCCTGCTGTGCGAACGAGGGACAGGGGCCAAGGGGAGAGAGAAAGGGGAGCTTTTTTGTTCCAAGAGGCTATTTTTGAGCGGCGGCGGCGGCCGAGGACGACGCGCGGCTTACGGCAAAGTTTTTCTCGTCCCCCCCCCCCTGCACGCAATTCCAGCAAATGAAGGGACCCATTAAAAACTTTTGTTCTCTCGTCGCCCTCAGCTCGCTTTTCCCCCTCTTACCCCTTTTCCCCTCTCATCACCTTTACTCATCACAGGCGGGAATTCGGGATGGGTGGCCCGCCGCCGCCGCCGGGCGTCCCCGGGGCAGCCGGGCCGGGCTCGCCGCACAAGCGGAGGCTGCCGCAGGTCCCAGGCCCGATGGGGATGGGGCCGCCACCGCCGCATTCAATGCCCAGCGCCAGATCCCAGGTCAGTCAGTTTCCTTAAACTACGTAGTGCACCGCTTTTGATATGTGATGTTTAGGAGGAAAAAACATCTGATTTTAATTGATCTTTCATGTTTTTCTTGCATATTTTCAGGGTCAATTGCGGGGAAACGGGTACTCTTACGACAGCGGTTACCCTCCCGGCGGTGGAGGGCCAGGCTACGGCCCCGGCGCCGGCGGAGGCATGCCCGGGCGGAGTCGGACCTACGGCGGGTACAGCGACGGGGAGGACATGCGGTTCTACTCCCAGCAAGACCCGCACCGGCCCCCTCCTCCCCCGCACCCGGCGGACCGGGGAGACCCTTACGGCGACCACCTCGGCCCGCCGTACGGTCCGCCGGGGCCCCCTCCCCCTCCGGGACACCGCGGGCCTCCGCACCCGCACCACCACCGGGTGCCGAACCCGTCCGACCCGGGCGGCCGGCGCCATGGCCGTCACCGGGGCGACCCGCTCGACTATCCGGACGGCGGCGGCAGTGATATCGAAAGTGTAGTTAGCGCAACGAGTGCCTTCTCAAGCCATTCCGCTCCGCACGCAAGGGCACGGAGATTAGGGTGAGAAAAATTCCCTTACCTAGGTTCACCTACAGACTCTTGCAAGTGATAGTCCCTTTCTTTTCAGTCATCCACGAGACCACGACCGTCACTATGGGCACGACGGTGGCGGCGGCGGCGGAGTACGAGGCCCGGGCGGAGGTGGAGGAGGCCGCCCCGGGGGACACCACCTCGGGCGCGGAGTATCCCTATCGGCGGCCATGGACCGGCCCGACGACAAAGCAGGTAGGAAGGCGACAAAAAAGAGGATTTTTTGTTAGCAACAGTCGTAGGCATGTATGTGGTATATACTGGGTAGCAACAACAATTACCTCTTTCAACAAAGAAGGAAATTTCGAGGAGCAGCAAGGTTTCTTTGCATAAATGGCGAAAGATTAGCAGTTTCTCTCGTTACAAAGAGAAAAGAGGATGTTGCAGAGCTTGAAGGGAGGAAGAGAAAATAACATCACGCAAAAAAGTACTTTGTTCTCGCCCCCTCCTTGTCCAGCTGCTATAGAATCGCCGACTGCTCAGTTCCATACACACATGAAAGAACCCTGAAACACTTGTTCCGCTGTTCGGGCACCGCGTGACTAATATCCCAGACCCTATCAAGGGAGGAAAGTAGCATAGCAATGGAAATGGGAGGGGAAAGGGGAAGCAGTGTGCGCACAAAAGGTCTGTGCATACCTTAGTACACACATGCAAAACAGCTACTACTGTAGGTAGTGCTAAACAAGTCTTCCCTGGGGCAAGAACGCTTCCTTCGGCGGTTGATAAGGGACTTTTTCTTTCTGGACGATGGCCCTCCTCTCCTTCACCATCCAAGTGGGCAGCGCCTACGAGCGCATGGTCAACCCCGGACCAGGTCAGTGCAGCTCCAAACGCCCCTTCTCCGCTTGCCTTTCAGACGGGAGCCTGAGCGACACCGCCGTCAGCTCCCTAGACGCCCTGGAGCGGCAGCGCGGCGTCGGACCGCCCGGGGCCAGGATGGAGGGCATGCACGCCCCGCACGGTGGGCACCACGGGCACCACGGCGGGCACCACCACCACCGGTCGGGCCACCGCTCGGGTCCGGGCGGGGGTCCTGGCCCGGGCGGCGGTCCCGGTCCCGGCGGCGGCCCTGGACCGGGCGGACCGGGCGGACCCCAGCAGGGACCCGGGGGCATGGGCAAGAAGTCCAGCTCAACCTCGCAGTTGTCGGCAGCAGGTAAAAGGGGAAGGAAGTCTCCCGAAGGAAAACCAATTTTCTTGGACAATTGCGTCTCTCTCCGAGAGGGGCTAATTTGTACAGGTCGTCTTTGGGACATTACGTTCCTAAAGCGGATGTCATCAGTCGGCTTCATGTTGGCAATACCGATGTCGCCATCGCTCCGATTTTTTCTTTCAGCATGAGCCTCTGTCGTCTCGCCAACAAGAGTCCGAAAAATCTTTCAGATTGACCAATCCGATAAACATTTTTGCAATCAACAATGCAACTTTTTCTTTTTCCATTGTTTCTTTCTCCTTTAGAGTCCTTTCAGCTCTTTAATCTTGTTTCAAAGAAAACCTTGTTCACAACTAGACAGCGGCGACAAGGAGAGGATGGAAGTTCCGTTTGAGTCTCGAACTATATTTTGACACCAATCGTCCCTATCCCTAACCCTAACCATGCAGGCCATAAGCGGCGCCTGGGCCTCCTTGGCGCCAAGCGCACCACCATCACCGTCCACCGCAGCGAGGAGGTCCTCCCGCGCGACGTCGGCGGCCACCTCGTCAGACAGGGGACCTCCGTCTCCAGCGGCGAGGAGGGCGGCGGCGGCGGCGGCGGCGGCGGGGCGGCCAGCGAGGGGGAATTCGGGGAGGGGTCGGAGAGGTACCGCAACGGCTTTTCACTTCCATCCAAAGCAAGAGGGGAGGGAAATCTTGAGAGGGCTCACCGGGAGAGGTTGAAAGTTGGGTGGACCAGATTCGCTGTTTTCCTCTTCGGACGCTCGATGAAAGTGGAGGAGGAGGCCCTTTTCCGTTTCATCGCCGTTGACTCGCCCTGCTGCTCTCTCAAATAGCTTCTTTTCCCCACCACTCTCGCGCTCTTTCCGCCTATCTCTTCGCTAGCTTATCATACTATTTCCATCCATTAATATATATATGTACTACGTACAGTGCGATACCGCAGTACCGCACATCTTTCCATCTCTATTTCGTAGATAGCAAAAGCTGGTTTGTGTTGTTTTCCTACTTCCTCTTCCATAGCTCCCTTTCTCTAGAGTGTTGGGGACGAATTCACTTCACGCGGCTTTTGTTCCATATCCATAATATGGGTTTCTTTCACTCAAGCTTCCTTTTTTTCCTGTGTAAATTTACTGTGCCGGTTTACTACTGTATTACATTTTTTTACTACCATACCATAGGTTGTTCATGTTGGCACAATATCTCTTTCTCTCTCTATAGGTTCGATTTCAAACCATATGTGGACTGTGTCGTTTAGTATTTAGACACTAATATTCTCGACCACCGTTGAAATTAACGTAACTAATGACGACAGAGACTTCGTACCTACTCGTAAAAACCTTTGAGTTTTCGTTCTATGAAAAGTACCATTCGCCTTTTTCTTACTACAGTAAAGAAAACCGTGTTTTCCACCTTGTACGTAGTAGGAGTCGTTAGATCACTGCTGCAAAAGTACCAGGAACATTTCAATCATGTGTGTGCCGTCGTGGACATGGCCAAAAAATCGGGCCGCTTTCGATTCTCTTGGGATGTGATTGACCTGGATGTGCTTCGCGTGTTTGTGCAATTGCTCGAATGACACTTAAAAGGGGGGGATGACAACTGCAACTGTTTCTGACAAAAAAAGCCAGTAACTTATTGCTTGTCTCGATTCTTTCCTTGCCTAAGACCGCATGCCTAAAGCTGTTTTTGCCAAAAGTCCTCCCACCAATCAAGCAGGGTTCTGTTTCCATCCCAACAAGCTGAAGCTGAAACTTATACTTTGCCAATGAATGAGATCAGCGAAATTGAGTCATCTAAAAAAGCTTTTTTTACGGAACGCGCAAGCACTTTACGGGGCACACCTTCTCGAGCCGCTCAGATCTCTCTCGGATCCTCCTCAATCGATCTTCTCTCCCCTCCTTCCCTCCCTCCCTCGATCCCGTCAGACTGGCTTCGCGGCAACCGCCAGAGGACGACCAGCGGCGTTCAGAGGAGCTGCGAGGTCCTCCCCACCTCCAGCGCCATCATGAGGCAGCAGCAGAAGATGCTGGTCAAACAGAACTCCAAGGAGTCTGACGGGGGGTCGGTCAGTTCGGAGGGATCAAAGTGAGTAGAAGGCGGTTGCGGGGAGAGACGAAGAAAGAAAGAGGAGACACCACTACCCGCTTGCTACCTTCTCCGTCGTCCTACTCCTACCAATTCCCCCTTTTGCCCAAAAAGCACCTTGGCATGGGGCGAAGGCACAAGAGACCCTCATTCAAACCCCTTCACCACAACCAACCTTCCCTGGCTCTGGTTTCGTCTAAATGCCCAGTTTTTCTTTACTCTTCCGCTCTCACGCATGAACTTTAAATTCATTGCTACCAATTTGTGCAACCTATTCTTAATTACCCTTAGAAGTGCAGTATGCTTCTCTACCTAAATTATCTCTGCTTGCTGTATCTTTATTTACAGTATGTGTCTAATTTCCACGCTTGCTACCTTCCTCTCTTTCTTTCCAACCTGCCCGACTACCTTCCGGCTCTGAAGTGGAAGTGAATAAGACGACACTGCCGACCACCACCGACACTGCACGACAGACCGAATCCCTTCTGCTGCCTTCTCCATGCAACGAAATTCCTTATTACATTTTCCCTCCTCCACCACTCTCTCGTTGACACGAATACTTTCTCTATCTCTCATCATATTGTCCGAATCTCTCTCCACCAACACAACAATTCAACCTCTCCCGGTGGCCGCCCGCCGCCGAGGGCGAATAAAATAACGGAGCACCCGGTCCATCTCCATTTTTTCCCTGTACATCCCAGACCGAGTGCCATGTGAATTAATTACTACATTTTTCAAGTTTGCACTTTCTTCTCCGCCGCGGCACTTTTTGCCCCGGAGCGTTCCAGCAAGAAATGAGTATCTTGGAAATTTGTGCCTTTTCGTGGTAAGGAAACGGGTTTTCGATTTTTCTTTTTCCACCTTCATCATCCTCATTCCCCTTGTCACTTTTCTCAACTTTTGCCTTGGATGGCAACATTTTTGTGTAAAAAATATTTCCGTGCACCCATCTTTCAGCGAAGAACGTCTTTGCTGCTCGGATAGTTGAGCGAAGCGACCAAAAGATCTTCATCTCAATTTTGTTTCCAGTGCCACTTCGCCCAACTATGATTCGACATGAATGAAAAGACTTACTCCTTCGATTTCCCACCCTAATATACGTACGTCCTTGTCTCTCAGTTGGCTAACCTCCTCCGCCCGCCTTGGCTCCGAGGGCCAGCTCTCCGAGTTCATCGAGGGTCTGGGCCCTGGACAGCTGGTGGGGAGACAGGTGCTGGCCTCGCCCGCGCTGGGCGACATCCAGCTCAGCATGAGGGACGTCAGGGGGCACCTAGAGGTGGAGGTCATACGGGCGAGGGGGCTGCAGTGCAAGGCGGGGTCCAAGACGTTGCCAGGTATGAAAAAGTCTCATGAAATTGCATGCGTTTATCATTGCGATCTTCTCTCCTTCCAGCGCCCTGGGTGAAAGTGTACCTGGTGAGCGGGAAGCGCTGCCTGGCCAAGGCAAAGACGACGACGGCGCGGCGGACGCTGGACCCGCTCTATCAGCAGCAGCTTGTCTTTCACGAAAAGTACCAGGGATGCGTCTTGCAGGTGAAATAGCAACGAAGCACAATTTTGACAAAGTTTTATGTTGATTTTCTCTCTCCCCTGACTACACGATTTACACGAAATTTCTTTTTCTTTTTTTTAGGTAACCATCTGGGGAGACTACGGTCGTATGGAGGGCAAGAAGGTGTTCATGGGCGTGGCCCAGATCATGCTGGACGACTTAGACCTTTCCAACATCGTCATCGGATGGTACAAGCTTTTCGGGACCTCCTCGCTCGTCAGCGTTCCCCCGCCCAACGCGCCCGGCGGAGGCCCACCGGGCGCACCGGGCGGACCTCCTCCGCCGGGCGGTGTCCCGCCGGGCGCCGGGCCGCCCCCGGGAGTGGCGGGCTCCATAGTCGGCGGGGTGGGGCCCGGCGGCGTAGGGAAGGGCTCCACCCACAGCCTCGACTCGTTCGGCTGAGAGAGAAGGACACTCACCAATTATACCGGCGAAGAAGAAGGGATGGGGGAGTGAGGATTCTGTGGCCGGGAAAAGAAAAAAAGGACACAAAAAGTGAAACCGGACCTCGGCATCCTCTCCACCCTATACTAGAAAGACGCTGGATTAAAAAAATAGCAAGCCCCCTTCCCTTTTACTCGTTCTTCCACAAGCAAGGGAAGGCAAAATGCAACAAAGTAGGAACAGCAAGAAGAAAAGAACTCGAGACAATGGGGTTGAAGAAACAATAATTGCGGGACGGACTCGGACTGCGTACACTACTACTACACTCTGATCGCACTCTCCTCGATCTTCGGTGGACCAACCAAAACATGCCTCGTTCTAGCTTTACACTATACTTCTACCACTACGTACGAAAAAGAAGAAGAAAAAAGCCTCAATCTCACGACGACCTTCTTTAGTTTCTTGGAGAGCCAAGGGGAATCCAGAAGAGTGATGGTGATGAAGTTGACTCTCCTCTCTGGCTCCACCCCCAGCGCAACAAGCCCCATTGTTAAACCCCATGCTATTGCTACTACTACCCAACGACATAGTAAACGGATTTTTGTCCGTTTTTCATTTTTGGGCACTTATACGCGCCGCAAAAACGCCTTTTTTTGGGCACTTCGTTAAATTTTGCGGCGTTTTTGCGGCGCGTATAAGTCAAAAAAAGCTTCGAAAACACCAAAAATCCGTTTTTTTGCGCCTTCCATTCGTTGGGTATTATGATTATTATTATTGGTATTACGATTGAATAACTTTTCTCAGACGCCCGAAACCTTGTCTCTCTCTATCCCCCCTGCCTTCCCTCGTCTCCCCCCTTCTGATTGACGCTTCTTGCTCTTTACTTTGTTGAGAAAACAAGCTAGCATTCCTTTTAATTCGAGCTAGAAATGTTTTTCGATGGGAGCAGGGAATCCATCTTCCACTGTTGCCTCAAGCCTGTTAGACACTTTCTCCTCCTTTTCCACAGAATCCCTTTAGACGTGTTGATTTGTTGTGAGAGGAACTCTCCTATCAGACCCCAATATAAAGAAAGAAAGAAAAGAAGAAGTCTCCCTCCAAAAATGAAAAAATAGAGTTTTGCAATCTGGAAATTTGGAAAAAAACTCAGGCATAAGAGACGTTTTTATTGAACCAGCAAAAAAAGAGAAAACCACTTATATATCGAGTAGAGTGCATATCACAGTTTGTTGTCACACATGCTGTGTTTCTTCCCCTCGCCCTCCAGAAGGAGAAAGGGGGAACGAGAGGTTATGTTTGGTTGCTAGTGGCTGCCACATATAGACACGCAAATTACGCAGTTCTCGAGGTCGGACTTTAAAACAAGAGAGCCTTCAAAAGAGAAGAAGAAGATATATTCAGAGGACCAGCCATTGATGTTCTTGTTAAGTTGTGTCATAAAGTTTATCGATCTCCCTCCCCTCTTCCCCCTCCTTTATCATCCTTCCCAAAAAAGCGGAATCAGGAAAAGAAAACCACGCTCTTTAGACGAAGCAAAGGACAGGAGGGGAGAAAAGGGGGCGCGAAAAGAAAGGGAAAACGAAAGAAAAAAGGCCTCAAGTGTTCTCTGTTTGTAGGCAGATTTTTTGGAGATGACGAAGAGCGAAGCGAAAAGAGTAGAGAAGAAAGATCGAGAAGAAGCAAAACAAAAATCGCGACTGTTCTCCCTCCCTCCCCTCCCCTGTTCCCACCAAGATCCCCCAGCAACTTTTTTGGATTTCAGGCTTTCATAACGCGTTGACCACGGAAAACACC
>JAAUYJ010041790.1_pt1 | contig 11625 bp, 10 predicted proteins | sample 7278031 | NCBI WGS metagenome assembly JAAUYJ01 (sample SAMN14350222, study PRJNA611818) | marine sediment metagenome | isolation source: surface marine sediment (1.8m) | place: French Polynesia: Moorea | collected 2018-08 | reverse complement strand
TGGGCGCGCTGTACGCCACAATGGCGGCCGGTGCGGACGATCCGACAGAGATCGGCATGGACTACGCTCGGCGTATGCAGGCGGGCGATCAGACACGCTTTGGCCGTCGTTTGGCCCAGCGGACGCCGTCGAACATTCGCGAGTGGGAGTACTACAACAGCCTGTCCGACGAAGACAAAAAAGCGTATTTGGAAATGAAGCGCGGCGTGTCTCTGCAAAACATCGCGGGCAGCCTGCAATCGGTGTACTCGCCGGGACTGCGCGATCCGCGCGGCGTTGGCGAAGGCGGCGACGTTTACGCGACAGCGGAACAGCAGTTCGAAGCCACGCGTCGAGAGGCAGAAGCAAGCGGCATGGGCGCGGCCAACGCGACGCGTTACGCAACGCTGTCGCAGTCCCGTGGCGGCCGCCAGTTGAACTTGCAGGAAGCGCAGCGACTTCGCGGACTGCTGGGCGAAGGCGAACTGAATCCGGGCCAGTACAGACAGTTGCTGCATCTTGTCTGGAACGATGCGGACATGCAGGCACTCGACGCGCTGGCTGAGTTCGCGGCTCGTGCCCGCCTGAAAGCGAACGGTGAAACCCGACCGACCGATGCGGACGTTGAGGGCATGAAACGTGCGCTGTTCGGAGCCGGACGCACCGAGGAATTCACGGGCCAGTCACTGGAACGCCTGATCATCGAACTGGAAGGTCAAGAACGCGAGTATCAGCAGCTTGGCACGTACCTGCAAAACCCGCTGTTCGACATCCAGAACCAGCCGAACGACACCGACGCCGACTCACGCGCCGACGGGCGAATCCCGCCGGGCAGCCGTTACGAAGGCATGACGCGAGAGCAGTTGATCGAGGAAGCCAACCGACAGGCAGGCAGATAAATGGCAGACGACCAGCTAACAGAAGCACTACGCCAAGCACTACAGTCGGGCGACGTAGAGTTGCAGCAAGCCATTATCGCGATGATGGACAAGCCGGAAGATCGCGGCGCACTCAACGCGATCCGCCACGGCTTGCAGCAAGGCGCGACGTTCGGCTTCGCCGACGAAGCCAGTGCGGCCGCTCGGGCGGGTATTCTCGATCCGATTGCGGGCGCTATTTCCGAGATCATTCCGGGCGGAATGGACTGGGAAACGCACATGGGCGACTCGACGCTTGGTGAGCGTTACCGCATGTACCGGGACGACGAGCGCGACCAGATCGCGGCCGGGCGTGAGCATCACGGCAAAAAGATGCTGGCGGCCGAGTTCGTGCCCGGACTGGCACAGGCGGGCGTTGGTCTGCTCGGGCGTGGCGCGGCGCAAATGGGACTGCGTGAAGGACTGGATCAACTGGCGCAGCGTACGCTGGGCCAGAACATGCGATCAGGCGCACTTGCGGGTCTGGGCTACGGCGCAGTCGGCGGCCTCGGCTACAGCGAAGCTGACAACGTTCCTGACATGCTTCTGGATGTCGGCATCGGTGCAGGCATGGGCGCAGGCATCGGCGGCCTGACGCCAGCGGCATTCTCCGGCGCACAGCGGCTGTATCAAAGCACACTGGGCCGCTTTACCCGGCAAGGGCAAGACCCGACGCAGGGGGCCGTAGACGCCGCCACGATCCGCGCACAGCGCGAATTGGACGAAGCCCTGATTCGTGATCGCCTGACGCCGGAAGAACTGGTGCGGCGCTATGGCGACGACCCTGACGCGATGCTGATGGACTTGGGACCGCACGTACGACAGCTTGCCAAGCTGACGGCTCGGCAGGTCGGCGAAGGCGGTGAGCGTATCGTGCAGAACGTCACACGCCGCCAGCAGCAGACGCCGCAGCGAATCGCGCCCGGTACGCGTGACTTCATCCGGCGCGCGTTCCGTGACGAAGACGCGTACATCCCCGAGAACTTTGCCCGGCACGAGCGGCAGATCATGGAACGCGGCAAGCAAATGGCCGACGAGCAGGGGCTATGGGAACTGGCGTACCGAGCGGACTATCAGCGTCCGCGCGCACTGCAAAATTTCCTGCGTCGCAACCAAGACGGCGTGATTGTCAACGACGACGCTCGGGCTGCGTACAACGCTGCCCGCCGCAACCTGCAAAAACGTATCGACGTTGGCGAGGTCGATCCAAACGATCCGGCTATGCTGGCGCGGTTCGACGAACAGGTGCTGCGTTCGCTCAAAGGCAACATCAAGCTGGCGGAGATTCCGACATCGGTCAACGCGCGGGTCAGTGACGATATCCGCCTCGACCTGAAAGAACACCGTCAGCTACTCGACGCGTTTGCTGACGCCATGCCCGAGGAATGGTCAAAGGCGCGGCAACTGTGGGCGGGCACAATGGAGAACCGGGAAGCCTACGAACTGGGCGAACTGGTGATGACCACAAAGATCGACGACCTTGCGTTGCTCATGGACGAAATGTCTACGAGCGAGATCGACAACTTCCTTGTCGGCGCACTGCGCAAGATCGAACACGAGTTGTCTCGCAAGGGCGACACGACCGACATCCTGCGTACGCTGCGTAGCACCGAACACGGCCGACGCGTCATGCGAATGCTGGCAGGCGACGAGCGCGTCTTCCAAGATTTCTTGGATCAGGCACTGCTGGAACAGAACTACCTGACCACGTTCCGCAAAGTGACCGGCGGCTCCGACACGTTCGAAAACATCATGGGTCAAGCGGGCACGGCCGAAGCGGCAACGCTCGGCGGCGAAGTCGGCACGTTGCTCGGCATCGGCGCGCAGAACAACTCGCGCCTGCTGCGCGGTGTCGCGGGCATCCCGCTGATCGGTCGTTCGCTTGGTCGTCGCCTCGGTGAGACCTTGTCGCGGCGTGACGAACTGAAACGCAACGCGCTGGCCGACATGCTGCTGTCGCGCGATCCGAACCAACTCCAGCGACTGCTGCAACGTCCGCCGATGCCGGGCGCACCGCTCGGCACAGCAGCGGGTGTCGCTGCCGCGTCGCAAGCGCCGGGAACGATCTCGTCTGACATGGTCATGGATTACGCGCAGCAGCAGCTACAGGGGCTTCTCGGAGACTGATGTTAGGACTTACTCATGCAATGGGCGAACTGCTGGCGCAGGTCCGCCCGAGCGTCACCACACCGGTACTCGCGTTTACCGGGAGTGCGCTGCGCACTGAGATTACGCTAATCCTTGCCGTCGTCGATCCTGTCAGCGGCCCGACCGAAACTGATATCGCGATCTACCAAGATGACGACGGCGGCTCGACCGCCGACCAGTCCACCATCATCTGGTCAGAGACACGCCTGCAACTGCTACAGGAACCGCCCGTGTATATCGCGCAGCACCCCGGCTCGGGTATCCATTTGAAGGCGGGCGGGCAAATCTATGTCCAGACTGCCGATGCCGACGACGTAACGTTTTCGATCTACGGCATCACGGAGACTCGTGCGGAACGCAGTAGCGGGAGGTAGTCGTGGCTGACACCGATATCCTGCGCGAGACTAGGAAGTGGCGACTCTACGTCGAAGCCAATCTGGGCGGTTCAGGCGCGAACATTGATCCCGGCACTATCGAAGGGCAGGCTGCCCGCTGGGACAACACCGGCTCGGTCTGGGAGCCGGTAAACGAGACAGCCTTCGGCGCTGTGCGGGACATGTACATCGGCATTCCCGTCAACGAAGGCAAGCTGATCTTTGTCGGCACGATCAGCAATCTGGCTGACGAGCGCGCGCATGTCGGCTTCGACGGCTCGTCGCTTGAGTTTGAGATCAAGAATCTCACCGCGTCGAGCAGCATCACCATCAAGGCCACCGACGCGGGCCTGAACGAGATCACGTTCCTTAACGCCAACCCGAACGGCGACACGCTGTTGCGCGGTGACACTGGCCTGCGACTTGAGTCGTCGTCCGGCGTCATCGAAATGGAACCGGGCGGCAACGGCTACTTTGAGTTCAACAGCGCGGGCATCCTCGACATGCTCGGCAACGGTGTCCAGTCGGGCGTGTTGCGCATCACCGAAGGCGTTAGCCCGTTTGGCGACGTTGCCGGGCGCGGCCAGCTATGGGCCGACTCCGCCGACAGCCGCATCAAGTGGACTGACGACGGCGGCACAGACAACACGCTGGCGTACCTGACTGACATCACGGGCGGGACGCCGGGCGGTGCTGACACCAACGTCCAGTTCAACAACGCGGGCGCATTCGGCGGCTCGGCTGACTTTACGTGGAACGGCGCGCGCCTCGGCTTCACCAACGCTATCGGGATCAACTGGGAAGACCTGATGGGCGTTGAGGTCGAGCATCTGATCTTCGAAGAAGTCGCGTTCGGCGCATCGCCCATCGCGGCTTCGACCGAGTTGTACGTTGACTGGGACGGCATGGCGGGCGACACCACGTTCGTCGATGACGACGGCAATACGTGGAACCAGCGAAACGCGTCGGCTGTGATCAGCAGCTTCGCGAAGTTTGGTCCCGGCTCGATGGTCATACAGAACGGCACGGTTGGCGGCTTCGGCAGTTCCGACCCGTCGTTCCCGAACTTTAGCGGCGATTTCAGCTTTGGCTTCTGGTACTACCTTGACGACGATGACCTGAGCAGCAGCTTCACGGGCGGCAACACGATCTTTGGTCGCCGCAACACGGGCGCGACTGGCGGCTGGCGCTGGCGCGTACTGATCAACAACGGCAACCTTTCGTTTAACTATCGCGTCGGATCGCCGGGCAGCGAAAACCGATTCCGTCAATTTGGCCCGGCGACCGTGCGGGAGCAGTGGCTGTACTGCGTTGTCGAGCGCGACGGCGGTGTGATCCGCGCTTACGTCGGCGGCAGTCAAGTCGGCAGCGATGTCAACGACAACGACACGCTGTTCATGGGCGGCGGCGACACGCAAGTTTCGGCCGAGGGATTCAGTGGCATCAACGATGATTTCTACATCGACGACATCACGATCCTGAACGGCGCGACGATCTACGAAGGCTCGGGCGGCGGCGAACCGCCGGGCGACCCGGCTAACCCGTCGGGCGACTTTGAGACTTTCGTTGTCGGCGACCCGACGTACCGCACCCTAATCGACGGCGAAGATGTGTTCCTCGGTAAACAGACCGAGCAGGTCGCCAAGACGATCACTGCCGCATCCGGCGGCCTGCTGGTCAACAACCAGAATACCGGTGCAGGTTTTGAGCGCGTCCTGACAGAGTCAGACGCCAGCGGCGTACCGGCAGGCACGGACGAACAGACGCTGGTCTACGTCGGCACGACGCTGACCGCCACGGACTTCCTGAAACACGACAACCAGAACGTCATCACCATCGACGACCAGTTCGGGCAGACGCATACGTGGGAGTACAACAGCGGCGGCGGCAGCCTTTTGGAGTTCAGCAGTACCAACATTTCCGACTTCCGTGTGCCGCGCACGTTGTCGATTGCCGAAGGTGCAGGCGGCGCAGGCGTGTTGGCACTCGGCTACAGCGGCAACCTTGCCACGTTCAACACCAACGAAAACGCAACGCTGCGCGTCGGCAACTCGACGACTGGTATCAGCATCGTCGAAATGTTTCAGGGTACGCGCATTCGCTGGCTGGAAGTCGGCGGCCTCGATCCCATCGAGCAATGGAACGACGGCACACATCTGCGCTTTGACCTGAGCGACGGCGGCATTGACGGCTTCCGCCTCGACGGCAACGCGTCGATCTTCCTAAACGAGCAGGCCAGTGCCGAGCCGTCGATTGCGGCGTACGGTCAGCTATGGGTCCGCAATGACTCGCCGAACGTGCTGGTGTTCACTGACGACACGGGCGTAGACACGGTGCTGGGCAGCGGCGGTGCGACGCCGGGCGGCGCAGACACGCAAGTCCAGTACAACAGCGCAGGCTCGTTTGCGGGCGACCCGAACTTTACGTGGGACAGCACGAACGAAATCCTGCAAATCTCCGGCAGTGTGCCGCGCTTCCGCATTGACAACACCAGCGCCTTTGCCGAGGCACAGTTCTACTTCGAATCGCCGGGCGCTGGCCTTGCGTTCTTCCAGCAGGGCAGCTTCTCCGGCAGCAACGCGCAGATCGCACAGACCGACGGCAGTCAAGGCAACGAAGGCAACTTCATCGAGTTCCGTCGCGACGCCGAGGTCGCACTGTACGAAGACGGCGTCGAGACTGCGCGCACCGCGCCCGCTGCCAGCGGTGGCTTTGAGGTCAACAACACGCTGACCGGCTCGGGCTTTGAACGTGTGCTAACGACAAGCGATGCAGGCGGCGGTGCGGCAGCCAAAGTCGGCGGCGTTGCAAACTCGGCTGACAGCGCCACGAGCGATACCGTACTCAGCGATGACGTTGACCTGAACGGCTTTGTGTTGTCGCAAAGCACGACCTATCGCTTTGAGGGGATGATCTTTTTCCAGACGGCAGGCTCCGGCGATGCCAAGTGGGACTTCCAGTTGAGCGGCGCGGGTGGACTCGTCTTCTCGCAATACTCGTGGATTGCTATGGCTACGGACGGCCCGCGTGTCGATGAAGATGCGCAAGACGTTACGAACTTACTGACGACTGCCACTATCTCGATCACGGCAGGCGAACGAATCGGCGTACTGATACGAGGCACTGTGCAAGTGAACGGCGCGGGCGATGCTACACTCGATTTCAGGTTCGCGCAGGATACGTCGGACGCGTCAGCATTGAATCGAGAAATCGGCTCCTACATCGTGTTTGAGCCACTAACAGCACTATAGGGTACTGACATGGGAACGCTAAATTCATGGGATGTAACAGACGCGAATAACAACGCGACGCCCCCTGATGGTTGGCCGGAAAACACGATGCAGTACAGCGAGGTCAACGACACTGGCCGCGCTGTGCAAGGCACTGTCCGGCGCTTCTGGGGTGATGCGAACGGCTCGTTGAACGCAGCAGGCGCAGCGAACGCTTACACACTCACGCTGAACGAGACCGGTTACTCGGCGTATTTCGCAGGCATGTGGTTTGCCTGCGTGATTGTCGCGACCAACACAGGCGCATCGACGATCAACGTCAACGGCATCGGCGCGGCGACCATCACCGACCGAGGCGGCAACGCACTGACCGGCGGCGAACTGCAAGCGGGCGGCATCTACGAGTTCCGCTACGACGGCACGAACTTTCAGCTTATGGGCACGATTGTCGGCTCGGTCTCGACCGACTCGGCCGTGCTGACCAACAGCAACGCGCCTGACTTGGTCGATACCGACGTTGCACTCAACGTCGGCGCAACCGACCCGAGCGCGGCGCAGCACGTTGAGGTCGGCCCGCAGCAGATTCAGTCGAAGTCTGACGGGACGACAGCGGCCGACTTGTCGATCAACGAACTGGGCGGCAACGTACAACTCGGCGCGTCCGGTGCTGGCTCAAGCATCATCGAAACCGACTCCACCGTCGGCATGATCCTGCGCAGTGACGACAGCGGCGACCCGACTGTGCCGAACGCGGTCAACATTCGCATGACGCTGGAAAGCGCCGACGGCAACCCGTACGCGATCTTCGGTACGCCGGGTGTGACGACGCTCGACATTATCTCGTTCATGCACGGCGCGCAGATTCAGGCGCGCGGTGAAGACAGCGGCGGCGCACTGCGCGTTATCTGGAACGGCGACCCCGACGGCATCTTCGTGACGTACCACGCAGGCTCGTCAGTCACGCAGACAGCGTCTGCCGCAAGCGGTGGCCTTGAGGTCAACAACCTTGCGACCGGCGGTGGCTTTGAACGTGTGCTGACAACGTCCGACTTGGGCGGCGGCGTTGGCGTATCCGGTACGCCGGTCAACAACCAAGTCGCGGTCTGGACGAACAGCAACACCATTGAAGGTGACGCCAACTTCACGTTCAGCGGCGGCGCGGCGGGTACGCTGTCCACGCCGAACATCACGGGCGACGCCAACGAACTGTCGCTGGTCGGCTACGACGAGAACGACGACGGCTTTGTCATTCAGGACGGCGCGCGGATCACGTTCGAAGATCAGGCGTTTGCCAACCCGATCTACATTCGCAACGAAGGCATCGGCGGCGGCTCGGGCACACTGGCATTCGTCGGCAACGGCGACATCGTCGATATTCGCGGCATGAACCTGCGCCTTGAGAACACCGCAGGCTCGGTCGGCGTTACGCTGTCGCTGCTGCAATCACCGACGCGCTTCAACGTTGGCGATTCGATGCGTGTGCAGGGCGGCCTGTACCTGCTGGAACGTTCAGCAGCCGACACCAACGTAGCCGGTGACGGTCAGCTATGGGTCGTGACCGATACGCCGAACCGACTCAAGTTCACCGACGACAGCGATCAGGACTACGACGTTGCGATGGTCGGCGGCTACGTCAACGACAACGTGTTCGTCAACAACAGCCGCAACTACAACACCGCAGGCAACTTTGCCGCGAACAACATCCTGCAATACGACGACGGGTCGAACAACACGATCACGCTGGAAGACAGCACCAGCACGACCAACTGGCCGGTGTACACATCCATTCAGGTGCTTGCGCCGGGTAGTGGTGTGCAGACCATCACGGAAGGCTCGGGCACGACGCTGTTCGACGACAGCGGCACGGACTTGGTCGGCGGCTGTACGGTGCAGAACGGCATCGTCACGATCTACCGAGGATCGAGCGCGAACTACTTCATCTTCGGCAGCGGAATCACGCCATGAGTTTCAGTCAACTACCAGCGGGCGTCGCAGCCCTTCTCGCCGAAAGCGGCGGCTCGGTCGGGTGGAGCGGCAGCTTCTTTGTCGTTGACAGCGCGCCCGGCCCACCCGCCGAGGCAGAGATTCGCCTGATCTCAGTCGCCAACGCAGTCGAGCAGGTGCGGCTTAATCTGCCCGACGGCATTATCGGTTCGTGGGGCACAGGCAGTCTTGACATCAGCGACTACGACTTTCAGTTCCAGATTCTCGCAGGCAGTCTCAACTCGCCGGGCACACAGCCGGGCAACACATGGATCAACGGGTTTGCTGGCATGTACTGGGGTGTGCGTGAGAACGGCTTTGGCGTGTCAAGCTGTCAAGGCAACTTGCTGATCCGCCCGGCTGGCGGCGGCGCGACGATTGACAGCACACTGGCTAACGTGCAGGCTGAGACAGTTTGATATTGGAGTGATACCGTGACCCAACCCAACTCGCCGCAGCAGCCGCCGCCTCGCCTGACCGCCCGCCCGCAAATTTACATCGACGTAATGATGCCGAGCGGTCAACAGTTTTCTGTCACCGTGGACACGGCGAAGCAGATGCGGGATGAACTGACGCTTGCGATTGACGCGATTGAAAAAGAGCCTGAGACTCCGTCAGAAGACGCTGGAACTGCTCAAGGCTCGTAATCACGTTGACCGGGTGGCCCAGCTTTGCAAGCTGCGCGTGGCGGACTTCCTGCTGTTTGCGTAGTTTCTCGCCGGGCCGCTTGAATTCGACCAGCAGCGTCTGACCGCTCGGGCCGAGGAACAGGCGATCCGGCCAACTCCGAGCCGCCTTGTCGAGTTTGATTGACACGAACCCCTCGCGGAACGCGTGGGCCACGCACTCGTGTTCAATCGCTCGTTCCAGCTTGTTGCTCATGCAGGGCGTCCTGAAAGTCCTGCATAGTATCCAGCTTGTCTGTGACGGTCGCAAATACGTCGTAGTCCACCGTCTGCACGTTGAGCGCGGTCCACACGTTTACGTGATCGGCGACCTGTCCGCGCCGCGCCAGTCGTCCTGTGACCTGCTTGAACATGCCGCCTGACCACGGAATGGTCAGAAATGCGATATCATGCGCGCCACTCTTTTGCAGATTCAGTCCGTGACCTGCACTGGCGGGGTGTAGCGCAAGCATGTCCAGCTTGCCTGCATTCCACGCGTCAATCGTGGCGCGCTTCGCGTTATCTCCCCCTTGCAGCAATGCGCAATTCGGAAAGCGTCGCAGTAGTTCGTCACGTTCTTCGTTGAAATGATAAAAGACAAGCAGTTGGCGATTCAGGCGGCCAAACAAATCCAACAGCCAGACAAAGCGGTCGTAAGAATGCCAGACGGCGTCCTTGCCACCATCGACGTAACTGAACCCGGCGCACATCTGTTGCAGCTTGCCTTTCAGCACAGCGGTATTGACTGCTTCGACTTCACGCGGCTCTCCCTGACAGTCTTCGACGATCAGGTAGTATTCGCGCTCTAGTTCGCGGTACATGTCGGTGACACTGTCGGGCAGTTGCAGTTCGGTCGGCTCGTGCGCGATCACACGCGGCAGCCCTTCGGCTTCGATGCGGAACGCCAGCCCGTTGAGCGCGTCGAGCATGTAGTCGCGTGTGCCGGGCAGCGGAACCCAGTCGTACTGCTTGTAGTCAATCGGGTAGAAGTATTTCTTGCGCCACGAGTAGAACGACCGGCCGAAGGTTTCGCCGCCGTCCACCATGTAGGTCTGCCCCCACGCCTCGGTCAGTTCGTTCGGCACGAGCGTCCCGGTCAGTCCGATGCGCTTGTTGAATTTCTTGATCCGGTTGCGGAAATCTTTGAAGCGATTGCTCGACACGCTTTTCAGTTTGTCGATCTCGTCGCAGATCAGGCCGTCGAACGGCAGCGGATCGACCTGTCCCTTGCGCGGGTACTCGTCCATGAGCCACGACAGATTTTCGTAGTTGATCACCACGAACTGCGCCGTCGAGCAGATCGCATCGCGCCGCTGCTCGGGTGTGCCGCAGGCGATCCGAACGTCCATGTCTTGCAGGTGTTCCCATAACTCCGGCTCTTTGGCCCATGTGTCGGTCGCTACCAGCTTCGGTGCAACCACCAGCCAACGATGCACTTCGCCGGAGTAGATCGCGTCCTGTCCAGCGGTAAGGGCGATGACCGTTTTGCCTGTGCCGACATCGGCAACCAGCAGCGTGTCTTCGCCCGTCCCGCAGAACTGGATCGCGTTGACCTGATACGCGTCGAGGTCAAGTCTCGTTAGCATCGACCACCTTCCCGTCTACAACTGTGATGCCGAGGTTCGAACATACCATGTAGAAATCGTTCAGGCGGCCGTAGTCTTGCAACGCGCACTGGCCGATGTTCGGCATGAAGTCTTCGACAACTTCCAGTCCCATCTTGAGTGCGTCGCGTGTCACTCCAAGTTCGGACAGCGCTTTGTGCGTTCCGGTTTTCCCTACTTCAAAGTCAGACATTGTCATACGTCCGCCGCAAGGATTTCGCGCGCTGTTGCAATGTCGAGTCGCATCGCTCGGAACACAAGTTCGTCGCGCTCGGCTTCGATTGCTTGGTCGTATGCCTGTCGCAGTTCTGCAAAAGCGTCGGCGTCCATTTCATGTTTCGTTCCGTCATGCGGATTGGTTAGCGTGATCATTGATCCATTCTCCTACTGTTAATTCACATTCATCGAGTTTGTTAAGCACCGTGCGCCAGTCAGCTTCGGTCCACTCAAACTTGTGACCGGCCGCCAGTGTGTAAAGGTGCAGTGCGTTTTCGCTCGTGTCGCCTTCGGCTGCAACGCAGCGTACTTTGCGCTTCAAGACGCGGTCGTCATCGAGCAGGGCTTGTCGAGCGGCTTGCAAATCGGCGTCTGGGCCGCTAGGTATGTTGTTGATTCTCGGCATATTTATGGTTCCTTGAGTACTAGGCAACTATCATGCTACAGTAGCCACTGCGCGAAATCAAACACGGAGACATTTCGCTATGGGACAACCTATAGAAACACCC
>JAAUYJ010091161.1_pt1 | contig 11626 bp, 11 predicted proteins | sample 7278031 | NCBI WGS metagenome assembly JAAUYJ01 (sample SAMN14350222, study PRJNA611818) | marine sediment metagenome | isolation source: surface marine sediment (1.8m) | place: French Polynesia: Moorea | collected 2018-08 | reverse complement strand
GCACTAAATTGACAATCGTCAGCAGAGAGGCGACATTGTCAACATCGCTATCGATACTACGTCGGATACCAGGGTACTGAATTTTAACCGCAAGGGCTTGATTGTCAGGCAAGATGGCGCGATGAACCTGCCCGATCGATGCCGCTGCGATTGGGCTGAAATCGAACCGTTTGAAGTGGCTTTGCCAGTCGTCGCCCCAGGCACGTCGCAGCACGCTGTTCACCTGGGAGGTTGGCATCTGGTGTGCGCTTTCGCGCAATCGGGCCAGGATCTCACTCAGCTCTTGCGGTAGGATTTGGCCGCTGTCCAGCGACAACAGCTGCCCGACTTTCATCGCTGCGCCTCGCATTTCTGATAACCGGTGCGTTAGCCTGTGTACATTGGCCGGAGTCAGCAGTAGTTCATCGATCGATGGGCGTCTGCCTCGAGCGAACTGGCGCGCGCCTTCACTAACCATGCCACTGACAATGCCGCCTGCCAGTCTACCTATCATCGAAAGGCGCCCGATCCGTGATGATGTTATGTGACGTGTTGTAGCCATCGCGGGATTGCTACCTCTTCTCTCGATTCAATCAAAGACCACGAAATTATCCACGTTCACACCGGGTGGAATCGCAGCGGCGTTGTACTCGCCAGCGCGCAAACTGCGTGTATATCCAATCGAGCGCGCTACCCAGGTGTAACAAGCGCACCAGACTGGCGAGCCAGCGGTATGCGGGTAGGTGCGACCACAGTTCAATGAAGCCCCATGCACCGGTTTGCCAACGACCGCTGGCGTCGAGTACATGGAAACGATCCATCGCTGTCTGGCGCTCCAGGCCATGAGCTGCGAGCATTCGATCATCCGTTGATATGTCGATCCAGACGAGCTTATCAGCGCCACGGAGACGTCGATAATGTCGTATTTCACGGCTGCAGAGCGGGCATCCACCGTCGTAAAAAACCGTAGTTCTGACGCTGTCGGCCGCTTGTCGATCCTCATTCATTGCGGAGCTGTCGACTGACTGTTGTTCTGCCATCAGTATGTGTCCTCATTCATCTGTTTCTCTCCACGTGATCAGACGGCGCGCTGCAATGGACGCACAGCGGTAAAGCCGCCGTCTACGGGTAAAACCTGGCCCGTTATCCATGCGGCTTCATCCGAGACCAGCCACGCTATGGTGTTGGCCACGTCCTCAACTCGTCCGTGCCGCCCGAGCGGATATTGTGCATCTAATTGTCGGCTGTTGTTGGCAGTCGAAAACAACCATTCGGTTGCCGGTGACCGCATTAACCCGGGCGCTACCGCATTGACGCGGATATGGTCTTTAGAGTATGTCGCTGCGGCCGATCTTGCCAGGCTTTCCACCGCAGCCTTGGCCGCCGCTATGGCCTCGTGGTTGCTGACGCCTATCCGGGCGGTGACGGAACTGACAAGAACTGCTGCTCCGGCTTGTTTTGCCTTCAAGCAGCCGTTGATGAATGCGCTTAAAGCGAAGAAGCTGGTGTCGAGATTTGCTTGCATGCACTGCCGATATTGTTGTTCTCGCGTTTTGTGAAGTGGAGCCATCAAGACCGAACCCGCGCAGTTGATGAGTGCTGATGGGCTTAGCCCGGTTTCGGACTTGCATTGCTGGATCGCATCCGCGGCGCCGCTGGCAGTTGAAATATCAGCTTCGATCAGGCAAGCGCTTGAATGCATCGCTATGCCGCTCAGTTTATCCAGGTCGCGGCTGACCAGAACGAGCTGCCAATCCTCATTCGCCATCTGGCTTGCCAGGGCTTGGGCGAGGCCTCCGGTAGCTCCTGTGATCATTGCAATCTTGGTTGTCATGTTTATAAATCCTTGGACGGCATGACGGATGAATGATTCATCCGTCGCCTTGTTCATGTTTTGTTCATGCTGCGGTGAAGCTGCTTACACGGCAATTACTGCACCGGTGACCATCAGCAAAACCAGCGGTGTGACCAAAAATGACAGCGTCATCTTGCCAACCAAAGAATCTTCAGTGCTTACCACGTTAGATTTAATGCTTTTCATGATTCACCCCCTTCGGTGTCAAATCGCCGGCCAACCCGGCTATGTCTAAGACAATACATAAACATTCCCAATTTGTCAATATTTTGTATAATACAAGGTATATACATTTTTTATCGTTCGACAGAGGGGTTTATGCAATGACGAAGTCAAAAACGGCTAGCAGTGGTTACCGCATTGGAACAGTATCGCGCATGACGGGTATCTCACCTGATACGCTGCGGATCTGGGAAAGGCGTTATGACGTCGTGACGCCGCAGCGTTCTGCGGGGGGTGGCCGTCTGTATTCCAGTGAGGACATCGCTCGCCTCAAATTAATCGGTCGATTGGTCGACGAGGGTGATGCAATCAGTGTCGTCGCTGGCTTGACTCATGATGAGCTTTTGCGGCGCGTCGAAGAAACGCATAGTGTTGTGCAACCGATCGCGCGGGATGAGCCGTTTCGTCTGGTGGTTATCGGTGAGCTGCTGTCGGCCAAGTTCAAGACGGCTAAAGATGCACTGACATCGGTTGATCTGGTGGCTTGGTATGCTTCGCCGCAGGCGTTTCTTGTGGATGCAAATACCGTCGACGCGGACATACTGTTGATCGAGCAGCCCAGTCTTCAATCTGAAACAGCTGTCCAGATCGCCGATTGGCTGGATCGCATCAATGCAGCGCACGCCGTCGTCGTCTATCGATTTGCCACGCAACAGGCCTTACAGCATTTGCCACGATCGAAGTGCAGTACCTTGCGGGCGCCGGTTGATCCAGAGACGGTGCAGCGTCATTGTCTTGCCGTTCTTGGGCAACAACCGAGTCCTAAGTCTGATCAGGCGGAAGTCGAGTTCGATCTGGATCAAGCAGCACCGCCGCGGCATTACAGTGATGAGGCGCTGGCGAAGTTGGCGGCGATTTCCACTACGATTAAGTGCGAATGTCCGCGTCATTTGGCCGAACTTATTACCAGTTTGAGTGCATTTGAAAAATACAGTGCCGAATGCGAGAGTCGTAATTTAAAAGACGCGGAGTTGCATGCTTATCTGAATGCGACCTCTTCAAAAGCGAGGCATCTATTTGAGGTCGCGCTCAGCCAGGTTATCGAGGCAGAAAAGATTGAGTTGTAAATGATTTGTTTAGGCATGGCGTAATCTAATGGCGTACAAATGCTGCTCGCGGCGGCGCTCACCTTGATTTGACGCCAGGCTAAAGCTTCCGCAGAGAAAAATTATCATGATGAAATCGTATCTGTTCAGGTATATTGTGGTCATACCGGTATTGGCGCTAACCGTGAGTCAGGCAGAGGCGAGTGAAATGGTCATCGATAATCGAAGCACAGGTACGTTGCAATCGAGTCACGCCGGTGAGTGGCGATTGATTACAGATCAGGTCATGGGCGGGCGTTCGTCGGGCAATGTTGTCATGGATCAGTATCTGGGGCGTAACTGCCTGCGCATGCGCGGTTCTGTCAGCACCGCGAATAACGGTGGGTTTGTGCAGATTGCGCTGGACCTTGCCGGCGGAAAGAGCATCGATGCTTCGAATTTCAACGGACTGGTGCTAGAAGTGATCGGAAATGGTGAAAAATACAATGTACATTTACGCACCAGCGGGCTGTGGCTGCCGTGGCAATCTTATCGCTCCAGCTTCATTGCAGACTCGAAATGGCGCGAGATCCGGTTGCCTTTCAGCGCATTTGAGCCTTACAAAACCAGCAAACGTCTCGATCCTACAAAATTGGTACGAGTAGGTTTGGTCGCTATTGGCCGTGAATTCGATGCTGACCTTTGTGTTGGTAGACTCGCTTTCTACAAGGACAAGGGCGACAACTCGCGTTAATTTCGCGTATATGCGCCTTGATGACTGACGCGCTGATCTGGGCTAATCGTAGGAGCGGCTTCAGCCGCGAACATTCCTGCGAGTCTTGAGCAGATCGCGGCTGAAGCCGCTCCTACCGAAAAATAGGCTTTGTTCGCTTTCTACACGGTTTGATGACGTTAATTGCGTTTTTCGAGCCATGCGGCGATGGCTTCGATCAATGCCTCTTCGGTGCCATCAAAGAAGTGATTGGATGCCGCAACTTCGACTTGAGTGTAATCCTGATTACCGGCTTTGCCGGCCGCTTCGGCGCGTGCCTGGACGCTTTTGATGACGCCTTCCAGGTCATCGTCGCCGTAGATGTCAAGAACCGGGGTTTTGATCATTTCCAGGGCCTTGACGCTGTCCATGCGCGGATCTTCGGCAAGGGTGCCCATACCGATCGCGACGAAGCCGTTGACCTCCGGTTTTGATGTTGACAGGTAGTAAGCAGTCATCGTAGCGCCCTGGCTGTGGCCGATCAACACAATGGTTTTAATGCCATTATTCCGCAGATGGCTGATCGCCGCATTGATGCGCGGTGCGACTTCATCGTATAGCGGCGCATACTCGTGGTATTCGGCTTCATTCGGCAAAATCGGCATCTGGATCGACAGTGTATGCCAGTCGTGTTCGATCAGGCCCACGCGTAAGGGTTGGACCACTTGCTGCCAGTTGGGATGGATGCCGGTGCCATGCATGACGATCACCGCACGGCTCTTGTCGTTATCGGCTTCGGTGTAGATGCCGAGAAATTTGCTGGTTCCATCATCGAGCCAGATCGCCTCGCCGTCGATGATTGCGTCGACCACCTGGTCAGCCCAGCGTTTTTCTTTTGCCAGGTCTGATGCCAGGCTGTTGAAGCTTATGATAATGATGGTAGCGAATAGTAATTTGTTGATAATGCTCATGTAACCCCCTTGAATTGGTAATCGAGCACCAGCCCGGTGAATAGGACCAGGCCAAACCAGTTGTTGTTCAAGAATGCCTGAAAACACAGTGCCGGATCGCGATCCTTGATCAGGTGTTGCTGCCAAATGGCCAGGGTGGCTGCCCCGGTAACGCCTGCGTAATAGAAGCCGCTGAGCTCAGCACGTTGGCCAATCAGAATCAAGTTCAGGATCAGCATGGTCTGAATCACGCCGATGATTTTTTTGTCCAGCGGGCCAAACAGGATCGCAGTGGATTTGACGCCAATTTTGAGGTCATCTGCGCGATCTGCCATGGCGTACATGGTATCGTAAGCCGTGGCCCATAAAACCGTGGCGAAAAACAATAGCCAGGTGACGGGCGTCAGTTCATTGGCCTGAGCGGTAAACGCCATTGGTACAGTCCAGCCAAAAGCGGCGCCGAGATGCACCTGGGGCAGGAAATGATACCGCTTCATAAACGGGTAGCTTGCAGCCAGCACCACGCCAACAATCGACATCATGATGGTCAGTTTATTCAGCATTAGCACCAGGCCAAACGCGCAGAGACTGAGGACGGCGAATACCACCAATGCCTCTCTCTCGCTGACCTTGCCGCTAACGATCGGGCGATCCTTTGTTCTGGCCACGCTGCCATCGATGTCGCGATCGGCGTAGTCGTTGATGGCGCAACCGGCCGAGCGCATCAGCACCACGCCGGCCACGAAAATGAGCAGCACCCCTGTGTCGGGTCTGCCCTGTGCAGCGACCCACAGCGCTATCAAGGTTGGCCATAACAGCAGAAATATCCCAATTGGCTTGTGCAGGCGCACCAATAGTGCATATTGTTCGAGGCGCTGCACCAGTTTGGAATGGCCTGCTCGGGTTATCTGTTCATCGGCGAATCGGACCGTTGTGCGGACGGCAGGGTTTTCATTGATTTTGCCTGCCAATAACGCCAGAGCCGCTTTGATTCTTGAAGGGCTGAGCAGCTGCAGGCCTTGATCGATTTTATCCATGAATGGATGGTGTGCGGCTCTATCCAGCAATGTATTGAGCTTGTCGATGGCCAGTTTTGCAGATGCAGAAAAATTCATAGTGCAATTTTACCCCAACTTCGCTAGCGGCTGTGGTGAACCGCGCCGCATATTGCCTGTATGCATCCGGTGGTTTAATGTAACGCTATGACAATCAGGACATTTGAAAATTACACCCCTAAAATTGCACCATCTGCCTTTGTCGATGACAGCGCAGTTGTGACCGGAAACGTCGTGATTGGTGCAGATAGTTCCGTCTGGCCGATGTGCTCTGTGCGTGGGGATATCCATTCCATACGAATCGGTGAACGCAGCAATATACAAGATGGCAGTATTCTGCACGTTACCCATGACAGTGAATTCGCGCCAGGTGGCTACGCCTTGTCGATAGGTGATGATGTAACCGTGGGTCATAATGCGGTGGTCCATGCCTGTACGGTTGAAGACCGGTGTCTTGTTGGAATGGGGTCCGTCATCCTCGATGGCGCCGTGATCGAGGCCGGAGCAATCCTTGGCGCGGGCTCGCTAGTCTCGCCCGGTAAGGTGTTGGAAGGCGGGTATCTCTGGTTGGGCAGCCCGGCAAAGCGGGTGCGTGAACTCACGGACAGGGAAAAGGCCTTTCTTGCGTATTCCTCCGCTCACTACGTTGACCTGAAAAACCGTCACAAGTCATAAGTCGATATTAACCCGCATTTCTCACCAGGCGGCGTAGCATTCTGGTGAGAAAAGCGGGTTAGCTTCGGTGCGATAACGATCACAGGCAAGTCTATGCTGTCATCGGCTGCCGACCATCTCCGAAAGATGTACTACACTTGAACATAATACCAATTATGTCTCGCGATTTGTTATAAGTGTCTGATAGCAATAACAATAAAAACAATGTTAGCGACTTGCGTGAAAGTCTCCAGCATCGTGAGGCAGAGATCGATTTGCTGCAACGTACCTTCACTGAAATTGGTAGTGAGCTGGACCTGGATAATCTGTTTCAGCTCGTTGCCGAACGCGCCCGTGAGCTGGTCAAGGCGGAAACCCTGCTGATTCCTGTTATTGATGTGAATTGCGAAACCTACGTTTATCGTGCAGGCGCAGGAGTGAACTGCGATGAAATCGTCGGTGAGTCGTTGCCACTCGATCTCGGTGTTTGCGGCTGGGTGTGGAGGCACAAGAAAGCCTGGTGGCGCGGTGTGCTTGATGATCTGGACGAAGAGGAGCGCAATCGTTGGGAAAAAGAAGCGGGTTCGTTGATATTGGTGCCGCTTCAAGGCAAGAGCCATTTTTTGGGTGGCATTTCGGCGATCAATAAGATCGATCATCACGAGTTTACACGTCGCGATTTGAATCTGCTGAGCATGTTCGCCGGCATCGTTTCTGTCGCGATCGAAAATGCGATGGTTGTGCAGCAAATGGAACAAACCAGCCGCATGAATGAGGATTATCGCCGCCGCCTGAAGATCATGAACAAGCAATTGCTGGAAAGCAACCGAGAGCTGGAATTTCACGCGCTTTATGATCCGTTGACTTCATTACCCAACCGTTCGTTGTTCAGGGATCGGCTGTCTCGTGGTATTGCACGGGCCGCGTCGGCTCATGCAAATCTGGGTTTACTGCTGATCGATCTGGATCGTTTCAAGGATATCAATGATGCTCTGGGGCACGACAAGGGCGACTACTTGTTAAAACAAATCGCCTTGTTGTTGCAGCAATATATCCATCCTGACGATACCTTCGCGCGCCTGGGCGGAGATGAGTTTGCGGTAATCTTGCCGGATTGTGACAGGAGGACGATCATCGAACGGGCGAACGCTTTCCTGAAAGCGCTTGAAAAGCCATTCATCATCAATGACTCGACGATAACCGTCGGTGCCAGTATAGGTATCACGGTTTATCCCGAACATGGTGACAATGTAACTGACATGCTCTGTCGAGCGGACTCGGCTATGTACAGTGCGAAAAAGTTGAAGCAGGGAATCATGCTCTATGAACCGGCGAGCGATCACTCACCGCTGGGCTACCTGACAATGGTTACAGATCTGCGCAATGCTGTGGAGAACAACGAGTTTGAGCTGTACTACCAGCCGCAGATCGATATCAAGACGAATCAGATCATTGCCGTCGAGGCCTTGGGTCGTTGGGTGCATCCCCGTTATGGCATCGTCAAGCCTGATGTGTTCATCAGTGAACTCGAACAGATCGGTTTGATCGAGAAATACACATCGTGGGGGATAGAGACGGCGCTCCGAGATGCAGTTGCGTGGAGAAGCAATGGCTATCACCTGAGGGTTTCCGTCAATATTTCGGTGACCGATTTATTGAACCCGGATTTTATGCATCGGCTTGATGTGTTGGTTGGGTCGCACGAGGATGGCGAGCTGCTGACGTTTGAAATTACCGAGAATCTATTCCTGTCCGAATATGATCGTCTGTTCGAGGTGCTCGAATATATTCGTTATCTCGGCATCACCTTATCTATAGATGACTTCGGTACTGGATATTCTTCGCTAAGTCGCCTGAAAAAGTTGCCGGTGAACGAGCTGAAGATCGATCAGTCCTTCGTCAAGGATATGGAGAAGTCGCCGAACGACGAGGTGATTGTTCATTCGACTATTGAGCTTGCCCATAATCTGGGTTTGTCAGTAGTTGCCGAAGGCGTGCAGAGCGTCGCCACCTTGCAGCGTTTAGCCAGTCTCGGTTGTGATACAGCGCAGGGATTCGTGATCAGTGAGCCTTTGTCCGCAGATGCACTGGCGGCATTGCTGACGAGTTCTCAGGCTAAAGCCGGCTGATTTTAGTGCCAGGTGTAAACAAAACGTAGGAGCGGCTTCAGCCGCGATCCTTGAAAGACACAGCAGTAATGCACGCGGCTGAAGCCTGCTACATCAAGACGGTCACTATGATTTGACAAGCAAAGGTTTCAGTTACTGTTTACGCAAGGCCTCGATCACAGGGGCTGTGTCGGGTCGACACCCTCGCCAAATGCGAAAGGACTCTGCTGCCTGCTCGACCAACATGCCTTTACCGTCCGCTACTTTTGCTGCTCCGTGTTGTTGTGCCCAGCGCATGAAGGGGGTGGCTACGGTCGCGTACATCATGTCGTAGCAGAAGGTGTCTTTATCGATTAGTGACTGGGGTAGCGTTGGTAGATCGCCGCTTAGACTAGCCGAAGTTCCGTTGATGACGACATCGTATGGATGGTCGCCGAACTCGTCCAGGCCGCAACCTCTGATCGCGCCTAAATCCGCAAAATCTTGCGCCAGTTGCAGGGCTTTCTCCCTGGTTCGATTCGCGATCGTCAACGATGCTGGTTCGGTCGCTAATATGGGTTCGATAACACCGCGAACCGCACCTCCAGCGCCAACGATCAGGATGTGTTTATCTTTCAACTGCAGCCTGTAATTGATAGTCAGATCGCGCGTAAGACCGATGCCATCGGTATTGTCGCCAAAATAGTCATCCTTGCCATTAATCACCAGCGTATTGACTGCGCCGGCGCGTTGCGCGCGTGCGCTGCATGTATGTGCCAGTTGCCATGCCGCCTGTTTGAATGGAACAGTGATGTTCAGACCTTTGCCGTTGTTGTCGGCAAAGCGAGCGACCGCGTTTTCGAAATCGTCGAGCTCGATGAGCTCAGCTGTATAAACCAGCCGCTGTCCGGTTTGCTCTGCAAAGCGGGTGTGTATGAACGGTGACTTGCTGTGTTCAATAGGGTTACCGAACACCGCGTAGCGATCAACAGATTCTGCCATCGACTTGACCTGACGATCAGCTCTTGAGCCAATCCGCTACTGTTAAAGCGTAGTAGCTCAAAATACCGTCTGCACCGGCACGTTTGAACGCTAACAGTGACTCCAGGACCGTGGCTTTTTCGTCGAGCCAGCCATTTTGCGCCGCCGCTTTCAGCATCGCGTATTCGCCGCTGACGTGATAAACAAAGGTGGGTATTTTATAAGTGTCTTTGACCCGGCGTACGATATCCAGATACGGCATGCCGGGCTTCACCATGAACATGTCAGCACCTTCCTCGATGTCCAGCGCCACTTCGCGCAAGGCTTCATCGGAATTGGCGGGATCCATCTGGTAGCTGTATTTGTTGCCTCCGCCGAGGTTGGCGGCAGATCCGACGGCATCGCGGAATGGGCCGTAAAAGCTTGAGGCGTACTTGGCTGAGTAAGCAAGTATACGGGTGTGGATGAAGCCGCCCGCCTCGAGTGCTTCGCGTATGTGGCCAATACGTCCATCCATCATGTCGGACGGGGCGACTACATCTGCCCCGGCAGCGGCGTGCGATAGCGCTTGCTTGACCAGCACTTCGACGGTTTCGTCATTGAGCACGTAGCCTGTATCGTCTATCAGGCCATCCTGACCGTGTGACGTGAATGGATCCAGGGCGACATCGGTAATGACGCCCAGCTCAGGGTAGGCCTGTTTCAATGCGCGCACTGCTCGTTGAGCAAGACCTTCGGGGTGATAGGCTTCTGCAGCATCCTCTGATTTTTTGTCTTCGCCCACGACCGGAAACAAGGCAATTGCCGGAATGCCGAGCTGAACACATTGACCGGCTTCGATCAGCAACTGGTCGACACTGACGCGCTCAATACCGGGCATAGAGGGCACGGCTTCACGGTGATTTTTCCCCTCAGTGATGAACATCGGATAGATCAGGTCTTCGGCATTAAGCTGATTCTCGCGCATCAGGCGTCGGGAGAAATCATCGCGACGCATGCGCCGCATGCGGATGGCGGGATAAGAGGCGTTGCTGGACACGGTGCGCTCCACTTTTAATTCAGGTTGCGCTATTGTACCAGCCTCTAGCCCGCGTTTCTCACCAGGCGGGCTCCGTCCCGCGCCTGCTCCCGTGATCTTGGTGAGAAATGCTGGCTTGGCAATAATAGCGTAATCACTGGTAAAACTAAGATTCTGCGACTATATTTAGTTTTGTAGCGCCACGTCCAAGCCTGGTGCAAATGTCACCCAAATCCTCGTATACGGCCGTACATCCCATCTGAAAATAGTGAAATCTATAGTTCGTGGGTGACATACCTGGAGGTCGCATTTGCTATGCCCGAGATACGAACTAAAAAGCGCATTTTGCTGGTTGAGGAATCGGCAACCTTGCGATATATGCTCGGAAAAATTATTCAGAAGCAGGACTATGAACTACTCTGTGTCGATTCATTTCTCTCTGCAATAGACACATTACACAATGCCACCCTTAACCTCGATGGCATTATCGTTGGTTGGCCAAATTACGAGAATTTCGAGGAATCCACGCATCTGTTGGTCGTGCTCGACAGGGAGCCTTACAGCGAGACGCCGGTCATTCTGTTGTCCAATGACGCTGAAGTCGAGTTGTTGAACTGGATGAGTACTCGCAGGCAGACGGCGATGATACCCTGGGAAAACTATCAGGAAGTGACGACCACGTTACAAACGTTGCTATCTCCGACACAGGAACCGGTCGATGACAAGCGCCAGGCGTTCACGAATACAAAACCCACCCGGGTCTTATTCGTCGATGATTCGAAAAGCATTCGCACCTATTACAAACGACTGCTGGAGCGCAACGGCTATCAGGTGATTACGGCCGAATCGGTCAAGCAAGCCTACGATTTTGCGACCAGGGAAGCGATCGATATCGCCATCGTTGACTATTTCATGCCCGATGAGAATGGTTATCTACTCTGTCAGAAATTGCGCGATGATGAGCGAACCGAGAATATTCATACGGCCGTGATCACCGGGACATATCTGGATTCGGTGATCCGTGACTGTCTGCAAGCCGGCGCAATTGAATGTATGTTCAAGAACGAAGCCGAGGAGCTGTTTCTTGC
>JAAUYJ010052490.1_pt1 | contig 11626 bp, 19 predicted proteins | sample 7278031 | NCBI WGS metagenome assembly JAAUYJ01 (sample SAMN14350222, study PRJNA611818) | marine sediment metagenome | isolation source: surface marine sediment (1.8m) | place: French Polynesia: Moorea | collected 2018-08 | reverse complement strand
TGTTGTTGCTGCTGCTGTTGTTGCTGTCGTTTGATGTTGTTGCTGCTGCTGCTGTTGTTATCCTGCTGCAATTGCCCCTGCCCCTTATTTCCTTTTCTGTACTTGGTGCTGACAAATCTTCGTTTACTTCCCCCGCTAAACCACAACCGTCCCTGCTGCAGCCATCGGGTACAACTGCGTCCTGAACATCACGTCCAAAACCGTCAACTCCAAGCTGAGGGGAGTCACAGAGGCCCTATACATACTCACAAAGTGCAACAACACCAGGTTCGAGTTCATCTTCACAAACCTGGTGCCGGGCAACCCGAGGCTGTTCACCTCGGTCATCGGCGTCTACAAGTAAGGAAATTCGACATTCCAACACTCAATTTCACACATGAATGAAAAATTATTTATTTTTTTCGAAATTCAAATCAGGGCTTACGCCTCGTCCAAGATGTACCGCGAGCTGAAGCTGCGGGGCGCCATCCTGTCCGAGAAGCGCCTCCGCGTCCTCCCGCAGGAGACCGTCATAAACACGGTCAACGGCGTGTGGAACCTGTCCAGCGACCAAGTGAGACCAAATCCCACATTCTTAAAAAAACTATTTGAAAATTCAAACTATTGTTTTGCCAGGGAAACCTAGGCACGGCCATCGTGTCTAACGTTCGCGTGGTTTGGTACGCCAACATGAACGAGCTCTTCAACATCTCCATCCCCTACCTCCAGATTGCATCGGTGAGAGATAGTTTATACTTTTTATCTGCAGATGGCGAGCCAAATTTACACTTTAGTGTAGAGAATGATTAGAATTGGAACAAGAACAAACTTAGTTCAATGACCTGCGGCAGGAAATAGCTAAAGGGGGGAAAACTTGATTGACCTATCAATTATTATTGTGGACCTCCATCGCCATGTGCCACACAACTCTTGTATTGTCTATATTTGGTTCGTGTTGCCCCCAACACGAAATTGAATCGGTCTGATATATACTTTAACGAAGGTCCGTCTTCGCGAGTCCAAGTTCGGGACGGCGCTTGTCATCGAGAGCAGCGAGATGAGCGGAGGGTGAGTTCGCACTGTATTTTAATTCTTTTATAACTTAGAATATGTATGATACAGTAGCTTTTTCTGAGCAATGTGCGCACTGGTAAGAGGCGAGGTTCTTGGGAATAATAATATTATTGCTTTCCTTAATTTAAACGAATCTGGGAAAGTTATTGGTTTCTGCCGTCACGTCCAGTTTGTTACCCATCGATTGCCGGCCCTGGAGATGCATCTCTTCTTCCCCCTTCGCCACCAACCTCATCTTCCTCTTCTGGCTGGAGACTCTCTCCGCCGCGAAGGCCACGGCCGACGATGCCAGCAGCAGGAGGAGCACGGAGAAGGCCCCCGCCAGCACGGGAAGGGACATGGGCTGGACCTCGCCGCCGCCAGCGCTCACGTAGTGCTTGTCCTCCGTCGCCGGCGCCCTCTTTCCCTGAGCACTCAGTCGCAGACGATAGGAGGTTATCAATTCCCTCCTGGGGGAAAGGGGGATGGATAAACTTTTGATAATCTGGAACAATTGTTGGACTACCTGGCCTTGCTTTCCCATGGTGTCCTGAGCTGCCCTTCCGTCATGGAGCCAATGACCTTGTCGAACCTCCTGACCCATCCCGGGTTGAGCGGGTGGAAGGCCAGGACGGCGAAGGTGGAGACGGGCGGGTACAGGTCAAGGTTGGGGGAGACGTGCACCATGGGGGCGCCGTTGGGGCGGGAGAAGGCGGCGGCCACAGAAGTGGACACCATCTTTGATTTTTTAAAGAGGTGGACTCAGAGGGGCTTTTGTTGTTGCATTAATGTACTGCAGGATAATTTATTTACCTGGCCCCACTCCAGCATGATCGACCTGCCCTCGTAGACATTCAGAAGCTAAAAGAGGACGAAGGAACCTTTGAAAATTCTAGCTCTTTTTAGCAGAAACGCCATTGTCATAATTCTCATTTTTGCACTAGCAGTGTGCGCTAGAACTGGCAGCAGTTTCGACACCAGCTCCAATCCACAGAACCAAACCAATAAAAAGCCCGCTAGTACACACCCTGTCAAAAGGGAAGTTGTCATACTGGACCACCTCCTTCTCGTCCCATATCTTCTTTATCACTGGATCCGAGCTGGTCCTCATCACCTCCTCTATCGGCTCTCCGTAGAGGACCATGGTCCAGGGGAGGCCGCTGTCGACCTATGATATTTTTCAGGCAAAAAGATTGCCAATATACAATGTGGAAATTATTACCACTTCCGCCAGAGTGTTGATTGGTTGGGTGGGCCACGGTCTCAGTAGGACGGCCCTAAGATTGCCGCTGAAGGCGGCCGTAGTTACAAAGGCAAATACCATCCAAGTCCCAATCAGGGTTCTACAATTCAGAAAGTGTTCATTATCCTTTTGTGTAAAAAACCTCTTCGGTTTATTGTCAGTTCCTTGTGCTCCAAGCCCCCTTATTGGCGGAGGAGGCTACGTCCTTAATGTCCTTCCCCATAAGAATGGCGAATATCTGCCAGGCGGCTTTTCCGAAAATCGACCAGGAGGGCAAGGAATCCTCCAGGACTCTCTCCTCCGCTTTCACTACTTGCGGGACCGCCCATATCATGAGGAGGAAGGCTGAGGCTATCCCCGCCCAGACAAGAAGAGTCAGGGGGTGGAATATTGTCAAAACAGATCTGAAAGATAGTGCAAGTTTTCCAAACTTAACTTATTGGCATCGCCAGTTACCTTTTATATGATGGGAGCTGCGACACAATCCTTAGAGCAGCTACCCCTCCGCTGGCGTACCTCGAAAATGTTGACACCTTTAGTGAAAATTATACAGTTATTTTTATGGGGAAAATAATGTGTTGGGATTGGGAATACTAACCAGTGCTCTTTCATAGAACATCATGGTGACAACAAAGTGGGCCTTGTTGTCTACTAGATCTTTGAATATCCCTGTGGCAGTTCCATTCTTCACCGTGCCCCAAGAGAGATCAGCGGAATTGTAAAATTCCACTTTGCAGTCCAGTTGCTGAAATTATTATTTTTCACCCGGCAGCAGGTCACCTTCTTGCTATAGTTTCTCACCCTGCAACCCTCCCTGATGAGGCTGACATCGGAGCCCCTCACGTTGGCAAAGGCCTTTCTCGGGTTGGCTTTGGCGGACTCCCAGTCGTACTCAGCGATGTACGATGAGTCAAAGGGGAGGCTGCTGCAGTTGAAGGTGAAACCCTCCATGGGCAGGTCCATGAGCACGACAGCATTTGTCGTGCTGCCAAAACCGGTTAAGGGATCCCAGACTGCCACTCTGACAGAGGTTGATCTGAACACATTATACCTCCTCAAGCTGAAAACATCTTTGCCAGGGTAAAGTGGTTCAGTGACCAGCACTCTTCCATGCCTGACTACTTCTTTATCATGGAATATCAATGATTTCGCCTCAGTGAAATTCTCGTTGTCGTGGAGAATATAGATGTAAGTGTTAGAGGCATGGTAGTAGCTTCCAGGTCTTACAAAGCCTGGGCAGTCCACTACAGTGCCTGCCAGGCCCATCAGCACAGAACGCAAGTCTTGGATGTTTGTGGTCCAGATAAAGAAAGTCATTGGCTTCCAGAAGACGTGCTCAACATCGCCAGCCGAAGAGCAGCTCGATTTAGGCAATGCATTGGTAAAGTGTTTGGTGTCTTGGACCACAAGAGAAGTTTTCTCTTGCGACATCAGCTTTGTGAGTTTTCTGAACATTAAAATATGGGCTTTATACTCGCAGAATTTGTAATTATCCATGTGTTACCCAACAGCGAAAGCATATTGCGGATCACTAACAAGTGTTACTTGATCGCTCGCCAGCAGCTTTTTCAAGTCTCTTAAGAAATTCTGTAAAAGTAGGTTCCCCTTCAAGTACTTGCCATAGGGATCCTAAGTTGTACAACTCACATTGTCGCGAATCCCCAGGTGAAGACCTCCAGTTGCTGATGGTAAAAGCAATAGGTAGTAGCAAAAGAGCATAATCAGTGTTTTCAAAGGAGGTCCGGCGACAGAATGCCACCGAAGGTAGCGAAAACTGCTTTTGCTGTTTCCCCCTAGCTTTAATTAAGCGACGAGACTCCTATCTTTAGTCCATGGATTTTCTATATTTCTAGGTACGAATGTGAATCCGCTATTCCATACCTAGTTTTCTCCTTTTTACTTACGTAAGCAAACAATTTCTTATGTACAGTAGAGTTTCGTTAGCAAGTTCCGTACTTGCTCATACAGTACAAATTACCTTGGCGATTTCTTTCCTTTTTCCGATTGTTTTCGTTCACAGTTGTTATTTTTGTCTAGCTTTTGTTTTGCATGTTCCTGTACACCAGTTTTCCGGGTGCTTAATTTAGCGCTTTAGACCTATCGGCGATCTTTTTTACGAAAAACACAACTGTGGCGCAGCCCAGCAGTGCCAGCAAGAAAATGAACACCCCTAGAAGTACTGGAAGCGACATAGGCTCGGCCTCATTTTCGACTTCTTTAACAGCATTTGTTGAAGCTTCAGTGGCGGGCAGAGTTTCGCCTTTGGCTTGGACTCCTTGTCTGTAGGTATCTATCAGTTCCCTCCTGAATGGGAGCAAGGTCTTAATATCTTGAAAATGTTACATTAAAACACTTACGTTGCTTTGGCAGCCCAGGGTTTTCTCAGTTGACATTCCACAATTGTATGAATGACATTATCAAATTTTCTGACCCAACCAGGGTTGAGAGGATGGAAGGCCAAGATGGCAAATGATGAGACTGTCGGGTACAGTCCTAGGTCTCCAGAAATGTGAACCATAGGTTTGCCGTTGGGCAAGGTGAAACCAGCAGCTACTGTTGTTGATACTACCTGCGGAAGAGCAACTTGGCATATTTGCCTTGGAGTTCAATCATAGGTGATTGCCTTACTTGCCCCCAGTCAAGCATGGACGATCTTCCCTCATAGACACTCTTCAACTGTAATAGAAAATTGTATGAATTCAAGCTTGACGTGGAAGCATAATATTTCCTATACCCTTTTGTATGGAAATGGGTCATATTCCGCCACCTCCTTCTCATGCCACACCTTGCTAACCACAGGATCCTGGCTAGTGGCCATCTCCTGCTCAACAGGCTCACCATAGAGGACCATGCTCCAGGGCAGGCCGCTTTCAACCTACCCCAAAAAGCCACTCTTGTTTTAACGAAATTACATCAGAATTGAAAAAATATAACACCAGGTCATCAAGGCTGTCTATGGGATATTCCACTGAGGGCTTAAGTAGGAAAGCTCTTAAGCTTCCACTGAAAGCGGCTGTGGATATGAAGGCAAAGTACATCCATGAGGCACTCAGAGCTCTGAATAACAGCACATTTGAAATAAATACAGATTGCACTGTTTCAAACTTCCAACCTTGTAGCCCAGGCGTTTTTAGATCTAGAATCACTCGCTGCATTTTCTCCAAGTAACGTAGCTAGCGCGTACCAGAATGAATTTCCGAGCTTGGACCTTTGAAAAAAGCCCACTAGAATTAGGTAATATTATGTACAAGTATTTAAATCTTCAAGGCATACCATGATTTTAATATAATCCTTGTTGCCTTTTCCTCCGCCCTGGCTACGAAAGGAAAAACTGCCGCCACCAGCAGCAAGCTGCAAAATATCCCAGCCCACACCAACGGATGCAGAGGGTGGAAAATTGTGAATACCGACCTGAGAATCACCGTTGTTTTGTTTGAGAAAATAAATGGATAAAAGTAGTGCTTATACCTTCTTGATTTTGTAAGATGCGACACCAAAGTTAACGTAGCCACATCCCCATGGCCATAGGTAGAGAAAGTGGATACCTGAACAGGAAAAAAAATCTGCTGATCACTGCGAACCTTGTGGCGCATTGCTTACCAGACTTCTTTGATATCCAATCATGGCAAGGGCCAAGTGAGCCTTCCCCTCAACCACGTCTTTGAAGACTCCCGTGGGCCTCCCATCAACCACAGAGCCCCACTTGAGGTCGGCTGAATTGGAAATTTCTATCTGACATCCAATTTGCTTCATAGAAGAAATGGGAGGTTATTGTCCTGGTATATATTTGCAAAAAGCCTTCAAGTTTCTACCTTACAAGCTGTGGTCATGACATCAACTTCAGCTCCTCTAAAATTCTTGAATGCCTTTCTTGGATTGGCCTGGGCTGAGATCCAGTCATACTCCGCCATGAAGGATATATCATAGGGGATGCAGCTGACATGAAAGGTGAAGCCGTCCATGGAAAAGTCCTTCATCACAATCTTAATTGGAAACTTGTTTGCAAGTGAACCTTTTTGCCAGACACCAACTTTCTGTGGCCTTGACCTGAACGCATTGTACCTCCAGAGCACAAAAGTTTTTTGGCAATTGTCCAGCGGCTCAATAGCCAGGACCCTCCCATGCCTCCTGACTTCCTTGTCACTCCAAATCCTTGGACTCAGTTTTGCAAACTCGTCCTTGGAGTCAAAGTAGTACCCAAAGGTGTTGTGCTCGTGATAGTAGCCCGGCCTGATGAAGTTTGGACAATCAGTTACAGTGCTTCGGAGAGAAGTCAGCACCATGTCCAGATGTGCAAGACTTGCTGCCCACGCGAAAAAAGGCTGGGTCTCCTGGAAAAGATCTTCTTTTCCTTCTCAGGGGAGCAATCGGCGACGGGTACTACGGAGGCGTTGAATCCGTCCACTGTGAACATGGTGAAAGCCTTCGGAAATGATGACGCCAAGTTTCCCAAGAGACTGCGAAAATATTCGTCTCCAATCAAAAATTTAGCTAACATTTCGCTCGTTTTACCTCATTTTCAATGAGTCGGCTTGGCCGAGTATGAGGACGACGTCGACGTCTCCGAGTCCCAAGAGTTCTTGCAAGACTCCCTGCTTCAAATGCTCAAGTTAAGTTCACGTTCCTCCACTTTTATTTGCTGACTTTATACTATGTACCTCGCTTCCATCTCCAAACGATGCGTGAAGTAATAATGCGAAAATGATGAGAGCCAAACAAAAACACCTTTGCTGCTGCTGCATCATTATCAACGGACTCTTGACGAAACAGAAACTGGCATTGCCTCTTTCTTTTTTTCCCCGCGCAAATAAATAGTCTGACAACGTGACATTGAAAAGCCGTAATTCGTATATAGATTTCCCATAAGAGTTGTCCATACTCTCTTGCATAAAAACACCGCGGGTCTAACTTCGATATTTTCCTTGCCAGGTACGTGCTTGGCTTCCGTATCGACCCGGCTGAGAAGCTGCAGGAAGTCTACAAGGAGATCAGCTCAATGCACAAGACCTACTCGGCGAAGCCCATATTCGGCGTGGACTACACAAAGTCAGAGGAGGTACCGCAACACTGCGTCAATTCCCCAAACAAAAGAAAATGCCTGAAATCCATTTTTTAAAAAATCCCACAACAGCGCGGCCGCTACCACGACGAGGACGATGACCCCGGCCCCGCCCTGCCCCCGACGGTGGAGGACGACGCTGACGAGATTGACTCTGGACACCCGGTGAGAAAGAATCAAATGCATGCTTAAAAAATCAAGCTAATTAACTTTCTTTCCCACCTCAGGATTCGAATGACGTTTTCGCCGCGTACCTGGCGGAGGGCGGGCTGGAGGGAATGGATAGGTAACGAATAGTTCTCTCACCTCTTATCGCCAGGGACAGTTGTTCGATGTCGAGGATCGAAATTTTGTGGTACTTTTCCCATCAAGCAGAACAAGTGGCAAGTTGAATATCAGACTTAAAATACTGCATGCACACTAATTTGTTCTTTAACATTTGAAATCATTTTTTTTAAAAAAAATACTTTCGGTGTCATTTCTTACCAGGGAGATCGTTCACTCCCCCGAGCTTGGCCTTGCCATCGAGAAGCTGAAGGACGGCTTCACCCTGGAGGGGCTCTGGCAGGTTCTGCCCCCCGAGGCTGGAAAGAGGAGGGGAGCGGAGAGGGAGGCGGGGTCGCACGCCTTGTGATTTTGCTAAAGTGATTCAAGATATTAGCAGAGTTTGCACCATTAAATGCGTGTTAACAATAAATTAGTTTCTCTCCCGTTCACCAAACCTCCTTTATACACCTGGAGCTTTTTAACCGAAATCCCCTCTGGAATGAATCTTCCTCCCCCGAGAGATGGAGAGAAAAGGGAGCGGAGAGAGTACTAATGTTTCTTTTGGCCTCTTTTTTCCCCCCCTCCGACCTCGATTTTCCTCAGCGCCGCCGATCCATCCTTTTTCTTTTCTTCCTCTTTCGGTCTGGGATTTTGGGAATCTCTCTCGCTCTCGAAGGAGGAGGAGGAGGAGGAGGTAGGAGGCGGAATGATAAATCTTTCACGAGGAGGAGGAGGAGGAAGATCGGAAATGGCGGTGGCGGTGGTGGAGGAGGAGGAGGAGGAAAGAGGATTGTGGTGGGGAAGGGGTTGAGGTCTACAACTTTATTTCTCGTTTTCAAAACCTTTTACACTAAGAAGCAGTCCGCAAGCAATAATTTCCTCAGGATTATTCTCACTGTAGAATTTCAGACACTTGTTAAATACGATCTTGTGCTGTGCGTACAGTGCAGCAAAGCTGCTCAGATGAGACCTCGGGGGTTGAGGACCGAATCAATCAGGTGTTTTTAAATATTAATGCCGATACTTGGTGCCGGGAGTGGGATGGGGGAAAGGAAATGGAGGGGGAGGGATGCCCGCAAAAAAACTATACGAAGAAGGAAGAGAATGCTTGTCGTAATACGTAGCAAAAAAGGGCTCATTCTTTTCTTTGAATGGAACTGCTTCAAAAGTGTCAATGGTTCGATTGTCGCATCTAGAAACAGGCGGAAAGAATAAGAAAACATCATCAAATTTGAATTGCGAGCCGTCTGTTGGAGAGTAGGGAAAAAAACGAATGCGCAGCTCGATTTCAATACGTTCACTTCTCGGAACACGTTGATGTACGTGCATTTTTGACAACGAGGCTTCAATTGTTCCTTCTCTTTCTCGACCTTCTTTGGAGGGAACCATCGCCCGCAGGAGCAGCATGAGCAGCAACGAGTCATGTGTAAGACCGGTTCAAGTGAATATGTGGACGAAGATTCAACGAGGAACTAACAAACCCTTGGAATGGCAAGCAGTATTTCTCGACACTGCAACGTAGGCATACAACACAACAGAGCTTATGCATAATTTGGTCAATCCCTCGCCCCCAATAGTAGAAGTAGTAGTAGCTGCAAGTTCAAGGGCCTCCTCCCTTCCCTCCCCCCTTTTCGCCCCTCCACCAATTTCCTCCTCCTTTTCCTTCCCTCCAATTTTCTGTTGGCGACAACGCGACGTTGGATCACAGGGCGATCCAAGGCGAGGCTACAGCACGTGCTTCCGCAGCCCAAGGTTCGAAATCCCCCGTCTTTCGCCCTCACCCTGTGCCCACTCTCGGATGATACGGATCTTCCTTGAGAGCCTCCCCCATCGCCCCTCGCCGCCAGAGGCGGGGCCGGTAAATGGCGGGGGGCAGTTGGACAAGGGGGGGGGACGGACGGACGGACGGGTGCCTGCCCCGTGCAAGTGGCATGAGAAGGGCGACTGCCAGAAAATTGAATCGAAATGAAGGATATTTCCTAATGAGGACGGGTCTCTTGTTGGATGCGGAAGAGCGGTGAGTAATGCCCACAGTGATGTACGACTAAGCAACGCCAAAAAACATGCTCGAGAACGTTTAACCCTTCATGCTTGTCAACTTATTCCGCGAAACAGCAGCAGCAAGGTAAGTAAGGTGGATTTTTTAGACTCTCTTCCATTAGGGGACGAAGGGGGGAAATATCCGCCTCGTCACCCCCACCACCCTTGCTCCCTTGTCGCTATAAAATTCAAGGGACCAAAAGGGAGGGGGGGAAACGAGTTGGCGATGGTAGGGGAGCTTGGAAAGAAAGTCGACTCCGCCCCCTTTCTCGGCCAGGCAGGCAGGCCCCGGTGGCGGCGGAGGCGGAGGCTCCTTTGATATTTTACCAAGAAAGGCCTTCTCCTCTCCTCCCTTTTAGCAGTTTCCCAGGGAGTGAATCTCTGCTCTCTCTCTCTATTCGAATTCCTCTCCCCCCCCCTTTTTGGTCGTTGCCGCCCGCGGGTCCCCACTCCGCGAGGAGAGGGGGGGGGAGACCGGCCGACCACCAGCCAATCTATTTTTAGCCGCAACCCCCGCCGCCCTCGACCGAAAGCGGCCGCGGCGTCCGCACGCGGGAAAATGGAGGGAAGGGAGGGGGGGGCGCAACGGCGATTCGCGGCGCGCGCGCCCGTCGGAAGGGGGAGGAGGAGGAGGGAAGCGCTCTCTGGCATGACGACGTAGGAAAGAGGGAAGAATTCTTGGTCCTTTGGCGGTCTCGTCTCGCTCTCCCTCGTTCCTAAGGGTTCCTCGGTAGTAGGGCCGAACCCTTTCGCGAGAGAGAGAGCGGACGGCGGGTTTTGGTTTCCCAGAGACGACAGTGGTTTCCCGTTATTCTGGAGCGACTTTGAGAATAGCGCAACATTCGAACGGACCATCTCATCGGATATTTTGAGCCAAAACGTGGGTTGTCTCATACTTTTCGTGAAAGAAACAAGAGTGATTTTGTGTCTCGGCCTGTTGTCTTACGCGAAAAAATCCGAGTGCAAGAACCACTTTCACTTTCAAGTGCGCGCGTCGCTCCATCGTTCGTCCTTGAAGGAAAAGGGGTGGAAAAGAGGGGGAGGGAGGGAGGTAAGAACCAGCGTCTGTCGAGACAGGTATCCATCCAAACTCTGACTCCAATCGGCGATTCCTCCTCTTCCTCCCTTTTTCGATACCATCCTGCTTTCTGCTGGCACAGGCCACAGCAAAGCCAGTGTTGTTGCTCATTGGGGGCAAAAAAACGTGCGTAGTTCAAGAAAAACGAAGAAGAAAAAAGTGTGTGTCAATTGTTTGCGAATCTAAAATGGTAGCAGTCATGGACGTTTGGACTTTTTCTCCGTGACGCCGAGAAAACCATGATGACTATGCAGGAGCACCTATTCCTGCAGGACAGTGCCGCGGGGTCGCCGCCGGGCGCCGCCGCTGGGGGCGGCTCGGTGACGGCCGCGGCCGCCGCGGCCGCCGCGGCTGTCGGGGTGGGGATAGGGGTTCCCGTTCCGCCGCCGCTCCCTCACGGTATGCCTCCCCCTCCTCCCCACCACCTGCACCACCATCTCCACCACGGCGGCCCTCCTCCTCCGCCCCCGCCCCCTCACCACCACAACCACCAGTTCATGGGCGGGGGCCAGGAAGGGATGATGCAGCAGCAACAGCACCACCACCAGATGCAGCAGCACATGCAGCAGCAACACCTGCAGCACATGCAGCAGCAGCAGGTCCACCTTCCCCCCGAGGATCACCTGATGCCGGGCCCTCCCCCTCCTGAGCACTTGGCCCCAAACGGACACATTCCCTTCGGCGGAGGCAGCAACGGAGGGGGGAAGGGTGGTGTCGGGTCGCGGCATCCCCTCAGCCCCCGCTCCAACCACCTCATGTCCTCCCCCGAGCCCCCTCCGCCCTGGCTGGAGGACGCGGAGGCCATCGTCAATGGGCGCCTCCAGCCTCCGCCTCCCCCTCCCCCGCCGGCGACCTCCGAGGCCGGCGGCGGAGGCCCCCTCCCCCCGCCTCCCCCCACCTCCATCGC
>JAAUYJ010223804.1_pt1 | contig 11639 bp, 6 predicted proteins | sample 7278031 | NCBI WGS metagenome assembly JAAUYJ01 (sample SAMN14350222, study PRJNA611818) | marine sediment metagenome | isolation source: surface marine sediment (1.8m) | place: French Polynesia: Moorea | collected 2018-08 | reverse complement strand
ATAGTAATCATTGAAGTCAACAAAATTAGGGTTAAAATGATTCATTGGGAGACTATAAGCACGAGAATAACCTCGGTTTGATAAAATATCAAGCTGCTCACACTCAGAAGAATTAAACTCTTTATAAACAATCACATTAGCTTTTTCTTGAGTAGCCAACTTTTTGAGAAAATCATCAAGCAACTTAATAATATCTTCGGAATTTGCTTCTGGAGACATGATTAAGTTATTTTGTCCTAAGGAAATTGGCAATCCACAAAATAAAATTTTAGTAGAAAAAAAACTGGGCAGGAATTTTCGGAATAAAGATAGATATTTTTTGACGTTTTTGTTGCTCAAAATTGTTAGATCGGTTAGAAAAGTAGACACAACAGAACAAGCCTGAGGAATCTTTTCTTGATCGTAAAAAATTAGATACCAAAACTTACTAAACTGGCTCATAGATTTTTCGAGCGTTAATAAAAAACGATCATCCATAAACACTTTTCTTTGATGTTGAGCAAGAATGTGTTTCCAGTCCTGTAAGTTGACTTCTTGAATAGAATGATAAAGTTTATATGAATAGCTCATAAAAGAAATGGCTCTTGTTTTAACACTAATATTTTTGGTTACAGTAAAAATCTCCTAAGGTAAACCCATGTTTGTGCGCCATCGATAACGCCCAGTTGACTCTTTCAGGGGTAATCATTCCATAGGAACCATGAGACTTAATCCCTTCAAGGCCCATGAGTAAGGTTTCACTCAAACAAGCAAACGCATGACCCGCTTGGAGGGGAATCCCACTAATCACAAAATCTTTATTAGAAGGAAGACGGACAATACCCCCTTGAATGACTAAAATATCAGGTCGCTGATCATGAACAGAGGAATGGACATCCGCAGGAACAGAAAGATCGCAAATAACCACGGGCTGCGGTCCTAAATGTTCTGCATAGATCAACGATTGAGCAGCATTAGAGGCTGAGACAATTAAGGAACAAGAACGTAAATCATTGAAGTTATCTGTAGTCTGAATGACAACATCCGGTGCTATTTTCCTAATTTTAGCGATCACAGCCTTCAACTTAGGAGAATTAAGATAACGAACTATCAAAACAATTTTTTTGACGTAGGGAGCCATCATAAGAGTATAAGTAGAAGCAATATTCCCCGTTGCGCCTACAACAGCCAAATTCCCTTGAGATAAACTAATATTCCGTTGTTGGGCTGCCTGTTTAAGTGCCAAAATTCCCATCCCAACGGTCAAAGCATTGCCAGTGGTTAACCCAATATCAGGGGTTTTTATACGACGACAGTTGCGAGAGACAATAGACGTATAACCCCCCAAGCCCACAACTTCACAGCCTCGTTCCTTGGCCATAATTACTGCGGACTCAATCTTGTCCATAATCGAATCTGTTTGTCTTCTTTCCAACTGCTGCTTAATTTGTTGAGAGGTTAAATTTAATCCTATAAAACTTAAATGAACCTCATCTCCTGTTTGGGAACAGACATGAACGCGATCAAGAACAGTTGGCCCCATCACAGATGAAGTTTTCGCTAAATAAGCTTCTAGTAATTTAGGCTCTAATGCTGCTAAAGAAGCATCACACAAAACCCCATGCTTAGAGTGAATCAGATGTCCCAGAAAAGCCACGCGACGCTGAGTTCGGGGCTTTTCTTGCTTCAAAGAAAGGGGAAATTTTAAGGGAGTGATTTTACCGGAAGGCAATCCTACTTGAAAAGCCGTCAGATGAACCAAATCTAACTCTTGAACGGCTTGACAGAAACAAGCTAGTGCCTTTATAAATCGATTAAGTTCTGACTCACTAATGTAAGCAGATGGCTGAATTCTGAGAGTGAGGGGTTGACTTAGGGTTGGCATAACCCGAATCTGATGAACATGAAGTAAGTATGCGGCTGCTAGATAACCAAAATATCCATTTTGAGAAAACATTCGCAACCCATTAGATAGGGACTCTGACTGGTTATAGAGTTCAACTCCTATCATTAACCCTTTACCCCGTACTGCTTTAATTTGCTGAGGAAAACGAGTTTTTAAGCTTTCTAAAGCCTCTAAAAAGTTGGCTCCAACCTGAGCACAACGTTCAGGTAAGTGATCTCGTTCGAGTATTTCTAATGCTTTGAGGGCAATTAAACAACTCAGATCATCTTCTGCGAAGGTAGAAGTTTGTTTGATGGAAAAGTCAGCAATAAAGCGATCTCGCTTAATCATCAAAGCTCCAATTTTTGCCAAACCCCCTCCCAGTGCTTTCGATAAACAAATATAGTCGGGTTCGATTCCTAGAGACTCAGAGGCTAAAAAGGTTCCTGTGCGTCCCATTCCTGCTTGAATTTCATCACTGACTACAGGAATATTATTAACTTGAGCGATCGCTACTAACCAGTCAATAAATGCCTGGGGATGTTCCTTAATGCCACCTTCCCCTTGAATGGGTTCCAGAAAAATAGCAGCGACTTGAGAAACTTCTGTGCTTATAGTTGCCCAACTATGAGGGTTATAGGGGTCGAGATAACGAACTTGTAGCCCAAATGTTTGATTGACTCCTTTTTCAGTCCCACTTAACTGAATTGCTCCCAAAGTTTTCCCATGAAAAGACCCTTTAACCGTCCAAAAAATCGGACGTTTTCGTTCGAGATAGATATGTCTTATGGCTGCTTCAATGGTTTCTGCTCCTGAGTTGGTAAAAATTGTTATATAATCTCCAACTAATTGACTTAATCTTTCCCCTAATTGTGCGGCTCCTGAACGACAAGAACCTTGGGCAAGAAAGGGCATCTGATTTAAAAAAAACTGTTGCGCTTTTGCTACTAATTCTGGATGATGATGTCCAAAGAGATTGGCTCCATATCCTCCTACTAAATCTAAAACTTTAACCAGTTGTTTGCCTTTTCGTTGCCAAAGAAAATCTCCTTCTCCACGTTCATAAACCGCATCTAAGTTCACTGTTTTGAGAAGGCGCATCAATTCTGGACGACAGTAATTTTCATAGGCTTTTACCGTTAATGATTCCTTTGGTAATTGTTCTTCTTGAGAACAATCATATTGCTCAGATAATAATGTTTTTTTTAAGTTCCAATGGGAATTTTTCTCTGTATTAATTGGGTTAGAAAATTGTTGTATATTTTCCATTTTTTAAATAAGTAATTGTGATTATTATAGGCGAATTTTGGAGATATTTCTCACTAATAAATTCCTTTTTTAGGCAGAAAACATGGAGGCTGATTCCCAAATAAAACTTCGGATTCTGAAGCAATATTTTTACAGAAGAAGCCTATGATGGCAAATCGGTTTTAGAAGGTAGATAATCATATTAAGAAGGCAGGGGGAGCAGGGGTAAAAAGAATATTACTCTACGATAATAAGCGGATATCGTATCAATTCAGCACAAGGAAATGATTATAAAATCCGCCTATACCGAGATTAAATTTTGCGTCTGAAAATATCTACTAATCCAATCGCCATTGAATGCGCTTAAGACGTAAAAACTCAGGAGCCCACCAATTCCATTTTCCCATTAGCTTCATACTCGCTGGAACGAGAACAGCCCTAATCAAGGTAGAATCAAGTACAACTGAAATAGCGATTCCTAAACCTAATGCTTTAATAAAAATTAGATCGCTAAAGGCAAATGCCCCTGTAACGATAAACATTAACAAAGCTGCACTGGTAATAATTCTTCCTGTTTTTTCCAAGCCCTCTACAATACTGTCATGATTACTTCCGGTTCTATCATAAGCTTCCTTCATTCGTGTCAATAGAAAAACTTCATAATCCATTGAAAGACCAAACAGGATACAAAACATCACTATGGGTAATAGGATATCGATGTACCCAACCGGAGTAAAATTGAGCAAATTCTTGAAATTTCCCTGTTGAAAAACAAAAATTAATGCCCCAAAAGAAGCACTAATAGACATCAGATTCAAAAATATAGCTTTAATGGGCAAAATAACTGATTGAAAAAGAATTGTCAGGGCAATAAATGTGACAATCATCATTGTTGCTAAAACCAAGGGAAAGCGATTCATAACAATATTAATCGTATCTAGGCTACGGGAAATTTGCCCACCAACAAGAATTTGTAACCCTTCATGATTAACATTTTGCAAATCTTTGACTAATTCAAAAGAAGTCGGTGCATTACTATCTGTCTTACTCTTAATGCTAATCACAGTTGTAGACTCATTGCTAAACTGTTTGATTTTATCTGCCAAGGGGGTAGGCAATAATTCTAGGTTCTTATAAATTCTTTGATAATCTTTCACCTCAAGTTGCGGCCGAATATTAAAAAGACTTCTTACCTCTGCAACGCGAGCATCGCTTTGCCATGTTTTCACTAAGTTATAAAGAATGGCAATATTATCTTCTGATAAAATAGGTGCATCAGTGTTAGTCGAACGAATCGCTACTAAAATCGGAGCAGTTTCTCCCACCCCAAAAGCTTTTTCTAACACCTCAACTCCTTGTCGCGCCTCAACATCACTGGGTAAGGTTTTGATTCCCCCTAGTCCCCAACGAGCATCAAAAAAGGGCGAAATCATTACTGTTACCACCATTAAGACGAGAACTGTGGCCAAAATGCTATGACGAATCACACGACGAGCAAAACTCCCCCAAAACCCTTGACTCCCATGACGAGGATTGATAACACACCAACGATTAATCGAGGGACCTAAAACCGACAATAAAGCAGGGACTAGGGTTAAAGCAGCAGCGATGGAAAGAAACACCACTAGAGCCCCAGCTACTCCTAATGATTGTAAAAGAGAAATGGGAAATAACACTAAGCAGACTAACCCAATACAGGTGGTTAACCCGGAGAAAAAGACAGCCCTTCCTGCTGTATCTACTGTTTGGATTACAGCTTGTTCGATAGAGCCCTTGCCTAATTCTTCTCGAAAACGACTCACCATGACAAGGGTAAAATCGATCCCTATGCCTAGTCCTAACATGGTGGTTAAATTGAGGGCAAAGATGGAAATCTCCATCTGTAGGGCTAATAGATACAATAGACCGGAACTAATTGAAACAGTCATAATTGCCATCGCCACTGGTAAGGTAGCAGCTACCACTGAACCAAAGACAAATAACAAAGCAATCAGTGTTAAGGGTAAGGCTAAGACTTCAGCACGAACTAAGTCCTTTTCACTAATACGGTGATCTTCATAATCAAAAACTTCCTTTCCTGTTAAATAAGTTTTTAAATTATTGTTTTGATCATTGGTGAGAATTTTTTGAATATCTGAGATAACAGAATAGACATCGGTTCCTTTAACGTTTAATTCAATAGTGTTGTACCCAGTGTTTCCATCTTTGCTTAAATATTCAGGATTTTTAGTCTCTATTGTCTTATCCTTAACAGTCGATAAATTATGAATTTGGGATAGTTGTTTTTCGATTTCAGTTTGATGTTCAGAGAGAGGGCGCTCATCTCTACTTTCAAAAACTAAAGTTAAAAAATCTGAATTAATTGAAAGCTCTTTTTGTAATAATTGTTCGGCTTGAAGTGCTTCTCCAGCATCATAAGTGGTAATGACACCTTGGAGAACTTTATCTAGATGGGGCGCAGTTGCTAAACTTATTAGTAATAATAGCCCCCAAATTGCGATTACGATAAAACGATAATGGTAGGTCAAACGACTCAAATGAATGAAAATAGAGGATTGACTGACTTTTTTAGCGATAGATGTTTTCATAAACTTTGAAGAAAAAACACAACAAATTAGAGGATTTAAACTAAAAATAATCCCATTCTCATTTCAATGTTAATTCTGATTAACTCAATATTTCCTGAAAACAACCTTAAAAATAGCTAAAAAAATTTATTTTTTTGTTCATTGGCTTGGCTAAAATGATTATCTTGGGTTCAAATTTCTAAAAAGCTTAGAGGAATTGTCTGCTTAATAGCAAGATGATTTTTGGGATGAAATCCATAAATATTGTCTATAATGTAGAATGCGCGAATTACCAACCCCTCAAGTTGGAGGCTTGGAGCCCTTTTTTTCGGTCACGACGAGCGATCGCCTTTTTCATCTTCTTGTTCTGATTATAGTTCGATGCTAACGGACAAGGCGAGGAGCGATGGCTTAAATTAAAGCTCCATCATACCTGGATTTCCCCAAAACCAATTACCAGGAGATTGAGGGTTTTCACTATAAAAAAATTCATTCATTAAAGTTGTTAATTCATCTTTCGTCAAATATCCATCTTTATTTAAGTCTAATTCTAAAAAAGCCTCATAAGCTTCTTCTGTGTCAATTTTATAGATTTGATGGAATTTCTGAAATTCATCTAAACTCACCCGATTATCTTGAGAAAAATCCATTGTTTTGAGACTAATATTAATAAAAGCACGTTGAATATAGGGAGCTTCAAAACGATCTAGCATTTGTTCTAAATACCATAACCATTCAGCTTCGGTGATTTTTCCATCGCCATTTCTATCTGCCCAAACTCGTAACCTATCATAAAAACCCATCCAAAAAAAATTAAGTTCTTCGTATTCCGAAGTTCCCATTTTCCATTCTCTTATAGTAGTAATTTGATCGATAACTTGCTCAAAATCATTTCTAGTTAAAATCCCATCATGATTACGATCTAAAATTTCAAATAAATGCTTGAATTTTGTTTCTCTAACTGAGTTAAACATGATTTGTCAATATCCTCTATATTCACTTTTATTGTATCCCATGATCAACCTATATCAACTAATCAAACAATAATCTTCAAAATTTATTTATTCCTGCATTCCTTCATAAAGTAATCTAATTAACAATCGAATACCATCACTTTGTTTAAGTTCAGCATAAGAAGGTTCGGGACGTTGGCCAATTTCTCTTAAATCATTCAAAAGTTCTGGGTGAAACTGACAAGTAAAAGAACGACGAATTTTTTTAGTTTCAAAATCTTTATAGTTAATACAAGTACAAGAGCATTCAGTTAAAATTTCCCCATTAGCTTCAGTTGAGGCTAAAATTTCTACTGAATAGGGTAATTTTAATAACCAAGAAAGATGGCTGCTGGCGATGACATATCGATGAGGAACAATAGCATTATATAAGGCTATGTAAGCCCAATTGGCAAACAGAATTGCTTCTTCATTAACTTCGTCATAGTGAAACATAGAAATTGCCACATCCCTTCCATGTTCTAAAATCATGCGATCGATTACACCTTCATATTCATCAGCCATAACTTTATGAGCTTCAAGCAATTCAATCGGAATTTTTGAGCGTCTAGCATTGGGGGTTTTATAGGGTAATAAATGACGTTCTCCAATTTCCTTATCTTCATTGAGCACTACTGAAAAATTGCTATCATGCCAACCATTGGCAACGATTCTACCATCTCGCTTTTCAATTTGAAGTGTCTCACCAACAGAACGAATTTTTTGGCAAACTGTCTTCAGGGAAATCAATGCCTCTTCTTCTTTGTCTCTGGCAAGCACTTCTGTGTTTAGCACCTCTTCAGTAACTTGTTTGAGCAGGCTGGTATGAGCTTCAGCCGCTAGTTGATGACCGACACAAATCATAATTACCGGTGCGCTCTGGTGAGAGCGTGATAGGATCAGTTTCTCAACTAAGCGCAGTATGTCATCCCTTGAGCAGTTGGGATGAGTCCACTCACTGGCATTGTGAGCCGAAGCGTTTCCGCCCTCGACGATGACGGCCATACTTCCGGAAAGAATGGGTATTACTGAGTCGAGCTCTAGGGTTCCTGTGTGCCAAACAGGTAATAAAATTGAGTCACAATCGGCTATTTTTTGAGCAATAAAGGCAACATTTTTGGAGGCGCGTACTGTTTCATTGAGTTCATTAATACCCACGTGTTCCCAAGGTTCAATAATAAATAAAGCCTGGCGAAATAAACGGGGATTTTTTAGTAAAAACTCCCAATCTTTTGGCGAATTAATTACTTTTTCTAATGGAGATTCTTGTCCCCATTCAAAGCTTCCTTGAGCCGTAAATAAAGTTTTTTCGGGTAAGGGATCTTCGGAACTGCGATCGGCTAAAAAACGGCCAAATAAAATTAATGTTGATTCTAAATTGGATCCACTTTCTTTTAAAAAACCTGGATTATATCGCCACTGATAATTGTTATTTTCTTCGGGTTTTAAATTCATAATTTTTTTTAAATACTACAAACATTTTGGTTTAATTAGTCTATTATTGTATGAGTTTAAGAAAAATTTATTTTAAATTATTTTTGAAATTTGCTCGTTTACTGAATGGAAACCACAATCAACTATTTAATCTGTCTCTATAATTGTAACGGCAACTGCTTATTCAGATTAAGAATGCAGAATCAAATTTAATTCTACATTCTCAATTCTTAATCCTCAATTCAAACTGACATTTCTAACATTCTTTGAATGGGTTTTAAAGCAGCCTGACGAAGGGATTCGTCCATCATAATTTCTGGTTGTCTCGACTTCATCGCTAAATACAATTTTTCCAAGGTATTCAAACGCATATAAGGACATTCATTACAATTACAATCGTTCATGGCAGGAGCAGCAATAAAACGCTTCTGAGGGGCCCCTTTTTCCATTTGATGAATGATTCCTGGTTCCGTTGCTACAATAAACGTCTGGCGATCGCTTTGTTGAGCATACTTTAATAAAGCCGTGGTCGAACCAATATAACTGGCATGACGTAACACAGTTTCTTCACACTCAGGATGAGCAATAACTTCCGCTAAAGGATGTTCAATTTTTAACTGAACAATCTTCTTCTCAGAAAAGGTTTCATGGACAATACAACTTCCTTGCCATAAAATTAATTCTCTTCCTGTTTCCTGAGCAACATACCGTCCTAAATTGCGATCAGGGGCAAAAATAATCGGGCGCTCCTGGGGTAATTGATTAACAATTTTCACCGCATTAGAACTGGTGCAAATAATGTCACTCATCCCCTTGATTTCGGCACTACAATTAATGTATGATACTACAATCGCATCGGGGTGTTGTGCCTTAAATTTGGCGAATTCTTGGGGGGGACAACTATCCGCTAAAGAACATCCTGCCCCTAAATCAGGTAACAAAACTAACTTATCAGGATTCAATATTTTAGCCGTTTCGGCCATAAAGTGAACCCCGGCAAAAACAATCACCTCTTTTTCTGTTTTAGCCGCTTGTTGAGAAAGGGCTAGGGAATCGCCGATAAAGTCAGCAATATCTTGAATATCAGGATCTTGATAATAATGTGCCAATATAACGGCTTTTAAATCCCGCTTAAGTTCATTAATCGCTTTAAATAAATCGTGAGGCAGTGGATTCGGAATTGGGTATGATTTGGGCTTGACAGTAGTGAACACAGTTGGGTGGGCTTACTCCAATAATTATAGTCGATATTACCAAAACTATTATAACAAACTTTTTATTGTATCATCTAATCTCTTCCAATTCTTCAAATCATTACTCAAAATCGGAGTCAGGCATTAAACGTAACATACCCATTGCCAGGGCTTTTGGGTCGAGGTATTGGGCTTCAAAGACAGCTAACATATCCTTGAGAGTTGGATTGCCCCTAGAGCTTCCTGTAACCCCCATAGCCACAATTAAACCGCAGTATCCCCCTGTTTGTTGACAACGCTGATCCCACTTATCCCGTGCCTCTTGATGCTCTGGATCATCTTGCATAAACTCCCCGAAAATGAATAGGGAGTTATCTCCCGTCTGCAAAATGCCCAAATCATACATTAACTCTTCCCAAGGGTCTTCTCCTGGGTTAAAACAGACCCCTTGAAGGTTTCCAGCTTCTTGTAGGATTTCAATCATCTGTTTTGCTTTCGGACGGGAGGTTTGCACCAAAACCACGGGCATTCCTTCCCCTTGAGGGGTTGCCTCTTGAGAAGGATAATAGGTTTTAGGATTATGTTGTAATTGTTCGAGGGTACTCCAGGGAATCATGCCGAGACTTAAGAAAGCATTATCAGGAATAAGATCATCTCCCAGGGGAAATTTAACCCTATCTTCTTCATCCTGCTCCGCTTCTAGTCCTGCCAATAATTCTGCACTCAGTTCTGGAAGAGTAGAAACTTTGAGGTTAATGATTTTAGGTTCACCTTCCTCTGAGATATCCGTAAAGCGATGATATTTAGAGATTTTATCGATCATCTCTTCACTGAGGGAATCTTCATTGCGCTTAACAAACCGTAAAAACCCTTGGATGGTGTAGTAAACAATTTTCGCTTCTTCTTCATCGAGAAAGGGGCGAATACCTTCGTAGGGATGAATACTTCCATATCGGGGTAAGGTCAACTCTCCCTGATGATCTTCATCAAAATCAAAATCATCATCTTCCAATTCCTCCTCTATGTCCTCAGCAAATTCAAAATTCAAAAACCAACAATCTTGTGCCAGAAAAGCCTGTTCAAGCTGATGAGTGGATTTTTCTTGAAGTGCGGCCTCACGGAACTTTTTGAGGGACTCCAAGGAACGATAAAGGATCAGTCCATATTCTTCACCAGCCATCCCCATCACACATACATATACGGTATCGATGCCCCAACGATTAAATTCAACAGAGATAATGTCATAATCAGCCAAAATATCCCAAGGAGCAGTTTTGGCAACCTCTTGAGCCGTTGCCATTAATAAGCCCTCATAATGCCCAGGCAAAGCTGGAGGACGACTCTCTTCCACCGCTTCAAAGCTACGGAAAAGTTGGTCAATTAAGGGTAAATCTGGGACATAATCAATGGTAATATCCAAACTCTGTAAGGCTCCCCTCAAAAAAAACTGTAATTCTCGGTTACGTACAACAATTTTTTGAGGTCGCGCTGGCTGAGCGGGACTATGGGGCGTTTCCATTGCACGGAGTAAGGTTCTTACCACCGCTTCTGGCCCCACATCCTCAGAAACAACATCCATAGCCCTGACCATCCCTTGGGAACCATCGACCCAAATAATACACTCTTCTTGTTCAGGGTTCCCCGCCACTCTGCCTCTCAGTCCAGCTACAGAACGGCGATCGCCTTCCCAAACACTGGGAACCTGGGGAATTTTTTGAAGCCGACGTTGCGTAGTTTGAGGCAAGTTGTTCATCTAAAAAAATGGGTTTCTAACCCCGTCTTGATCAGACGGATTTACAAAGTGTTGGTTTTTAAATGGATATAATCCCAAGAACCAGAAAACTTGTAGGAGTTCCCCCCAAAACACAAGCTCCGATGTGCTTTGTGCAAGCCCCTAACCAATTAGGATTTAAGATGGCCAAGGATTGGTAAGTGCCTTGAAGTTTGTGCCCAGCTATGTCTCACTATGTGGTATTCAACGTTTAGTGTTGAGATTAGCTCATTGACACTCCCCGCTTTAAAAGTGTGATACAGGCAAATCTAATTGCTTGATCCCGATAGCCTTTACCCCTTATTTTAACCTGAGTTCGAGGTAAAAAACGTCATCAAGCATACTCCCATCTCAAAGGATAAGTGCCGATCCTCCAATGTCCAATTGTGCAATTTGTAAGTCAGCCTCGCACTTAGTAGAGCAGTATCGAAAGATGCTAAATTCTCAATTCTTCATTTTTTTTAACTTAATGTCGGGAGAAGTCTCTCACTATAGCTAAGGCGGACCCATCGAAGCATAGCTGAGTACCGCCGGAGGCTTAGTGATGAGATGAATCCCGACCAATATATT
>JAAUYJ010003347.1_pt1 | contig 11640 bp, 7 predicted proteins | sample 7278031 | NCBI WGS metagenome assembly JAAUYJ01 (sample SAMN14350222, study PRJNA611818) | marine sediment metagenome | isolation source: surface marine sediment (1.8m) | place: French Polynesia: Moorea | collected 2018-08 | reverse complement strand
CGAGCCCCAACGTCGATGCCCTCACCGACTACCTTGGCGAGGAGGCAGCCGCTGCCATGCTTGAGCCGCTAAAGCACCCAACCTTCGATGACTGGTGGGCAAAAATCATGCTCACCCAGGATTCGGCCGCCGATACAGACATCCCCGTATTTGCCATCACCGGATTCCACGATGGCGATCAGGCTGGCTGCCTCTACAATTGGGCCGAGAGCGAAGCGGCGAACGAAACTGGCAAGAGCAATCGACACCTTCTGATCGGCCCATGGCGACACGCACAGATGCTGACCGGCGTCGCCGACCAAATGGGCGAAGTGAGTTTCGCAGATAACGCCAGTGTTCCCCTGCCCGCGGAGATTCGGAATTTCTTCGACGTCCACATGAAAGGTGATGGTGACCAGGGAGCGCTGCCGAACCGCTGTCGTCTGTATACGTCGGGCAGCAACGAATGGCACACCACGCAGGAATACCCGCCTCGGCAGTCGCGAGATCGTTCACTTTTCCTTTGCAGCAAGGGTTCTGCGAACTCGTTGTTTGGCGACGGGAAACTGAGCTTCGATCGAGCTGATGGCCCAGCGGATACATTTCCTGCCGATTGGCGCATGGCCGTGCCCAATGTCGGCATCGGCGAGAATTCCGGCGCCAATCTGACGCGTCATGATGTGCTCGTTTACACGAGCAATACGCTGGACGAGGACCTGACGGTTCTTGGCCCTGTGTCAGCCGAGATCCACATGTCAGTCAATGCCCCGGATGCAGACCTGGTCATTCGCATAGAGGATGTATGGCCCGATGGCCGGTCCGTCAACATGACGGGCGAGATGGGTTGCGCTGCCTTCAGGGCTCGATATCGGCAGGGGTTCGACCTCGAATCGCCGCTCGTCCCGGGCGAGCCAGCGGAGATGAAGTTCCACGTCTGTCACATGGGCCATACGTTTCTACGCGGGCACCGCGTACGTGTTGTGCTCACTGCAACCGCCGACAGGTTGCTAGAGCCCAACCACCACACTGGCGAACCGATCCTGACAGCAACTGAGCGGCGGACGGCAAATCAAACGATCTTCCACGATGCCGACATGCCAAGCCGCCTCATTCTGCCGGTATTCGACTACCGGCGTGATGACAATACCGTGGAGGAATTCGAAGAATGAATTTTGATGTTCACATCGAGCGATGGCAGGCACGGTCCCCCTTTCGCATTTCGGGGAAAGTCTTCGACTACTTCGAAAGTGTCGTCGTAGAACTGGAGCAAGATGGCGTGCTTGGCCGCGGCGAAGGTCTCGGCATCTTCTACGAAGGAGAAAGTGCTGAGGGCATCGTGGCCCAGGTCTTGAGTATTGAAAATGAGATCCGCACCGGTATCGATCGTCAGGATCTTTTGGCGTTACTTCCTCATGGCGGAGCTCGCCATGTACTGGATCAAGCGCTTTGGGATCTGGAAGCGAAATCAACAGGTCGTTCGATCTTCGAACTTACCGGCGTAGAACCGCGAAAGGTGGTAACCGATTACACGATAGGAATCGAACCGACGCCTGAAGACATGGCGGACCGCGCCAAAGCCGCTGCCGACAACAGCGTCCTGAAGATCAAGTTGGATGAACACTTGTCCGTTGAGCGCGTGCGTGCCGTTAGAGAAGCACGTCCTGACGCAACCATTCTGGTTGATGCGAACCAGGGATGGTCTTTTGATCAACTGTGCGAACTGGCCCCGCAGCTTGCCGAGCTTGACGTCGTGATGATCGAGCAGCCCCTGCCCCGGGGCGCCGACCACGATCTTGAATCTTACGACTCCCCGGTTCCGTTGTGCGCGGACGAGTCCTGTCTCCACATGGGCGATCTGGATACCGTTGTGCCTCGATACCAGTTCATCAATATCAAACTGGACAAGACCGGCGGCCTCACGCATGCGCTTGAGCTAGCCAGGGCTGCAAAAGAGCGGGGGCTTCGCCTGATGGTCGGTTGCATGGGAGGCTCATCTCTCGCTATGGCGCCCGCCTACGTCATTGCTTGCCTGACCGAGTTCGCCGACATCGATGGGCCGCAATGGCTGCTCTCCGACCGGGTTAACGGTCTCGAGTACAAGGGAACCCATGTAGAGGCATTCAAGCCCGAGCTCTGGGGCTGAGTCTGCGAGTCAGGTAACACAACAGGAATTCGTGACATGAAAATATTCATCAGCGTCGATATTGAGGGTGTTGCCTGCATCAGCGCCCGCTCCGAGATCGACATGGGACAGCAGTCAGAATTCGCACCCTTCGGGCAGCAGATGACAGCTGAGGCGACAGCGGCCTGCGCTGGCGCGTACTCTGCTGGCGCAGAAGAAGTCACTGTCAAAGACGCACACTGGACAGGCAGAAACATGGACCCGCATGCGTTCAGTGCTCCTGATGGCAAGAGCCTCAGGCTCATAAGGGGATGGAGCGGACATCCCTTCGCAATGGTCCAGGGGATTGATGAGACGTTCGATGGCGCGGCATTTATTGGCTACCACTCAGCCGCAGGTGTTGGGGGAAACCCGCTCGCGCATACGATCTCGGGAGGAAAGTTTGCCCGCGTGGAACTCAATGGTGATATCGCATCAGAGTTTCTGATTTACGCCTACGCTGCCGCCAGTGTCGGGGTCCCCGTAGTATTCCTGTCGGGGGACCGAGCCCTCTGCGATGAAGCAACTCGCAGGATCGACGGGATTGTAACGGTGCCAGTTCTCGAGGGATCTGGCGCGTCGTGCATTTCTATCTCACCGACCGAGGCGGTCAAGCGTATTCAGGATGGCGTTGAAAACGCCGTCACGGCACGAAACGCCGCACCACTTGAGTTACCACCCGAATTTCATGTGCGCATCGTATTTAACGAACACCCTACTGCCTACGCCAAGTCGTTCTACCCGGGCGCAGCTCTCACCCGCGATACCGACGTTTCGTTTGAGTCCAGCTCATACTTCGAAGTGCTCCGATTCCTCTGGTTTATGGCGCAGTAGGAGAGCTGATGAGAGATGCGTCCCGCCTAAACCTGGAAGAAATCTATAACTCGCGCCTTCAGCCGACGTTGAAGGCAGTCCCGCGGAGCGCAGAAAATAAACGCCTTGCAGACCTACCGTCTCTCGAGCTCGATCTGCTCGCCGGCGACATACCGCTGCCAGTCGCAGTACTCAAAGATTCGGCTATGCAGCACAACATTCGCTGGATGCAGGACTTCACGAAACGCGCCGGCGTCAGCCTGTGTCCTCACGGCAAGACGACAATGGCCCCGCAGTTATTTGATCGGCAACTAACCGCCGGCAGTTGGGGAATGTCTGCAGCGACTGCAGCGCACGTTCGCACGTACCGCCAGTTCGGGATCCAGCGCATCGTCCTCGCTAACCAGCTCACCGGCCAAGCCAATATCGAACTCGTGCTCGGTGAATTGGCCGACGACCCGGATTTCGATTTCTACTGCCTGATTGATTCGTTTGATGGTCTTCGAGAGCTCGAAGTGGCAGCGCGCCGCGTCAATCCCGGTCGACCGTTACAAGTGCTGTTGGAAATAGGAGTTGCCGGCGGCCGCACAGGCGTAAGGTCGGAGGACGAAGCCTTTGCACTCGGGCGCGCGATTCGCGATGCAGCTCCTACCATCGCTCTGCGTGGAATCGAGGGCTATGAGGGCATTATCGCCGGAGACGATCCACTTATCGTCGAAAAGCAGGTCGTCGACCTTTTGGAAAAGATGGGTTCGATCGCGGCACTCGGGTGCGACGAAGATTGGTTTGCACCCGGCGAGGTAATTCTGAGCGCAGGTGGGTCTTCTTTTTTTGACCTCGTAACGTCGGTTCTCGGTCAGGCAGAAGTTCCGAGAGAAACGCGCATAGTTCTGCGCAGCGGCTGTTATGTGACTCACGACAGTTTTCATTTCTCGAAGCAGCAACCACGAATGCGAGAACGGTCCGCAGCGATATGGGGCACCGATCCGGGCCTGCGCAACGCACTTGAGGTATGGGCAGCCGTTCACTCCGTGCCTGAATCTCACAGGGCGATTTGCGGCCTGGGGAAGCGCGACGCTTCATACGACATGAAACTTCCGCAGCCCCTCTTCTGGTACAGACCAGACGTCCACGATTCACCGGTTGAAGTGTCTAAAAACTTCCGGGTTACCGCCTTGAACGATCAGCACGCCTACGTTGACAGCGTTGACGAAGCGATCGAATGGCGACCGGGTGATCTCGTTGGCTTCGGCATCGCACATCCGTGCACGACCTTCGACAAATGGGCGCTGTTATTTCAGGTGGATGATCGGTACCGGGTTACCGATGCTGTTCGCACCTTCTTCTAGGACCTTTTTTCTATCCGCTTAACACTATGACCTCAAACTCGCAAAAGTCTGACAACGAAAAGGCTATAACGGACGAACACTTAGAAGGGAGCGACATTCCAGCGGAGTTTCGGCCGGCCGATCTTTCGGATTACGTGCGTCGCGAAGAGATGATTCCGATGCGTGACGGTGTGAAGTTGCATACCGTCATTATGATCCCGAAGGGCGCCAGCGATGCGCCGCTAATGCTCGAACGTACGCCCTACAACGCGTCCAAGTTGACGCGCCTGACCAGTGGGCCGCAGGCGGTCATGCAGATGTACGCCTTCCACGGAGATCTCATTTCGGCGGGCTACATCGTCGTAATTCAAGACATCCGCGGGAAGTTCAAGTCCGAAGGCCGCTACGTGATGAACCTCGCTCTGCGCGGCAATCACAATGATGGCGATGCTGATCATTCGACCGATGCGTGGGACACGATCGAATGGCTCGTCAACAATGTACCCGAGTCGAATGGTCGGGTTGGGACGATCGGGATTAGCTACGACGGCTTCACGGCCTTGATGAGCCTGGTCGACCCTCACCCGGCCCTCAAGGCCTGTGTGCCCATCAACCCGATGGTCGACAACTGGAAGGGTGACGACTGGTTTCACAACGGTGCGTTTCGGCAATCAATGACCGCCCAGTACGTCTACGTTCAAACCAGTTCGAAGAATTCGGAACTGCATATGCCGATGCCAGCGTACGACGACTATGAGACCTGGCTGACTGCCGGCTCCGCTTCAGCCGGTGGGCGGCTTCTCGGGCTCGACCGACTGCCATTTTGGGAGCGACTTTCGGAACACCCCGACTACGACGATTTCTGGAGCGAGCAGGCTGTCGACACGGTGCTCGAGGGCCGCCAAATTGAGGTTCCGGTCCTCAATGTGCACAGCCAATGGGATGCCGAGGACATTTACGGACCGATGGCGGTCCACGCCGTGCTGGAAAAAGATAGAAACACCCGTCCTTTCAATTTCCTGGCAATAGGCCCCTGGAGCCACGCCGGCGTTGGATTCGACGGCGGATACGACCTGGGACCCCTGAAGTTTGGTGGCGACACCGCAAAGTGGTTTAGACGCGAGGTCATGCTGCGATTCCTCGGCGACTGTCTGAAAGACTCATCCGAATCTCCCGACATTAGTCGCGTGACGGCGTTCGAGACAGGAACTAACGAGTGGCAGCGGTATGAGACCTGGCCCCCGGCTGGCAGCGGAGCAGACGCTGCTTCGACCCTGCTGTACCTCGGACCCGAAAAGTCCCTTACTTTCGACGAACCGGTCGCAACAGACGAATCACAGTTCGACGAATACGTATCTGATCCCGGCAAGCCGGTTACCTATCAACAAAGACCTATTCGACCGAAAATGACGACGGGTTCGAACTGGGACGACTGGCTTGTCGAAGACCAGCGGTTTGCCGGTGACCGCCCGGATGTCCTGACCTACTGTTCATCGACACTCGACGAAATTGTCCGGTTGGCTGGTCAGCCTGTGGCAAGACTTTTTGCTTCGACGTCCGGGGACGATTGCGACTGGGTCGTCAAACTGATCGATGTCTTTCCGGACCAGGTACCGGACGCACCGGAACTGGGCGGCTACCAGCTTCCAATCGCTATGGATATCCTTCGAGGGCGGTATCGAGACGATCCCAGCTCGCCGTCGGCAGTACCGTCTAACGAAATCGTCGAGTTTTGCGTGCCCCTCCCCCACGTCAGCCACGCTTTCATGCCCGGCCACCGAATCATGGTGCAGATTCAGTCGACCTGGTTCCCACTCTACGACAGAAACCCGCAGAGCTGGGTCGAGAACATCTTCTTTGCGACGCCCGGAGATTTTCAGAAAGCGACGCAACGCGTATTTAGAAATGAAAGTGCAGCAAGTCACATAGAGCTGCCCATCATCAAGAAAACATAGGCGAAACAAGAATCATGCAATCTGATCAACTCAGCATTCACGATCGAATATCCAAGACCAGAGAAGTCATGGCCAAGCACGACGTGCACACGCTGATCGTGCCGACCAGTGACCCTCATGTCACAGAGTACGTTCCGGAAAGGTGGCAAGGGAGACGATGGCTGACAGGCTTCACGGGATCGCTCGGCTTTGCGGTCATCTCACCCGACAAGGCAATACTCATGGTTCCACCCTTGTACAAGCTGCAGGCGGAGAAGGAACTCACTGGAACTGAGATCGAACTTTACGTGGACCCTTTCTCTTCACCGGAATCCTTGTTCAGCTGGATTTCCGATGTAACGCCCAAGGGATCGACTATTGCCGTCGACGGCGACGTGCTGCCAAACATGCTGACGAAAGCGCTGCAGGACCAAGCGCGAGATGCCGATGTTCAATTGCGTACGGATCTGGATTTGCTCGATGAGTCGTGGACCGATCGCCCCGATATGCCAGCAAACACGGTTTTCGAGCAGCCCGAACCACAGGCCACGCCAACGCGAGCCGCAAAGCTCTCAGGCGTACGCAAGGACATGGCTGCTGCCGGCGCCAGTCACCATTTCATCTCGTCACTCGACGATATCGCCTGGTTGTTGAATCTACGTGGCAGCGACATTCAGTGCACGCCGCTCTTCATGGCGCACCTTCTCCTGGGAGAAGAGGCAGGGACGCTGTTTGTGAACGAGGAATGTATTGACACCAACATCGTCTCGAGTCTGCAAGCCGATGGAATCTCTGTGGCCCCGTATGAGCACGCGGGACAATCACTTGCGACCCTGGGTTCGGAACATGCACTGCTCATCGATCCGAAGGAGTCCACGTTGGGTTTTCGCAATAGCGTCAGCAGCGGCTGTCAAGTAATCGAGGCAACGAACCCAACCACGTTGACGAAAAGCTGCAAAACGCCGGAAGAACTCGACCACGTTCGAGAGGTGATGGCCGAAGACGGCGCTGCATTGTGCGAGTTCTACGCGTGGTTTGAGGAGGCGCTCGGAAAAGAGCGCGTTACCGAGCTCACGGTCGATGAACGCATGACCGAAGAGCGTTCACGCCGCGACGGCTTCGTAGGACTCAGCTTCCCGACAATCGCCGGCTTCAACGGTAACGGCGCGATGCCTCACTACTGTGCAACGCCGGATTCTCACTCGGTTTTGGAGGGCGACGGGCTGCTGCTTATCGATAGCGGCGGCCAGTACCTGGGCGGAACGACCGACATCACGCGCGTTTGGCCAATTGGCACCGTTTCCGATGCTCAGAAACGGGACTTTACGCTGGTCCTGAAAGCCAATATCTCGCTGTCTCAGATTCGATTTCCGGAGAATACGTTGTCGACGATGCTCGACGCCATTGCCCGGGTACCGCTCTGGTCAGAGGGCATGGACTACGCGCATGGAACGGGTCATGGGGTAGGCTACTTTCTCTGTGTGCATGAAGGGCCACATACGCTTCGGCAGGCTATTCCGAATCAGGAAATGGCCATGAAGCCTGGCATGGTCACATCAATTGAACCGGCCGTTTATCGCGTCGGGCAATGGGGAGTACGCCACGAGAACCTGGTCGCGAACGTCCCGGTCGTGACTGCAGAAAACGATACGTTTGGTGAGTTCCTCGAATTCGAAACCCTCACACTTTGCCCGATTGACGCCCGCTGCATCGATCGATCCTTGATGCGTGAGGACGAAATCGACTGGCTCAACCGTTACCACGCGACTGTCCGAGAGCGCCTGTCTCCTCGAGTCAGCCCGGCCGCTCGACAATGGCTTGAGGCACGAACAGCCCCCCTGTGAAGAACAAGGTTCGCGCTATCGAAGCTCCCCCTGCGGACATGCGGGGATCGCTTTCGTACCGCCGAGTTTCAGAGATCTACGAACAACTCCTGCGGCCCGGGCAGGATGCGCCGTTTGCTGTACAGAATCCTGTCTTCGACAACGCTCAACCGATATTTCTCGGGACTCGGCTGACGTCCGGTTTCGACGCTCCTGCTACGACACGCACGTACCGAGTGGACAGCAACGGAGAAGCGTGCGTGGCGCGAGACGATGCACGGCTAGTGCGAACGTCTGACAGCACCGCAATCTCTGCCATTGTTGTCGCCGCTGAGAGCACAAAAGACGAGGTCTTGCTCTCTCGTATTGGGACATCGACGCCGATAGCCCGGTGGCATTCTCCTGGATCGGTCGATTCGCTGATCTGGTCGCCAAACGGCGAGGAGCTACTTCTCCTCGTTACAGGCGACGTCTCCAAAGACGCCGGGATTCGCGGCGCCAGAGTCCATACCGCACAGCATGACGGTCCGGCGTGGCTCCCCTACCTCGAAACGCCGCAGGACACGCAGCGCTGGCAGAGCCTGTGGGTATGGCGACCCGATTGCGACAGCCCGAGAAGACTCACGGCAGCTGGCTTCAATCCTTGGGAGGCAGCGTGGCTTGGCAACGACAAACTACTTGTTGTCGCGAGCCCCGGGTATGAAGAGGGAAGCTGGTATCAATCGGCGCTGTGGAGCCTGCCGACGGACGGCTCCACTGGGACAATTCTCCGCCGGCCAGACAATCAGATTGGGTGTCCGACCGCGAGCCCGAACGGCGCCCACGTCGCCTGGATCGAAGGCGTGGCAAGTGGGCGCAGTGGAGTAAGCGGTGACGTCGTGCACCAGCCGTCACCCTCAGATAACTCAAGGGCCAACACAAATGGCGTCGATGTGACGCACCTGGTGTGGCGCGACAATAGCCATCTCATGTTCTCGGGTATACGAGGCCTTGAGACAGTCGTTGGCGAGATTCATTGGGAAACAGGTTCGGTCAACGAGCTATGGAGCTCAACCTCCGAAACGATATGTGGGTGGGTACCCGCCGCCTCTCCGGCCGGATCCGGTGACACGCTTATCGCCGTGGAAAGTTATGAACGGCCCCCAGCGCTACTCTCTTTGCAAGATCGGAAGTCGCGAACACTTCTTGCTGCAGCAGCTCCGGCGACGCAGGAGTTTGGCCAAATCCAACCGATCGCCTGGGAAGCACCTGACGGATTGGAGATTCAGGGATGGCTGATCTTGCCGCCTGCAGAAAAGACGAGACCGAGAAACGGTTGGCCGCTTTTAGTGGATATTCACGGCGGACCCATTTCGGCACATCGCAACCGCTGGTCCGCCAATTTGCGGGCAGCGCCTGTGCTCGCCAACCAGGGATGGGCAATCCTTCTGCCCAATCCGCGTGGTTCAACTGGGCGAGGCCAATCATTCGCGAGCGCGGTAATTGGTGACATGGGCGGCGCGGACGCGTTCGACATCACGAGCGGCGTAGACTTGCTTGTCCAACAAGGGACTGTTGATCCGGAAAGGATCGTATTATCAGGCAACAGCTACGGTGGATTCATGAGCGCCTATCTTGTTACTCGCTCAGCGAGATTCGCCGTAGCGATACCCATTTGTCCGGTAGCGAATTGGACAAGCCAGCACTTCGCGTCACATATTGGCTGGTTCGATCAGGAGTACCTTCGCGCTTCGCCCTCAGAGCCCGTAGGGCCTTACCTAAGCCTCAGTCCAGTATTCCTGGCGCAGAATGTCAGCACGCCGACTCTGGTCCTGGGTGGTCTTTTGGACAGGGACACACCATCTACCCAAGCGATCGAGCTCTACAATGCATTTCGAGAAGCTGGCGCGCCCTGCGCTCTTGGCATCTACCCGGAAGAGGGGCACGGGCTGTTCGGAATTCCCGCGTACATCGACAGCGCAGCAAGAATCCTCGATTGGACGACAAGATATGCGAGTGGCTAGCGCCTAGACAGCGACACCTGCGGCGCGGACCGGCGCGCGATTCTGCCGGTATGCGCGCGGCGTCATGCCCACATGAGCGGAAAAGGCAGCGGCAAACCCGCTTGGATACTGATACCCGACCATCTCGGACACCTGGGCGATCGTGAGCCTTGGCTGCAATAACAACTGTTGGGCTTCTCGGATGCGGCGATCACGACAATACTCTGCCATCGTTACGCCATAAGCCGCCTTGAAGCAGGCGCGAAGTTTGTTTGGGTTGGTTCCCAGTTCCCGGGCAAGATCGCTGAGATCAGGCGGCTTACGATACTCGTGCGACAATCGGTCCAAAGCCAGGCTGGCGAGCTCGACCTCTCGCTGAGTCTTCAGTTCGCCCTCAACTTGCCTTTTCTCTCCAAGAGCATGAAGTGCGAACGCCGCCATTTCTTTCAGACGAGCCTCGTATTGCATGGCGCGCAGCTCTCCCTGAAGCCGCGTGTCGATCGTATCGGCCAGCAGATTGGCCATGTATTCATCGAGCGGGACGGAGACGATCCGACCAAAGCTCCCACTTCTCGTCAGAGCAGCCATTACCTCTTTCGGCAGCCCGTCCGGATTCAGACCGAGGCTTCGTGGAAAATCGGCGAGCCTGAAAAGTCCAATCAGGCGTTGCTGACGAACCTTTGCCGGGATCTTGACCGTCAACTTCGCACCGCGGGGCACGCGAATGAGCGCAAGCTCAGGGCGATCAAGAATTACGCGGTCGTGACCTTCAACCTGAAACGTGAGATTTGCGGTAAGCGAAGCACAGAGAAAGATCATCCCGTCGTCGATCTCGTAGACCTGCCGATCGAAATTCGGAAGCACAAAGTTGGCCACGCCAACCTCTGCGCCATCTCCGAGTCTTACCCGATCAACAGTGCCTCCTCCATTCTCGGTGCGTAAGAACCCGCGCCATCCGGACTCTGAGAAACGCTCGAATCGCTCGATTACGTCGTGGCTAAAGAAGCCGTTCTCGCCGTCTGCCGCTGTCGCCCAGTAATCGGAAAACCGCTCGGAAGAGACGCGGTCGCGCTCGTCTATCGGGTGCTGCTTGGCCTTCAGCATGATTTGTGATCCCCCTCAAGCCCACCGCAACGCGGCATGCTTTCGCGACCAGATTAAAGACCCAGTCGTCGATATGTGACTATCCTAAATAGATTTTTTCGTAAAATCAATTTATTTTCTTATAATGCTTCGCTACTATGCGGTAGATACCACGCGGATCTCGCGTCGACTTAACCGGAGCTTCAATGAGCAAGCCAGCCCAACTCGGTCCCGCCCTGCGCGCACTTCGCCAGGCGCAAGGATGGAAGCTACGTGACGTGGCCGAACGATCCGGTCTCTCTGTGTCGACACTCTCCAAAGTTGAGCGTGGGCAGCTCTCACTGACCTACGACCGGCTAATCCAGCTTGCGGACGGCCTTGACGTAGATATATCCACGCTCTTCTCCGGCGCCCTACCCCACACCGCGTCGGGAGCGGCGGGTAGACGCAGTGTTACACGGCGCGATGAACCCGAGGTCATAGAAACAGACAACTACCTGCACTACTACCCGAACACAGATCTGCTGCGACGCCCCT
>JAAUYJ010060826.1_pt1 | contig 11641 bp, 11 predicted proteins | sample 7278031 | NCBI WGS metagenome assembly JAAUYJ01 (sample SAMN14350222, study PRJNA611818) | marine sediment metagenome | isolation source: surface marine sediment (1.8m) | place: French Polynesia: Moorea | collected 2018-08 | reverse complement strand
TCGTCAAACGGGCTCTTGACTCGCAAGAGCATGGTGGCGGTCTTGTTGTCGCGGATGTCGTACTCTGGGTAGATTTTGCCCCACAGCAACCCACTGTGGTTCAGGTCGACGTAATCCATGATTCCCCTCCAGCTGGTGGAGAGGGGAAGCTTCTTGGCGATGATGTTCTTTGTCTGGAGGGTCTTCATGGCTGGAGGTAGCTGCAGCTAATGAAACGTCAAAGGGAAATCCCACAGCTTAAATAGTGTTCCTTCTACCTGTCTCCTGGGGAGAATAATTGACGTGACTGAATGCGACCGGAAAATGGCGCCCTGGGACCCATTGCCACCAACACCCGAGAAATGGAGAATGCCGCCCTGCGCCTCCCCATTGCCACCAACACCCGAGAAATGGAGAATGCCGCCCTGCGCCTCCCCATTGCCACCAACACCCGAGAAATGGAGAATGGTGCCCCTTTCCCTCATTTCTCAAATCTTTCGCCATGTTCCCTGAGCAGGAAATGTGATTTTTTTTTAAAAAAATAATCATACCAGTTTGAGATATTTGAAGCAAATAGGGCGCGGGGAATTCGTTCTGAACTTCTTTATTGCTTCTTCGACACAGAGTTGAACTTTTTACTCTCGTACAGTCGTACTACGCCCGTGACTAGAAGAAGAATGAAAAGAGCGCTTTGACCTTCTCGAAGGCCTTGGTCACGTTGCCACGGAACCAATTCCAGGCTGACTCGCCCTCCTTCGCCGCGCCGACGGCCCGAGAGACAATATCTCTCTTGTTCCTGCGCAGTGTCCTGGTCTGGAAGTTGGTCGTGGATGTGATCACCTCCTCCAGACGCTTCTCGATGACCTTGAGACACTTGAAGTCGGCAGCCGGTCCGAGGAGAACCGTCGGAATGATGTCCAGCAACGGGATGCACCACCACTTGAGGAAGTTGTAGTCGGTTGCGGGGTCGGCGGGCGGCTTCTGGTCCGCTGGAAAGGCACCGGCGGTGGCGATGAGACCGACGAAGATGAAGAGCTTGGCCCAAGACATGTTGAAAGTTTGAAACTTCCCACTATGTTAGTCTGTCGTCAACTTTGATCCGCAGCAGACTTTTATAGTTGGAAGCGGGACTCAGCGTTGGGTTTCTTTCTTCACGTAGATGCGAGCGGTTTAAGAAAAGTGGGCGGGGCTGGAATCCACCCAGGACTCGAGTTGGGTCTCCGACCCGACTTTTGGGGTATAAAGATGCAGTTTCCCCTTCAATACCCATCATTCCAACGAGCTCCTCAGCCTCTTGTTTGACGACAGCAGGAAGATGGGCTCGCCTGGTTGCATCCTGATCTGTCTGCTTGTCCTGTTCGCGGTGGCTGAGCCCGAGCTGGACGACGATGAGGAGGTCGACTACTACAACGCTCAGTGGTTCGACTACTGCGACTACGGACACGCATCAGAGCTGGATTCTGTGGACGCAAAATACGACGGCAGGCCCCACAGATGGAATACTCGCAACTACACCGGGGACCCATCTGGTTCCTGTGCGAAAAGGGTGTCTCTTCTCGTGCTGACCTTCTCGGCAATCGTTTGTCTCTTGTTTTAGAGCGATGCGACTCCTCATGCCATCAAATCGGCCCTTTTCAGGGCCACAAAAATTTCTCGAAAAAGAGATAATGAGCAGACCGTTCTTTCCTCTTCAAGTTCCCTTTTGCCATTAAGACAACAGAAACCAAAGAAAGAGCCGCCCTGCCCTTCTACTTTGCCATTAGGACGGCAGAAACCAAAGAAGGGATGGGAGGGTCCAGCGTAGAGAAATAGCCGCCCTGCCCTTCTACTTTGCCATTAAGACAACGAAAACCAAAGAAGGAGTGAGATCGTATACGATAATATTGTTCTTCTATTAGTACGGCGGTTTGTCTTGGTCAAAAAAGGGGCGAAAAAGAAGAACAGCACAAAAAGCGAAGTATGATTTTTTTTGCTTCTTTATTTGTGTCCGCAACTCAAAAGAAATCTATTTGGCGGCGGTGTGCTTCTTGAAATGCTCCTTGACCTCCTCCATCGAAGTGATCTGAAGGACGTCGCTCTTCCTCTGCAGTGCCGCCAGAAACTCCTTGTTCGGCTTGCATCTTGCGTGGATGTTGTGCCAGCGGTAGACGTCGACGGGGGTGTAGATTTTCAGAAAGCTTGAAGGAGGCAATGGATTAGCCGCCTTGAATGCTCCCATGTGAAGATGGAACCATTCGGAGCCGTCATCATATTCCTTGGCCTGGGGGGGGACTTGGGTTTTGGCCCACTTCTCGTAGCGGTTGGCGGCGTATACGAGAACTTTTTCGTACTTTTTAATGATGCTGACGGACAACTCCAGCTTGAGGTTCTTATCTGCCAGTTCCGGGATCCTAACCACAGGCGGCGTGAGAATCTTGTACACCCTCTTGTCGTACGTGCCCTGAGGCGGCGTCATCCAAGGGATGGCGTAGAGCGGCCTTTGAGATGAGAGGGGGTTCTCGTCGTCATCGTCGTCATCCTCCCCCTCCTCCTCATCGTGCACCTTTCGGTTGCACATGACGCAGAGCTTTTCCTTCATCTCTTTCTCGAGGAACTCGTTCCTCTTGGTCACAGCCCCGTTGTACTCGAAGCACTCCTCCATGTACTTCTGTTTCTGTTCGTCCTCCATCTTTTTTGAAGCAAGAAGACTCTCGTACTTCTCGTCCCTCAGGTGAATGAGCTTCTGGAGGTGAGAGCAGCCACGGCAGTCCATTGTGTTGGCGGTTTGGTTCCAACCGACAATCTGATCAACACCACTTCTTCTAAATCCCCTTTTTATCCCTTTCTGTGGGACTCAGATGCGACCACGGTGGAGTCCCGCCCCTGGTATAAATAGGGAGGCGAACTGAAAGGTGAAACCCAATCTGCAGCCGGAAGAGGAGAGGAAGGGGTCGTCATGCCAAAGAAGAAAGAAGATGTCCCAACACGGGACGAACTCGTCGAAGACATGAGGCGCAATGTTCGCCTCCATGAGAACATTCGGGATCAGGAGAGGCTTTGGCGCCAGCAATTGCGCCAAAGGATGAGAGGACCAACCCCCTCTCTTGAGATGAAGCTCGAGAAGACAAAGCAGCAACACATCGAGGCTGCAATCGCCGAAATGGAGAGGAAATGGAAGGAGCACCTGGAGGACGCTTCCCGAAGTCTCAGCAGCAGCAGCAGCGTGGGTACTACTCGCGCATCCAAAGTGCCCCCCAAGAAGGGGAGGATTGACTACAACTATCCGTACGATGAAGCCGGAAAAATGCTGGTAGACATGAGCAGCTCCGACTCTGACTCTGATAGTATCAGAGGACGGAAAGCTGCCAGCGCAGACCCTGGTTTTGGTAAAATTGGGGATTACGTCCAAGACGACGTGCCCCTGGAGACAACCTTGGGACCTGCTGACAGGTCACAAGAAGAATCCGGCTACTTCGAGGAGTCCTCGTCTTATCGTCCAGCTTCCTCTGTCCCGCCGCCGCTGCCGCCACCACCGCCCCCACTCTTGAGCGTCGCCCCTCCAACTTCTGGCCCTCCAACACCACCCATCACGCCCACCCTTCGTACCTCGCAGCAGGTGGTAGAAGACATATATGCAAACCCCATCCCTGGTCCGTCCGGGGTATCCAGGCTGTCGCCTGTTCCGATGCCGTCCGCACCGCCTCCACCTTCCGTTGGGAGTAGTGAAGATGACGACTCATATCGAGCTGCAATGCTGGACGCCGACTTCGCAAAAGCACTGGCCCTCCAAGAGGAAGAAATGAAAAAACAGGAGGAGCAAGATGCTGCACTTGCTGAGGCTGCCGCAGAAGAGGAAGGGGACACAGACAGCGGGGACGGCGCAGGAGATGACGACGAGGAAGAAGAAGAGGAGGAGGAGGATGCCGGTGCTCCTGCTGTGAGGCGAAGGCGTCCTACTAGGGAGGAACAGGACGAAAGGCGGCGCTTGAGGGAGGAGAGGATGGAGAGAAAGAGATCAAGGATTGCTGCCGACAGAGCTCGGGATCGGGCAGAAAAAGATTATGCTTCTCTCCAAGCAATTCTCACCGCGGTCGTCAATCCCATGGCCCGCATTCATCGTCGGATTTATCCCGAGCACCCGGTCGGCGAAATCATACTCGTAGCATCTAACCCCGACAAGGAGGAAGAGGGGAAGAGAAAGGGAGCATACCAGCACGTGAACATTTACCTGGACTCTCGCTCGAAGTCTCCCTTTAAGACCCCAGGCCTTAAATTAAACAAGACAATTTACCAGGTAGGTGCCGTCAAACAAGTGGAGGGTTTCTGGGAGTTTGTCCGTTCCTTCTCCGCAAACAAAAGGGGGGGTCCACCAATAACCAAGATGGACAGGGGACCGCCCAGGCCAGCCACATTGCCGGAAGGTACCATACCCTGGAAGCTCCAGGTAACGAGGTGGTGGTCGGCGGACAGGTCCTTCAATTTCCGCGTCACTGACGTCGTCGAAGGTCCCGGAGCAGGCTTGCTTGCTTGCGAATATCTCGGGCTAAAGCCGGACAAATTCTGGCTTAGAGAGGGACTGTCCACCAGCCTTCGTCTCACAAAAGACCTGAGAGAAAAAGTGCAAAAGACGTGCAATCGAGATTGCAGTAAATGGTAGGCTGCAATATTGTCCAATGCCATGTGTACCACGAAGATGAGTTCATAACCAATAAAAGTAGCGAATTGTGTGATTATTCTTACGATTTCTTTATTGTTTTCTTACCGAACAGCAAGTTTTCTTATTTTTTTCCTTTCGAGAGAAATCCCGGACAGCAAGTTTTCCTAATGTTAATGTTAAAAAAGAACAGCAAATCTCCCCTTAAAACAAAAAAAATGTTAATGTTTCTGAACAGGTTTTTCCTTGGAGCATGGTTTTAGACAAGGTCAGCCAACATGTATGGATCGTAGTCATCCTCAGAGACGATTGTGGTTGCCTCATCTGAAATTTTTTTTAAAAAAATAAGCAAACAGCGAACTGCCTAATAATGATTAGCAAGTCTTGCCTTCGTCCTCTTCGAAGTCCTCGTGCGCGCCCTCGGAGTCCGCGTTCTCCTCGACTACCGTGGGTGCCTCCTCTGAAAAAAAAAGTCTTATTTAATTTTAAAAAACAACAAATAATTATTAACAAGTCTTGCCTTGGTCCTCTTCGAAGTCCTCGTGCGCGCCCTCGGCGTCCGCGTTCTCCTCGACTGCCGTGGGTGCCTCCTCTGAAAAAAAAAAGAGTCTTATTTTATTTTAAAAAACAGCAAATAATTATTAGCAAGTCTTGCCTTGGTCCTCCTCGGGGATCGGTGAACACCGGAAAAACTTCGCGTGTCCGGGCTTGTCCTCCCCCCTCGTGGCCTCCTCTGAACAGCACTCCTTCTCGGGGCCGTCGCCCGGAGGGCACTCCACGGACTTGGACTCCCCCGGGCCGTCGCCCGGATAGCACTCCTCCACGGACTTTGACTCCTTCCCGGGGCCGTCGCCCGGATAGCACTCCTCCACGGACTTTGACTCCTTCCCCGGGCCGTCGCCCGGAGAGCACTCCTCCACGGACTTGGAGCTGCAGACGTGTGGACAGCAGGAGAATGGGATGTCGTCCGTGTCGGTGCCCTTGTCGATCTTGCCGTTGCCGAAGAACATGTGGAGTCCGACTTCTTGGAGCACCCGCTGTGATATCTTTGCCTGGCCGTGGGACTGTATTATCCTGATGACAGCCTCCCTCTTGTTGAAGTCCTTGAACTTGATGCACTTGCCCTTGAACGTGCGCAGCGTGGACATCGCGCGCGCCTCCTCCAGGTCGTCTGCGTCCGCGGCGACGACGATGGCCTGCAATATTACTAGCATGAATTTAATCAAAACCAAGAGAAACTGTTTTGAAAAGCATATGGAAGTACTTGCACAATTTTAATTATACAGAAAGTTTTGACATGAATTACTTGCAAACTTTACCTTTTCGGGCGCAATGACGTAGCAATGAACGCGGCCGAGGAACCCGCAGATCTCCTTTGGCTTCGTGCCGGGCAGGATGTTGTCCAGGAGAGCAAAGCTGTTGAGCTGCTCAACTACGGGGGCGAACGGACCTGGCAGCATCCCGAACAGCAACCTTCTAGCCCGCTCCTTGCACATCAGATTGCGGGCCTCGTCCAGGCTCAGGACGGAAGGCTCCTAAGTGGGAGAATCACGTTTGCATGTTTTAAATCTCATCCAAAGTAATTTGGGGGGCATAAGTTACTCACCACTTCTCTGCCGCAAAGGTGCTGGTGGCGGATGAAGTCGCTGGCATGCCGGGCCCACTCCTCCGACTGGAAGCTCAGGAGAGCGGCGCCGCTCGCCTGTCCCCGGTGGTGTTCATGCACTGCGGAAAGAGGCAGGGTTGAAGATAAAAAAAGAAAGAATACCCCTCCCCAACACTGCAGAACCAAGCAAAAGATCATAAATCATAATTAAAGTCAAGGCTTGCAAAAATAAAGCTACTTACTCGGCCCGCCCCTGATGAAGAGCACCACATCCTCCTCGTTGAAGGTGACCCCGGGGACGGAGGCGATCACCAGGCCAGCCACCGTCTGCCGGCTTGTGTAGTAGTGGAGCTTGTCGAGGCGGAGATACGCGCGCGCGCTCTTCACGTAAGGAAGCCCGTATCCCGTGGAAGCCGCCATCGACGCCATGGTGACCTCGGACAGCAAGACGCAGCGGCAGGCCTTTCGACCTCGGGAGCCCGGACAGCAAGGCGCGGCGGCAGGCCTTTCGACCTCGGGAGCCCGGACAGCAAGAGGGGACCGGGCTCTGGCCCGGACAGCAATGAAGATGGAGGAGATCCCGGCGACGTTGAGGGAGATCCCCGGCGGCGGCGAGGCGAGAGCAATTCTTTTTTTTTTGGCCGGCGTCGCCCACTCGCCCTTTCAAGTTTCAATTAAAGTCGTTCTCTGGCGGTTTTTTCCCATTTCCGGTAGTGATAGCCGGTTGCCGGTGCTGGCTCGTTTACTGGGACTCGCCTAAAAAAATTAAATGGCTCTTTGTCAAAAAAAAAAAATGTTATAAAATAGGAAATGGACGTCCGGGGGGGGAGATTCCCCCCCGTCCCCCCGTCCCCCTTTGCCCACCTATGTTTGTGTATGATTGCTGCCATTATTTTTAGTATTTTTAGTAGTATGCTGAAAATCAAAGTATTTCATGTTCCGAGTATTTGAGTAACGAGACCGCTCACATCACCAAGGGGCAAGGGCCCCCTTCTCGTTCAGGCGGAATTGGCAGGGGTGGCCGAATTGGTCTTCTCCGCACATTCCCTCCTCCGTCTGCCCCAACTGCCCCTTTGGCCCAGAAGAACATGCTGGCCGAAATGGCCGGGCGGGCCGACCTAATGCCTTCTGCCGAAACCGCCAAATTGAAAAATGAAAAGGTTTTCTTCCTCTCTTTTTTCAATTTCGGAAAAGAAAAAAAAAGAAAAGCCAAGAAGAAAAGAAAACCCGCGCACACGGCGGACGTTCCGAGGTCGGACTCGGGGAACATGGAGGTCAACAAGGTCAGCAAGTCCTCCTCTTCCGGCGGCGGAAACAAGTCCTGCTGTCCTGCCGCTGCCGGCACCGGATCCTGCTCTTCCGGCGGCGGAAACAAGTCCTGCTGTCCTGCCGCTGCCGGCACCGGATCCTGCTCTTCCGCCGGTGGAAACAAGTCCTGCTCTTCTTCCTCCGCCCGCCGCGCCCGGCCGCCATCGTCATCTTCCTCTGAGTCTGAGGACTCCGTCTCGTCCTCGGACGAGGACTCCTCCTCGACGTGCTCCTCCAACTGCCACCATCGCAGCCGGCGCCATAGACGTCATCGGCGGTGCCGCGGAAAGTGCCCTCACGCCAAAAAGAGGAAAACAAAGAAGTGGAAAGGCAAGGGAAAGGGAAAGGGAAAGAGCGGTTCCTCGGTGCCATGCAAGCCACAGGGATGCTCTTCTTCGAAGGACTCCTGCGACTGCTTGGAAGTCACCAAGAAGATCGGCGGTTCTTCAGACCAGGATGCGAAGGCCTGCACCGGAGGGACTACTTCCACGCTGACACCATGCTCTTCCGGGGCTACTTCCAGGCTTGACCAGGCCCCGTCCGGAACTGGCAGAGAGTCCACTTCCACGCTGACACCATGCACTTCTGGGACGACTTCAAGGCTTGCCGGGGTCCCGTCCGGGATTTCCCTCGCGTGCAACAGCAGTGACGGAGAATTTCACACAGCTCTCTCGCCCGTCATCTCCTCAGGAGGAAGCTTTGCTGTCCCTTCAGCCGCTGCTGGCACCAAGGCTAACGAAGACGACGAAGTCCGATTTCTGTTCCGGTCTGACGGCGGTGGCGGAGGTCAGGGCAGGAGGGCGTCGTCTTCGGACAGGAGCGGCGGCGGGATGAGCAGCCCAAAACTGCTTTCCAAGGGCAGCGTGCTTTCCAAGGCCAGCGTGCTTTCCAAGGCCAGCGTGCTTTCCAAGGCCAGCGTGCTTTCCCAGGCCAGCCAGTCAACCGTCAACCAGGCGCGTGGAGGTGGCGACAGCAACCAGAGTCACGCCAGGCCGATCTCCCCCATCCCCGGACCGTCGGGGGCAGGAGATACTTCTACCAAGCAGAGGACTGCGACTGATGGCTGGAGAACAAGACACGACAACTTCCAGAACGAGGAGGACGACCTCTTCCTTGACTTGCATGCACATTATGTGATTTTCAAGAAGGTAAGCGACACAAGTTACACCTTCTTTTCCTTTTCTAAATAAAATAAGTCTTGCTTCCTGTCAGTTCTACTGCGACGCGGCTCCGTCTGATGTCCTTGCCTTCCTGCGTATGCGTGCCGGAGACCTGCGAGACGCAGAGATTACGCTCTTCTACGGGAAAAGCGGCACAGCCTGGGAGAGGAGGAAGGCGGGGACGGGACTGGCCAGGTTTTACCGGAGAACAGATGCTCTCCGTGCTCAAGAGGTACTGAACGGCGCGGTCAAGGATGACGGCAATTTCGTGGAAGCCTGGATCGTGGACAGCAGGGAAGTCTGCATGGCCCTGCTGTCAGAGAGGAACAGGCGGAAGAAGATCGGGCGCTACCGCTTCGTGGGCCAAGCCACTCCACTGCCTGGGTAAGCTCGAGAAAAAACGAGGGCTTTATATATTTTCATTAAAAAAAAGACATGCGTTTCATTCAGGTACCTCGCTCTCCGAGTTTGGCCCGTACCTGGTGCGGTCGATGCCGAGAGGCTGGAGTGCTTCTTAGGAAGATGTGCCGTTTACCTGCACCACCAAGAGGCAATCGTCCTTTTTGAAAAGGCCCGAGATGAGTTCGCAACCCGCTTCCAGATTGGACACGCCACCGTATACGACAGGGTAAGTGTTGCAGGTCAATATTATTAACTTTTTTCCAAGGGCAGCGTGCTTTCCCAGGCCAGCCAGTCAACCTCCCGAGTTGTAGAATCTTTTTAAAAGAAAAGAATTCTTGTTTCAGTGGCTCTCTCATGAGCAGTTGGACGTCTCCCAGGCTGTACACTGGCTAGGGGTCAACGGAAGCCTGAAGCGCAAAGATGTCCCCCCTGCTCTCCGCCGCCACTGGCAGCCCCCTCATCAGTGAAGCGAAAGACCTGCTGTCCAGACTTACGAAAACATGTCCAAAATTCGGCAGTCTGTTCCATGTGATTCTCAGACCCTCCCCTGCTGTTCAGATAAGAGACTTGTTCCTACTATTGCTGTTCCCCTCCTGAGTTGTAGAATCCCAAATACCAGAGAAAAAAAACCCTCCCCTGCTGTTCAGATAAGAGAAAAATTAAGCCATGCACTAACTTGTTCTTACTATTGCTGTTCCCCTCCCGAGTTGTAGAATCCCAAAGACCAGAAAAAAAACCCTCCCCGCTGTTCAGATAAGGAGAAAGCCATGCGTTTTAACTTCGTTTTTTGTAGACGCCTTTTCAAGGTTGCTTTCCAGAAAAGAAACGTTCAGATAAGAGAAAGAAACCTATCTCGTTTTTTTTTTTAATTTTGTCGCATTTATTCTTCGCAAAGCAGCTTACATATGGAATGTTTTGTGAGCCTTCCACAGTAAAATTTTCGTTTTCAGTGCCTTGGGAGTAGCAACCTGGTCTCGAGATTGCAACAAGAGCTCCTGCTCCTGTATTATCTCGGCTGCTCTTTCTATGAGGTCCGTAAAGACAAGGCACCTTTCACAATCTTCGTCGGGGTCGGGGGGAGGAAGTGCTTCAGCCTCTTTTTGTTTTTTGTCTTTCCCTTCCTCCGCCCCCCTAGAAGATGCCCCCTCGGCCGGCGACGGTGGCGCTGGATTAGCGGCCGCCGCGGCTGCAGGCGGCAGTTCCCCCTGCTTCTCTTCTTCAACGACGTTGTCAATTGGCGGGTGAACGATGAAGGGATCATCGTAGTCGCATCCCACATAGAAGTCCATATCTTTCAGGTCGAATATGCGCAGGGCGTTTTTAGCCGTCTGAATACCGACGTGACTAAAAGATTTGCCCTTGATACGAGCAATCTCCTCCACTACCTTCATTGTTGCTCCAGGATGAGACAAAAATTCTCCCTGAATCATGGAGTATCCCTGTGGCACACAATACGGAGTATCGCTTTTAACGAGAATCCTTCCCTGCAGATAATCCGTTATATTTAATTAGGATAAATTAAACAACGACTGTCAAAGGGAGACTTACCATCGGCAGCCGTTCCACAACCCCACTCAATTGAAGCTCTGGACGCAGCATCAGGATGGGCGAGAAGGAGAAGTAGACATTATCGAAGTAGCGGAGGTACTCCTCGCATGTAGCTTGGTCAGCAGACCAGCCGTGAATGAGAAAAACAAATGAAGGGGTTGCATTTTGCTTTAAGATCTTGAGCGCGAGGCTGTATGCATCGCCCGCTCCCCCCGGTTTGGCCCCTTTGCTGTTCCTCAGGTGGATCACCGCCGGGAGCGACTCCTCCAGTGCCAATGACAAGAAGGCCCGGAACAGGGTTTCCTGGGCCGCGACCTACAAGTTCGAACGTGCAGAAGATACTTCCACGAAATTCTAATAATTCCTCTTACCTGCGGTGAATCCTCCAAGCCAAAGTCTAAGCCAAACTCCACCCCTACACCTCCGTAGTCAAGTATGAGTTCTCTTGCCCTGTATATCAGGTGATTGGCGTTGAACTCCTGTGCATGCTTTGGGTGGACTCCATATGTGCGGTGAATTCCATACTCACCAAAGAGCTGGAAATATACGCGAAATGGAGAAAATTAAACATTACCTAATATATATGTGGATTATGTGGATGGAAACTTACTTGCTTTGTCCATCGGTGGGGGTTGCACATGCTGGCGATGACGTGCATTTGTTTGGGAACTTCCTTCTTTTTACCCCTTAGTAGTTCAGCCAGCCTTTCAGGCCTAGTCGGCAAATGGCGGTACATCTTGTCCAAGTCGGCGTGGCAGTCCACAATAGTGACTTCATTCAGCGGGAACTCCCACCAAACTGACTTGCCCTTTGGCGCCTCCGCCTGCGCCTGCGCCTCCTGCTGGACCGCCTGCGCCTGCGCCTCCTGCTGGACCGCCTGCGCCTGCGCCTCCTGCTGGGCCGGCGGCGCCGGCGCCTCCGCCTCCTGCTGGACCGGCGGCGGCGACGCCTCCTGCTGGACCGGCGGCGGCGGCGCCTGCGCCTGCGCTTCCTGCTTGATCTTTG
>JAAUYJ010050094.1_pt1 | contig 11641 bp, 11 predicted proteins | sample 7278031 | NCBI WGS metagenome assembly JAAUYJ01 (sample SAMN14350222, study PRJNA611818) | marine sediment metagenome | isolation source: surface marine sediment (1.8m) | place: French Polynesia: Moorea | collected 2018-08 | reverse complement strand
TCTTTTCTTTCCCCTGCCATTGACGCTGCTCATATTCCTCCTCAATTTCGCATGAACCTCAGTTGCACCAAGGGTAGAGAGTAGAAAGACCGAGAGTAGAAGGGTCTCTTCGATCGACGATCGAGATTGCAAGTTTACGGTTATCGGTTTCCTTTCTCCTTCGAAGGGCGAACCGTATTTGCATTCATCCCTCTTTTACTCATGCACTCCACTCGATTCTTACTTTCAGGGCCCGCTCGGCTCCCGCGCCTACGACCCCTCTTCCGCCTCTTTCCTTACCCCGAGGTGGGAGCTGCCCGAGGACCCCGTCAGAGACGCCGCAGCCCTCCTCGACTCATACCGGTGGCCCGGCTCCGACCCCGTCAACCGCAGGGAAGACACCAGACTGAAAGGTAAAAAGCGAAAAACTCACTGTTCTCCACATTTTCAGCCTTCTCAGATCGGCAACATCGCTGCAGCACAGCCTTTGCCCGGTGCCCTATCTTTTCTTTCCCCAATCTCGATGCTAATGGTGCGGAACCATTCCCTTAGACAGTCGCTTGAGCTACCGGGTGATGAAGGTCGTTTAAAGGGTCTGTCTACTCTGTGAGGGAAGTACCAGAGGGGATCTTGCACCCTCCTAAATTTTGCATTTGTACGGAAGGGCGAGGCTTTCACTGGAATTCTCTGAACACAACTGTACAGTAGTGGGTGTAGACTGCGTACAAGAAGTGGAAAGGAACTTCGCCTAATTGCCGCGGTAATGCACTTTCCGTGTAGGAATTCGGGTCCTCTCGACTGCCAAAAGTGCGGGAAGATAGTAAACGCAAAAAGATCGAAAGGGTACAAATAAACTCTCCTTTGTATCTGAGAAATTTTATGTCACAGAGCCCCCGTCATTTTCTCCTTCCCGCCTCCTAAATGGGGTGGCGCAGCAGTCTGCACCGAATTCTTTAAGAGGCCCCTCCGCCCGCCCTTCTTCCTCTGCGAAATCCATCCCATTTCTCGACGCTCTCCCTCCGCACCTCAGGCGGCAAGATGGGGAGGTCCCTTTTCTCGCCGTCACACCGGGGCGGCCGGAGCATTAATTTCACATCAAGAGAGAGAGGAGGGTGGTGTAACGCAAAAGAGAAAGCACAAATGGGAACGGAGGGACGGGGAAAAGGATGAGGAGTTTTTGACGCAGTTTCTAAGGATGGAGGTAGGTCTGGTCCATTACCAGACAATCGACCCACGCACAGTAGTAGCTAGTATAGGTACAGTATCACTAGTCGCCTATTGTTTCTTATGCTCGTTTAACGCTCTTCAAAAAAAAATCTTAGCAGTCGCACGCGCTCTTTGTCATTTTTTCTTTCTTCAACTAAAGACAAATCTTCCAAGAAACTAGGACGCGATGAGAGCTCTCACCTGAGCTGACAGCGACTAATTTTTCTTAGATCCCCCTTTTTTCTTCGATCTCCTTTCCTTTCATGCGCCATTACCCCAGAGAATCCCCCCCAAAGATTTAAACGAACTTCCCTCCTTCCCTTCTTGCGAAATAGACCTCCCTCTTCTCTGACGACCCCATTCCATTTTCCTCTTCGTCTTTTTCAGACCCCACTGATCACCTCCTGAATCTGTGGAGGGGCCTCTCCAGCGCCCACCCCATCCTCGACAAGGACAGATTGGCCCAGCACGCCTTCGGACTGCCGCTCGCCAATCCAGCCAGGTTCTTCTTCCGCCCTTCTCCGGTCCCTTCAACATCATCGGCCGTGACGGCCACCAGCGCCGCGGAATCCCGATTGCTATCCTCCTGGTCCTCCTTCCTCCGCGTGTCCGCCATCCCCTCCTCTCGCCTCGTCTTCGACCCTCTCTCGCGAGTGTCCCCACTCAGCCGCGCCGACTCAGCCCTGGGCAGGGACGTCTCCATCGGGACACAGGTGCAGGAGGACGAGCTGGAGGGGACGAGGCGGACGGTGGCGCGGGTGCGATCCACGCCGGAGAGCGACGAGGCACACAGAGAGGCCTTCGCGAGGTGGCTGGACGGAGCGGAGTTGGTCGGATTCCGCATGGTGGCCAGGGACGGCGCGGACGCCCACTTCTTCGTCAAGGACGACGCCTGGCCCGGGTCGTCGGAGGACGTTGCTCAGCTACGGAGACTGGGCGCCGGCAGGCTCAACCTGACGCTGCATGAGGGGCAGGACGTGTCAACGCCGGGCAAGAAGGCCAAGAAGGTGCTGGACGTCAAGGCGCACCTGCCGGGTGGAGTCACCGGAGCGGTGGTCACCGTGCGATACGGGTCTGACGCGGCGACGGAGACGGCGAGGCTGCTGCGGCACGCACTCAAGGCCACGGCAAGGAAGGCCTGGCTGAGGGAGAAGGAGCGAGCCAGGGAACAACTGAAGGCGGCGGGGAGGTCCAAGGGCGGAGGTGGCCGCACCGACGTCGTGATTGGAGAGAGGAGGTGGTCAAGGGCGGAGGCGGAGCAGCTGCTGGCCAAGGGGTTCGTGGCGGGGTACGACGCAGTCTTCGCCAGGGATGCGGAGGAGTTCCCGGAGCTGGCGACAGATCTGGACAACGTGCGGTTTGTAAAGAGGAAGAAGGCCGGAAGGAAGAGTCGCTAGAAATGCTTGATAACCAGGAAGAGGTTGTGATACGTGATCTCGGAGATGAAGAAAAGACACCTCACAAATTATCAGAAGACCCCAACAATAGACACAGAGCCGAATCAGGGCAAACAGCGAGCTCGTGAAAATGCCAAAGAGGCCCATCTCTTCCCAAAACATGAACATACTTCCTGCCCGTTTCCAGTCCGACAAAAATGACAATTGTATTTGAATCTCGATGTTGTTCCCCCTTTCCTTCGCTATTTATAATTCGATATGCTAAGTCCTTCCCGCGTGATTCCAACGAAGGAATCGGGATACCCCAAGATGTCTGTGATACCAACAATCCCCCCTACCCCAGCCACACATTTTGCCCCACACATCACGCTCCCTGAATGCTACGACCGCTACAACACAACCCGAACGTACACTTACTATACAATGTATACACGTACACACACAACGTGGCTTCCTGTGATAAAAACTTTTTAATTGAGAGACGATGTTTTTCGCTTGGGATAGACGAAGATCTCGAGCATACTACAACTATTACACCCGTTTCATTCCTAATTCGGTGTTTCGAAGAAGTCCTTTTAAAAAGAAGAAAGAAAAGCCATCTCTCTCGCGGTTGCGAAAGTTTTTTTCGTACGTGCACACGAAAGCTGTATCATGCATTGTGTTCAAAGAAAGTGAAAAAGAAAGAATATCGAAATGCAGCAGTCACTCCCGCACTTTTGCTTCCGCTCCTTTAATATCTCCGCCTGGTGCAGATTGTCCTGCTTGATTCCGAATGGTTTCTAGCCATTTCCTAGCTTATTGTCACTCTTGGTAATTGCAGCAACTTCCATCGGCGTCGCGTCTACATAGTGCAAGTAAGAATGCACCGCACAGACAGACATGGGACCTTCTTTGTCTAATGCATGTAAAGTATTTTTATAGTGCATTAGTTTTACTGAAGAAAGGGCCCTTAGAACCAGAGATTTTATCGTGGATCATCCTATGGACCTTATTGCAGCAATTTTTGGAACTTGTTGTACTGTGCGGCCACCTATGCTTCCGAGTCGCCCACAAACCAACCCCTCAACCTTCTTTGCATTGCACCTCTGATTGCTCACTGCGGCGATGGTGGATACGAAGGGAACAACAAATATTGACGGCCACCCTCAATATTTCCTCATCAGTCCGGAGCGAGAAGGGGTGTGTGAGAGAGAGATGGGGGTGGGGAGGACCAGGACTCATTTTCGCGAGGGGTGGGATACGGATAGAGGAGGGTGGTTTTGGGTGATGTTGGCTCTTCTCGTGGGGAGAAGATTAGGGTTGCAAAGACAACCAAACAAACCCTCCGCTTCATCGCAGCAACCCCAACCCTTTTCTGTCTCATCCTTGCATTAAATCGCCATTTGTACCCAGGCTTTTATTTCGCGATATTAGGAAAAATACTGCAAGGAAATGTTTCTTTTGTAGAGTTGAACCAAAAAAGCAAAAACGCTGCCCAAATCATTTCTACAGGGAGTTGTTCTCTCTTGATTACCTGCATATCCGAAGGGAGGAAAGTTTTTTCTTACTGTTTGCTCTCAGGAACCCTCTTAATTGGGGGAAGGAAAGAAGGCGCAAACTGGGTCTGACTGAACTAAAGTAACAAAACAAAAGATAGTCTCCCTGTACAGAAGTCCCCTATATTTTTACAGAAAGCACGGAAAACTTCACCTTTCAAGTTGATTACTTTTCAGAACAATTTTTTTTTGTATTTAAAACAGCAGCATTATATCAACAAGGAGCAACATCAGCAGCTACAACAGCAGCAAATAGCACTCTTCTAGGTGATGCAAGAAAGTTAGAGCAAAGGATTGAACTGGAAAGCCAAGAATGTTGAGTGCATCAGCAGCACTAGCGACAGCAGCAGAAAAAAAAACCAATTACAACCACAGTCCTTTTTAAATGCTAAGGAATTGTTGCATTACAACAACAGCACTTTAAAGACAGCAGCAAACACCACAACAGCAACGGGAAAGCCCAGCACAAAAAACGGATTATGTATCGTATTTATATTCGATATTTTTTTTCAACAGAAATATAACACTTTTCCTTAGAAGAAGAGTAACTAATAGTCTACCAAGGACAAAAATTATCCCATCAGTCTCTGCTACGTGCATGTTATCATTTCGTGGAGAAAGAAACGCTTCGGAAAAGTGCAGCTTTCAACTTTACCGCAACAGCGATTATCTTACGACTCGTCCCTTTCAAACGGCGTTCACACACGAAAGAAGTCTGCAGTGCTACTACTGTATCTGCCCCTTTTCCTCCCCCTCCATTTTCCCCCTTCGATCCACTTCCACAACCCCTCCTCTACGTACAGCACTTGCAACAGTGCTGGACTGTTGGTGGCTTCCGTTTTCCCGCTATATTTCTCCCTCCCGTGCAGCCAGATCCCGCTCCACTCCAATAACCAGTTGGCTTCCTCCCCACCTCGTCTCCTTCCCCGGCGGCGGACGAGACACCGGGGGAGACCCCGACGCCACCCAGAACAAGAGGCGGACCAAGGCGGGGGAGGGAAAAGGTGCGAGAGAAGAGAGGCCGCCCAAAGGGGCAGAACGGGCAGGGAAGAGAACAGAAAGCGTCGACTGCCGAGACAAACACAGGGGAGAGCACATAGGAGAACCACCGATTATTTGGAGTCTTTTCTACGGGCAATCACAAGGAGCAGCTTAGTTCTTAACTTGGGCTGAACCGATACGAGAGGACAAAAATAAATTCTCGACGACCCAATTGTTGAATGGACGTATTCGGAATAATTCATTTTCTATTTTCCTTTGGTGACGTCAGCTTATGTTTGCCCCCGATTTTCTCTTGTGGCAAACCTGCGGAGAAGAGCGAAAATCAGCAGCGAATTTTCGGCGATCGGCAAAAGGAACACGGAGTTGGCCAAGTCCTCCGCCCCCGCCCCCGTGGTCACGACCGCTGTCTTGGTGCACCAGTGCGTGGGTCCAGTGGCGAACATCCAGAGGAACCTCTTCCAGGTCTCCAGTGCTTTTGGAGGTCTTTGGAGGTAGGAAAGAGCCGAGAGAGTGCCCCCTTTCGGCTTGTCTTTGTGCTGCTGTTGCGGCTGTGCCGGTCTTTTGAGGTGAGGGCGCCGCAGAACCTGTTGACCGATTTGGACCTGCTGAACGTGCCCCACACCTGCTGTTGAACCTGTTGATTCTCGCTGGGAGTAGAAAATACGTGGATGTTCATGATATCGCTGGATTTAAGCTTATTGTTGTTCGCTCCATTTTGTCCTCAGGTGAGAAGGACCGGTGTCGGTCGGGAGACTCGCTTGGCTTGTTGGAGGCGTCGCTCACTTTGCACACTTCGCCATGGCTGCCGCACCCGCAGGAGGAGAGGTAAGATTGCACATTAATCGCAAAAGTTTTTGAATTTCTGCTTTAAACGGTTGTTGTACATGTTTGTTGGGTCACTTGTGCGGGTATAACAAAACTTGAACAAAGTTGAGGTGAGGAGAGAAACGGAATCGAGAGAAACGAGTCAAAATGTTGCTGCTCGTCCAGCTACACCCAGCATTTTGACAGTTTCTCCATTGGCCATTTCTTTCCACCCCTATTTTCCTACGTTTCTTAACAGCTTAATTTTTTCCCAATTGTTGCCTTTCAATTGGCGAAAACCGCCGCCCGGAATGAAAATGCAACGCCGGCTGAGTCAGGGCTCAAATTACAGAGCGTTACTCTTCAGCCTTTGCAAATATTTGATCTTCCCGTTACTTTTTTCCCGTTCTGACCCTGATTCCGTTTCTCTCCCCCTCTCCCTCTCCACCACCACCACCACCTCCCCCGGCGGCGCCCTCAGGTCAAGTTCCACATCGGCGACCCTGTCTGGGCCAAGATGAAGGGCTTCCCGGCCTGGCCCTGCCAGATCTGCATGCCGCCGGACGGCATGAAGAGGCCTGCCATGAAGAAGCTGCTCTACTGCGTGCGGTTCTTCGGCACGCACGACTTCGCCTGGATCCAGGACCACGACCTCAAGCCCTACAAGCAGTTCAAGGAGACGTTCAATACCAACAAGAAGGCGCAGTTCAAGAAGGCTGTGGAGGAGATAGAGCGGTTCCTGGAGACGGGAAAGACAGACTTCGGCGCGGCAAACATCGGAGGGCCCCCGCCCGAGGAGGAGGGAGACCCGGAGGAGGAGGAGAAAAACGCAGAGTTTGACGCTCTCTTTGGAGAGAAAAAGAAGACTCCCAAGAAGAGGAGGGCCTCCAGCGAGAGCGGCGGCTCCGGCGCCAACGGCACTAGCGCCAAGCGTGGCCGCGGCAGACCCTCGGGAAGCACAAACAAGAAGAAGCCCGAGGAGGGAAACGGCGATGTATCCTCCACGGTGGAGAGGGAATCCTCTCCCCTCCTGTCCAACCACTCCGCCAAGAAGACTGGCTCCTCCGCCGTCTCAAACTTCCTGGACAGGCCCACTCTGGAGAGGCCCAACAGCCCCAACCTGGCCGACATCTCCACCACCTCGCAGGCCCTTAAGGACAAGGCCATCGAACCCTCCACCCTCAACTTCGGCTTTCTCGGCCTGGGCATCATGGGCAGCGGCATTGTCAAGAACCTCCTCAACTCCGGCCACAAGGTGACGGTCTGGAACCGCACCTCTGAGAAGGCAGCAGAGTTCGCCAAGATCGGAGCCAAGGAGGCCATCACCCCAGGAGACGTCATTGCCGAGTCAGACATTACCTTCTCCTGCGTGAGCGACCCTCAGGCCGCCAAGGAGATGGTCTTCGGCAACTGCGGCGTCCTCTCTGAGGTCAACACCAGCAAGGGCTACGTTGAGATGACCGGCATCGACGCCGACACTTCCCAGGACATCCACGAGGCCATCAGCCTCAAGGGCGGCCGCTACCTGGAGGCGCAGGTGCAGGGCAGCAAGGACCAGAGCAGCGACGGCACCCTCGTCATCCTCGTCTCCGGCGACCGCAGCCTCTTCGACGACTGCCAGTCCTGCTTCCAGGCCATGAGCAAGAACAGCTTCTACCTGGGCGAGGTGGGCAACGCCTCCAAGATGAACCTGGTCCTGCAGTTGATGGGCGGCGTGGCGCTGGCCGGACTGGCCGAGGGCATGGCGCTGGCCGATCGCGCAGGGCTGCAGCAGAAGGATGTTCTGGAGGTGCTGGAGCTGACCAGCCTGGCATGCCCGCTCATGGTCACCAAGGGCAAGGCCATCATTGAGGGCGGCTTCCCCACCAACCACCCGCTCATGCACATGCAGAAGGACCTCAAGCTGGCGCTCAACATGGGAGACCAGCTGGAGCAGCCCCTCCCCCTCACCGCCTCCGCCAACGAGGTCTTCAAGCACGCAAAGAGGCTGGGATATGGCGAGCACGACACCTCTGCCGTCTACATCAGGGCCAGGTTCTAGGACAAAGAAGTTTTTTAAGAAGGAAGAACAGAAGGAATCAGTACAACACGCCCGTCGTCGTCCGAAGAGAAGAAGAATAGGGTTTTCGAGAGAGGACTTGGTATATTTTGTAAATACGAGATACATCGTCATCATCTTTAACTGAACAAGTTTTGAAGCTGGTACGTGTGGATCGTGGAGAGTGGCAGTGAAAGAAGGGAGAGGAGAAGAAAAAGGCAATGTGGGGAGGAAAGGGTCGGAACACTACTATACTCACGAGTGTGGCTTTTTTCTGAGGGATGGACGGGACCTCCGAGTCCGTCCAGTCCCACGGCATCAACATCAGGTCTGGCTGGCGCGGAAAGTCATAAGAAAAACGAACTCACTTCCGCATTTTTTCCCGGCAAAGAAAAGAAACCTGAAGCGTATTTATGATGAAACTCCCGATTTTTTGAACTTTTTCCGTGTCTCAATATTTTTCGCTTTTTTAGTGTGAAGCGATACCGAAATTCTCCCAGAAGAGCCCCTTCCTGCTGCAGAAAAATGAAGTTTTTTCGTTTCATTAGTACTTATCGTTTTTGCCCCGATTTGCAGTCCCAAGCCGAAGGCTTAATAAAATGATGCACCTGGCTTCGTGCAATCAAAACTAGAGAAACTTGTCATACCTGTCCATTCATTAAGTCCCCTAGTGTCGTCGGTACAAACCATACTCTTAGAAATATTATTTCAAGATAATAGATGTAAGACATATTATTTTTCATCAATCACAAAAGGCTGCAGTCGCTACGGAGCCCCCTCCAGCCATCGGCCCCGTCGCTCCCGCTGGGGGAGTGAAACCCGCCACCGAACAGGCCGCAGAGGGCGCCGACGGGGATAAGGCCCCCAGGAAGTGGGGCCAGGCCAAGTTCAAGGCGATCCCGGCCGCGGTCAAGAGGAAGCGCGTCAATTACCGCCTGCGCAAGCTGATCGCCCCCAAGGCGCCGCTACAGGTGCTCAACGAGATGGTTGGCGCCGTCAGCTACTCCTTCGTGGACAACCCTCAGGGCGGCTTCCCGCCGGGGATGGCCGAGCACATGCAGTTCCACAGCCTGTACACGGCGCAGTGCGTGGTGGAGGGCGAGTACTTCACCGGGACGGGGCCGTCCAAGGCCATCGCCAAGAACATCTGCGCCGAACACGCCATCCAGTTCGTGGTGTCGCGGCGCGCCACCGACCCGGCCAAGCTGGACCAGACCAACGCCGAGACGGGAAAGCCGCTGCAACCCAACCAGTTTGTGGACGAGACGCCCTGGGTGCAGATCGCGTCACTGGCGCTGTTCAAGCTCTTCAACGACTGGCAGGCGCAGGGGTACGTCATCCCGCAAGAGCTGCTCAAGACGCCGGACTATTACAACAACCAGGGCATGCTGCCCAAGGATCAGGAGGACGACGAGACCATGGAGGTAAGGCTTTGTCTTCATTCATCCATTCCCTCCCCTCTCCTTTTTTACTGGAAGTTATTTGTTCTAATTTGCATTTTAGCCCGCCCCTCCTCCGACAAAGAAGCAGGCCCTTGATACCTCCGCCGCAGAGGGCGGCGACGAGGCTGCCAAAGCTCCCGCCGGGGGGGCCAAGAAGCCGGTGCCGGACAACTGGAAGGAGAAGCACCCGGTGCAGCTGCTGAACGAGATCCATGGCCCGCTGACCTATGAGGTGCGCGAGACTCGTCCTCTTGCCCCCACCGGGCAGATCTTCGTCATGGGCGCGGACGTCGACGGGAGGTCCTTCTTCGGGGAAGCCAGGAACAAAAAGGAGGCCAAGAAGCAGTGCGCCATCACCATCCTCAGGGAGATGCACAAGCTCGAGTTCCCGGAGACCATGGCGACTTCCTAATTATTTCATCCATAGAGAGGAGAGAAAAGTGGTAGCGCAAAAGAGAGGATTTTGTGAGGCGCTAATTGTCACCAGCGATTTTTAAGTCTTTTGGTGTTGTGTTTACGCCGTACGATTATGTACATAGGTAACAAAAGTTTGGTACTAGTTGCTGTATGTTTTGTGGAACTTACACGTCTTTGTAATTTATGCTGGATGCAGACTAAGAAATCTTGAATCTCCACTTGTACTCCCATTTCGGTGTTTTTGCGTTGTATACTGCCAAATGCGCTAATTGTTGTTTTTTTAGAAGTTGGGTATTACGTACTACTTATGGCATCGAACATGTCGGTTGCTACATCTCCCGCACGAGTTCAAGCCGTCAGCTCGTTTTCTGTCTCCTTCGTCCGTCCTACGGGCCCCAGCCTCACGCCGAAGCCGTCCCTCTCCCCGGCTGCTTCTCTCTTCTTGGTGAGGTATGCCAGCCACCCGAGGAACGAGATCACCTCGCCGACGATCAGGACAATCAGCATCGTGAGGAGACCGTGCGAGGGGCAAGTGTCCGTACTCGGGAAGGCCATGATCTGCGGGATGCCGGCAATGTCGCTGCTGCAATTGCACGCTGCGGTTGCGTTCGTTGAAAGGAGATTAGCCGTGCGGTTGGAGGGGATTGCCGGGTAGTCTTCCTCTTCCTCAACGATAGGCAGCTTCAGGGCCTCCGCCCAGGAGAAGACGGCCATGGTGCAAGACATTACCCTGGAGTAGATTGCGGCCTCCAGTACTTTCTTCGCGTCCGACTCCAGCTTCTGCCCCTGCACCACCATTGCTACCTTTAGCGGCCAAGAACCTTTGTCGTCTTCTTCGGCTTTCGAGACGTAGGCCAGTCCAGTTCCTACACAGAGGACGACACAAAACCATAGTCACTTACACTGTGATACGTTCCCGCAAAGCTGGAAGAACTCTTAAATGTTTAGATTTATCCCAAATGCAATCTACAAGGACAGGCATAATGAATGATCGTATTTCAATAATACCGTGATAAAAAGAACGAATGCGGAAATTAATTACCTTTGAGGAAAGCCTGGGAATAAGGTATCCCCTGCAGGTCCATCAGCCCTTGCTGGAATACCGTCTGCAGCGTCTAGTTGCCCTCTCCCGCGAGGGTGCACTCGACCGGCAGCAGCGAGGATCCCGAGGAGGGGTCCTTCAGCTGGAACATCCCGCTCAGGGTCAGCACGGAGTTGTCCGTGTTTCTCCGAACTGCGTTAAAGGCTGCCAGAGCACAGGAGTGAAGCCGGGACACCAGGTAGGCGTTGAAGGTCCGCTGCGCCCCGAGGCGGTGGTGGGGCTTGTACTCGGTGTAGGTATAAGAGTAGCGTCCTCCAGAGGACGCGGTGTGACCTTCTTTCGTCTCAAGCACGCCAAGGAAGTCTTTGTATGTGTCGGTGACGTAGAACTGGTAAGAATTGCCACGGCCTGTGGATCAGTCCACAATAGGTTTAGCAACAGGTATCTACCTAATATTGAAATTGATCTTACATCTCAGATTCTTATTGTTGGTGGTAGTTTGACACTTTTGTATGCCGTCGCCGTCCTTGAACAGCTTTTTCGCTCCCTGCCAGAAAACCTCCCTTACAGAGGAGTCGAACTCTCTGCAGGCGTTGGGGACGGGGGGAAGGGAGAAGGTGGCCGCGTCGCCGAAGGAGGAGGAGGAGACAAGGGAGAGGGAGAGGAAGCCCGCCCAGTAGAAGGTACCCTCCATGGTAAAGAAGCGATGAAAACGCAATAGATAAAATTGATGGCAGGACAGTGTTTCACAACTGGAAGTTGGTGGCTTTCTGATTATT
>JAAUYJ010026619.1_pt1 | contig 11651 bp, 8 predicted proteins | sample 7278031 | NCBI WGS metagenome assembly JAAUYJ01 (sample SAMN14350222, study PRJNA611818) | marine sediment metagenome | isolation source: surface marine sediment (1.8m) | place: French Polynesia: Moorea | collected 2018-08 | reverse complement strand
GCTACGCAAACAATGGTGACACACTCCCTGCAAGGCTGACGACACCCTAACGGTGCCCCCCCCTTTGAGAAATACGTAGGTACCAGGTGGGATATCTGCAAACAAAGGAAGCTTTCAACACATTCCTGAACTGTCAAGCGCCTGGCATAGGAAGTTCCAATCAAGAAAACGGTCCGCACTAAATCTTTGCCTTCATGGAAAAGACTAGAAGAAAGAAACAAATAAATTTAGAAGAAAAAGAGTTTTTCCTCTTCTTGTCCTCCGCTGGAAACTATAAATATTATACTCTAGCGCGAATCCCCTCGTTTAATTTTCCCCACGCATATGTATGTGAATAGTGCGGTATATAGTAGAGCGATCCTCCAGAGAATAGAGCTGGGAAGGAAGGCGGAGCAGCATGAAATTGGCTCTGCCCGCTTTCCACCGCAAGAAAAGACCCACCTTTCGGATTATGGTTCCTCCCCGCACATCATAAGTCCCTCCTGCGTCTGCAGCCGCCGCTGCAGCCGTGACCAGGCAGGAAGGCCGAGGAAAGGAGAGAGGGAAAAACCGTTGGTCTCTCTACTCGGGAAAGAGGAGGAGGGATACAGGAAGGAGAAGGAGGGCATAAGTTACGGCGACAATGAAAGGAGGAGGAGGAGGAAAGAGAAAGGGGGCTTCCAAGAATCAGCCGGGGGGGGGAAAGAGGAAAGGGGGGGGGAGCGCGAACCCCGGGAATATGAGCGCCCCTCTCCCCTTCACACACCTTTTTTGGGGGAGGAGGAGGAGGAGATCGGGGGATAGAAGCTACCGGTGGCCATCTCACTCGCTCGGTCGGTCTCGGAGGCCGCCGCCTGAGAGAGAGAGGCTGGCGCCGCCAGTTGCGGCCTCGGTCGGAGGCCGCCTCTCTTCTCTCTCTCCATCTCTCGAGGCTGGAAAGGAGATGAGGAGAGAAGGAGTGTGCTGCCTCACATAGCTCACTACACAACTCCCCATCTCTCTATGGCTCTGCTCGCCGCCGCCGCCGAAGGGAAAAAAAGATGCCGACCACCCGCAGCCGCCACGGAGGCGGCGGTGGCGGGCTCCGACGGTGGAACACAGGGGCGGAAGGGACGAAGAAGAAGAGGCCTCTTTTCCCAACATTTCAGTGAGAGAGCGCCGGAGGAGGACACGGGGGAGGGGAAGGCGGAAGGCGCACCTACTTTTGTTATATTCGGTCGCCTCCCCCTCCCCCCCCCCTTTTCGCTCTCTTTCTATACCATGGTGGTTTCTCTGTCGCTCTCTCTTACTCTCTCTCTCTTTCCTTGCGTCAGTCTAGTTTTTTTCCCCTTTAGTAGGCGGGCCTCCTTCGCGGGGAACAGACGGCGGCGGAGGCGGGTGCGAAGGAACAGAGGCCCGGGGGAGGAGGGGAGGGAAAGAGAAAGACGAGGAAGAAAAAGGGAAAACATAAAGAAAGGAAAGCGAAGGGCGGAGATTAAAAAATACGAAGTGGCCGCGGCATCCTCCACTGACCGCCGCGGAGGCGGCGGGGTCGTCGTCGTCGGCGGAGGCAGGAGGGGCGGCGGCGGCGGCGGCGGGAACGGCGGCCGGCGGCGCGGCAGCCGAGGGATGGAGGAGCAGCAACAGCTCCAACAGCACCACCGGCGGCAGGGAGTGGGAGGAGTAGCGCCGCCGATGAGGGAACAGCACCAGCAGCAACAGCCGCCGCCGCCTCACCCGGGCCGCCAGCCGCAACAGCCGCAACAGCGCCACCACCGCTACCACCAGCGTCGCAGCAACGGCAGCGGCATGGAAGCGGCGGCCGTCCCAGTGCGGCGGCGGCCTCCCATGCAGCAGCAGCCACCTGTTGAGGAGGAGCTACCCCCTGCTCCCGGAAGGGGGGCGGAGATGCGGCAGCTCCATCACGCCGCCGCGCCGCAGCAACACCAGCAGCAAGGGCAACATTTCCACAAAAAGTCGTCTTCCGTCAAGCTGCCGCGCGGCCGGCCGCAGCACCACCCGCCGCCGCGGCACCAGCACTCGGAGCCGGGAGGGCTCGAGTTCACGCTACGGCACCAACAGCAGCACCAACAGCAGCAGCAACAACAGAGAAGGACGATGGCAAACCTGGTCCAACAGCAGCGGCAGCAGCACTCCCTCCACCCCAACTACCAGCGTCAGGGCGGCGGCCCCCCTCCGCTCACCCCTTCCCCCACCCCTTCCGCCTCCCCCACCGCCTCATCCTTGATAGCCCCGCCGCCCCCCGCGCCAGGGACGCCCAACAAGCCTCCCTCTCCCACCCCCGCCGCAGCGACGGGCGGGCGACCCACCTGCCTCTCGCCCACGGCGGAGATGAACAGGCTCAACCTGTTGCACCAGCACCACTACGGCGGCGGCGGCGGAGGAGGAGGAGGAGGGCGGCCCGCCACCTCCCCCATGACCTCTCCCCTCAGGCACCTGAGGACCGGGGTGCCCCCGCTCCTCCTGCGGCGGCCCTCGTTCTCAGACGTGGGCCTGGCCCTCGTCCGCATGGGCAAGAGCGTGGCCCTGTCGGTGGAGATGCTCTCGGCGGTGGCGGAGGCCATCGGGGAGGACGCCGCGGACGGGAGCGGGGGAGGGGAGGGGGTCAGGAGAGAGGTGCAGGCGGCGTGCAGGTAGTTTTGAAAATAAATAAAAAAACCATTCCCACATATAAAAATGGTTTTTTTTCGAATTAAAAGGGAATCTCGCGCGGTTGCTGCCGCTACGGAGAAGCTCTGCCAGACCGTCTCCGCCCGCCTGGCCGACGACGGCGTCTCCGGCGTGGCCGGCCTCGTCTTCGGCACGGAGGTGGAGGAGGAGGTGGAGGCCGACCCGTCGGCCGCCGCCTTCAACTTCGCCTCCTCCGGGGTGGGCGGGCAGGAGGCGCTTGTGAGGGCGCTCAGGTGCCTGCTGGCCGCCGTCACCAAGGTGCTGCTGCTGGCCGACAGCGTCGTGGTGAGGCAGCTGCTGGTGTCCAAGGGGGAGGTGCTGGTGGGGCAGGAGGAGGCCGCGGTGGGGGGCCCGGAGGCCGCCGCGGCCGCGGCCGCCGCTTCGGACCCCTGCTCCGCCGCCGGCACAATGCGGCACTTCACCGAGTTCGTCAAAGCCTTCTGTGATTTCGGCATCGACATGATCCACCTCGCGCAGGCAGTCGTAGGTGAGCGATGATGACAACTTTTCCGGTGTTACAGCACCTGTAGGCCGTACAGTGGTATTCTAAAAAAAAGTTTGGGAGGAAAAGGGTGTTCTAAAAAAGGGGACGCTGATTACGCGCATATGGGAAGAGAAGGGGGAGGGGAAAAAAGGGAAAGTTTTTTTTCTGGCGTTGTGCGAGAGCGTAGGAAGGACACACGGGGAAGGTGGAAAAGGGCGGAGGAGAGGATGGATTGGCTTTCCACCCTTTCCCTCTCCCCCTCTTGGGAGCGCAACCGCCTCCTCCTCCTCCTCCTTTATTATTTACCTTTCAAAAGGGAGGGAGGCGGAGGGAAAGGCAACACTGTTTCTCGCCTGTTGTAGGTATATGCCGTGAGAGACACAGCACAGAGATAGGGATAGACCACCTCACTCGAGCCTTCGTACGCGGGGAAGGAACCCCCCCTTTCTTTTTACGCTAATCAATTTGTGCGGTGGCGTCTACTGTTGCCGACATCTGCTACTCCCCCTGCCATCATTACAAACACGGAACCCCCAGACAAAACAACAAAAGGGAAAATCGAGGGCGAAAGCACTGACGCATCGAAATTATGTCCAGAAAAGCGATTTAGTGCGTGTCAAGGGTCCTCTCTCGCGCTGTAAATCGACAACGCATTTTCTTCTCCCTTCCTTTTCCTCTTTCGAGGGCCCTCCAAAAAGCGACGTTGCCTTCAACATCCCCCTCCCGCTTTATGTGTGTGTCTGGGTCTGCCCACGCCTTTTCCCCACCTCCTCTCATTGTTTGGGAGTGTGGCTATCGAATGCGTAAAGGCTCACCCCATCCGCGTGTGGAGGCAAGGGCCCCTTCCTTCCCCGTATCCCCCCCCTCCTCCTCCACCGCCGGAGAACCGACCTAATTAGATTGGATGCCAATAATGCAAGGAAAGCAATACTACCACCACGGCTGGCTGGCTACGTATGGTATGCGGTGCGGTGGTGGTGGAGGGCTGTGCCGCAAACAAGAAAAAACTTTGCTCAAGACCTTTGTTGGGTGGAAAAAAGGGCCTGTATTGGAATGTGAACAAGGTGATAATATTTATTTCACTACAAAAAAGTCAACATCTTCGCCAAGAACACCTAGCCGTTCCGTGACTTGCATGCCAAGTCCGCAGGGAGAGAGACGAGAAAAAGATCTTGTGGGGGAAGGTAGAGAGAGCAGCAGGAAAGAGGAAATGTTGCACACTGTTGCTTCCCACCCCGAGCGATGAGGAAAGGAGTGGGTGGCGGGGAGGAAAAGGTCTGAGGGCAGCAATCGCTCTTTAAGGGAAGTGGGGGGTGCTTGTTGCATCCGAGCTCTTTTCCCCACCTCCCACGGCGGCCCCCGGGGCACGGAGAGAGAGAGAGGAAGAAAACGGAATAAGCGAGCGGCGGAACCCCCCTCCCCCCCATGCTTCCACCTCCTCCCGACACACATCAAAAGGAACACGGACCGACCGCATAAATGGGAAGTGGAAATGTACAGCTATAGGAGGAGGCTGAGTGGGATGGTCGGTCGGTCGGGGGAGGAGCCGATGGTGGGCTCTGATTGCATAAAGCCCCTTTGATACTACAGTACGTACGTACAGTGTGAAGGCAAAAGAAATGGAGGAGGGGAGAAGAGAGGCTCCTTCTTGTGCCATTGAAGAAGAGAAAGAGGTTTTTGATTGACCGAATGGGAAAGAGAAAACTACTGTACTTTATCCCAAAAGAAACGGGTTTTCTTATTACTTCATTGGAAGAAAAGGGTTTGGAATATTCCTTGGCAGTTCACGGCCCTTGAAGCGGCCGAAGAAGAATGGTCTAAACTTCATCTATAATACAGCATAATTAAGAAACAACTAGAGTAGTATGTACATCAGACTCAAATTCAAATGCCTTTCACTATCCACCATTTCCCGGCAGGCAACGATGACAATCACCCCCGCGACCGCGACCGCGACGACCGCCGCCGGACCCAGCTGGACTGCGCCCGGGTGGTCCTCGAGCGGTCCTCGTCCCTGCTGCTCTCCTCCTCGGACGCGTTCCTGGTGGCGCGGCGGCGGCGGCGGCACCAGGGGCTGACCGCCGCATCTTCCTCGGCGGCCGCCGCCGCCGCCGCCGCCGCCGCCGCCGCGGAGGGCGCCGACTGCAGCGTGGCCGAGTCCGGCGCGAGGGAGAACAGGGACACCGTCTTCAGCAAGATGAGGAGGGCGCTAGACCTGGTGCACTTTGTGGCAAAGGAGGGAGTCATGGTGAGAAAAATGAAGGAACGAAAAGCGTTCATTTTGGCAAATCGCTTTTTTCTTCTCTTCTCCTAGGACGTGGCGGCCAGGTGCGGCCTTGACGGCGGCGGCGGCGGCGGCACCATCACCATCGTTTCAGGACTGGACGTGGACGTCCTGGGCGGCAACAGGGTGGGGGGATCGATGGAGGAGGACGGGTTCGTCCTGCAGTCCTCCTCCGCCTCCGGCTCCTCCTCGGTGGACAGGCGGGGGAGCTCCGGAAACGGCGAAGGCGGCGGCGGCGGGAGCGGCGGCCTGGAGGCCACCGTGCTTAGGTCCATCTCCCAGTTCGAGGAGTCCGTGGCCATCATGCACGCCAGCCCGGTCAGCGAAGGGTACAAGGAGCAACTGGCGACGGCGCTGGCCGCCATCGCCGAGAGGACACAGGTGAGGAAAAGGACTTTAAGAACTCTTTTTCGGACGGAAATTCAATTGAGTTTCTTTTTTTTTCGCGCAGGACTTCACTGACTCTGCCCACACCAGCCACGAGCACCGCCAGAATATCCTCCTCCACTGTGATAGGGCCAAGGTCGAGCTGGCCCACCTCCTCCGCTCGCTCTCCGCCTCCTCCTCCACCGACGCCAACAGGAACGGGAACGTCAGGGGCGCCGTCGTCCCTTCCTCCTCCCCCCTGCAGCAGGGCTCCGAGCAGCAGGCCATGCACAGCCTCATCAAGGCCACCCGGGAGCTGGCGGCCGAGCTCCGCCAGACGGCCATGGAGAACGCCGCTCTCTTGGACCAGAACTGCCAGGTGGCCGCAGAGCGGCTGATGGTGCTGAAGGAGTGCGCGCTGATGGGCGACGACGAGCGGCTCTCCTCGCAGGCGGAGCGCTTCTCCTCGGAGCATCTGGACTACTGCGAGGACGCCTCGAAACTCCTGAGACACGTCGCCCGGGGGGAGCAACTGCAGATCAGGGCCAGGCACGCGCAGATCAACGTCAGGATCTTCGGGCCGCAGGTGGCGGTGGCGGCGGCCGCCCTGTGCGCGGACCCCGGGTCCAAGGCGGCCAGGTGCAACCTGGACAACTTCTGCGCCATGTGGAAGCACCTGGCGGAGGACGTGGCCGCCGCCGCGCTGGCCGTGGGGCAGGAGATGGAGAAGCAGGAGCAGCAGCAGATGCAGCAGCTCCTGGGCGCGCCAGTCATCCTCAAGCAGCCGCCGACGCCCGGCAGGGAGGGTAGCCCGCAGTTCCCCAACCCGCAAGTCCAGCAACAACAACAACAGCAGCAACAGCAGCCGGGGGACGTGGTCCCACCTCGCTCCCCCGACCGCCAACTGGAGGTGTTGCGCCAGAACCAGTCCTTTCTGGGTAAGTTCCACAAGTCCGTGCCCAACCTGAGCGTGACCGCCGCCGACGGAGGGGACTTCTTCTTCCCCGGCGGCGGCGGAGGCATGGAGGGGATGGGGGCCATGGCGCCTCACATGGGCGGCGTGGGGGACGGAGGCGGCGGAGGGGGCAACTTCCTGGACCCCCACCAGCACCCCTCCATGATGGAGCCCCGCCGGCACTCCACCTCCAGCGTGATGCCAGGTCAGTACCCGCCCAAGGCGCCAGCCAGCATGATGATGGGCATGGTGCCGCCAGTCCTAGACAGCAGTGGGCGTCCCGTAGCAGCCCCCGGTAGCGGGGGCAACCTAGAGTTTGTCAGCCCGGAGGAGGCGCTCGCCTCCTACAAGGACGTGGACAACAACGAGATCGTCACCCGGGCGCGGAAGATGCTGGAGCAGGCCTCCGACATGGTGGACTTCACCCGCGGCTGCTCGGAGAAGGTGCGCACCACGCAGGACCTGTTCACGGCGGCGGAGTTCCTGGCGGAGGAGGCAAACCTGCTGTACAAGGTGGCGCGCCTCTTCTCCTACGACGTGCCGGCGGGCGAGGACAAGCGGTCTCTTATGGCGATCGCCGACCACGTCCCCAAGCACTGCCACCGCCTCAGGGCCCTCATACAGAGCCCCACCGTGGGCAAGGCCGCCACCTTCACCAAGGTAGATAGCATCATCAAGGAGGCCAGGCAGGTCGTCCTCCTCGTCGCCCGCGTCTGCCAGACCTGCTACGCCAACGCGAAAAAGTACAATCTGGATTTCAGCAACGTCAGCGCCGAGGGCGGCGGCCGGGGCACCTCGGGGTCCTCCGACTCCGAGGCCTTTGGCGGGTCCGGGGCCGGCGGGGCCGGCGGGGCCGGGGCCGGGGGGTCCGGCGGCGACTCCTCCTGACAGTTCGGGGCGTCGCCGCGGTTCGGCGGGCGCCCGGGGGCGTCCGCGGCGGCGGCGGCGAGCGGCAGGAGGACAAAGGTCTCCTTCCTCCTGGGCAGCTACTAACTTTAATCAACCGGAGGCCCCGATGCAGGCTAGTGCCAAATGGAGTCACGGAGGAGACGGAGCGGAAGTCGACAACATCCTCACCGCATTGGGAGCAACGACAACCGCGACGAACCTGGGATTGCCAAGGGAAGCAGAAAGCAGGGCGGAGCTGGAAGTGGCGGAAGTGGAAATAAGGTCCCCCCCTCCCCAATTTGAGACCGTCCTCGTCCTCTCTCCAATGTCTTCTCCGCGGCAACGGGGTGGGGGAATGGTGGTGAGCCTAATTTATGAGGAGGAGAAGCGGAGGCAGCGCGAGAGGGGGAGGCAGTGGAGGAGGTGGAGGGGGAAGAGGGAGGCCTCGCTTCCCATGGGAGGAGATGTTGAAACGGATCTGATGGGAGGAGGAGGCGGAGGAGGGGAAGGCGCCCCGCCGCCGCCGCCCAACAGATCGCTCTTCCTGGCCCCGTTCCCCACGCCCATGCCGGTGGACGAGAACGAAAGGAGGAGGAGGGGGAAGAAGGCGGGGCGGTGGTCCTCCTCCTTCGCGCCCTCCCCGCCCCCCGCCAGCGCGGCGGCGGAGGCGGCACCCCTGCACATCAGGCCCAGGGCGCTGGCGGCGCTGCGGGACACCTTCGCCGTGGCCTCGTCCGGGGGGAGGCTGAAGCGGCCCCGGATCCACGTCCACTTCACCTACCCTCGCTCCCTGTCGGAGTGCTGCTGTGGCTGCGAGCGCGGCACCGACTTCCTCTTCGTCTACGTGGGGCTGTGCAACATCTTCGTGCTCCAGTTCGCCGTCGTCGTCCTCCTCTTCTTCGCCGACGAGGAGCTGCCCGATCCCTTCTCGGCTTCGGGCGTGGGCGGCCGTGAGGGTAGCTCCCTGCTCAGCGTCCTCAGAAGGTTTTCTTCCTCAGAGACAGGCGTTTAAGATCCCCCCCTTTCCCGTGTTACCTAGGGGAAGGAGGCACCTTCCTCTCATGAGAAGACGAAGAGAGAGAGAGCCCGGGGGATGAAGGAGGAAGAAGATGTTAAGAAGAAGAAGGAAGGTGCGTGGGAGAAGAGGAGGAGGTACTTTGGGTGGAAATGGGGAGCAAGGAGACGATTGGAGGAGTCGCACAGGGCTGGCGACAATGAGGAGAGAAGAAGGAGAAAAGTCCTTTTGGCAGCTCTCTCCTTCCACTCTCTTCTTTGGGGAACATGAGGGAGGGAGGCAGGAAGAAATAGAAGTAATGGTAAAGAGGTGGAGGGGAAGGAATGGTGTTCCCTCCCTACACTTCTTTTTTTCCCCTACACCCTTTGTGAGGACTCTTTCTTTCTCTCTCCCTTGGCTCGCCATGAAGCAAAGGAAAAGAAACTTTTTTTCTTGTAGATATGTGCAGCAACTCCCTATTCCTTGGGGGGGTTCGTAAAAAATCCCCCCCCCGATGTGACTCCGTAACTTTGTCTCTGGACGTACAAACCCGGAAAAGAGCACAGGTACTATGGACAAACTTCCAAATCCAACAACAAATCGTGAAAGGGAAAGAAGCATATCAGAAAAAGTGGAATCTAGACCAAAAACAAGGACACAGTTGAGCAGAAATGATGACATACTAAAAAAGATGCATATCGAATATTCAAAGAGATATTGTTTTTATATATATATAATAACCCTCGGACCCACCCACCACGCCCTTCTCCCAAAGAAAAAACTGTTGCATCCTAAATGTTCCTCAAAGTACAAGCAGTTTCACCCAACACCCCCACCCCCTTCCAATCAAAAATAGAAAGGAACAAATCTCTACCACGAACACAGCTACTTAGCATACAAAAGAAGAAGGCTCCGACGTCGCTTTCAAAAAAACATGTCGCCCACAAGTTTTATTTGGAATGACGGGAGAGATTTTAAAATACCTCGAAAGTCCCTGAAACCCCAAAAACAAAAAAAAGTATGACGACCAAAACAGCTGCCCTCCCCCAGACCTCAAAAACAAGAAAAAAAGTCTCGGTGTTGTTGGATTCCGATGCAGTATTTTTTTCCGCATGTGCGTGTGTTTTGCTCCCTCCTTTCTACTACTCATCAAAAACGGAAGAATCAAAAGTTTTTTGCCACAACAAGCCATATCCCAAAAAAAGTTACTGCTGCATATCGTGTACGGCATATCAATGGACAGAAACGCGAGATAATTAAAAAAGAGAAAGAAAAAACTCTACCCAGCCTACAAAACTGGCACGACCGTTCTGTACGCCGATTCACTATAATGTAGCGCTATAGCGCGAGAGCTAAAAGACCAGACGTACGTAGCTGTCACAGTCTTCCCCTACAAAAATTCCTCGAAGCCGCCGACGGACATAGATCCCTTTCTCTTCTCCTGTGCAAATTACATTAACGGCTTTCCTAATTTCTCGCGACGCCGCTCGCCTCGATCCTAAGAAGAGCGGAGGCGAGGGTGGATTTGCAAGATTCTTTTTATAATGACATTCAGATGGAGAGGGGGGAGGGGGGGGCATGAACACCCGCTGTTCCGTGAAAGCAAAGATTCCGTATAAAAGAAACAAGGACAAAAACATTAAAGCAGCTTTCTAATAAATTTCAACAAGGTTACTGAACCTTCGACAGAATTGAAACAGGTTTCTCAACAAACAAGACGGGTATAACTTTCCCTTTCCAAGACCGCGGGCCTCACTGGCAATGCTGCAAAGACACAGCTAGACGAAGAGAAGAGTCTCCTCCTACTCGAATTCTCCTCCAATTTCAAAAGGAAACGGGAAAGAGGGGGGGGGGGAAATTGCACTAGCGACCTCCGTTACGCCACCTAGCACAGCCTCTCTCCCTCCCTCCAACGGCCTCGGCGAGGCTGCCCCCTGGGATTAAATTTCGCCTCTCTTCCACCTCCCTCCCTCCCTCCCTCTCTCTCCACCCGCCTCAGGGGAGGAGAAGGGGGGAAGGCAAAGGGAAACAGAGAGGAGGAGGAGGAGGCACCAACATCTTTCGCGAGAGAAAAAGAAAGAGAGGAAGCAGAAAATGCGGGCTTCATGTTGCTTTAAAGGCGGATCTCCCTTCAGGAAGCGGGGGGGGGGTGCATTGCTGCACAAACCTAGGGAAAAGTGTGGGAAACCGACGCTCGCAGCCGCGGTGAGAATTTCGCAAACTCTCTGCGGAAGACCGCCGCGCATAACAAAATCGCGCCGGTTTCTGGGCATCCCATCCCCCCCCAGCGAAGGATGAATGGTTTTCTTTTCTTCTCTATCCTGTCCTGGGGGCATTTCCGGGTCTCCTTTCTCTCTGTTTCCGCAGAATCAGAGCGCAGGTGGTTTCTTCTCGTTTCTTCCCCCAAAGTTTCTCTGGAATACCTACACACGCGTCATTCATGGGGTCGGGGGGGAAGAGAGCCCATAACGTGAGGCAAGGCAATTTTGGATGCCCTTGTTACTGCATCAGAGCCCCCTCCAACTAGCTGCTATCTTGTAGGTACAGAGAGCCGCCTTCTCCCCCTTCTCCTAACCCTCGGGCTTCGAGCCAGGTGTGGGAGAGGGGAAAGGCATGAGGAGGAAGAATAAAAGGGGATGGTTCTATTTTTGTTTGAGCAGCATAAGACTGTTGTTGGCTGGGAAATGCTCCAGGGAAGAAAGGTAGCCACAAAAAAGAACTGCAATTAATTAGGAGCCATGAGGTAGAAAAGAAGGGGGGGAGAAGGAAGAAGACCCCTTTTTTCTTTTCTTTTCGAGGCGCATCTGGGAAGAAGAGAAAGGGGGGGAGGGGAAACGAAAATGACGCAAGTCCCTGTCGTAAGTGATAGTACGGTCGGAAAAAAGAGCCCCTTCTTTTCCCCACTTTTTCTTTCTTTCGCTTCCACCCACGCAAGTTTTCCTTCCCCCTTTTCTCATCTCATTTTTTTCTTAGCCGCCGACTTTTTTTTAATTCCGCGAGCTGTGTGTGGACCCTTTTCCCCCCTCCTCCT
>JAAUYJ010012728.1_pt1 | contig 11651 bp, 10 predicted proteins | sample 7278031 | NCBI WGS metagenome assembly JAAUYJ01 (sample SAMN14350222, study PRJNA611818) | marine sediment metagenome | isolation source: surface marine sediment (1.8m) | place: French Polynesia: Moorea | collected 2018-08 | reverse complement strand
GGTGATCGAGGCGGTGTTCGAGAACCTCGAGGTCAAGCGGACGTTGTTTCGCGAGATCGAGGCGGCGGTGACGCCCGACTGCCTGATCGCGACCAACACCTCCTCGTTGCCCATCGCGTCGATCGCGCGGGTCTGCGAAGGCAAGGGCCGCGTCGCGGGCATGCATTTTTTCAACCCGGTGCCGCTGATGAAGCTGGTCGAGATCATCGAGGGCCCGGAGACCGAGGCGGCGACCGTGCAGGCCCTGATCGAGCTCGGCGAGCGCATGGGCCGCACGCCGGTCGCGGTGAAGGACAGCCCGGGCTTTTTGGTCAACCTGGCCGGCCGCGCCTTCTCGACCGAGGGCCTGCGCATCCAGCAGGAGGGCGTGGCGACGGCTGCGGAGATCGACGCCGTGGCGCGCGACTGCGGCCACTTCCGCATGGGACCCTTCGAGCTGATGGATCTCACCGGCATCGACGTGAACTACCCGGTGAGCATGATCGTCTTCGAGGAGTTTCTGAACGACCCGCGGCTGAAGACCACGCCGCACCACAAGCTGCTCTATGAGGCCGGGCGCTTCGGCCGAAAGACGGGCGTCGGGCATTACCGCTACGACGAGGCGGGCAAGATGCTCGCGTCGCCGAGCCCGGACCACGCGACGGGCGCGGCGCCGGCCACGAAGGCGGTGATTGCGGAGAGCGGCAGCGCTCTTGCCGAGCTGCTGGCCGCCGCCGGCATCGAGGCGCTGGCCGAGGACGACGGGCAATCGCCTGTGGTCGCCGCCCCGCTGGGCGAGGACTGCACCAGCCTGGCCGCGCGCCTCGGCCTCGACCACCGCCGCCTGGTCGGCATCGACGTCACCGGCGACACCGCGAAGCGCGTCACCCTGATGACCGCGCCGGGGGCCGATTCATCACATTGCGATGCCGTGGCGGCGGCCTTCGCGAAGAGCGACAGGAAAGTCACCGTCACAAAGGACTCGCCCGGCTTCATTTTGCAGCGCCTGCGCGCCTTCATCGCCAACCTCGGCTGCGAGATCGCTCAGATCGGGCTCGCCAGCCCGGAGGACATCGACCTGGCGCTGAAGCTCGGCCTGAACTATCCGCTGGGTCCCCTGGAGATCGCCGAGGACCTCGGGCTCGAGGAAACCCACGGGATCATGCAAAGGCTGCAGGCGATCACCGGCGACGACCGCTACCGGCCGAGCCTGTGGCTGCGGCGGCGCGCCCTCCTGGGCCTGCCGATCCGCACGCCGGACTGAGCGGCCATGCAAGACGCCGCCGCCCTGATCACCGGCGTAAGCCGCGGCATCGGCCGCGCCATCGCCGAGGCCTTGTCGGCCGATAACATCCCCGTCATCGGACTGTCGCGCAGCGCGCCGGACTGGGACTTCGAGGGTGCGCACTACCGGGTCGACCTGAGCGACACTGCGGCGACCGCTGAGGCGCTGGCGGAGATCGTGGCGCGGCACCGGGTGCTGCGTCTGGTCAACAATGCCGGTCTGATCCGCGTCGCGGAGCTGGAGCGGGCCTCGCTGGAGGACCTCGAGGCAATGGTCGGGCTCAACGTGCGCGCCGTGGTGCAGTGCAGCCAGGCGATGATCCCGGGCATGAAGGCGGCGGGATTCGGGCGCATGCTCAACATCGGCAGCCGCGCGGCCCTCGGCAAAGAGGGGCGGGCCTTCTATGCCCTCTCGAAGTCGGCGCTCAGCGGCCTGACCCGCACCGCCGCGCTGGAGCTGGCGTCCCACGGCATCACCGTGAATTGCCTGGCGCCCGGGCCCGTGGACACCGAGCTCTACGCCCAGAACTACCCGCCCGGCTCCCCGGCGCGGCAAGCGGTCGAGGCGACGGTGCCGGTGGGCCGCATCGGCAGGCCCGACGAGATCGCGGCGGCGGCGCGCTATCTCGTCTCGGAGGCGGCCGGTTTCACCACCGGACAGACACTCTACGTCTGCGGCGGTCTCTCCATCGGCGCGCAGGTGCCGTGAGCGTGGTTTTTTGGGCTCGACCCGGCGATCCCGCAATTGGCAGAGTGATTCGTATGTACACGTAGCACTGGCCGGCCAGGCTTGCGCCACCGGGCCAAGTGGACGAGCGCGGCACGTTGATTCACGTCATCCCCGAGACCGTCGTGTTGCATTAAACGTTACAGATCAAGTCACGGATAGCGGTTGACTGAGGGCCGCTTTGTCCTAGGGTGTATTTAGTTGGTATCTGTGGTCAATTGGGCAGGTAGCGTTCAGCGTGAGTGGGGGTTCGGTGGGCCAATGGATGGCCGAAAGGGGCGCGCCGGACGAACCAAGCGACGACAGTTGAGCGACAAAGGGGAAGGGACTCAGACATGATCAAAAGACTTGTTTTGGCAGGGCTCTTGGCGTGCGGCGTGTCATTCGGCGCCGCTGCGCAGAAACTTGAGCCACAAGACTTCGAAGTGCGCTCGACCAACGACATGGTCGATCTCTGCACGGTAGCCGCGACCAATGAGCTCTACCGTGAAGCTATTCACTTCTGTCACGGCTACCTTACCGGCGCTTACGCCTATCATGTCCGCCTGATGTCGGGGCCGAACGCGCAGAACATGTTCTGCATGCCGAACCCGCCGCCGAGCCGGACCGACGCGATCAACAAGTACGTGATCTGGGTCAAGTCCAACCCGAAGTACAAGGGCGATCCTGTGCCTGACACCATGTTGCGATTCCTAATCGCATCGTACCCCTGTTGAGGCGGGCGATTACGCAGTCGAAGTGACGTGTGGTCGTCACCCGATCTGACCCTGCCGCGGTTGAACCGAACTTGGAGACGAGGGTTATGAGGACTAGAGCACTTCCTGTCGTCGTCGTTGTCGCTGGCATGCTTGGAGCGTGTAGCGGCATGTCCGACACGCAGCAACGCACCCTGACGGGCGGTGCCGCCGGCGCCGCCGGAGGCGCGGCGATCGGTGCGCTCGCCGGAAACGCCGGTATGGGTGCGGCGATCGGCGCCGGCGCCGGGCTCGTCGGCGGTTACCTCTATGACCAGCACAAGAAGGGCGAAGAGGACGCCTACAAACGCGGCGTGCAGGACGGCCAGAAGCAGAACTGACGTTGCTGTCACGAAGCAAAAGGCGGATGGCTTTGTCCGCCGCCGGCCGGCTTGCGCGGAATAGGCGGATGACAGCTCGAACGAATTGGGAGCAAAGGAATGAAGGCTAGGGTACTTCCCGCGGTGGCGCTGGTGGCAATGCTCGGCGCTTGTAGCGGCATGTCGGACACGCAGCAGCGCACCTTGACCGGGACGGCCGGTGGCGCGGCCGCGGGCGCGGCGATCGGCGCGCTGGCGGGTAATGCAGCGCTGGGTGCGGGCATTGGCGCCGGCGCCGGTCTCGTCGGCGGCTACCTCTGGGACCAGCACAAGAAGACGGAAGAGCGCGCCTACAAGCGCGGTGTCCAGGACGGCCGGACGCAGAACTAGGATCTCGCTGAGGCGATGTCTTGGTGCCGGGGCACTTCGAGTAGGTGCCTCGGACTATGCTGCTGAGGCGGGTCTTCGTGTGCCCGCCCTTTTCCTGACCGGGTCCTTAGACACCTGAGATTCAGACGTCCTGTATCCTGCGAACGCGGCGTCGCCGTGAACGCGCCTGGGCAAGGGGCCGGGTCTGTGGCAACGTCGAAGCGCCAACGCGGAGGCGCGAGACGTGAGCGAACGCAAAGTTGCCGTCATTGGAACCGGCCTGATCGGCCGCGCTTGGGCCATCTCCTTCGCCCGCGGTGGCTGCCGGGTCGCCCTTTATGATCCGGTCGGCGGCGCGGCCGAGGCCGCGCTCGAGACCATTTCTCCGCTGCTGGATGAACTGCACGGGAAGGGCCTGCTGAACGGCGCAGAGTCGGCGTCCGTCCTGTCCCGAATCACGCTTGCCGACGGCCTCGAAGCGGCCCTCGAGGGCGCGGAGCACGTCCAGGAGAACGCGCCGGAAAGGCTCGAAGTGAAGATCGAGGTCACGGCGCAGATCGCGGCGCTGGCCGGGCCCGACACGGCGATCGTGAGCTCGACCTCGGGCTTCGTGCCCTCGGCCTTCAGCGCGGGCGCCGAGGGCCGGCATCGCTGCCTGGTCGGCCATCCGATCAACCCGCCCTATCTGGTGCCGGCCGTCGAGGTCGTTCCGGCGCCTTGGACCGACCCGGGGATCGTCGAGCGGACCTGTGCCTTCTACGAAGCGGTCGGCCAGGCGCCGATCCGCATGGCGCGCGAGCTCGACGGCTTCATCATGAACCGCATGCAGGCCGCGCTGCTGCAGGAGGCCTTCCGTCTGGTCGCCGAGGGCTACGCCAGCGCCGCGGACGTCGACCGCGGGATCGGCCAGGGGCTGGGCCTGCGCTGGTCCTTCATGGGGCCGTTCGAGACCATCGACCTCAACGCGCCGGGCGGCATCCGCGACTACGTCGCGCGCTACGAGGCGCTCTGCCGGCGCCTGGTCGAGGATCAGGGGCCGCCCTGCGACTGGGGGAAGGCCCTGGACGACGGCCTCGAGGCCGAGCGTGCGGCCGCGCTGCCGCGCGACCACCTGGCCGGGCGGCAGACCTGGCGCGACCGGCGGCTGATGGCGCTGGCGGCGCACAAGGCCCGGGCGGACGAGGACATCGGGCGGTAGGGGCCGATAGGGGGAAGCGATATGGCCAAGGCACGCAAAGTCATCATCACCTGCGCGGTGACGGGATCGATCCACACCCCGTCGATGTCGCCCCATCTGCCGGTCACGCCCGACGAGATCGCCCAGGCGGCGATCGCCGCGGCGGAGGCGGGGGCGACGATCCTGCATCTCCACGCGCGAGACCCGGAGGACGGCCGCCCGACCCAGGACCCTGAGGTCTTCCGGCGCTTCCTGCCGCGGATCAAGCAGTCCTGCCAGGCCGTGGTCAACATCACCACCGGCGGCGGCCCGGCCATGTCCATCGAGGAGCGGCTGCAGCCGGCGCTGCAATGCAAGCCGGAGGTGGCGTCGCTCAACATGGGCTCGATGAACTTCGGCCTTTTTCCCATGCTGAACCGCTTCAAGGACCTCAAGCACGACTGGGAGCGCCAGCACCTGGAGAACAGCCGCGACCTGGTGTTCAGGAACACCTTCAAGGACGTCGAGTACATTTTGACTTCTTGCGCCGGCAACGGCACGCGCTTCGAGTTCGAGTGCTACGACATCTCACACCTGTACAACCTGGCGCACTTCCTGGACCGCGGCCTGGTCAGGCCGCCGCTCTTCGTGCAGTCGGTGTTCGGCATCCTGGGCGGCATTGGGGTCCACCCGGAGGACGTCATGCACATGCGTCGCACCGCCGACCGCCTGTTCGGCGGCGACTACGTCTGGTCGGTTCTGGGCGCGGGGCGCAGCCAGATCCCGATCGCCAGCATGTCCGCGGCCATGGGCGGCAATGTGCGCGTCGGCCTGGAGGACTCGCTCTGGGCCGGACCCGGTCAGCTCGCCGACTCCAACGCCCAGCAGGTGCGCCTGGTGCGCCAGATCATCGAGGGCATGTCCCTCGAGGTGGCGGCGCCCGAAGACGCGCGCCAGATGCTCGACCTCAAGGGCGGCGATGCCGTCGGGTTCTGAGGTTACTCCTCACGCACGATCAGGATCACGCGGCGGTTGATCCGCTCGGGCGCGCGGTCGGGCCGGTCGATAACCGGGACCTGGTCGCCGCGCGAGAACACACCCGAGGGCGTGACTCCCTCGGCTTCGAGCTCCTTCACGACGGCCTGGGCCCTGCGCTCGGCGAGCTTGACGTTGTAGTCCACCGCGCCGGACTGATCGGCGTTGCCGAGGATCGAGACGACGGGCTTGTTGTAGACCTTCACCCACTTCGAGAAGGCGACGATGTTCTGCTTCGCCGCCTCGGTGATCTCCGCGCTGTCGAACTCGAAGAACACCTCGGTGATGAGTCGGCCCAACTTGGCTCCAGGTGTCGGTGAGGTCGGGGCCGGTCCGAGAGCGAGCTGTACCTTGCCCATGGCGGCGTCGAAGCGATCGACGCAAGCGGCGATGTCGTCGAACTGGAAATCCTCCTCCTGCTCCTGCATCCAGCAGTCGAAGGCGACCTGGGCTTCGGCCGACTGGTCCGGGATCTTGTCCCTAGAGCCCCGGAACTGCACCACCACCAGACGGCGCCGCTGGATCGCGCCCTCGTTCAACACGCGGACCGGAAGATCGCGGGCGCTGATGTTCTCGGGCTCGACAAGCTTGCCGGCTGCCGCCGCCTCGGCGCGCTCGGCGAAGACGTCCGAGTCCCGGTAATCGCCTTCGGCGTACTCGACCCGCGAGAGCTCGAGATAGCCTTCGTGCAGGGCGAGGTCATGCGGCTGGTCGCTCGTCGGCTCGATCTTCTCCACGTTCTGGAGCTTTCGGCCCGCCTTGAGGCCGTCGTAGAAATTGCTGAAGGCGTCGCCGATCTTGCCAAAGGTGCCCTTATCCTCATCCTGAGCGGCGAGCGGTAAGCTCAAGGCGAGAGACGCAAGGACGATCGTGGGGAAGAGAAGCCTCCGTCGCATGTTTTCCTCCAGTGCTTTTCGTTGCCGGCTGGATCGCCGTACCTGTCGAGTTCCGGGACCCCCTATGGCGAGCCGGGGTCACATCTGGAAACGCCTCGAACCTTAGGGAGCGCGGCGGGCCCGAGCAAACCGATTCCCAGTGCTCTGGACCGGCATCAGCGGCCAATTCATATGTGCGCAAATCACTTGCCGATGCTTCTTGTCTTGCCCTCTTCGCGAAGCTGCTCGAGCGTCTTGCCGTCGCAGTCCTGGGCGTTCTCGCGCCGGAAGACCCGGTCCGGCCCGACCTTCACGCCCTCGCGGCCCACCGTATAGATCGCCCCGCCGTCCGCCGTGACATGGGTCAAGTAGAGCAGCACCTGGCCGCTCCTGACCTCGCAGACGATCACGTCGGGATAGCCCTCGACCATGTCGGCCCGGGCCGCCGGCGCTGTCGTCACCGCAAGGGCCAGAAGCAGAGATCTGGCAAGTTTCACGGGAGCCCTCAGTTCGCTGGGGATGGGATGCGGAACAAGGTGGCGTAGAGCGTCGGCACCAGGATCATGGTGAGGATGGTGCCGAAGGTGAGGCCGGCCATGATGGTCACCGCCATGCCGATCCAGAAGACGTCCTGCAGCAGCGGCACGACGCCGAGCACGGTGGTCGCGGCCGCCAGGGCGACCGGCCGCAGGCGCGACAGCCCCGCGTCCATCACCGCCTGGTACCGGTCTTTGCCGGCCGCCAGGTTGATATCTATCTCGTCGAGCAGCACTACGGCGTTCTTGATCATCATGCCCGAGAGGCTCATGGCGCCGAGCAGGGCCAAGAAGCCGAAGGGTACGTCGAAGAGAAGCAGGCCGACGGTGATACCGATAGCCGCGAAGGGAATCGTGAACAGGATCACGAGCGGCGGGCGGAAGGCGTTGAACAGACCGACGATGATCAGCGCCATGATGGCGACCGCGGGGACGACGCCGGGGATCAGCGAGGCCTGCGAATCCACCGTATCCTCGTGCTCGCCGCCCCAGACCAGGGCGTAGCCTGGGGGCAGCTCGATGGCTTCGATCTTGGCGAGCACTGTGTCGCGCAATGTGGGCAACGTCGTGCCGAAGGCCGGGTTGCTCTGTACCGTAATGGTCCGGCGCCGGTCGCGCCGCCAGATCAGCGGGTCCTCCCACGCGGTCGCAACGCCGTCGGTCACTTGGGAGAGCGGCACGGTTTCGGTGGCGAGGCCTGGCTGCACCTGCAACACGTCCATTCCGGAGACGTTTCGCCGTTCCTCCTCGACGTGCCGCAGGACGATGGGAATCAGGTCGTCGCCCTCCCGGTAGAGCCCCACCGGCCGGCCGTCGTAGGCGCGCTTCGTGGTGTTCGCAATGTCGTCGCGCGACACCGCCGCCCAACGGGCCCGTTCCTCGTTGTATTCCGGGATCACCCGCTTCACGCGCTGGCGCCAGTTGGTGCGGGCGTAGTCGGCGCGCGGTTCGTCTTCCAGGATCTCGACCACCTGCTGGCCAAGCGATCGCAAGACGCCCGGGTCGGCTTCCGCCGGGCCACTGATGCGGGTCTCGAACTTCCAGGTGTTGCTGGGGCCGACGCCGTAGAGCCGTATTGCCGCCAGGGTCTCCGGGAAGTTCGCGTCGAACCAGTCCCCGAGCTCCTGTGAGAGCTCCTTGATGTCTCTCTGATCGTGGACGTTCACGATAAGCTGCGCGTAGGAGGCGTAGGGATACTCGGGGTCGACCGGTAAGTAGAAGCGGGGCGGCCCTTGGCCGACGAAGGCCGCGACGCTCTCGACTCGCTCATCGCCAAGCATCCTCTTCTCCGCCGCTTCCAGTCCCACGGCAACGTCCTGGATTCGGGTGCCCTCGGTCATCCAGAAATCGACCATAAACTTGCGCATGGAGGAGTCCGGAAAGAACAGCTGCTTGACGTTGCCGAAGCCGACGATGGCCGCGACGAGCAGGACCGCCATGCCGCCGATGGTGAGGAAACGGAAGCGGATCGCCTTCTCGAGAAGCCGGCCATAGGCGACGAAGAATCGGCCGCCGTAGGGGTCGCCGCCGTCGCCCTTGGGCGCGGGCAGCATGTCGATGCACTGCAAAGGCGTGACCGTCATGGACACCACCCAACTGGTACCCAGCGAGATCGCGACGACCGTGAAGAGTGTGCGGCAGTACTCCCCGGCGCCCTCGGTCGAGGCGAAGATCGGGTAGAAGGCCATCACGGCCACGACCGTGGCGCCCAACAGCGGCATGGCCGGCTGCGAGGCGGATTCGACGGCGGCCTTGACGCGGTCCATGCCCTTCTGCAGTCGCGCGGCCATGCCGTCGGCGACCACGATCGAGTTGTCCACCATCATGCCCAGGGCGATGACCAGCGCGCCGAGCGACATGCGCTGCAGGTCGATGCCGAAGACGGCCATGAGGATGAAGCTGCCGAGGATGGTGACGATCAGCGAGGTGCCGATAATCACGCCCATGCGCCAGCCCATGACGATGGTCAGAACCACGAGCACAATGCCGACCGCCTGAGCGAAGCTGATGAGAAAGCCGCTGACGGCCTCGGCGACGATGTTCGATTGCCAATGGTATTTGTGGACCTCGATGCCGACGGGCAGCTGGGTGATCAGCTCGTCTAGCCGGGCGTCGACGCGGCGCCCCATCTCGACCACGTTTATGCCAGTGACGTTGGTGATCGAGATGCCGACCGCCGGAATGCCGTTGTAGCGCATGAGCCAGCGCGGCGGGTCGAGGTAGCCGCGCCGGACGGTGCCGATGTCGCGGATCCGGATCAACTCCGAGGAGCGCTGTTGTTCGCCATCCGGGCCTAAGTTCTGGAGCGTATCCAGGATCGTGGGTCGCACCGTCAGGTTGGCGATGTCCAGGGGCGAGGAGAATTGGCCGGTCGGCGCGATGCGCCAGCGCCGATTCTGGATGTCGACGCTGCCGGCATCGACCACCATATTCTGTTGCTTCAGCGTCTCGATGACATTGCGGTCGGTGAGGCCGAGCGCTGCGAGCTGGGTTTCGGAGGCGTTCAGGTAGATCACCTTGTCCTGCACGCCCCAGAGATCGACCCGGGCCACGCCTCTCACGATGCTGAGCTCCTTTCTCAGCTCTTTGGCGTAGTCTTCGAGCTGCGCGTAAGAGAAGCCGTCCCCGGTCAGCGCGAGCTGGAAGCCGAAGACGTCGCCGAAGTCGTCGTCGACCTGCGGCCGGTCGGCACCGGGCGGCAAGTCGGTCTCGACGTCGCGGATCTTGCGGCGCAGCAGGTCCCAGACCTGCGGCAGGCGGTCCGACCAGTATTCCGGCTTGATCTCAACCTTGATCAAGGAGAAGCCGGCCCGCGAAAAGGATTCGACCCACTTTAGCTCGGGCATCTCCTGCAGGGCGACCTCGATACGGTCGGTGACCTCCAGCTCGACCTCCGCCGGGCTAGCGCCGGGGTAGTTGGTCGTGATCACGGCGTTCTTGATGGTGAAATCCGGGTCCTCGAGCTGCCCCAGGGCGAAGAAGGCGGCAATTCCGGCCAGCACCACGAGGGCCGTGGTGAAGTAGGTGACGCTCCGCTTCTCGATGGCGATCGCGGCGAGGCTCATGGCGCGGCTAGCTTCCGGCCCGCTCGAGGATATTGATCTTCTGTCCCTCGCGCAGCGTGTTCGCGCCGGCGGTTGCGATCCATTCGCCGACTTCAAGCCCGTCCGTGATGCCGATCCCGACATCGCCGAGGGGGCCGGTCGCAACCTCCCGGCGGCTCACCGTCATGGTCGATTCGTCGATCACCCAGACGTAGCTCTTGCCGCTGTCGTCTGGCGAGAAGACCGCCGCGACCGGGACCATGATGCCCTGCTGAAAGACACCGGCCACGGGGACGTCCGAGACGTCACCCAATGATTGGCCGGCCATGCCCGGCAGGATCTCGATGTCCTCCGGCTGGTCCATGATCAAGGTGACCGGATAGGTCCGGGTGGTCTGCGAAGCTTCCGTGCCGATCTCGTAGATCTCCGCCGGAACCGAGCGGTCGGGAAAGGCATCGAAGCGGACGCGGACGTCCTTCACGTAGGGCGCATAGGAGATCAGCGTCTCGGGGATGTTGATCACCATCTCGACCTTGGAGCTGTCGAGGATGCGCAAGATCGGCTGCTTGGCCCGGACGTCTTCGAAATTCTCGACGAAGGTGGCGACGATGCCGCCGTCAAAGGGCGCCCGCAGGAAAGTGTAGCTGAGCTCGTCCTTGGCGTTCTGCACCGAGGCCTCGAGGGAGCGGATCTCGGCTTCCTTGGCCGAAATGTCCTCGGGCCGCGCGCCGACCTCGGCGATCTGCAGCGCTTCGCGCGCCTGGCGCAACTGAGAATCGGCGCGGCGCTGCTCAGCCACCTTCTGGTCGACCAGATTCTGGCTCACGGCGCCGGGGTCTTGCTGCTGAATCCGCTGGACGCGCGTCAGCTCTTGGTTGGCCAGAGTCAAGGCCGCGTCGGCTTTCTCGACCGCGGCCTGCTCCGCGCGGATCCGCTCGGGACGGGCGATGCGCATGGCCTCGAGCTCGGAGCGGGCGCGCTCCAACTGCGCCTCGACGGTGCGCAGCCTGACCTCGAAGTCCTGCGGATCGATGCGGGCCACCAACTCGCCGGCCTTGACCCGGTCGCCGACGATCACCGGCCGCGCGATCAGCGGGCCCGCGACGCGGAACGAGAGATTGACCTCCTTGTGCGCCCTGGCCCGGCCCGGAAACGTCCGTCGGCCCAGCTCGCTCGGGTCGCCGACCTTCATGGCCTGGACGGGGCGGACCACCTCCTGCTCGACGACTTTTTCCTCGCAGGCGGCGATCGCCAATGCCGATACAAAGACCGCAGCTGGCCGAAACAGCCGAACAATCAATCCCTGGCCCCCTTTGTCTGCGCGCGCCACTTTACTCCTCAAGCCCCGTGGAATCATCCCACAGGTCGAATGGAGAGCAAGCCAAAAAGTCGGCAACAAGGAGCCGCAGCGCGGCGGGCTCACCAATCGGGCCAGCGAACCGGGATGAGGGCGTCGTCCTCGGGCGGCGGCTCGACCGGGATGTCCTTGGGCGGCACCAGGTCGCCCCAGTTGGTCCGCTCCTGCATCTCCAAGAGCGTCTCCTCCGGCACGAACAGGGCGTCGGTGCGGGTCTCCCAGCCGCCGCCGAGCG
>JAAUYJ010093691.1_pt1 | contig 11652 bp, 15 predicted proteins | sample 7278031 | NCBI WGS metagenome assembly JAAUYJ01 (sample SAMN14350222, study PRJNA611818) | marine sediment metagenome | isolation source: surface marine sediment (1.8m) | place: French Polynesia: Moorea | collected 2018-08 | reverse complement strand
GCAATTCAAACCATGCATTGAGCCACAATTATCTTTTCCGACCTGGTTGCTGCGCAGGAAGTCGGGAAGCCTCTCCTGGCGGGACTTTAGCTCTTCCAGATCCATGCCCATGGCAGCTAGTAATTAGGGAAAAAAGATGTCTGTAGTTTTCCTATAGTAGTGCCGGAGAAGCGTTGAATTGCTCGGAGGTATTTCGAAATAAGCTAAATACGAACCTGGAGGCGCCGGTTTCTCAGCGACCGAGACTTCTCGCCTTCAATTATTCAGCCCGAAAGCGAGAGACCCCCTCGATCCCTTTCGTACAGAGTCCAGAGCGCGCACAGCCCCGCCCACACTCCCTCCCTCTTTTATTTCGGGAATCTGATTAAAAGCCGGCGGCGGGCGGGAGGGAAAGTCCCGATGCGAGGCTGCGCCGGAGAGAGAGATCTCTCCGAGGGATAAACACGCCCTTTTCGAGGAGAAGTGTAACGAACTGGAAGGGGAAAGCATAAACACCTCTCTCGGAAAGGGGGAGTGAAGGAGGAGGGCTTTCTATAGCGCGGGAAGGATTCGGGAAGTAAGAAGAAATGAGAGGGGGGCATACCTGGGCACGAAGGGGGTCAGGGTTATGAACCCAAAATCCCCCCCAGCCTCCGGATCCCGTTGTAGTAACTTACGAACTTTATGTAGTAGACCACCACCACCCTAGCCCTCAAAATTCGAGGGGTTCGTGCCCAGCTATGGAGGGGGGGCGAGAGCGATGGAAACTTCTCTCCTCCTTCTCCTCCTCTACTATACCGCAATCGCTCCGGCCGACGCAAGTTTGGAAGAAAATACAGCTCCACCAGTACGGTACTATAAGCTGTAGTGCTTTCCACACAGGTAGTTGCTATGGGAGGAGCTATTTTTTTCTCCTTTTGCCTTTTTTCCCTGGTCCGATGGGATGCAGGCGGGGGGTGGGGGGGGGAGAGGGGCAATGGTGACGGAAATAGCCTTACTCTTTCTTTCCGACGGTGACGCCTTCCTCCTCCTCCTCCTCAAGCTATGACGACACTCTTTTATTCATGGGAGGCCTTCCCCGTGCTGCGAGGGAAAATAATTATGAAAGGACTGCGACGGAGTCTGCTGAACGAACAGGTGGGAGGAGCGTAGGGCCGGTAACGAGACGAAAGTCACGAGACGAGACGAGATCAAGACTGCAAGTGACGAGACGAGACGAAACACGAGACCGTCTCGAGATGAGCTTAAAGATTTTGACTGAAAACCTGAGTAAAAAAGAAAACAAATGTTTCAAATTTAGGTGCTTTGCAAAAATTAAAAGGCCGAAAAATCTCTGTTAAATAGGATGTGGGAAATTGCAAATAATTTGTTCAAAAATGTACTATTTTATATACTTTTTTTGGCGGGACCAAAAAAAATTTTCTAGACCGTCTCGCCTCTCTCGCGAGATGATGTCTCGAGACGAGGCGAGATCGAGACGGTCTCATCTCGTCTCGTCTCGCCTTTTTTCGAGACGATACCGTCTCGTTACCGGCCGTAGAGGAGTGGAAAACATTTTAAAAATGCGTTGCAGCGGCTGAAAAATTCTTGCCAACCAGCTGTACACAGCGAGCATGGGGAATTTCATTATTCCCCCCCCCACTTTTGTTGTTGCTTTCTAAGCTTACGAATGTTTTGCCCGCCATATTTAAGGATCAAATTGTTTTTAGAATCCTGCTGCCAACATGACGTCTAGCCACTTGAAGCAAAAGGAAAAAGGAAGCTAATGAGCCATTGTGGGTCTTTGTAAACCTCATAAAATAATGAGAGCAAAAAAGTGCCAAAAATTGAAGCTTTATTTTGGTCCTTACCAATTTTAAATTTTTAAATTCTAAAATATAATTCTATAGCGGCTCTGGTGCCATTTTGAAATTTGACTAAAATTGGCATATATCTTGCTCAATTTTTGTGATAGCTAGAAAATTACTGTTTTTCCCTGTTAGTTTGAACGTCTGGCTGTAAACTGAAAGTCGTTTAATGAGGCTGGAGGCCATTTTGGCGACAGGATTCTAAACACATATTGTTACTCTAAATATGGTGAGCACGTACAGTATTGTTGCTGGCACCGTATGGACTAGATTTTTTGCCATTTTCCCTTTTTTCTTAGCAAAATTTTCTTTTAATGCCCATGTATGGTTTCTTAGTCTATATGTATGCTGTTTAGTGAGACGGAGAGAGAGAAATGGAAGTCACACCCTATTCGGAAATCATAGTGTGAAGTAAAGTAATGAAAATGGTTTAAATTTTCTAGGTTCATCCTCTAGTTTCATTTTGGGGTGTGATCCCTTCTCCAAGGTTGGTCACACCCCATTTTGAAATCATAGTGTGAAATGTAATGTACTTTCTTTCTGGAATCCTGAAAAACAAAATAAAACAATTGAAGTGTTTTTTTTTCCACGTGTCAATTTTTGCCGATTTGCACAATTTGGAACGAACTCATTTCCTAAAAGCTTCTTGCAAGAAGTTTTCCTTGCTTCAGTGGTAGGCGCGGTATTTGGGATTTCTTTTAAACATCACCCTTGCTTTGTATCACTCTTGAGCATTGCCAAATATCCATTTGACTCGGAGGCGATTGCCAAGCTTTCAGCCCAAAGGACAAGATGAGCTTCGCACATAGGGCGCACCTGTATTTTGTACTCTGAGCAGGGGGGAGGGGGGTAATCAATTCCGCGGCCGGCGGCCTAAATAAATATTAAAGGCGCATGATGACATTCTGTCCTGAAAAAATTACTTCCCCACCCCCCTCCATTCCTTTGAGTCGGCTGAAATTGTCTGATACAAACAAACCTTTAAAAAGGCCGAGAGTTCTTAAACTCGGGACACATTTGATTTGCAAAACAAGCTGCAATTTTGTGAAAACTACCTGGAAATGCAATTGACTTGTTGGTTTTTCAAATTAAAAAGAACAATTAGGAAGTGTTTTTAAAGTTTTTCACCCCTGTCGCTTATCTTTGAAGTTTTGCTATATGTTTTTTTCACCAGTAATATTTTTGTGTCCATGAAATTCAGGTACAGTCAACAGAAGGCTGCAAAAAACCCAGAGGGAAATAAATGTGTTTTATTTGACCATGGCCATTTCCCTGTCCCTCAAATATATTGGATTAAATTCCCTAATGAATAACAGGGAGGGGTCCCCACTTATTCACCGTGCAGGGTCTTCTTTTTTTACTGACGGGCAAATAATGAAGCTTTGGCATTCTTACAGGGACACATGAATAGTTAAGTAAAACCCAGTTGCCCTGTAGAGAACTTGGAATTAATTCCTAAAAGGTTCACTAGCTATAGTTTTGAGCGCAGGAAAACATTTAAACCTATGGGACAATGAGTTAGTTGAAGAGCATGGCATTCTTGGGCTGAAAAAAAAAGTCCTAAGAATCAGCCAAGCAATGATGACTTATTGCATAGCATGTAGCCTGGCACTGTTGACTCTGCTGCAGGCAAAGGCAGCCTATTGCACCATGGAGGAGGCATTCTACGTAAAAGTGAGAGTTCCTGAAAGTTACATATTTCCACGAAATGGAAAAGATGAAAAGTCATATGGAACAAAAACTGACTGCTCCTTTGGATGTACTTTTGTGGTGGGGGAAGAAGAGTGCACAGCATTCTATTTCCAGAAAGGAGAGTGTGTCATGGCCACCCTGAACACAACTTTCCCGTACGTCCCAAGCTACTTGAGGAAAGGGATTGATGTCATGGTGCGGAGGGAGAGAGTCTTACTGAATGACAAACCAGTTCCTCACCTTGGAACCCTCTGGGAAAGTGACTCTGACCTGTCACTCACAAACAGCTCCTCCGGCTTTGGCCCTGTTGTCAAGCCAATCCGGCCAAAGAGCACAGATAGCACATTTGGCCATGCCTCCTACAAGGGCGGGCTACTGGTGTGCGGATCAGAAACGGCAAGAAAATGCTGGTACTGGACGTTCCACACTGGCACCTGGGAGGAAATGCCTGGAACACTTTCCCATAATCACTTTTATGGCGCCCTCGTTGTCGTAGGAGACACCATGTGGATGATCATGGGGCGACCTGCTGACGAATCTTTATCCAATCCCACCAAAAAGGTTGAGACCTATGATCTACGGCAAAGACGTGAATGGACCACAGAAAATGATGCTGATGTCATTAATGGTGTAAGCTTTTTTGCTGCTGTATTGTATGATGAGACAAAGGTGAAAATACTTGGTAGCCAAAAAATACTATCTACACATTGGTTGTTCACTTTTCAACTAGATTTTGATTGTTGGCGGAAAATATATAGTGAGCACAACACAGCAGTTCAGCTACAGGACCTACGTGCTTGATACCTTGACCAAGACCTACACTCCAAAGTCAAATTTATATAGTCCTTGGGGCATAAACCAGCATGGGTGTGCTACAAAGCCCAGCAACCCAAATAATATCTTATGTGCTGGTGGCTACGCTGTGGTAGGAGGAACGGGCACACATTATGACACGTATGTATGGAAACAGTGTTCCTAGGCTTAGTCTAGATGTTCACATTAACAAATTGTACATATTCTCTGAAATTATTGATCTAACATTTATGGCATTTACACAAGAGCAGGATGTTCCTACAATGTGCTACCAGTGCCTCTACTCAAGCATTATTCTTTTTGTGCACAGCATAAGGGAGTTCAACACTTTGATTGAGGACTGGGAGCCAGAGGATGATGACAAAGACCACTTGCCGGTGCAGGCCTCGGCAAACTTGATGGCAATAAATGGAGAGTTATTTGCCATTGTCCAAGGCGATGATGTATATCGTTACAAGGATGGGGAGGACCCTGCTTGGGAGTTGGTCAGGAGCAATGTCAAGTTCGCTTCTAAACGAAACTATGTTTACAGCATGCTTTATCATAAGTTTGTATAAGAATTCTAGTAAATGATTTTGGCCTACTGTGATCTTGCCAGTCTTTTGTTGTGTTTCCAATCAGGGTATTGGACTCCGGAATCTTTTTGCCATACTAATAAACCTTGATTTTTTTTAAATTGAACTCATATGATTCTACCACATTCAACAACAATTTCGTCTTTGCTTCAACCAGAGCAACCAAAGCAAAGCAAACCAACATGACCTCTAGCCACATGAAATGGCTTTTCATGCTAGCTTAAAGCTGGAGGCCATTTTGGCAGCAGGACTCTAAAAACATTTTGTTACTCCAACTATGGTGAGCGCGGACGGTATTGTTGCTGGCGCCGAAATCTCGTTATTACGTTTTATTTGTCGCCCTTTTCGTTACAATGGTGGGCACCGGCACAACGCCCAAGTTATCAACTTTGTCATTGCCCCTCCGCTGCCTGGAAGACGACCGGAGAGCCCGCTCCTGACTCTTTCTCGACCCCCTCTTCCTGGCATGCCTCGGAAGACCAGAATCTCCCGGAGGAAGAAGACCACTCGACGTCGGGGTAGCAGCTCTGGAAGATTTTTATTAACATGTAGTGTAAATTTGGGAAGTCCTTAAGAGTGGTAACAACACATTATTGGAGATGGAGTCGGGCTCGGGCCGTGTCGGGCTAGCAAATGTCGGGCTCGGGTAGGGCCGGCCTCAGCCTGCCTCAGGTTCGACTTGTCAAATTTTGGCAAATTTAATCCAAAAATAACCGCGATTTAGAGAGCTTCCGATATGCGCTCAAAATAAAAAAGTTATAACTGAGATAAGAACGGAATAATTAAGCTTACTTTTTTCAAAAAAATCTTTCTTGGGACAAAAAAGCTCGCGAGCCTGATTTCAAAAGTCGGGTCGAGTTGGGCTGAGAAAAACCTTGTCGGGCTTTCGGGCTCGGGCCATCTCTACACATTATGTTTATGTACCTTTTTGGGATTTGAAGGATCCTTCACGTGCTCAAGGAAGCACCAGCCCTTGCTGTCTAGGCCGAAGTGGGTCGGCTTGCAATGTCCTACCTTTAAAAAACAGCTTTATTAACTGTTGGTATTAACTTGGGGTGTGGGAATCACATATTGAATACCTCTCCATTTGGAATTTCCTTGGAGCAAACGCACCCGCCCTCCTTCAGCTCTCCCGATCCTTTTGGACATTTGGGCGCTTTCCCATACAGCGCTGATTTCTTCTTCGCCTCGGGGAAAGAGGATTCGTCGAACTTGTACGGCTCTACAGGAGCTGAAACATAGAAAATTTGATAGGTTTCTCAGATCGGCTCATTGACAATCGTCTCTACGGTTCTTTTCAATGTCCTCCTTCTGCCTCTGCGACACGCAAATTCCGGCCACGTTGAATAGGTCGCCTTCAGTGCAGGGGTACTGGGTTCCAGGGCAGTCGCCGCTATACCACGTAGGAGCAGAAACAAGAAAATAACGATGAACATCCGATATCCAGATGTACTGTGGGGCGGTCGAACAAAATAATTTACCTGCAGTCCTCCCACTGGTTTGGAACGACCTCTCTCGAGGCCGAGTCCACCTCCACCGCGCACCAAGCCTCGCCGTTGGTCGAACCGTCCTTGGTGCACTCGGTGTACGTCCTCCCCTTGTACCTGAGAATCAGATTACGTGAAAAGAGTTTAAACTTTTGTTTCTAGAGGGGAGGAAGCAACTTACTTGAATGGGAATATGCAAGGCGTGCGGGAATCCCTGGTCTTGCACCTGCACCTCCTGAGGCAGGAGAGTCCCTGCGCGCACCTGCCGTCGATGCCCCAGGGCCCGCCGCACCTGCCTCCCTCGGGGCTGGCGCAGGTGCTGCAGCAGTGGCAGGGGTCGGGGACGAACTCTCCCGAGGGGCAGCAGGACGGGGTGCGGCACGGGGAGGCGTCGCAGTTGCAGGACAACGCCTGCGCCGGCGAGAGCAGGTGCCCAAGGAGCAGCAGCAGCAGGTGCAGCAATGCTGGGAGCATAAGCAGGCGGCTAGGGGGATACATTGTTTCCCTGTAGTCGAACCTGGTGCGTCAATCTGACTCTTCCACAGTTTCTCCGCCGCCTTTTCCTCCGATAGTTTGGAAGTAACTACCAGCTGGAAAGTTTTCCTCGGAAGACGAAGGGGGGGTGGGGAGAACCCGTTTTACAGATCTGGTGCGCAGATTATTTCCACCTGTGGCGATCGCCGTCGACTGGACCCGCCTCCCTCTCCCTCCCTTTCCGCCTCTTCCATTTTGCGTGGTGGGTGGCACAGGAGAAAAAATGATAAATGACATCCGCTTCTCCGGCGGCGGGCCTCTCAATTCCCCGGAAATCCTCCTATCATTGGGATGCAATTGCCTTAGTAAGTGCGCGCCAATGCGCTCTTTTGTACGTAATCAAAGGACGGATGAATCTACCTATACCCTAGGGTTTTCCCCACCATTTCCCTTCCCAACAGTACGGCTCCACTTACAAAGGTTAGAAAAATTTCCATGCGGTTCTGGAACGGATAGTTGTGCAGATGTGGTGAGACTTTGGGCGCGTTCTAATGATTCAAAATGAGTCCAGACGCCGTTTCTCCCTCATCGTTTCCTTGTGACCCTCCTCATTGAGGTTCCGTGAAGACAGACAGACTCTCTCTCTCTGACTTTAGAATGTCTCGGATTATCCCATGTACACTTTCTCGGGTGACGACGTACGGGCACCGAGTTTTCCTCCTCTTTTTTTCTGCGGCTCGTCGCTTTAAAACAGCCGCTTTCGCCTACGTTGGAGCGAAAAATAAAACCGGTCTCGCCTGCCGATTATGAGCACCGTTCGAAAGTAGCTTGTGTCGAATAATTTTGGAGCTCAAATCGCAGGATGGCTCTCATCTCTCGGGCGGCGAGGTTCGCCCCCTCCGCGGTGAGGGGAGGCTCCTCCTCGCACTTGTCCACCTCCAGCGCCGTGAGCAGCATGCTCTACCGCGGGGAAGGGGGAGGGGAGAAGCTCGGGGAGGACGACCTGTGCATAGCGGAGGTACCACATGATGTTTTCCCCTATGCTTTCTTATTGAAACACAGCTCCACTTGTTGCACTGCATCTGCTGCTGCTGGAGCTGTTGCTGTTGTTTTGTTGCTGCTACACTTGCGGACCTCTCTGGACGTGCACGCTGCTCCTGCTTCCGACATATTTCTGCTGTTGTCGCTGCAGCAGCTTCAAGTAGTTGGAGTTTTCGTTCAAAATGAGCTCTCAACAAACGAAATATCGTATGTGTACTGCATTGCAATATGATTGACTCTTTTACTACCACACCAGCCGGAGGTTCTCCGCTTCATGTCCTCGTGCATGGAGCGCGTTGGCGCCCCCCCGTCCTCCGCCTCCCGCCTGGCCCTCAACCTGGCGGCGGCCGACCTCCGAGGCCACTTCTCGCACGGCCTCAGCCGCCTGGCGCACTACGTGGCGGACGTCAGGGCGGGGACGTGCGACCCGGCCGCGCGGCCGCGGGTGGAGAGGGAGTCGGCCGCCGCGGCGCTGGTGGACGGGAGGAACGGGCTGGGCGTCGTGGTGGGGGAGTTCTGGTGAGTCACGGGTTTATTTATTCTTCTGCTACTTTCCCGCAAAAGTGAAACAAATGACAGTTTTTAGTCGGAGAATTCTCTCCACGAGTAGAAGCTCTGGATTCTCATCGCGTCTCCTTCGCCTTCCGCGCCCAGGTCGGGGCAGACGACATCGTCGTCGTCGTCGTCGTCTCTCCCTTCTCCTCCGCCGCTTTCCACGAAATGTCCACCGTCCTCGAACTGCATCTTGAAAATTGCCTGTGCGGGAATATGGAAAGCAGCTTTTTTTTTTCCCGAATTATTTTTGTTCCGAATACCGAATCTCCATCATCTCCTTCCGGGCGAGAATGGTCGCCGGCATCTGCCACGTAGTTCTCCGTCCTCTTTCTAAATCTCCTCCCCATTTCGCATATCTGTGGCAAACAAGATCAGGAGAAGGTAAAAATCCGCCATCCTTAGTTGTCCATGAAGGGTGAGGGGGTGGGCGAATGGGGTGTCCCCCCTAAGCGCCCATTTCTTATTAGGAAACATACGAACTTTTTGCAATCATCATTTACTAGCTGTGACCCCTTCCCACAAAAAAAGCCCGCAACCCCATGGACATCTGTACTTTTATCTCACCAGCACCAGCGAGGCTGCCGTCATGGAAGCGGCAAACCCCTGGAAGACCCCCTTCATCACCCCCATCTTGAGCTGGTTGAGGTAGTCGTGCTCGGCACCGTAGCCGCCCTGCAGGACGTCGTCGACGCCGCCACTGCCGCCGTCCAGCTTCGCGTTGTAGCTCTTGACGTACACTGCGGTGATCTCTGCAATGAACTTTGCCTTCCAGATTTTGTCCAGCCCTGTCTCCTTGTAGGCAAGCTGGTAAGGGAAAGAAGTGAAAATAATTTCATGGCGCAATCAATTATTGCGGCCTTTGATTTCCCACCAAATATCTGTCGAAGCGTTTCCTCCAAGGACTGAGAGGGTAGAATGCCACCGCGTCGTATCCCCCGTTGATGTGAGTGGCCAGCTCTCCCGTGTAGTGGACCATCAGGTCCCCGTTCGGCCTGCGCAGGAAGCTGCCGGTCATGAGATCCAGCATTGTCTTGTAGTCCAAGTAAACCTGTTTGCCCTCGTACACTGCCTGCATCTGCAAGCGATTTCGTCTTCCCCCAAGGTATCTTTTCAAACCTTAATAGTTGACGGTAAATTCTACCTGTTCTACAGGAAACACTTCAAAAGGAGCTGGAGTTTTGTCCCTCCAGAATTTTCTCTCAGTGGGATCATCAGAACTCTCAAGGACAGTCCCCAGCTCGTCTCCGTACAGCACAATGTGCCAGGGCAAGTCGCTCTTTACTATTTCTCCCATGCCGTCTATTGGGGCGGTGAAGCTGGGGCGGAGGAGGTGGGCGGCAAGATTGCCGCCGTAGGAGGAGGTAAGCAAGAAACTGCAGAGCATCCAACTGCCGATCAGGGATCTGGAAATATTTTTTGAACAAAAAAATAAAGAAGTTGATAGGGGGAAGGAAAGTGACGTCTATAACCTGACCGCCCACGCGTCTTTGCTGGTGGATGTCCCCGTGACGTCCTGCTTGATGAGCGTGGCGAGAGAGTACCACGCCGCTCTCGCCGCCCCCGCCAGGTGCTGCAGGCAGGCGGTGGGGACGATGATGTCCTCGGCGTAGGAGGTCGCGAAGATGAGCAGCGTTGTTATAACGAATGCGGCGGCGACCAACGTCCAGGCCCCCGGCTCCAGCGGGCGGAAGAGGGAGGAGAAGGCACGGTACGGAACGGGCGCTGGAGATATGAAGGTGACGCCGTCGTGGTACAGGGCGGTTGAGAAGGTTCCCACCTGCATCATGAAAACATACGTATGTGGATGGAACAGGTATTAACATTGAAATGTGGGAAGCATTATTGAAATACCTTGGATCTCAGGTAGGTCATAACGTTTCCACAGGTTACAGCATCAACTCTCCTTGCAATGAGGTCCCCATAGTGTCCAGTGAAGTAGGAGGTGCCATTTTCCGCTCGCACAACAGTTCCCCAGCTCACGTCTGCTGGGTTGGTGAAGTCCAAGTCACAGTTCATCTGGTCACATGCAGTCTGGAGCAAAGTCACCTGAAAGCAGCAACAGCAATTTCAAACATGAGTTGCATGCAGTAATTCCTTGTCAAATGCCTGGAATCCGCGGTGATTATGGAAGAGCCTCCTTGGATCTGCAGTGAAGTTCTTGTCTGCATTGGCGAGGTAACTGCAAATCAAGAAATTAAGAATTCATTTGCTTGAAAAAAAAACCAGCTAATGCTGCAGCACCTGAAGGGAATGCAGCTTGTTCTAATCTTGTGCCTCCTCATGTCCTGGGCAGGGAAGAGGGATTCCAAATGGTGGTTGTTGGATCACTCAGTTGATACTCTCCATACAGAAGACTTTTCTACTCTGCCGGTGTATATGTTGAACCTCTTCATTATGGCCCCCCTGTTTCCAATTTCGTCAAGGACGGCAACGTGAGGATGGTGTCTGCAATTTGTATTCAGCATCAAAATTGGTGTGTGAGTCGTACCCTGCAGTAGTTTTGACATGGTACCTCATTTCAAAAGACTCGAACATGTTGCTCCAATTCCGCCCTCGCCCGCTGCTGCTGTAGAAAACTATAAGATTCTCCTCCGCCACCTTCCCTCCTCTCAGATCGGTGGGGCAGTTGGCGAAGGTCTTCACCAGGTTGTCGGCTACAGAGAGGGACTCGATGTCGAAGGCGGCCTCGTCGTCGCCCAGCCAGGCAAAGTAGAATTCTGGCCTTTTCCGTCCTCCCAAGGCGAAATTTGAGTTCAACCTTGAGAGGAAACCATAAAGTATACATTCCAAAGAGCATGTGTACGTCCTCTGTACCTCGAGCAATTTGAAACTTTAAATTTATCCGTGCCAGCAACGCTGAACAAGGTGAGGGGGAGCGGCGAGAGTGTTTCCGCGAGTTGTTGGGGGACATTCCAGCGCCGAGACGTCAAGTTTTTGCTCAGTATCATGTTGAGGTCAGAGTTCGAAGTAGTTGCTAAATCCAGTACCTGCGCAAAAAAAAATGTACGGATCAGTTTTGATTGCGACCCTGCATGATTTTATTAACTCACCAGCTCCGGAACAAAGGAGGATTGTTCTTTTTCCGACACCGCTATTGGAAGCAGAAGTAAGGCGCTGCGTACCAAGCTCCCTAGCCTCATGTTGGGACGCCCAAGCTGGCCACTATTATATTTTTTAAAGTTTTTCTCT